>ERZ1034920.610-NODE-610-length-27022-cov-267.608484_pt1 | contig 27022 bp, 44 predicted proteins | sample MGYA00520688_ERZ1034920 | MGnify/ENA primary metagenome ERZ1034920 (study PRJEB33766, sample SAMN09781785) | gut metagenome | biome: gut microbiome | host: Homo sapiens | place: Madagascar | study: EMG produced TPA metagenomics assembly of the PRJNA485056 data...
GTGTACAGTTTTTTGGAAATTTAAGAGGGGTGTAGATTGGGATGGGGAAATTTGAAGGGAGTTGATTCAATTTGCTGAAATTTGAAGCGAAGAAAGAACAGAGAAAGCTGAAAGCAATCGTCAAAAGCATTCCAGTCGACAAACAGAAGCTGACCGAGGGATTGATTGCGCAGGCATCGTTTATGGCAGAGGAGCTGGAGAAGCTGCAGGACTACATCACAGAGCATGGATGGTCAGAAGAGTACCAGAACGGAGTCAATCAGTTCGGGAAAAAGCAATCTACAGAAGCATCAACGTATATACAGATCCAGAAAAACTATACTTCCGTCATTCGTCAGCTAAATGCGATGATGGACGTTTCCATCAGCGAGAAGAAGGAGGCCGCCGGTGAGGAATTTGCGAAAGCGCTGAAAAAAGGTCGCAAGTACAATGTTTCATAACTGGATTGAAGAGTACGTTCAGACCTTTGATGACGTTCCTGTATCAAAAGAAGTGGAGTGTTTCTATCGCCGGAACCTGGAAGAAATGAAGGATGAGGAATCCGAATTCTTCTTTGATCCGGAGGTTGGACAGGGCGTTATAGATTTCATCGAAAAATTCTGCAAACACTACCAGGGTGAAAAAGCGGGGGAGCTTGTAAAGCTGGATCTGTTTCAAAAGGCATTCGTTCAATGCTTGTTTGGATGGCTCGAAAAGGAGACGTACCGGAGACGGTACCGAGAGTATTTTTTTGAGGTGGCCAGAAAGCATGGAAAATCATTTCTATCGGCGTGCATCGCCGTCTATATGCTGTGCATGGATGGAGAGCCGGGCGCCGAGATCTATACCGCTGCGACAAAGCTGGATCAGGCGCGCATCATCTACAAGGCTGCGTGCAAGATCATCAAACAGAACCCGGAGCTTCGGTCTATGATTAAAGCCGGGCGCTATGAGACAACCTTTGATCTGATGGACTGCGTCATGAAGCCGCTTCCGTCAGAGTCAAAGTCTTTGGATGGATTAAACATCCACTTCGCGGCGCTGGATGAGATCCACGAACAGCGTGACAGAAATATGTACGACGTTCTCAAGCAGGGAACGACCGCGAGAAAGCAGCCATTGATTGGATGTATCACGACATCTGGCTTCCGTCGTGAGGGACTGTATGACAGCTTGCACGACTACGCCGCTGGCGTAGCCATCGGAGACATCAAAGATGACCGATTTCTTCCGATTGTTTACAAGCTGGACAAGGTAGAGGAATGGCGGGATCCAAAATGCTGGATGAAAGCAAACCCGGGATTGGGAACGATCAAGTCGCGGCAGCAGTTAGCGGATGGCGTAGAGCGAGCAAAGAACGATCCGTCATATCTTCCAACTCTGCTTGTCAAGGATTTTGACATGAAGCAAAACGAAACCGCCGTCTGGCTCCCACTGGAGGTAGTCATCAACGAACAGGTCGTAGACATGGACTACTTACGGCATTCTTACGCTATCGGAGGGTGCGACCTGTCGGCTACGACAGATTTGACTTGCGCATCAATCATCATTCGGAAAAAGGGCGACGGAAACGTGTACGTGCTGCAGCATTACTTTTTACCGCGCGCCCGGATCGACGATTTGAGAAACACCAAATCGAAAGAGGCACCGTATGAGTTGTGGGAAAAGAAAGGGTGGATTACGATATGCGACGGTGCGGCCGTCGACTACCATCAGGTGACCATGTGGTTCGTGAACATCGTAAAAGAATACGACATCCGGCCGCTCTGGGTGTGCTACGACCGCGCCTTGTCCGGGTATTGGGTCCCGGAAATGAAAGAAATGGGATTTGATATGGACAACATTCCGCAGGGGCCGTATACGTGGTCGCAGCCGATGAAGGAGATGGGTGCAGCGTTTGCGGAAGGAAACGTGATCTATCAGAACAACCCGATTCTCAGATGGTGCCTATGCAACACCGGCGTTAAGTCCTTAAACAAAAACGGCATCGAAACCATACAGCCGGTCAAGGTACAATCTAACCGGCGAATAGATGGCACCGTGTCCCTGCTCAATGCGTGGGTTGGGTATGTAAAACACTACGACGAATATATACAGTACGTAAGGTAAGAGACGCTTTTTAGGCGTCTCTTTTTTGTGTGTAACACTTTCTTCCCATTTCCCGGTTTTTCCCATTTCCTGTGTTATTCTACAACTGTAGAAAAGTATGCAAATGAAAAGGAATGGAGGGATTGCCGGTGGGCGTCTTAAAAAAGCTTTTCGGGAACGTCAAAACGGCGATATCCAACATGACCAGGTGGAAAGAACTCGGACGTTTCCACGCCATCTTTTCGGGCTTCGGAAACGACATCTACAGGAGCTACCTCGTGAGGTCATGCATTCGGCCACTGGCCGAGCATACGAGCAAAGCGAACTGCAAGAGCTCCAACATTGCGATTGCAAAGATCCTAAACGAGAGCCCGAACATGTATATGTCTGGCAAGGACTTCCTTGCGAAAGTGAGGACGTATCTCGAAATTCGGAACACAGCGATGATCTACATCAACCGAGACGACAAGGGACATGCCAATGGGTTCTATCCGGTACCATACACGTCCTTCGAGGCGATGGAATATGCCGGCGAGCTGTATATCAAGTTCACCTTTGCCGGAGACGCCGTCCGGACGATGACGATTCCTTGGGCTGATCTGGCGGTAGTCCGAAAGGATTACAACGAAAGCGACATTGCTGGCGACGACAACAATGCGGTTTTGGGACTGTTGGAACTCATCAACACCAGCGACCAGGGCGTATCTAATGCGATCAAAGCGACAGCGAACCTTCGCGGGATTCTGAAATCCACAAAAGGCATGCTGAGCGATGAGGACAAGAAAGAGCAGAAGCGCCTGTTTGTTGAAGAATATCTAAATCTCGAGAACTCCGGAGGTATCGCGTCTCTGGATTCTACGCAGGAGTTTACTCCGATCACAATGAATCCAACGATCACCAGCTTCACACAGATGAAGGAGTTCCGTGAGAACGTGTACCGATACTTCGGGATCTCTGAACCGATCGTGACGAGCAATTACACGGAGGCGCAGATGGAAGCGTTCTACGAGGCACGCATTGAGCCATTCCTCGTGGCATTGTCGCTGGAGTTGACTCGAAAAGTTTTTACGGATCGTGAACGAGGCTACGGCAATTACATCCTGTACGAGTCAAACAGGATCCAGTACGCCAGCACGGCCACGAAGCTGAAAATGGTGCAGCTGGTCGACCGAGGAGCTTTGACACCGAACGAGTGGCGTTCCTTTTTCAATATGGCACCGGTTGAGGGCGGTGACAAGCCGATCAGACGGTTAGATACCGCTGCGGTAAACGAGCATAACAACAAGGAGGGCGGAGACGATGGCAGTCAAGACGAATAGAGAGTACCGAACCTTCCGCGTCCCGGTGGACATCAGAAGGGCAAATGAAGGAGAAGAAGGCTCCTGCATTGTGGACGGCTATGCGTCTACGTATGAACCTTACGTTCTGTTTTCAGATAAAACGACAGACTATTGCGAGCGCATCGAGCCGGACGCGTTTGATGAGGCGGACTTGTTAGACGTCATTTTCCTGTACAACCATCAGGGGATGGTGTACGCGCGCGTCAAAAACTCCACCTTAAAGCTGGCTGCGAACGAAAAAGGGCTTCATGTCTGGGCGGATCTCGGAAGTACCAAGGAAAGCAGAAAAATGTTTGAGGCTATCGAGTCCGGGCTTGTGGATGAGATGTCTTTTGCGTTCACAGTCGCGGAGGACGAGTACGAAGAAGAAAAAGGAAAAATAACCAGGGTGATCAAACGGATCGCCAAGGTTTACGACGTATCAGCGGTTAGCATTCCGGCGAACCCTGACACGAATATAGAGGCTGTATCAGCGCGAAGCGCGTTTGACGGAGAGATCGAGCGGCGAAAGGCGGAGAGACTGGAGCGCGAGAAGGCCTTGGAGTTAGCGAAAGCAAAGTATGAGTATTTTAGAAAAAAGGAGAATTGACATGGATTTTGAGAACATGACTTTAGAAGAGATCATTGCACGAATCGCCGAGATCGACATTGAGGTTAGAAGTCAGCAGGATGCCGCACAGGTACAGGCGCTGACCGAGGAGCTCGAGGAGCTGGAAAAGAGGAAGCATGAGCTGGAGGACATCCAGAAGCGTCAGAATACTGCGCAGCAGATCAACAGCGGAATTATCCAGGGAAACATCCTCGATATGAGATCCCAGGTGCAGGCAACACCTAGAGTTCGCAGCCTGGCAGAGATCAGAAGCTCCCGCGAGTATGGCGAGGCGTTCGTGCACGCCATCATGGATCAGGACACCACCGAAGCACGTGCACTGCTCGGAACGAATGCTCCGTCCGATGGAACCATTCCGGTTCCAGAAATGCTGGACACTGAGATCAGAAATGCCTGGGAAGAGTCCCAGATCATGACGCTGGTGAAGCGTACCGGCTACAGTGGCAACCTGAAAGTCGGATTTGAGTACAGCGCATCCGCTGCAGAAATCCACCTTGAGGGCGCAGAGGCACCTGCAGAGGGAACTCTGGAGCTTGGAATTGTTGAGATCAAGGCACAGAGCATCATCAAGTGGATCACGATCTCACGCGAGGCGATCGACGGAACGACTATCGACACCCTTGCTTATGTGTATAAGGAGATCGCGCAGAAGATCGTAGAAAAAGCAGAGGAGATCCTGATCGGTCAGATCACTGCAGCACCTGCGACATCTACCAAGAGTGCACCGGCGGTAGCGACCGTAACCATGAATCCGGCGGTTGACACTGTCGTCAAGGCGGTAGCGCAGTTGTCTTCCAGAGCGAAAACGCTGAACATCGCTATGAACCGCCAGACCTATGCAGAGTTTGTTTCAATTGCATTGAACGCAAACTACAGCATCGACGTATTCGACGGCCTCAAGGACAAGGTTGTATACACCGACAAGCTCAAGGCGTTCTCTGCAGCATCTACCGGTGATCCTTACATGATTATTGGTGACTTCGGATATGGCGCCCAGGCGAACTTTCCGAATGGAAACGACATCGGCTTGATCCTGGACCGTGCATCTCTGGCTGAGAAAGGTCTGGTGAAGGTGGTCGGCGATCAGTACGTCGGAACTGCGGTGGTAGCGCCTAAAGCGTTTGTGACTATCAAGAAAGCAGAGACGGCATAGGAGGGAACTCTATGAAGTTAAGAGTAACGCAGCCGTTTCAGGATAAGGAGACCCTGGGGCACTATGTCCCGGGGGATCTGATTGACATCAAGGACACGGCGAGAGCGAAAGACATCGTCGGCAAGGGGCTTGCCGAAAAGATGACAGAGGGCAAGGCAGAGAAAGAAAAGTAAGGCGGTGATCCGGGTGGACATCCTTGAAAAGGTCAAAAAGACATTACGAATTTCGCACGATAAGATTGACGACCTTTTGGCCGAGGACATCGAGACAGCACGCGCGGAGATGATCCGTGCCGGTGTCAGCGTGTATACGGCCAATGCTTCCGGAGACAAGCTGATTGATTCGGCGATTGTGGCGTATTGCCTCTGGAAAAACGCTGCCGACGCTCAAAAGGAGGGGTATTGGAAAAGCTGGGAAATGCAGCTTGATAACCTTCGCAAGTCAACAGCGTATAGAGAGTAGGTGCTGCGATGTATAACGAAGTAATCAAATTGGTGAGCGTTAAAAAGACGGTGGACGAGTACGGCGACACGGTGACGACGGAGACAGAGACAGAGGTTTTCGCACAGCTTCGAAGTATCGGCCAAAGCGAGTTTTATCAGTCCCGGGCAAACGGTTTCAGACCGGAGATCAAGTTTATAATTGCCGACTTTTTGGATTACTCCGGAGAGCGGCTTGTCAGATATCAGCCATATGGCGCAGAAGAAGAGATTGATTACCGCGTGATCCGAACGTACCAGAACGGGACGGAGCTTGAGATCACATGCCAGAGGGGAGTGGTGGACAGTGGCAACTCCTAAATCGGTGACCAAGATCAGGACGAAGCAAGGTGAAAGCTATGTCGAGTATACAAGCGATGTAAAGGCAGCGCAGTATTACATCTTTGAGCTGAGCCGGGCGGCACTTCGAGACGTCGCAAAGTTTATAAAAAAGAAATTCAAAGAAGAATTTTATTCCCACTTTGACCGCCGAACCGGAAACGCCGGAAAGTCTACCAGATATAAGGTTATTTCTGGAAAAAACACAAAGTACCCACGCGTACAGATTGGATTGACCAGTCAGGACGCCGACGGATACTATGCGTATTTTCAAGAGTTTGGCACCACGAAAAAGAATGCTTATGGTGTTCTGGTTCCAAAACTTGGGCTGCTCCAGAAAGTCGTTCGCGAAAACATTTCCGAGATCGTAAGGATTGAGAGCAAGTATCTAAACGGCTTGAGCGGAGAAGCGGATCGGCTGGATGCACTGATTAGCGAGGGAGATATGGAAGACAACGGGGAGGATTAGGATGACGAATCAAGTTCGATCGTATTTGAAAAAAATTCTGGAAGACACCGCAAAACTTCCTGTGTATTTCTTCCGCGCTAACGATGAGGCGGAATATCCATACCTTGTTTTTTCACTTGAAGAATACACAAGCGTCGATTTTGTTGTAAGAAATTACCGATTAACAATCGAGATCTTTTCTGACGGTTCCCCGAAAGAAGCGCTGGACGCCGCTGAAATGATTCGGTATGAATTTTTGCATTTTTATGATCGCGACGCGGATTTTACGATTGCGATCAATTCAGAAACGCCAATGTCCATGACGGACGACTCGGAAAAGTCAGTCAGTCATGTCATTGGAACATATGACATTAGGCTTGTAGCCAGAAAGGATGAAGCATGAAAACAATTTCGGGTTTTACGAACAAAACAGCCAAACATCTGATGCTGGATGCGGGCGCTTTTTTTAAAAACTTCGACGTGTCAAAGGACACGTTCGCAACGGCCAAAGCAGCCGGAAAGCTGCTGGGCGCTACTTCCGGAGGCGGTGAATTTTCGGCGGTGCCGGAGATCAGACAGGTAGAGGTTGACGGCGTAAAAGGACGCGCGAAGGGATTAGAGACATTGGATTCCTGGGAGGTCTATATCAAGGCAACCTTTATCGAGCTGTCAGCGGATGTTTTAGCGACGATGCTGACAACCGGAAAGACGGAGACGGTGGCTGATGTCGATTCCAAGGTGAAGGGGTACACCAAGATTACAGCCACCCAGAAGATCGAGTTGACGGACTACATCGACAACATCGTTTGGATCGGTACGCTGTCTGGATCTGATGAGCCGGTGATTATCGAGATCAGAAATGGGCTGGACACCGACGGCTTGACCTTGACCTTTGCAGACAAAAGCGAAACTAAGTCAGATGCCACGTTTTACGGACACTACAGCGAGGAAGACATTGACAACGATACGCCGCCGTTTACAATCTACTATCCAAGTGTAGACGCGGAGTAAATGGAGGGATTGGATGAGAAAGATCGTATCTAGGGACGTTTTTAGGCTCGCCCGGTTATTTAAGAACGCGAACATCAAAGAAGATCTGGTAAAGCTGCTCGATACAGATACAGCAGAACTTACGGATTCGGAAGGTTTGGATCTAATTATGACGGTTATCTTTGCCTGCTCAAACGAAAGGCAGGAGGAAGGGATCTATGAGCTTTTGGGCGGGATCCTTGAGAAAGAGCCGGAAGAAGTCGCAAATCAGCCCATTGATGAATTGAAAGAAGATCTGAAAAAGATTGCTGCCGAAAATAACTTGCTTGTTTTTTTTCAGCAAGCGCAAACCTTGATCCAGTAGAAGGATTAGACATGATCTATAGGAGGTATGGAGCAGGAGCTAATGAAATTTTAGAGATGCCCGTACCTCTTTTTTTGGACATGTTTGAGTTTGCGCATAAGAAAGAGATTGAAGACAAGCTGTATCAACGGTGGTTGATCGGAGGGCATTGTCACGAACAGAGCTTTGAGGAGTTTAAGGCGGAGCTTGTTGCTGCCGCAAATCCAAAAAAGCCGGAAGAGATCTATCGGACTGTAGAGAACATCATCGAAAAAATGAGGAAAGGAGGCGCTGCAGATGGAGATTTTCAAGTTAGTAGGATCAATTTTTGTTGACACAGACAAAGCCAACGATTCGATTGCGAAAACTGACGAAAAGACCGAGAGCCTTGGAAAAAAATTTGGGAGCGGAATCAAAACCGCCGCAAAGTGGGGCGCTGCGATTGCAGCAGGCGCCGGAGCAGCAGCGGCCGGAGTGGTAAAGCTGACCGGATCTGTTGCAGAAACCGGAGACAACATTGACAAGGCGTCCCAAAAAATGGGAATTTCTGCGAAAGCATACCAGGAATGGGATGCAGTCGTGCAGCACTCCGGAACGAGTATGTCCGCAATGCGTGCCGGATTCAAAACGATGTCTAAGGCTATCCAGAGCGGAACAGACGACCAGGTTGCAGCGCTGACAAAACTGGGGCTCAATATCGACGACTTGAAGACGATGAGCACCGAAGACGCGTTCGACGCAGTCATCACATCTCTACAGGGGATGGAAGAAGGAACGGAGAGAACCACGATTGCGACTACTCTTTTGGGAAAGAGCGGAATCGAGCTTGGTGCGCTGCTGAATACGTCGGCCAAAGACACGAAAAAGATGAAAAACGAGGTGAACGCCCTCGGGGGCGTCATGTCGAATAAGGCAGTAAAAGCAGCGGCCAAATACCAGGACACCCTGCAGGATATGCAAACTGGATTTGAAGGGCTGCGCCGGAGCATTGGTGCCAGATTTTTGAATCCTTTTATTAAAACGATGCAGGGTATCACTCTTTTAACAAAGGGAGATACTGATAAAGGAACGAAAAAGATTGTCAAAGGAATCAAGGAGATCCTGAAGACCATCGTCGATCTGGGACCAGAGATCAAAAAAGTCGGCGGTCCGATTCTGGACGGAATCGTAGATGGATTTGAAAAAAACCTTCCTAATTTCGTCGGTTTCGGCTTGAAATTAATCAAAAAAATTGCATCAGGAATCAACGAAGCAATCCCAGGCGCGCTGGATTCTTTGGTTGGTGTCATTAACTACTTCATCGACTATCTTGGGACGCTTGGAGTAGACGGAGCTGATGCGGAAGGGTTCGTTCGGATTGGAGAAGCGATCCTGAACGCTATTTCAAATATCAACTGGAGTGGCCTTGCCATTAACTTGGTTTCTTTAGCAGAAGCGATATTTGATTCACTGGCAAGCGCACTCGTTAACTTTGGAACAGATCATCCAGCGGCTGGAGCGGCCATATCTACCGCATTGATCGGTTTTTTGGCATTGGCAAATAATGCTAAGCTTGCGGCAAGGATATCTAAGGCGCTTGCGCCGTTCGCTTCACAAGTTATGGTCGGTTTTTTGGCCGCGCTTGCCGCGGCATTCGCTGGCTTTTCGTTTGGAAAGTGGCTCGGTGATAACTACTTGACGTCTGACAAGATGAAAGAATATCAGGTCGATTTCAAGTTGTCTGACTTTTTGAAATTTGATGACGACGACTGGGACGACTTTTGGCAGGCGTTCGCTGACTGGTGGGTCGATGTAGAGGACTGGTGGGCGAAAAAGTTTGCCGGAATGAAGAAGAAGGTCTCCGGTTGGGTGTCGAACATCGGCGGAGCGATCAAAAATGCGATTAATACGCATGTGATTGACCTCATCAACTCCGGGCTGCATAAGATCAACAAGGCGACAAACGTGATAAGCAAGATCCCGGGCGTGAGCATCGGAAAAATTGACGACGTCCCGCACCTGGCCAAGGGTGGAATGGTGACACAGTCCGGAGTGGTACAGGTCGGAGAGACCGGACCGGAGCTCTTAAATCTCCCCAAGGGGTCGTCAGTAACGCCGATCAACTCTCAGAACAATGCGCTGTCCGGCGTGGAGGTGTCTCTGGAGACCATTGTGCAGTTGCTCAACTATTTGATTGCTGCGGTAAAGGAGAGCGGAACCGGAGCAAATGTGGAAGATATGTCGATTAAATTAAATAATCGTGAATTTGCGCGGCTCGTAAGAAAGGTGGTGCCGGTATAAGTGTTAGAGAAATGTTCTTACATGAACCATCTGGGGGAGTGGTTCAACTTTGGCTCGGAATCGGGCGTCTATGTGAACTATAACGACCTGAGGGATTTTCGGTTCTCGGTGGATTCAAACAGCAACCGCATCCGGAAGCTGTCGAGAAATCAGATCGTGTCCAAGACCCTGCCGCTTGTGATCTTTACGGATCCGGAAAAAGCGGATGAGATCAAGAACCGGCTGTATGAGATTATGGCTAAGGATTCGGTCAAAACATCCTACGGCCGCATATACGTCGGCCGGTGCTACTACCAGTGCTATATATCCGGGAGTGAGAAGTCAAACTATCTAAACTCCAAAGGAGAGACCAATATCAACATCGAACTGTCGACAGATCAACCATATTGGATCCGCGAGGTCCGGAAAGACTTTGATCCATCTAACCTCGAGGTGACGAATCGGGTAGGCGAAGCCAAGGTTGGATATGCGATGGTCTCCGGGATCCCGCAAAATGCTCCGGACGGGACGCTGGATGATGCATCAATCGGAGCGGTGCTCGAAAATGCTTTTTGGGATTCCTGCGACTGTGACATCCTTATATACGGCCCTGCCGAAAGTCCATATGTCATGATCGGGGACAATGTCTATAGCGTCAATATCAGCGTTCCAGATGGACAGATCCTGCAGATCAACACGAAATTAAAGCAGATCTTGCTATATGATAAAAACATGCAGCCGTCAAATGTTTTTGATTTGAGGAACAAGAAGTACAACACGTTTCAGAAAGTTTCGGCTGGCTATAATCGGGTCATCTGGAACGGGACGTATAAGATCGCAATCACGCTTTTAGAAGAAAGGGATGAGCCGATATGGACTTGATCTACACCGATGCTGCTAAGGTCGACCAGGGCGTCCTGAAGCACTACACGCTGGATTTTGACGCGGCAGACACAAAAGACTTTGAAATGACGGTTGATGCTGATCTGAACGTCATGGACTTAAACTCTATATGGTATGTCGACAGCACGGAGCTTTTCGGCGTCGTGGAGTACGTCAAATCGGACGCAGACGCAGGGACCGTCACGTACTCAGGACGAAATGCGCGGGGATTGCTGAACTCTAAAATTGTAATGCCGCGCGGATATGTCGCTGGAAAGTTTTCGGACATCCTCTGGGAGCTTCTGTCGGAGGCGGGGGTGACGGATCGGTTCGTGCCGAACACTGATCTGGATGTAGATATCCCGGAGTTTCGGTTTGCAAATTACTGCACGCTGTACGACGGCCTGACCGCTATGCTTGATGAGTTTGATTGCAAGTTGGTGTTGACGTGCTGGTCTGGTGTGATATATGTCGGCGCTGAGATCAAGCGCGACTATAGCGACTATCTACAGTACGGAACCGATAATTCGCTACGCTTTGTGATCGAAAATAACCAGATGGGCGTCAACCATCTGGTGTGTCTGGGGGCTGCAAAAGCTGCAGGACGCTACGTGATCCATCTTTTCACGGATGAAAACGGAGGCATCCAGCCATACGCGACCAAGTACACGCCCCAGCAGGACAGCGATTACATCCTCGACGAATCGCAAAAGCTGATATTCGGAACAGATGAGTATGCCAAGGTATACGACGATCCAAATGCGGACGTCGTCACAAATTATATGCTGCTACCAAGCATCCCTGCAGACTGGTATAGCAACTATGCGAGTTACTACCGATCGACCGACAGCGAGAAGTTTGACCCTGTACAGGGCTTAACAGAAACGGTTTATGAGCTGCTCACAGCGAAGCCGCTGAACTGGGAGACGACTTTCGGGGGATTTTTTGAAAAAAACACCGACGGAGAGTATGTCAGCGTCCAGGGCGTGGATATAACGAAATATGAAAAGTTGAAAAACAAGCCCGCAGACTGGGCGAAGAATTATGCAGCATATTATGAGTATTGGTCGGACGGTGTGACGTCAAGTTATAACAGCGTATCCGGCGTGGCGTATGACAAGTACCTACTGCAGACTCAGAAGCCGACAGACTGGCATGCAAATTTTAACAACTATTACAAAAAAAAGACGGTCAATGGCAAGGAAAAATACGTCACGGTCGACACGGATCTGTCCTATCACGTTACGACAAAAGAAAAAAATGTGAAGATCTACGAGAAGGCGTCGGCAAGCTCTAAAGCAATCAAAACGATCAAAGAAAAAGGCAAGGTTTTTAATGTTTCGAAAGAAAAAGACAACTTCGGATATATCGCCTCTTTGAAAGGATGGATCCAACTATCTAAGGTGGATAAGTCAAAGCCGAAAGCCCCGGATTGGCAAAAGAACAAGTATTATACCAAGGAAACGAGGTATAAGGCTCCCGATTTTGACAGTAAAACGTACTATAAGCAAGTGGTTCTGACCGACCAGGCGCCGGGATGGACGGCGGGAAAATATTACTCCCGCGAAGATAAGACGTATGCGCCGCCGTTTACTCCGTTTTTTTACTTTCGACAAGTGCTTGACCACTACTCGGAGTTGGTGGCCGGAGGCGTGCAGTATCTGAAAGAAAATGGAAACTCTATGGGAGCGACGATGACCATAGACGGATTGGACTGCCAGATTGGCGACATCGTCGGCGGCGTAGACTACGAATCTGGTGTAGAGCTTTTTGATAAAGTGACAAACATCATCATTACGGCAACAGACGGCGATATGAATTTTGAATATCAGATTGGAGATGAAAAAAATGGCATATAGTAAAAAGACATGGAACACAGGAGATCTCATCACGGCAGCCGATATGAACCGGATTGAAGACGGAGTGAACGCCAGTCAGAGTATGTATAACTTCCGGGGATCAAGCACGCTTGCGGATCTCCCAAAGACTGGAAACAGCGTCAATGACACTTTTTACGTGACCGATCAAAAAGCGTCGTACACCTGGAACGGGGTAGAGTGGATCGAAAGCGGAAACAGCGCCGTCACGGTAGAGATGGTGGAGACAGAGGTGCAGAACACGACCGAGCCGCTACAGGAAGCGATCAATGGCCAGGCCGAAGAGCTGGAGGAGCATCTAGCCTGGCTGCGCAGACACGACGGGCAGTTTACTGGTTTTAACAACCAGCTTGATTATTATTGGAAAAACTATATACATCCATCGTTTAGATACAAGGGATCTGTCTTGTCGTTTGAGCTCCCAGACCTGAAGCGTGCGGAAGACGGCGACGTATACAGGCTGACTGATTCTTTCGTGACCAACGACAGCTTTTTGATCGGTGCTGGAGTAAGCGTTCCGGCTGGCGTCAATGTGGTCAAAGTTACGGACAAAAACGATACCTATACGCCGGTGAGCGTTGGGGCTGGAGAGGGTGGCGACATCATCGACGAGACATGCACCGAGTTAGGAGACACGGCGGGAGCTGCGGGATATTCGCACTATGACATCGACCTCTCAAAGCTGGATAAAAGCAGATCATACCGGTTGATCTCATACAGGCCGGAGGCCGGCACCGCCATCACAGGGCGACCTATTCCCGGCTATGTCATCGGCAATCAGGCGGACGACTACGGCTACACGGTCGACGGCTATGAGGAGACAGCAAGCGGCGAAGGTGGAAAAAAATATGCGGTGACGCTGCAGTTTGGAGAGGATGCAGCATGGCTGTTTATCAATGTCAAGAGTTCGGACGGCGTGCCGACCTTGGAAAAGATCACAGAGGGTACCGAGGGCGGCAAGTGGAACATCTTATCCGGCATCTAAAAGGAGGGCGAGCATGGAAAACGTACATGTTTTAGAGTTTGACAGTAAGCGGCGGACTGCTGCCGTCACGCTGTTCCAGCACGACACGGGACAGGTTCTGGAGTTCTCTGCAGCGTTTCCGGATGGATTGGAGCTGCAGTTTGACTCCGGGGATGCCAGGATCATCAAGGGAGGCCGCGCCGAGATCCCGGATGCGTTTCTGTCGTCTGCCGGAAGCCGGGCGGCATGGATCCAGATCATCACAGAAGACAGCGAGACGACAATCTATAAGGTTGCGATCGCGATCATTCCAAGGGCGCCAAAGGAGTATATGTCTCCAGAAGACGAACAGACGTTCCGGCAGCAGATCCAGCAGATCCTTGACGACACGCTGACCATCGCCCAGAGCGTTCGGGATGATGCAGACGCTGGAAAGTTTAACGGTGCACCTGGTCCAGCCGGGAAAGACGGTGCCGCCGGAAAAGACGGCGTGTCCCCTACTGCCAAGGTAGAGCAGACAGAAACAGGAGCGGTGATCTCTGTCACCGATGCAGACGGAACAAGCACCGCCACAGTATCAAACGGCAAGGATGGCCAGCCCGGAGCAGACGGAGAACCGGGCAAGGATGGCGTGGATAGATCCTCTGTCTATGTAGGAGACAGTGAGCCTACAGATCCTACGGCTACACTCTGGATTGATCCAGAGGGAGAGGGCGGGGACACGTCCGCAACCTCTAGGTTTATCGTGAATGTGAAGACGTTAGATCTGGCCGGATATACAGTCACGGCATCCAATGACTCCGGTGAGGAGTACACCAAAGAGATCACGGAGGATTCTGAAACGGTTGTTTTCAGTTTCAAAAATGCAGGGATTGTCACAATCAAAAACTCAAAAAACGCAAATAGATCTGCTATCAAGTGTGGCGTGTACACCGCTCCGGATCTGGCAGGCGTTGAAGTAGTAATAACTGCTCAGTCAGACGTTGTATTTACTGCGAGTTCTCAAAATGATGGAAATATTGAGAATCTATATGACGGAGACACAGCGACTTGGTGGGGAACGACAAGCGGCCCTTCCTGCTGGTTGCAGATCACGTCTAAAAACGGAGCAATGCTCCCGACCCTTTTAGAGATGTACCCTAGATCGTCATGGACTACTCGGACACCGTCCGAATTCGTGGTGCAAGGGTCGAACGATGGCGGCAAGACGTGGGAAGATATTAAGTCTTTCAACAACCAAAAATCAAGCCTTGAGTATATCCCGTTTGACCTGTCAGATGTATCTAATACGTGGTATAGGGCCGTGAGGGTGCTTGTATCAAGCACAGTTGGCAATACAACGGTGGTCAATCTTGCTGAAATGCGATTGACTGGATTCTATAATCCAATCTATACAGAGAGTTAGGAGGTGGTCATATGTCAACAATTATGAAATATAAAAAAGAGGATGGAACATGGGCTGACCTCCCGACAATCAAAGGCGAAAAAGGAGACCCAGGAGAGAAAGGCGAAAAGGGTGATCCCGGTGAAAGGGGTGAGCCCGGTGCAACATACGATGACACAGAAATCAAAAAAGACATTAAGGCTCTGCAAGAGGAATTGCTGGGTGTAGATGCTCTGATCGGGGAGGTGGACTAATGGCAATTAAACCAAAGATTGAAGCCCTTATATCTAAATCTAACGCCAAGACGGAGAAACAAGATGCTACTCTGTCAGAAGCAGTAAGCAGGCTTATAGATGGATATGGGAGTGGTGACGGTGGCTATTATGTCGACTTATCCACATTAAATTTGCCCAACCACTCAAATGCCCGACTTGCTTTTAATCAAGGCGTGTACTCAAAAGGCAATACCGTTGATTTTGTAATTCCAGCTGAGGCGTTTGATTTCGGTGACGGAAAATGGTGCATGCAAATCCGTTTCCGAAAAAATCAAGAATACGGAGAGTTTGCCACATTAACTGGAATCAAGGGAGAGCCCGCACAGAACCAGGTACTTACTGAGTTCAAGCAGAATGGGGAGATCAATGCTTATCTTAGATTCCCAAACAGCACTGGTACAACACCAGTTGACCAAGTGTTTGCGAGTGAAGGAAACCAGTTAGGCGTGTTTTATGCATTAAAAATCGAATATGACGGGTCAAGCGCATATACAACGACCCTATTTGATGCAGAATGGAACACGCTGAAAGAGACCGTGTACGAGAGTAACGAGAAAGTGATGTATTTCTCATTGCCAGAATATTTGGGAGATCTGTACACAAGTGCTATAAACGGGATCTTTGCATTTAATGGGGACTTTGACATGGCAAACTCTTACATCCGGCACGGAGACAAGATTGTGTGGGGATTTGATGAGAGAACAGCGGCAGACATTAAAGGCTTGCAGTTATATCAGACCAGCCAAAAGGTACTGAGTTTTGAAAAACTGGCCAAGCCGATCACGATTGCAGACGATGAGTTATATCAGATTCAGATTTTAGCGGAGGTAGAAGCATGAGGACAAAATGGAACAAGGAAATAGTAGAACATTTCTTGAACGGAGGCACAGTTATTAATTATGATAAGCACATCACGCTAGTAGATGGCACAGACTTTGATATTCCTGCGTGGCTTAAAAAACATAATACGTCGGATACGTCGATTTACGCTTGGGTTTTTAGTCGAGATTCCAACGGATTCTATGTAGAACGTCATGCCTTTGGAACGTGGGTGGATCAAATATCCAATTATTTGATGGAATACCTTTTTCCGTTTAGCATGGAAAAGATCAATACATCATCGACATACAATGCGGCAAGTGCAGTTGCGAGTTATGCTTATATGTCAAGCGGAAAATATAACGAGCGTTCTATTGGGAACAAAAAAATCTTTTTCGGTAACGGAACGACTCAACCAACCGAGGAAGATTATGGCTTGGAATCTCCGCTTGAAAAAGTGCATGTCACAACTGTTCCTACGCCAGACAGACTGACGAATTATTATCAAATTAATATTAAAAATTCATCGGAGGAAGAGGTGACGATCAAAGAGGTCGGAGTGTTCGATGGATTTGCCGCCAATATCAATGGTACTAATACGCCTGTCGGAGAAAATCTGGCAAACACAAATTACATTATGCTTGCTAGAGAAGTATTAGCTGAGCCAATCACGATTCCAGCTGGGGAAATTGGTCAGTTATACATTAAATAACAGTTGATACAAAAGAAGAAAGGAATATACAGCATGGAAGCAATTATAACTGCAATCATCACCGGAGGACTGGCGCTGACCGGAACCATTTTGAGCGGCAGATCTGCTGCCGACAAGATGGCATCCGAACTCGAGAAGAACCAGGCGGTCACAGATACAAAGATTGACGAGCTTTGCCGGGAGGTCAGGGAGCATAACAACTTTGCGAAGCGTATGCCGGTGGTCGAGGAAAAGATTAAGGTCATTAACCACAGATTGGAAGATCTGGAAGGACAGAAGAAAGGATGAGACGTATGAGAGTATCAGAAAAGACGAAAAAATGGATCAAGGCGGCAGCAGTTCGCGCCGTCAAGACCGTCGCTCAAACGGCGGTAGCAACGATTGGAACAAGCGCGTGCATGGGAGCGGTTGACTGGCGTTTGGTGGCAAGCGCAAGCGCACTGTCCGGGATTCTTTCCGTGTTGACAAGCATCGGAGGTCTCCCGGAGGTCGAGGAAAAGGAGGGCTAGATATGAAAATCTATGAAAATCTTGCCAAAAAGATCAGTTACGACGATAAAAAGCGGAGCTATGACTCCGTCAAGTATATCGTGATCCACTACACAGGGAACTCCGGGGACACGGCGTTTGCAAACGCGTCGTTTTTCGCAAACGCGAACACCCGCAAGGCGGGCGCACATTACTTTGTCGACAAGGCAGGCACCGTCTGGAAGTCCGTGCCGCTGAACCGTGCAGCATGGGCGGTCGGTGGAGACCAGCGCACCGGAGACGGCGGGGGGAAGCTGTACGGAAAGTGTACCAACTACAACTCCGTGTCAATCGAGCTGTGTGACTGTGTCAAACGGACGAATGCGGCGCAGAAAAAGGCTGTGAGGGATCTGATCCGGCACATCCGAAAGACGTGCCCGAACGCGACCCATGTGGTTAGACACTGGGACGTAAACGGCAAGGCGTGCCCGCTGCCGTTTATCGGGGCGCACAATCTCAAATGGTCGAGATTTAAGAAGTACGTGAACAAGTCGAACCGTGTCGAACGGTGTAGTGCGGATGTACCTTTTCTACACCTGTAGAATCACCTTTTTTGATAAACTTAGGGCATGATATCGAAAGCGTATGAGATGGACGGCTTAAATCTCACAAGAGCGCTGCTTGCGCTTAATAACGCCGTCAGAAAAGGAGCAGGCAATGAATTATCCAATCCAAGGGATGCCGAACGTAAGCAATCTGCAGCCGCTACAGAGTACCCCGTATCAGATGCCAGGATCCAATCCGTACCAGGCAATGCTGACAGGAGGGCAGCAGCTGACCAGAGTTACAGGTCTTGACGGCGCGAAAGCCTACCAGATGGGTCCTAACAGCACAGCGGCGCTGTTTGACAACGATCAGGACCGTATGTACATCAAGATCACAGACGGAGCAGGATTCCCAACGATCCGGGTCTTTGACTTTACCGAGATAGACCCAGCCGCAGAAGCGCGGGCACAGTCCCCGGATTACATCACCAGAGAGGAGATGGTAGAGTATGTCAAGCAGTTTGTTCGGCCGGAGACAGCCACCGGCACAGAACCAGATACCAACGGAGGCCATCAGCAGGGCTAAAGCCATGCTGGGCGACAAATCAAAACTGTCTATGGTCACCTCGTTCCTATCCGGGAGGGGGATCAGTGCAGAACAGGCGGTGCGCCTGATCTGTCAGAAAAGGGGCATCGACGTAGACGCGTTTATGTCCCAGATCAAATCGTGATTTGCAAATCAAAATAAAAAAATTGAAGAAAGGAGGTACCGATATGGAAAATGGAATCTCTTTATCAGACATTGCCGCTGTCACCGACAAGAGTGACGGTATGTTCGGCGGCGCAGCTGGTGGCGGTATGTGGATTTTCGCGCTCCTGATCCTTTTGCTGATCGGGGGCGGCGGTGGCGGTCTCTTCGGAGGCGCTGCGAACGCAGTGTCACAGGCTGACCTGCAGAGAGCTGTGGACCTCAACTCTATCCAGGAGGGACAGGCCGCAATCAACGCGAACGTACAGCGTACAGCGTATGAGAACATGGTCGCTGTCAAAGATGCACAGACGACCAACCTGCAGGAGATCCGCGACAATGGCGCGCTCATCGCGTCTACCAGCTCTAACATCATCAACAATCTGACCGCTATGAGCGGGATGATGCAGCAGTGCTGCTGCGATGTTAAGCAGCAGATCCTTGAGAACCGCTATCTGGATGCACAGAACACGGCCGCAATTAACGCGAACACCACTGCAGCGATGCAGAAGGTGCTGGATACGATCCAGCAAGACAAGATTGCAAGCCTGACATCCGAGGTCAGCGACCTCAAGACCCAGAACATGTTCTGCGGCGTTCCACGCATCAATCCGTATGGCTACGGTGTATATCCGTATGCTACAGGATGCTGCAATGGCCAGGTGAACATTTAAGTCATAATCGACAAGGTAAACGGAGAGGGGGATGCCTTGGGCGTCTCCCTTTTTGAGATTAAAGAAGGAGGATAACCCTATGAGTTGTAAAAGCGAAATTTTAGCGGTCAATACGATCACGGGTACGGCTATCGCGGACGGAGGAACATATGTTCCTACATCCGTAATCCGGAGATTTGGCCAGAACGTACAGCTTGCCGGAGACGGAGTGCAGGTTTCCGGCGCTGGTTACTATGCGGTGACAGCGACCGCGACAGTAATCTCTACGGCGGCTGCCATCATCAAAGCGACTGTCTTAAAGGACGGAGCCCCAATCCCGGGAGCAACTGCAAGCGTGTCTGCTGCAGCTGGTGATGTCGTGACTCTGCCGCTGTCTACGATGGTGCGTCAGAACTGCGATTGCGATGTGTCAAACATCACGGTACAGATTAGCGGTGGAGCGACCACCAGCCAGAACCTGTCTGTCCGTGTATCAAAGGAGTGAGTGCCATGAAGAGGATCAAAAAGCTGACCGACAAGGTCAAGGAAGAGCTCTGCGGAGCGCAGGAATACGCGGAAGACTATGTATACGCCAAGGCATCCGGGGACAGTAAGTGGTCCCAGAGATACGCCGAAATGGCCAAGGACGAGTTGAAACATGCGGCGTGGCTGCATGACATGGCCGTATCGGAAGCCGCAAAGCTGGAGAGCGTATATGAGGCACCCGAGGAGATGTCCAAAAAGTGGACGGACGCACACAAGGAGTACGTCGACAAGGCGGCATGGATCAAGCAGATGCTGGCCATGTAGACGGATCCAGGAAAAAGGACAAAACAAAAAGACCCGATCGTTTGACCGGGTCCTTTTTTGTTCGAAAAAACGAACCGAAAGGAGGTAAATGAAAGATTCCACAAAAAATCACAAATTTACCAGTTTTGTCGTAAGCCCGGATCTGATGCGACCCGGCCCTTTTGGGGTGATGGGATGGGGCTCGCTTACTACATATGTAGTATATCACACATCGCCCGGCTGGTGGAGTTTTTGTACGTTTTCGTTACATTTTTTAGAAAAAATTTGCAAAAACCTATTGACAATATACCATTATAATGGTATATTTGTATTAAGATAAAGGCAAGGAGGAAACAACAATGAAAAGATATATGAGATTCGGAGAGCTTCCAGCAAACGGAAAAAGTGTAAACTTTAGAAAGATGAACTTTGAAAAGCAGGATGACTTTCTTTTTTCTCTTCGCTACAACGCAAAAGAAGCGTACGACATGGTAGAGGAAAGATGTCTGGAAGCAGGAATTTCTGCTTTTGATATCGACGAAAACGACAGTCCAATCCTTGCCAATGACGAGCTTAGAAAATCTTACGAGCGCAGAATCTATCAAAAAGAGAGCTGCTACATCGTCACAGGAGTAGAGGTCGGAAGAGGACAAGATGGAGAGCCTCTTCTGAAAGATGTCGAGATCGTAGAGACATTAAAAGCAGAGCCAGAAAAGATTGAGGATGAAAAGCCGATGACCGCAGCTGATCTTTTTGAAAGCCTGACCGAGGAGCAGAAGAAGGACATCATCGAGGTGAACGGAAAAAGATATATCAGAGCGATCTACGAATTTAACCATAAGCAAGAAAGATGACAAGATGGAAAAGTTTCTGCTGTTTTTTTGAAAAAGATCAAGAAAAATATTGACATTATACCATTATAATGGTATAATGAATTCAAGATAAAGAAAGGAACCGCAAAGCGGGAAGGTAAAAAAACATGTTAAAGAAAGAAGAATTCATCACAGAGGCATTAAAAGGAAACGGAGTTGAGAACGATGCACACGATGTATGGGTTGTTGTCGACGGAGAACAGTACACTGTAAGCATTGACGAAGTTCTGGATCATGAAGAGACCGAACCATTTGAAGCGTCTGATTACTTAGAAAACCACAAGGAAGCAGATGCATGGGACGATCTGTACGAGCAGTATGTAGGAGCATAGAAAAGAATCCCGCCCCGGAGGTTACGAGGGCAGAAAGAAGGTATTATGAGAAGATTTTTAGTTTTAGAAACGAAATATAACAGCGGAAAGGTTATTAGCAGCGTGATCAGAGGCGTAGTGGAGTCGGATGTGTACCCTTCTTATGACAGTGAAACGCTGAAAAGGTTATATGGGATAGAAAGCGCGGAAATCGTAGAAATCCCCGCTGAAAATGGCAAGTGCCACGTTAAACTTATATAGTTCAAAAAAATACAAAATGTAAGAAAATCCTCCTAAACATTGCGGTTTAGGGGGATATGGAGGTAAAATATGCATAAATATCATGTTGTTTCGATCGCCGCAACCGGGGACGAGTGTGAGCTTCTGGCGACCGATAGCCTAAAAGAGGCAATGGAGCGCTCCAAGGATGAGTCTTACTACATCGAGAGGGATCACGGAAAAGCGACAGTGGAGCTGCGCCGATACGTGGAGGACATCGAAGATGAGGACTGCGAGTGCTTTGACTATGACGCACTGGACTTCACGGCGTCAAATCCCCTGCAGCTGATCCGAAAGGAGTGCGGGATGTCTCAGTCACAGCTGGCCAATGCTGCCGGGATCAAGGTGCGCACGCTTCAGCACTACGAAAACGGCGAGTGCAATGTGTCCAAGGCTGCAGCCACGACAGTATGGAGGCTGGCGCAGGCGCTGGGATGCACGATGGAGGACATCATCTTTTGACGTTTGATACTGTGCAATTTGTACAATCGACAGAAGGTAACGTGTAGGTAACAATTAAAAAAGAAAAACGCCTTTTTGCGGGCGTTTTTTTCTTTTCGCAAATTAGTCAACAATTAATTTTGAGAGGTCGCAGAAACGTGCGTATTTACTGGAAAGTCCCATTTTATGGGGCTTTCTTTTATTGTGAAATTTCACTAGAAGTTGTCCCCTTTTTTTTCGGTAGGTAACAAGTAGGTAACAAGCAGGTAACAAATTTAATTCCGTAGGTAACAAATCCGGTTCGTTTCCCGGAGCAATGTTTCGGGCTTGACGTGGGTATATACAGCATCCGTGACATTGTGTCTAGCGTGCCCTATGACCATCTTGAGGTACAGTTCATCAAGCCCCTGCTCTCTCCATTGGCTGACGAACGTATGGCGCGTGTCGTGCATCGTGTGTTCCTGGCCGATGGATCTGTATACGTCCGGCGTTCTATGCGCCGTCAGAAGGCTGTATGTGATATGATCCCTACTCCCTTCGCATATCAAGTACGGTCCGCCCTTGCGCCTATATTTGGCCACCAGCGGCAGGATGTCGTCATGGATCGGAACGCAACGGATCCCGGCGTCGGTCTTCGCTTGCTGGATGTCCAGGTATCTATCCTCCAGGTGGCAGCAGTCGGCCGGGAGATCTAGCAGTTCGCGGATGCGCATGCCTGTATAGAGCAGGATCAGGATTACGTCCGCTGCCATGCTGTCACTGCTCCGGGAGATCTCCCAGAGTTTCGCAATCTGCTCTGGCGTGTATAGCTTACGCTCGATCTTGACATCAACAGAGCGGATCCTGACAAACTCCGCGTAGTTCCTGTCTACCATATCGTTTCTCATCGCGTAATCAAAGCATGATTTCATGATTCCCTTGACCGCATTAAGCATGCTCTTTGACTTGTCCATGTGATCTATTATGTCCTGTATCGGCTCCGTCTTGATGTCCGCGATGGGGACTTTCCAAAGATCTCTCAAATATCTCCAAGCAGCCTCATACATCTTGACGCCGCTGTCCGAAATCTCCGGATATTTCTTGTCGGACCAAATCCCGTATATGGTTTCCAACGTCACAGATCTGCCGTCCAGGTTCCACGGCTTCGCGTTGTACTGCGTCAGCGCATCCAGTCCGGCCTTTTTGGTCGGAAAATATCCGATCGTTCGCCGGATCTGTCTGCTTCGCCCTGTTTCGTGATCCAGTTCGTATCCTATGGTCTTCTGGACCATCCAAGGGTTCCTCCGCTTGCCAGACAGCTTGCGGACGGAACCATACCCGTTAGGTAACCTCATCCCATTATTCCCCCTCTTTTTTGTTTGCAGCCACGATCTCTTCAATCAGTCGCCACAGGATATACCATTGTTCGTTGGTCAGATTGACATCATCAAGATTTTTCAAAAACTCTTCTTTCGTGAGTAGATCGTGCGAAAGAGTTGTTTCTTCTTGCGCTCTGGATGCCGCTGCATCTTCCTGCATTTCCGAAGCGGCGTCAATTTCGTCTTGGTCCCATCCCATTAGGTATTGTGGTGTGCAATTAAAAATATTGGCGTATTTTTCGATGGTTTCATACGGGATTGATTTTATCCCTCTTCCAGTCTCATACCTCTGAGCTGTCGCTTCTGCTACGTTTAGAAGTTCCGCAATTTCTGACAAAGTATAGTTGTGTGCTTTTCTTAATTTTCTAATTCTTTCGTGAAATACTGACATTTGTTTCCCTCCTTTTCTTAATGTAATTATAAACTGAATTAACGCATTACGCAAGATGAATCATGCGTTATAGAAAAAAACTTACGTTTTATGCAAGAAAAGTATTGCATCCCCTCTTGTGCTGTGATATTATGAACTTACGGAAAACGTAAGTTAAACGCGGGGAGGTGAAAATATGACTTACAGGATTGATACCGTCGCGTTCAAAAAAAAGATGCTTGATGAAGGATTTAATTCTTTTTCATCGCTTGCCGAAGAGACGGGATTGAGCCGAGATACGGTATCTGCAGTCGCCAACGGAAAAAGAAAACCATCTATGTCCGTGATGGAAAAATTGGCATCGTCAATGCATATGACACCGCAAGAAGCAGGATCTATTTTTTTTGTAGCTCTCTTACGAAATTCGTAAGTTTTTGAAAAGAAAGGAGAACACACATGATTACATCACAGAAAGACAAGGTGGAGTTGATGGGGCCTGTCGATGAGATCGCGAAGGAATTCGCGTGTATTGCGGCTTCCGTCTTCGACATGTTCCAGGAGATCCGCAAAAACGATGCCGAGGCTCGAGATCAGATTCACACGCTCGTCGACTTTGGCGTTGATGAGCTGACAAGCAGGCGCGTCTATAGGAAGGAGGTGAGGCTGTGATTGCAACAACAGGCGATAAGGTGGAGGCTGCCATTGAGAAGTTTTTTTTAATTGCCATTCCTGTTTTCACGGTGCTCAGGCTCACCAGCGAAGACAAGGCTGAGTTTTCGGGAAAAGTCAACAAATTAGTCGAACTTGCCACCGAAGCCGTAGAGGAAGCCGTTGAGAATAAAAAGGGGGATGCGCATGATTAAGACAGAAAAGGGAACCGTAAGTTTTAGAGGGGACGGAGCCGAGATTATGGAGGACTTCTGCATAGTCACGAACAGCCTGTGCAAGATACTCCAAGAACATGAAGACATGGAACGCGAGAAAGCTGAAGAAACGATTCGGAAGTATATTGATATCGCTTTCTCATCAGAAGAAGATCCGGACAAGGAGTTGGAAGAGATCAAACAGAAGATGCAGAGGATCGTATCGGACAAGCTGAAAGAGTTTTTAGATATCAAGGAGGATTCGGCACATGATTAAAGCTCTGTTTAATGTGACATCCGTTGAGGGTCCTTCAGCGCAGGTGTTTATGGAGTTTTTGCTTATTGTACATGCTCTCATGGTGAGCCTGCAGGAATCAGGAATGTCGAGCGACGAGGCCAAAGAAGGGATTGAGGGCCTTGTCAAATTTGGAACTGAAATTGGCGACGAAAGCGTAGAAGAGATGCTCGAAAAGAACAGCAGTGAAGAGTTTGGACCTCTGTGCGAAAGGGTAAAGGATTGGGTTTTTTCGATTCGCGACTATATGGAACACGGAGAGGAGGATGAAGATGCTTAAAGTAGAAAATGGAAGAGTGGAGCTTGGGGGAGACGTGAAAGAGGTCATGATGGACTTTGCGGCGGCTGCGAGCATTTTGGTACATGTCGTTCAGCGGGATTTTAGAATGTCTCCGGAACAGGCAAAGGCAGCGCTGAAAGACGCGGTGGACGTAGGCACGATGTCCACCGAAGAACTGAGAACACATTGCGCGGAGTTAAAGACAGAGTTGTTCGATGCAAGGAAGCAGGAGGGAGGTGCTTGCGATGGTTGTGGCGGTAAAGATGCCTGCAGGCGTGGGACCGATGAAGCTGACAGTTAAACAGGCAGCGAAGCTGATGGGGGTATCGGAGCAGTATATCCGTGTTGGCTTACAGCGGAAAGAACTGGATATCGGCGTGGCGGTAAAGACATCGCTGAACCAGTGGACATACGGTATCAGCCCGGCAAAGGTAGCAGCCTGGGCGGGGATGACATTAAAGGAGGTACGCGAATGGTTAGCACAGGAACACTGATCGCAGTTATGGTCAGCACGTTTCTCGGAACGTGCATCTTGGCGGCGAACTGCCGGGAGGATAAAAGAGACACAAGGAGGTCTGAACCGTGAAAGTAATTGTTAAATTTGACGAAGCAAAATATACGGACATTCCGTTCGAGCTGGACGAGCGTCAGCTTAATACGCTGCGCGTTATTTTAGGGCATTACACAGGCCCAGGATGCCGGGTGAAATTTGAGGTAGAGCAGAGTCCGATTAAAGCGATTGGCACGGCGCGTACCTGTCGTCCTGACGTCTTGGAGGGTATTCCGATTTTGACCAATCAAAAAAAGGAAGATCCCGGTCTGACGTTTGAAGACCTCAGCAGAGCCGTAGAGAGTGCTGCTGCCGCAATGCGCGAGGGCGCGCGGATGGAGGTGGACGAGGATGAATAAGGTCATCTTGATCGGCCGATTGACCGCAGAGCCGGAGATCAGATACAGCCAGGGACAGGGACAGGATGCCATGTGCATCGCCCGCTACCGTCTGGCGGTGGATCGCTGGGGCAGAAAAGACGGAGACCAGCAGAGCGCGGATTTCATCGGATGCGTAGCGTTCGGACGCAATGCGGAGTTTGCAGAGAAGTATCTGCATAAGGGAACCAAGATCGCGATCGTAGGCCGGATCCAGACCGGAAGCTACACAAACAAAGACGGGCAGAAGGTATACACGACGGACGTGGTCATTGAGACACAGGAGTTTGCAGAGAGCAAGGCAGCAGGAGGAGCAGCGGCAGAGGGGCAGCAGTCCACGCCGACCCCAGCAGCCGGATCGGACGGATTTATGAACATTCCGAACGCGATTGATGAGGAGCTGCCGTTTGCTTAAAAGACAGGAGGCGAAAGAGAACATGGCAACATATTACAAGGGGTACGGGCCCGGGATGATCTGTCGGGGAAAGAAGTATGAGGAAGGGCACATATACGAAGAAGAACGCGCAGAGGTATGTGAATGCGGAATGCATTACTGCAAGAATCCGTTCGATGTGCTTGATTACTACGATATTGTGAACAAAGATGGCGATTTTAATGATTTTTCAGCCGTTGAGCCTTTAGCCGAATCATTGACAGATAACGGAAAGAAGTTTTGCACGCGAAAATTAAAGATCGGAGCGAAGCTGTCTGTTTCTGGATTTATCAAAGCGTGCGTGGATTTTGTGATTGAAAAAACGACAGAAGAGAGTGGCATGGATACGACTGCTGCCCGCAACGCCCAGATCGGCAGCAGCGGGGATTCCGCCCAGATCGGCAGCAGCGGGGATTACGCCAAGATCGGCAGCAGCGGGGATTACGCCAA
>ERZ1034920.611-NODE-611-length-26936-cov-7.277036_pt1 | contig 26936 bp, 22 predicted proteins | sample MGYA00520688_ERZ1034920 | MGnify/ENA primary metagenome ERZ1034920 (study PRJEB33766, sample SAMN09781785) | gut metagenome | biome: gut microbiome | host: Homo sapiens | place: Madagascar | study: EMG produced TPA metagenomics assembly of the PRJNA485056 data set...
CGTTATAAATGCGCTGGTGTGGTTTCTGGGGAAGCCGCTGATCTGATCGAGAACCAGCAGCGGGAGATAGAAGCGCTGCGGCAGGCCAATGAGGGTCTGCGGTTTAATCTGGCGGAGAAGATGGATCTGTAGACAGGCCGTGGGGCGAAACAGGAAAGGCAGGTGGGGCGCATATGGCGAGCGGGAGCTATCGGCAGGTATATGTGGTGTGCCCCTACTATGTGACGGACAACGGCAGGGACAGGATCGTATGCGAGGGGCTGACCCCCGGCGGGCAGAACCAGACCTTTTACCAGAAGCGGCAGGACTACGCCTTGCAGATGGAGCTGTTCTGCTGCGGGGATTACTGGCGCTGCGAGATATGCGCCGCGCTGGACGCAAAATACAGAGAAGAGGAACCATGAGACAGGAGGGGCTGCGGCCCCTCTTTTGTCGTATGCGGTGGTGGGATAGAAAACACGGCTTGCGGTTTGGTAACATGGTAAAAACGTAGTGTGCATTGAGAGGTGGTGACCAGTGGCCGGTGAGAAAAACCTTATTCCGTTCGATCAACGAACAGAGGATGAGCAGAGGAAAATTCGCTCTGCGGGCGGGAAGGCTTCGGGGGCTGCGCGGCGCCGGAAAAGGAGCCTGAAGGAGGCGGCTGACCTGTATCTGTCTCTCCCCGTGGAGGATAAGCGGCGCTGGAACAAACTGGCGCGGCGGTATCTGGACGCGGAGGAGATCGACAACCAAATGGCCATGATCGTGGCGCTGTGGGATGGGGCCATGTCCGGTGACGCAAGGTCTGCCAAGGTGCTGATCGACCTGATCGGCACGGAGGGCGAGGAGCAGCAGGGCGAGACGCTGGAGATCACGGGGCTGCCGGAGGAGTACAAGCGATGATACTGGATATGTCTCAGATCAGCGACAAGCAGGACGCTTTCCTGCGGGACGACCACCGGCATGTGGCCTATGGCGGGGCGCGAGGCGGCGGCAAGAGCTGGGCCGTGCGCACCAAGGCCAAAATACTGGCCTGCGAGTATCCCGGCATTAAGCTGCTGATCGTGCGAAAAACCTACCGGGAGCTGGCCAACAACCACATTGACGTGCTGCGCCCGGAGCTGCACGGCATTGCCAAATACAACAAGTCCGACAAGGTGTTCACCTTCCGCAACGGCTCCACGCTGGCCTTCGGCTACTGCGCTACAGACAGCGACCTGATGCAGTATCAGGGCGCGGAGTATGACGTGATCTTTCTGGACGAGGCGGGGCAGCTGCAAGAGGACTGGATCAAGAAGATCAACGCCTGTGTGCGCGGCACCAACGGCTTCCCCAAGCGCACCTACTACACGCTGAACCCCGGCGGGCCTGCCCACGGGTATTTCAAGCGCCTCTTTGTGGACAGGCGCTTTGAGGACGGGGAGAGGCCGGAGAATTACAGCTTCATTCAGGCCCTTGTCACCGACAACAAGGCGCTGATGGCAACTCAGCCGGACTACATCACGGAGCTGGAGAACCTACCGCCCAAGCTGCGGGAAGCGTGGCTGTACGGCAGCTGGGATATCTTCGAGGGACAGTTTTTTGAGGACTTCCGGCCCGATCCGCCGGTCAAGCTGGCCAAGGACTTGGGCACCACGGTGGAGGAGCTGCGGAAGCAGCACAGATGGTGCCATGTGATAGAGCCCTTTGAGCCGCCCCGTGGGTGGAACATCATGCGCAGCTACGACTTCGGCTACGGCAAGCCCTTTTCCGTGGGCTACTGGGCCGTGGACTATGACGGCGTGCTGTACCGGATCATGGAGATGTACGGCTGCACCGCTACCCCCAACGAAGGCGTGAAGTGGTCGCCGGACGAGCAGTTCCGCCGCATGGCAGAGCTGGAGCGCAGTCACCCGTGGCTCAAGGGACGGGAGATCGTGGACAGTGTGGCAGACCCGGCCATCTGGGACGCTTCGCGGGGTGAGAGCATTGCCGAGACTGCCATGCGGTACGGTATCTATTTCTCCCCCGGCGACAACCAGCGTATCCCCGGCTGGATGCAGGTACACTACCGGATGCAGTTCGACGAGAACGGCTATGCCCGGATGTATGTATTCGACTGCTGCAAGGCGTTTATCCGCACCATCCCGCTGATGATGTACTCCGAGACCAAGCCGGAGGACCTGGACACCGATCTGGAGGATCATGTGGCCGACGAGGTGCGGTATATGTGCATGTCCCGGCCCATCAAGCCGGTGGTGCCGGTGAAACCGAGGATCATACTCAGCGACCCGCTGGATATGTTCAAGAGGCGATAGGAGGAACATATGGAAGAAACCAAGACAACCGAAGCCCCGCAGGCGCTGGCCATCGGGGCGGAGCAGGTGAAGAAGCTGACGGAGGTCTTACAGAAGTACAAGACCGGGAAAAAGCGCACAGAGCAGCGGATCGTGGCCAGTGAGAACTGGTGGAAGCTGCGCAACGACGCCGAGGAGGGCGGCGACAGTCTGACCATGGCCAAGGAGGGCTTTAAGAGCGCGTCGGGGTGGCTGCACAACGTGATCGTCAGCAAGCACGCCGACGCCATGGAGGCATACCCCGAGCCCAACATCCTGCCCCGCGAGGAGGACGACAGGGCCGAGGCCCGCATCCTGACGGCCATCATCCCCTGTGTGCTGGAGCAGAATCAGTTCGAGAAAACCTATTCTGACGTGGCGTGGCAGAAGATCAAGAGCGGCACCGGCGTGTACAAGGTGGTGTGGGACAAGGGCAAGCTCAATGGGCTGGGCGACATTACCATCAGCAAGGTGAACCTGCTGAACCTGTACTGGGAGCCGGGGATCACCGATATCCAGCGCAGCCGGTACTTCTTCCATACGGAGCTGATGGACAAGGATCTGCTGGAGGAGCAGTATCCGGAGCAGCTGAAGGGGAAGCTGACAGGGCAAAGCTTCCTGTCTACCCGCTTCCTCTACGATGACACGGTGTCCACCGACGGTAAGGTGACGGTGGTGGAGTGCTACTACCACAAGTATGTGCAGGGCCGGAAAACGGTGCAGTACGTGAAGTACGTCAACGAGCAGGTGATCTTCGCCACGGAGAACGATCCGGCGCTGGCCCAGCGGGGACTTTATGACCACGCCATGTATCCCTATGTGTTCGATGCGCTGTTCCCCATTGAGGGCAGCCCCTGCGGCTACGGCTTTGTGGATATCTGCCGCAATCCCCAGACGTGCATCGACCTGCTGAACACCAGCTTTGTCAAGAACGCCATGGCGGGCGCTACGCCCCGGTACTTCAAGCGGCAGGACGGCGGCATCAATGAGACGGAGTTTCTTGACCTGACCAAGAGCATCGTCAACGTCAACGGCAATCTGGGGGAGGACAGCCTGCGGCAGATTCCGTTCCAGCCGTTGGACGGCGTGTACGTCAGCTACCTCGACCGGATCATTCAGGAACTGCGGGAGACCAGCGGCAACACGGAGACCGCCACCGGCTCCACCAGCAGCGGCGTGACAGCGGCCAGCGCCATCGCCGCCTTGCAGGAGGCCAGCGGCAAGGGCAGCCGGGACAGCAGTCTGTCCGCCTACCGGGCGTACACGGAGCTGGTGAACCTGAGCATTGAGCTGATCCGCCAGTTCTACGACATGCCCCGGAAGTTCCGCATTGTGGGACAGTACGGCATGCAGCAGTACATTACCTATGACAACAGCGGTCTCAAGCCCCAGGTACAGCTCTCGATGGTGGAGGGCATGGGAGACAGGCTGCCGGTGTTCGATATCAAGGTCAGCGCCCAGAAGAAGAACGTGTACACCAAGGTGAGCCAGAACGAGTTGGCGCTGCAATTCTTCCAGATGGGCTTCTTCAACCCGCAGCTGACGGATCAGGCGCTGATGTGCCTTGACATGATGGAGTTCGACGGCAAGGACGGCGTGATGCAGAAGGTGAGCCAGAGCGGCACTATGTTCCAGAAGCTGATCCAGTACATGCAGTTGTCTTTGCAGCTGGCGGCAAAGGCCGCGCCGGAGATGGTGCAGGGGTTGAGCAATGACATCATGCAGACTATGGGCGTGACGCCCGTGAGCGGCGGTGCTGTTGCCGTGTCTGCGGAAAAGACGGATGCAGAGAAGGAGCCTGCCATCGTGGAGAACGCGAGGGCACGCAGCAACGACAGCGCCCAGCCGGACGGCGGGGCCGTGACAGGGAGGGCAAAGGACAAATGATCAACGTGACCTATGACCGGAAACGGCTGATCCTGAAGGTGAAGGGCCATGCACACAGCGGCGAGGCGGGCCACGATCTGGTGTGCGCCGCTGCCAGCATTCTGGTGTATACGCTCTCGGCCAATGTGACGGAGCTGTGCGCCGACCGGCGGAGAGTGCGGCGGCCTGTGCTGGACATCCGGGAGGGCGACACCACCATTGCCTGTGCGCCGGTGCATGGGATGCAGGCGGTGACCACGCTGGTGTTTGACACGGTATGCGCGGGCTTTGACGTTTTGCAGCAGCAGTATCCGAAAAATCTGACGTATCGGGTGATTTAGTGGTGGGATAGAGATTTCTGCGGGCAATGGTGTAAGCTATACTTGCCTTTCATTTTCACCTCCTTTCTATGGGCCGCCTGCCGGTGGGCGGCATCAGTACACCGGCTTCCCTATGCGGGCAAATGTTCCAAGGCGGCGACGCGGTCTCCAAAACCGCGTGCGGTGGGTTCGATCCCCAACTGTCCGCGCCATACTCCATCGACTCGCCGGTCGTAAGCGGCAGATTTTCAGGAGGAAAACGCATGGAAAAGTATTTCAAGTGGCTGGGCTTGCAGCTGTTCGCCGAGGGCGGCGACGGCGGCGAGGGTGCGGCTGCGACACCGGGCGAAACTGCTCCCGACGCCGGGGAGACGCGCTTGCGGGAGCTGGGTGTGCCCGAAAGCGTGCTGGCAAAACGGGCGAAACGGGCCAAAGCAGCCCCTGCGCCGCGCATGGAACAGCCTGCCCCCAAGCAGGAGGCCGCGCAGCAGGAGCAGCAGCCCACCGATCAGCAGGACGCCGCTGCCGAGAATCCCGCACCCGAGGGAGACAATGCAGCCCCGGCCCGGATGAGCTGGGACGAGATCATGGCAGACCCGGAGTACAACAAGCAGATGCAGTCCGTCATCAAGGCGCGGCTCAAGACAGCCGGTCAGGCGGAGGACACGCTGAGTAAGCTTTCTCCGGCGCTGGAGCTGGTGGCCCGGAAGTACGGGCTGGACGGCAAAGACCCGGAGGCGCTGGCAAAGGCCATTTCGGAGGACGATTCCCTGTATATAGAGAAGGCCGAGGAGATGGGCATGTCGGTGGCGGCGGTGAAGCAGATCGAGCAGCTGCAGCGGGACAACGCCCGATTGCAGGCCCAGAACGAGCAGACCGCCGCACAGCAGGCGTTCAACGCCCACATGGAGAACCTTCACCAGCAGGGCGAGGCGCTGAAAAAGACGTTTCCGTCCTTTGATCTGCTGGAGGAGCTGAAAAACCCCGTGTTTTCCCGCATGACCTCGCCCAACAGCGGTTTGAGCGTGGAGGATGCCTACTACGCCATCCACCGCAAGGAGATCCAGCAGGCCGCCATGCAGGCGGCAGCGCAGAAGACGGCGGAGCAGATGTCCAACGCCATCCGATCCGGTCAGGCCCGTCCCGTGGAGAACGGGACACAGGCACAGGCTCCCTCTGTGACCACATTTGACTATGCCCATGCTTCCCGTGAGCAGCGTGAGGCGCTGAAGCGCCAGATCAGGGAAGCTGCGGCCAGAGGGCAGAAGATCTATCCCGGCAAGTAAGCCGCGCTTCTCCCTCTGTGACGACGAGAGGAGAATTGTACATGAAAACTATCGCAACCAAGCTGATGGCCTTTGCCATCAATTTGCAGCTGTTTGCCGACGCGGGCACTGTGGTGAACGCCACCGGCAACTATGTGAACGCCTATGACGGCACCACCACCGCCTTTTCCGGCGCCAACACGCTCAGCGGCGAGCTGAAAACCTTCTACGACACGGAGCTGCTGGAAAACGCCCGTGTGGAGCTGGTGTATGCGCAGTTTGCCAAGAAGCAGCCTCTGCCCAGAGGCCGGGGCAAGACCGTGGAATGGCGCAAGTGGAACACCTTCGCCCGTGCCGGTAAGCTGACCGAGGGCGTGATCCCCACCGGCCAGAAGTTCGGCATGAGCGTCAAGACCGCTTCCATCGACCAGTACGGCACCTTCGCCGCTGTGTCCGACCAGCTGGAGCTGCACGCCTATGACGACGTGATTCTGGGCGCTACCGAGGAGATGGGCGCATCTCTGGCGGAGACGCAGGAGGTGCTGATCCGCGACGCACTGCTGACCAACACCAACGTGCTGTACTGCGACAATGTGACCGAGGACGGCACCTTCGTGTCCACCCCCACCTCCTGCGCCACCATGGCGGCGGGCGGCACCACCGGCAGCAGCGACAGCGTCACCCCCAACGGCTGGGCCAAGCTGACCCCCGACATGGTGGCCAAGGCCGTGACCAAGATGAAGAAGGATCGCGTGCCCATGATCCACGGCAAGTACGCGATGGTGATCCACCCCAGCGTGGCCTATGACCTGCGCAAGAGCAAGGACTGGGTGGAGGCCCACAAGTACGCCGCCACCACGGAGCTGTTCAACGGCGAGATCGGTGAGCTGCACGGCATGCGCTTCATCGAGGATGTGTTTGCCCCGGTGCTGACCGGCAACAACTACAAGAATAAGGCCAATGGCGCCACCTACGCCTGCTATGCCTTCGGCAAGGATTCCTTCGGTATTATTGATCCCGACGGCGGCGGCGCGGAGATGATCGTTCACGACAAGAGCGAGATCGGCGGCCCGCTGAACCAGTTCAGCACCATCGGCTACAAGTTCGAGACCAACGGCGCCACGATGCTGTACCCCGAGCGCATGCTGCGCGTGATGGCGGTGTCCAGCTACAGCGCCACCGATACGGCCAACTGACGACCCATGAGGGGCAGGGAAAGCCCTGCCCCTCTCATACTGTAAGGAGGACAACATGGCAGATAATAACGTGAATATGCAGAACCCTGACGGCGTGCAGGTCGATCCTGCCGCTTCCACCACCCAGCCGGAGGAGAAGAAAACCAGAAAGAAAGCCGCGCCTGTGGAGGAGGAGCGGGTGGAGGTATATATCCCCCGCGGACAGTCCAACGACGACCCCAACTTCTTTGTCAGCGTGAACGGCACCAATTACCTGCTGCCCAAGGGCAAGAAAAGCATGGTGCCCCCGTGTGTGGCGGCGGAGATTCGCCGGGCCTTTGAGGCACAGGAGATGCTGGAGCAGAAGAAGGAAGAACTGCTGGAGGCTGCAAAACAGCCCCAGTAACAACAGGACACAAGGAAGGGGAGCGGCGGCTCCCCTTTTTTCAAAGGAGGATATGACGATGACCATCAATGAAGCGGTGGAGCTGGTTGACCGCATGAAGCCCAACCAGTACGACCACGAGACAAAGGTGCGGTGGCTCAGTAAGCTGGACGGCATGATCTTCTGGGAGGTCATCGCCACCCACGAGGGCAGCACGCTGACGCAGTTCGACGGCTACGGAGAGGCAGACCCGGATACGGTGCTGCTGGTGCCGTATCCCTATGACGAGGATGTGTACAACTATTTCCTGCAATCCCAGATCGACAAGGAGAACGGGGAAATGGCCAAGTATAACCAGAGTGTGGTGCTGTACAACAACGCCTATCAGACGTTCTGGAACTGGTACAACCGGACGCATGTGCCGCTGCCTGCGGAAGCGGCCTTCCGGTTTTGAGGGGAGGAGAGTCATATGCCGTATTTTCCCACCGTGGAGGAGACCAAGACCGCACAGCAGGTGACGGACGTGTTCCGGGGCTATCACCATGACCTGCGGATCGGGGACGGGGAATTCTACGAGATGCAGAATCTGACCTCCGACTACTACCCCATGCTGGCCAGCCGGAACCGGCGGGGCGTTCTGGACGCCACGCTGACCGCGCCGGGCGGCATGCTGGCCAAGGAGGCACTGGCCTATGTGGACAACGGGAAGCTCTACTACAACGGCTATGAGATCGTGGGCCTGAGGCTGACGGCGGGCGAAAAGCAGCTGGTGAGCATGGGTGCGTATCTGCTGATCTGGCCGGACAAGAAGTATCTCAACACCAAGGATATGAGCGACTTCGGCGACATGGAAAACACGGTGGCTGTTTCCTGCGCGGAATCCAATGTCCGGTATGATATCTGCGACGCGAACGGCGCCGTGATACAGGACATTGCTACCACGCAGCCGGAAGAGCCGGAGGGCGGCCAGTATTGGCTCGATACCACGCAGACGCCCCATTCTTTGCGGAGATATAGCGTTTCCTCCGCGACATGGGCCACGGTTCCCACGGTATATGTCCGCATACAGGCGACAGGTATCGGCATGGGGTTCAAGCAGTATGACGGCGTGAAGCTTTCCGGGATTGCCTATCCCGGCGAGAGCGCGGCTGTAAAGGAGCAGTATGACGCGCTCAACAGCACAAAGGCCATCTATGCCGTTGATCCGGAGAACAACTACATCGTGGTGGTGGGCCTTGTTGACGTGGCGGTGACGCAGACCACAGGCACTGTGACGGTCTCACGCAGCGTACCGGATATGGACTATGTGTGTGAGAGCCAGAACCGGGTGTGGGGCTGCAAGTACGGCATGGTGGACGGCAAGGCCGTGAATGAGCTGTACTGCTGCGCACTGGGCGATTTCAAGAACTGGAACCGATTTCTGGGCATCGCCACCGACGCGTGGGCCGCATCCGTGGGTTCGGACGGCGCGTGGACAGGTGCGGCCAACTATCTGGGCTACCCCACGTTCTTCAAAGAGAATGTGATCCACCGGATCGCTATCAGCTCTGCGGGCGCCCATCAGGTGACAGAAACGGTGGGACGCGGCGTACAGAACGGCAGCGGCAAAAGCCTGTGCGTGGTGAACGAGGTGCTGTATTACAAGGCCCGTGAAGGCGTATGCGCCTATGACGGGAGCTTCCCCTCCGCTGTGGGAGAGGCGCTGGGAGATGTGCGCTATCACAATGCCGTGGGCGGCGGGTGCGGCGGAAAGTACTACCTGTCCATGCGGGATGGGGCCAACGCGTGGCACATGTTCTGCTACGACACGGCAAAGGGCCTGTGGCACAGAGAGGACGATCTGCATGCGCTGTGCTTTACCCAGATGGACGGGGAGCTGTACGCCATCGACGCGGAGACAAAGCAGCTGCTTGCCCTGCATGGCAGTCAGGGTACGCCGGAGACGGCGGTGAAGTGGGCGGCGGAGACGGGCCTGATCGGCTATACAACGGTGGAGCAGAAGTATGTGAGCCGGTTCAACCTGCGGATGCTGCTGCCGCGAGGGTCAAGGGCGGATATGTATATCCAGTACGATTCGGACGGCGTGTGGCATCACTGCGGCCACATGGAGGGCGTGGGCACAAAGAGCTTTCTGCTGCCAGTGCGGCCCCGGCGCTGCGACCACTTCCGGCTGAGGATAGAGGGCGAGGGCGAGGTTCGGGTATACTCATTTGCAAAGATACTGGAAACGGGGAGTGACGCATAATGGTGAATCTGTCCACACCGCCCATGGTGGCGGGGAAGTCCGCCGAGGAGCTGGTTTCTGTGCGGCGCTACCTGTTCAGGCTTGTGGAGGAGTTAAACATGAGCCTGAACAGCCTGACAGTGGAGAATTTTACCCCCGCTGCCGCCAAGGAATTGGGCGGGGGTTCCCTCACAGAGCAGGCGAAGCAGGAGATCAGCCAGACGCAGGACGAGCTGAAAAGCCTGATTATCAAGAACGCCAAGTTCGTGCGCCAAGAGATCGACAGGATCACCCACGAACTTGAGAGCAACTATGTGGCCGTCAGCGACTTCGGAACCTTCCAGCAGAATGTACAAGCGGAGATCACAGAGACGGCAGAAGCGCTCCAAAGAGACATAACGGCCACCAGTGAGATCGTTGACCACTACATTTCCACGACAAACGGCTATATCCGGCAGGGTATTGTGGGGTATGACGGCCTTACGCCCCTGATCGGTATTGCCATCGGGCAGGACATTACGGTGACGGGACTGAAAGAGACCGTCAACGGTGTGGAATATGACATCATCGACAAGTCGCACAACATGTCCATCTGGACGACGCAGAAGCTGTCTTTCTACGTCAACGGCAACGAGGTGGCCTACTTCGCCAACAATGCGCTGACGGCAAGCAGAATGTCGGCCGGAAGTCTGGAGGTGGCGGGGAACTGGGCTATTGACGGAAGTAACGGCCTTGCATTTAAGTGGATCGGAGGTGGGACGTAATGGCGTCAACAGTTTGGGGGACTGAGCCTCCCATCACCATCAGCGTATCGGATGATATTTCCAGATTATCGTCTGACAGCGAATACTACTCAGGGACTGTGACGGTTTCCGGCTCCTTTGGACAGGCTCCCGACCACACATGGACATATGAATACTGGATCGAAGTAACGGTAAACGGTACGACGAAGCTGCTGAAGAACAACACCACAGGCTCTATCCGATGGTCGAACTCGATATCTTTCCCGATATCCGGGGCGACAACGGCAAGCAGCATTTATCTTTCCATCAATGTACATCCGCAAGGCGGCAGCAGAGGCGACCTGGATATGTCCTACCGGACGAGCATCGGCACATATGTCCCGCCTGCTACAGAGCCTGCGTCTGTCCCCACGCTTTCGGCGGCGTCCACCAAGCTGGGCACGGGCGTTATCATCTACACCAACAGGAAGAATACGAGCTACAGGCATACGCTTACCTATGCGTGTAACGGCGAGACGGGAACAATTGCAACAAATGTGACCTCGAACTATACATGGACGCCGCCGACAAGTCTTATTGATAAGGTCACATCGGCGGGCACACCGTGCGCGATCACCTGCACGACCTACTATAACGGCAATGAAAGAGGAGCAAATATCGTCTCGCTGATCCTGTACCCGCCAGACGATGCGCTGCCTGAGGTGGAAAGCGGCTGGTACACGGTGGTGAGAGAGAATGTGCCTGCCGCTGCTGGAATTGAGGACTGGATAAAGGGCTTTTCCAAGGCCGTTGTCACATTTGACGCGTCCAAGGTATCTCCGAAATACGGATCTTCGGTAAGCGGGTTTTCTGTGACCTACGGCGGCTTTACAACGGCGGCGGTGGATAATGCGGCCAAGACGGGAATCCTCTCCGCTACGTCTGCCGTTATCATTGTGAGAGTAACAGACAGCAGAGGGTTCAGCACGACCGAAAACCACACGATCACTTTGCTGGACTACGCGCCGCCCACGATCACGGACATTTCCGTTTTCCGCAGCGACAGCCAGATGCAGCCCAAAAATGACGGCAGATACCTGTGCGCAAAAGGCACGATCAACTACACGGGGCTTAATGGCAAGAACAGCGCGGAGCTGAAAGGCGCATATAAGCAGTCCGGTGCTTCCTCCTATGGCGCGGACGTTTCCATGCAGGGCGGCATACCGAAACTGGTCAACAGCACGGAGGTAAACGATGATAAGAGCTACATCGTCAGGCTGAAGGTAACGGACGCCCTTGGTACGGAGACGGTATACGAGCAGATGGTTCCCACCAAATCCGTGGCTTTCCACCTGAAAGCGGGAGGAACGGGCGCTGCTTTCGGGCAGATTGCTGAGTATGATGATGTGCTGGCAGTGTGGTGGGATATCCACGCGAACGGAAATGTGCAGATACGCGGCAATGTTTCGGCGGGCAACCTGAAAGATGTTGTGATCGAGCAGGGCGAAAGCGGCAGCTGGACATACCGCAAGTGGGCAAGCGGGATCTCGGAAGCATGGTGGCACTCCGGCAGTTTAGGGGCTGTTTCTCTGGAAGAGGTGGAGGACGGCGTGTTCAGTGCGGACAATATCAAAGACGCTTCTGTGGATCTGCCGGATGGCGTTTTTGCCGCTGCGCCGGTCTGCTGTACCGCCAATGCCCTGACCAACACTTACGCGAACGCGCAGGCATGCGCTGTCACCGCTGCCGCCGTGAACTACCGTGTGTGGCAAAGCTACGGCGGCAGCGTGATAATCAACGATGTTCACATCCATTGCATCGGCAAATGGAAAAATTCCGAAGAAGGAGAATGATGACCAATGGCGACATATAACAAGCTTTCCATCGGCTCCAGCGGCGAGGAGGTGCGCAAGCTCCAGAACGCGCTGATGAGCGCGGGCTATGACGTGGGCAGCAGCGGCGCGGACGGCAAGTTCGGCCCGTCCACCAGCGCCGCCGTGAAGAAATATCAGAAGGACATGGGGCTTTCCGTTGACGGTGTTGCCGGGAAAAACACGCAGGGTGCGCTGTATGGGAACAGCGGCAATACCACCGGGAAAAGCACGGTGCCCAGCAGCACAGGCACGGTGCGGCCGACAACGCGCACCACCACGTCCAAAACCCCGACGCTTACCTATGACGCGGCGGGGGATCAGGCGTATCAGGAGGCATTGAAGGCGCTGCTGGAGGCCCAGAAGAACGCCCCCACCTACGCCAACAGCTACGAGGATCAGCTGAAAGACCTGTATGACCGGATCGTGAACCGGGACAAGTTCCGGTATGACATCAATCAGGACGAGCTATACCAGCAGTATGCCAAGCAGTACGCCGAAAAGGGCCGGATGGCGATGATGGACACCATGGGGCAGGCGGCGGCACTGACGGGCGGCTATGCCAGCACCTACGGGCAGGCGGTGGGCCAGCAGCAGTACGACGCCTATTTGCAGCAGCTGAACGACGTGGTGCCGGAGCTGTACCAGATGGCCTATCAGCAGTATCAGGATGAGGGCGACCGGATGCAGCAGCAGTACGGTATGCTGGGTGATCTGGCAGACGATGAGTACAGCAAGTACCGGGATGCCTACAACCAGTGGCTGACGGAACGTGACTATGCCCAGGGCAACGCGGACACCGCCTATGACCGGGGGTATAACCAGTGGCTCCAGCAGTGGAACCAGTTCAACACGGACAGAAATTACCAGCTGGAGAAGGAGAACGCCGATCGGCAGTATCAATTGCAGCTGGAGCAGTTCCGGTGGCAGCAGGAGCAGGCGGCACAGGCGGCTGCGGCGGCAAAGAGCAGCGGCGGAGGAAGCTCCAGCGGCGGTTCCGGCGGCAGCAAGAACACGGGGAGTTCTTCCTACAAGGACACCACCGCGTACAGCAGGGCGCTGGCCTATGCAAAGGCGGGGGCGCAGTCCCGCCGCACAGCGAACCTGTTGAACGGGTTCGTGCAGCGGGGCGAGATCACCGCCGCCCAAGCGGAACAGATCATGAACGAACTGTATTAACATAGGAGGTCAACACATGGCGGGATTTGATCCGAGTAAATACGGCAGTAAGAAGAGCAAAATCTACGGGAGCAGCGCTGCGGATACGAGGGTGGACAGCGGCACGGAAACCGGGTTTGACCCCAGCAGATACGGCGACAGCAAGAGTAAGCTCTATTCCCCCGGCAGCATGGTGATTACGCCGGAGCCGGTGGAGACACAGCAGAAAAAACGGGAGAGACAGGTAGTCTCTCCCTACGGTACGTTTCTGGGGGGATTCTCCTTTGCCGGAGATCGGCAGAAAACCGCCAAGGAGCTGGCGGACGAAAAGGCGCAGCAGGAGTTGTCTGAGCAGGAGTACCAGCGGCTTTTGGGGCTGGAACTGGACAAGTACCGCACCGAGGTGGAAAAGGCCGGAAAAAAGGCGCAGGAGGAGAAAGCGCCCTATAACATCCATGCTTTCGGCGGCTATGACGCCAACCGGACGACGGAGGCGGAGCGGCAGTATGCCGCCATGAAGGCCGATCTGAACAAGGCGGAGAGCCTGCAATACGACGTGAAGGGCCGCGAGGCGCTGGACAAGCTGACGGAGGAGCAGACTGCCGCGCTGGAGGTGCTGGCAAGCACAGAGGGTGTTCCGGCCGCCGCGGCGCAGGCTGACTATGACCGAAAGGTTGCTGCGCGGGAGACACTGTTGGCGTCCGGTCTCTCGGAGGACGAGCTTTCCCAGCTGGTGAACTATCAGCGCAATATTCCCAAGCGGGAGAAGAATGCGGAGCGGTACGCCAAGGTACAGGAGATGGCGCGGAATGAGGGCGAGAAGTCGCCTATTGGCGGCACGTTGCTGTCCGTCCCTGCCAACCTTCTGAGCGGCATTGGCACGGTATACACGGCGGTGGAAAAGCTTCGGAATCCCGATACCCCGGCGGACTACTATTCCCCGGCCATGCTGCCCTATGCCTACGCCAGCGGTGTGCGGGGCGAGGTGACGAAAAACCTCCAGTATGACCACGGCGATGCGGCGGCGTTTGCATATGGTGTGGGTACGTCCATGCTGGACAGCGCGGCCACGGCGGCGCTGGCGGCGCTGGGCGTTCCGCCTGCTGCCGCTTCGGCCACGCTGGGCGGCGCGGCGGCCACCGACGCGATGGTGGCGGCAAAGGATCGCGGACTGGACGACAGCCACGCCATTGTCACCGGTGTGGCGGCGGGCGTGATGGAAAGCTTCTTTGAGAAGGTAAGTCTGGAAAGCCTGATCCACATGAAGCTGCCCACGGGCACGGCAAAGCAGAAGCTGGCCGGAATGCTGAAAAATGCCGCCATTCAGGGCGGTATCGAGGGCAGCGAGGAGATGTTCACCGACCTTGCCAATTTGTGGTGGGATAAGGTGATCAACGGTGACATGGCCGACGTGGAGCAGCGGATCAATGCCTACATGGCAGGCGGCATGAGCCATCAGGAAGCACAGCAGAAGGTCGTGGGCGAGACGATCAAGGACATTGCGCTGGACTTCGGCGCCGGTGCGCTGGCCGGTGGCATTATGGGCGGCGGCAACATGGCGGTACAGACCGCCGTGCAGCACAGCAATGAGCTGACAGCGGAGCGGTATCGCCAGTTCTTGCAGGAGGCCGGGGTGCAGCTGGATGACCAGCAAAGCGCGGAGGACACGGCCTTGACAGAGGCTTCCGACAAGTACGGGGCGCAGGCGGAGGTGTTCCGCAGCACCTATGCCGAGGGGCAGGACGTGGCGCTGTATGATTCGGCGTACCGGATCGCCTATGAGTACGGCAAGGCGGGAGCCAAGGAAGAGGCCGTGATGCAGCAGGAGGATCTGAGCTATCTCAGCGAGACCCAGCGGAAGATCGCCTATATCGCAGGCCGGGAGGCTGCGGCGTGGCAGAACGGGCTGGGCGAGAACGGCGGCAAGGCGTGGGCCGAGGTGCAGAACGCCGACGTGGAGAGCAAGGGCAAGCTGCAAGCGGGTTTTACCGTTCTCTATCAGGCGGGCCTGCGGCGGGAATCCGCTGCCAACGTGAAGAGCGAGGCGGCCAGCGCACTGCCCCAGAGCGTGCAGACGGCGGCCTATGAGGCGGGCCTTTCCGACGCGGCGGCCAGTCTTGCCCGTGAAAAGGCGGGGCTGGATTTCGTGAGCAGCGCAGGCAGCGAAAGCGGCCTTGTGGACAACGAACACGCCCGGAAGATGGCCAAGGATCAGGCCGGTACGGCGGCGCTGCTGAACACGCTGGGCAAGAATCTGGGCGTGCGTATCGAGATGGTGGACACGATCTCCGGCGGCAAGGCCAACGGCGTGTACATTTCCAGCCGCAACCTCATTCAGATCGCCGCTGACGCGGACAACGCTTTCGGCTTTGTGGCGGCCCACGAGGTGACGCACCGCATGCAGGAGCTGGCACCGGAGGAGTACCGCGCCTACCGTGACCATGCCATGAGTTACCGCGCACGGGAATCCGGCGAGGAGGGCGCGGCGGCGTATGTGGAGCGGTATCGGGCTATGGCCGAGGAAGCGGGCGTGAAGCTGACGCAGGAGGAGGCTATGGACGAGATCGCCGCCGACTTCACCCGCGACATGATGGAAAACGGCAATCTATTTGAGGACTTCGCCAAGGAGAACCGCAGCGGGGCCCGAAAGCTGCTGGACGCCCTGAAAGCCTTTATCGCAAAGGTGAAGTCTCTGTTCCGCAGCAAGACGGCGCAGGACAGGGCGGCACAGGACGCCTACGGCAAGAGCATGGCCGAACTGGAACAGTGTGTAGCGCTGTGGCAGAAAGCCTATGACGCGGCGGGAAAACAGGCGCAGAAAGCAAAAACCGCCGCCCGCGAGGGCGACGGTGAGGGACGGTATCAGATCAAGAACATCGATGGACGGCTTATGACCGTTATCGACACCCAGAATGATACGCGGGACTTTAAGGCGGCAGAGGCATATTTGAAAACGCTGGTGAACACTGAGCATCCGTTTTCCACGATCCTAATGGACGCACAGCCCGTCTTTGTGGGGAAAGACCTTCCGGGAGAGTATAAATCTTCTGAATACACAAAGACCATGAAGCCTGCGCTGCGTAAAATCAAAATGCAGGCGGCCACCAATCTGGATGAAATGCTGCTGCTGGCCGAAAACGGAGAGTGGCGGGAAAATGTAAAGCCCAAGCACGCCAAGGACGCCCAGAATGGCTGGTATCGATATGATACGGAATTTGCCGTTCCTGTTCTGGACGCAAAAAAAACCGTAGACCACTATACCGTCTACGGTGGGACGCTTCTGATCCGCAATGATGCAGATGGGAAATCGTATTTGTATGACCTTCTTGATGTAGAAAAAAAGAAGGTAATCAGCAAAACTTCCTTCTCTGCGGAAACGCATTCGGAAGTAACCTCGCCAAAACCTTCTACTGATAGTATATCCACTTCTGGCGAAAAAGTCAACGGGAAGTTTTCCCTGAAAGCCTATTCGGATGTTGAGAAAAAGCAGCATGTCAAGGACGCAAAAGCATTTTTCGGCAGAACATACAAGTGGGCTGAGACGGGGTACATCACCACAGACGGTGCGCGGCTGGACTTCTCCGGAAAACACGAGGGCGGCCCCGGCGGCTACCGCACCGTGGATCACCGCGACATTCGTGACGCGCTGGGCGACGACTACGGCGGGGACGATTACAGCGGCGCAATGGTGCAGTTCATGGGCGAGGGCAATATCCGTATCAGCCCGGAAAGCGGCGGTATCAACCTGTCTGTTATGCCCACAAAGGCACAGATGGACACTCTGTCCGATTTCATCAGCAAGGAACGCGGCGAGGTCGTTCTTGATCTGGACGATACGAATGGCGTCACCCTGTCCAGCACGGAATATCCCAGAGGTACCCACAGCAGCAAGGTGCTGAACGATATCAAGGATTTCTTTGAGACGGGCGCTGTGCCGCAGGTGTCGGAGCTGGGCAGGTTCCGGTATCAGCTGAAGAATTTCAGCGAACAGGCGGTTTCTACGGCGCTATACGATGCGTTGAGCGAAAAGGCCACCCGCCAGAACCAGCTGATCCCCGTCAGCGTTATGCCGCGCTATATCAGTGAGAAACTGGGAATCGGTGGCGACATTTATATCCAGCGTGACCACGCCTATGAAAACATGGTCAGCAAGGAGCAGGCCATTCAGGATGGCCGCCCGACGCAGCGCAAGGGCGAGAATGTCCATTTCCATGATTTGGGTGTGGAGAAAATGACGCGGGCCATTATGAGCATCAACGAGCCGACCATGACCATTTCCACAAAGACAAAAGACGGAAATCCGGCGGTCATTATGATGCTGCCGGAATATGGAAACAACAATGCACCGCTGTATGCCGTGCTGAGTTTCTATTCCCGAAAAACGATCTCCCCCGAAAACCGAGAAACACGGCCGCACGTTGTCCTGACCATCGCGGAGCGGAATTTCTTTGAAGATGGCGGGCGCGTTGGCTGGGCTGAACTGATTCGTAACGCTGTCAAGGAAGGCCGTGTGCTGGATTTCAACAAAAAAGAGAGAAGCAGCCTGTCAGAGGTAGCCCAGTCAGCAGGACTGGGGGACATAACAGATGCATCCCTCAAGAAGAATTTAGCACAGTTCCAGAAGGAAGTCAAGCAATTCAGAGAAAGTAACAATATTCGCTATCAGCTGAAATCCGCCACGGAGCTGGAGCGCGAGGTGCGGGAGCTGACCAAATACGCCGCATACCGGCAGCGCGGCACGACTAATCGGGAAATCCTGCTGTCGGCGGCGGATGGGTCTGCCAAGACCGAATGGGAGCGCAAGCGCCTTGCCGAGTACCGGGACGCGGTGGGACGGTTGGAGGGCTATGAAGCCCACCTGTCGGCCAACCGGGCGGAACTGACGGGACTTTCCCTCGCTGATGGGAAGAAGAACGCCAAGCGCATTGCGCAGCTGAAGGACGAGATCACCAAGGACACCAACCGCGTGGCCATTGTGGAAAACAAGCTGAAAGACCTTGAAGGCAACCGCAGCCTGCAAGAGTTGCTGGAGCGGGAACGGGCCGTGCTCCAGCAGCAGGAGCGCACCTATCTGGGCAAGGTGGAGGAGCTTCTGGGCGGGTATCGCGGTCTGTACGGCACGATGCGCAAGGGCGAAAAGGCGGCGCGGGACATTCAGCTGCCCAAGAAGAGCGGCGAGAACGAAAAAATCTCCCAGACGGTGCGGACAATCCTGGAAGCAAAGGCCACACCGGAGGAGATGGTGCCGGATATCGAGACGCTGGCGCTGGAGGGCAAGTACTCCTATGAGGTATATTCCGACAAGGCGGCCATTGCCGATGCCAGCCGCACGATCAAGCGCGTGGGCTGGGCGCAGGCGCTGACGGACTGGAAGTCGGCCATGAAAGCCGGAAATGTGTCCAAGAAGAACACGGCCATGGGCTGGGCACTGTATAACAACGCGGCCAACAGCGGCGACACGGAGACGGCGCTGGACGTGCTTTCCGACATGGTGCAGCACCAGCGGAGTGCGGCGCAGGCTTTGCAGGCCACCCGGATTCTGAAGCAGCTGTCGCCGGAGACGCAGCTTTATCAGGCACAGCGCAGCATTGCGTACCTGCAAACACAGTTGAACGAGGAATACGGCGACGACAAGGCCCCGAAGCTGAAGATCGACCAGACGCTGGCGGAGCAGTTCATGAAAGCTGCCGATCAGGCCGAGCGGGACGCGGTGCTGGCGAATATCTACCGGGATATCGGCAAGCAGATGCCCTCCCGCTTCCGCGACAAGTGGAACGCATGGCGGTATCTGGCCATGCTGGGCAATGTCCGCACCCATGTACGGAACGTGGTGGGCAACGCTGGATTTGTCCCGGTGGTGGCAGCCAAGAACGTGGTGGCGACGGGCATTGAAAAGGCGGTATACCGACTGTCCGGCGGGAAGATGCAGCGCAGCAAGGAATTTGTGACCGGCAAGGGCGGCAAGGCGCTGCTGCAAGCGGCGGCGCAGGATTACGCCAAGGTGGCAGACGTGGCCATGGGCGGCGGCAAATACAGTGATTTTGCCAATGCCAACAAGTACATTGACGAGGGCCGGGTGATCTTCAAAACCAAACCCCTTGAGGCGGCGCGGAAGGCCAACAGCAGGGCGCTGGACAAGGAGGACGCATGGTTCTCCAAGCCCCACTATGCCTACGCCATGGCCCAGTACTGCAAGGCCAACGGCATCACGGCGGAGATGATCGCCAAGGGCGGCGACAAGGTGGTAAAGGCGCGGGAATACGCCATCAAGGAAGCGCAGAAAGCCACCTACCGGGACACCAATGCCTTTTCGCAGGCTATCAGCGAACTGGGCCGCATGGGCCGAAACAGCAAGAACGGCGCGAAGCGGACGATCTCCACGGTGATGGAGGGTATTCTGCCGTTCCGCAAGACGCCGGCCAACATTCTGGCGCGGGGCGTGGAGTACAGTCCCATCGGACTGCTGAACGGCTTCAAGCAGGCCATTTTCGATGTGCAGAAGGGTACGAAAACGGCGGCGGAAGCCATTGACGCCATTTCGGCGGGCCTGACGGGTACGGGATTGCTGGCGCTGGGGCTCTTCTGGGCGGCACAGGGCCTTGTACGAGGTCACGGCGACGATGACGACAAGAAAAACGACTTCATGGAGCTGGCGGGGCATCAGGCGTATGCGCTGGAGCTGCCCAACGGTACCAGCGTGACGCTGGACTGGCTGGCGCCGGAGTGTCTGCCGTTCTTTGTGGGCGTGAACCTGTGGGAACTGACGGACGGCGGGGATAAGCCTGCCACGATGGCGGACTGGCTGACGGCGATATCACAGGTGTCGGAGCCGATGCTGGAAATGAGCTGCCTGCAAAGTCTGAACGATGTGTTCGATTCTGTGGGGTATGCCAGCAGCAACGGACTGCCGGGGCTGCCCACGGCGCTGGTTAACGCAGCCACCAGCTATGTATCACAGGGCATTCCCACCATTCTGGGACAGGCAGAGCGCACGGGCGAGGGGCTGCGGTACACCACGTTCACCAGCAAGAACTCCAAGCTGACCAACAACGTGCAGTATGCGCTGGGACGGGCCAGCGCCAAGATCCCCATCTGGGATTATAGCCAGATCCCCTATATCGACGCATGGGGCCGGACAGAGAGTACGGGTGACGTGGGAACGCGGGCCTTTAACAACTTCCTGAACCCTGCCTATACCTCCACTGTGGACATGAGCGCGATGGAGCAGGAGCTGCTGCGGCTTTATGAGGATACGGGGGAGAGCGTGCTGCCCAGACGCGCCAGCAAGTACTTCAACGTAGACAAGAAACGAGTTGACCTGACGGGTGAACAGTATGTGACATACGCCCAGAAGAAGGGCAGCGAAGCATACAAGTGGCTGACGGAGCTGACGCAAAATGCCGCATACCGGAGTATGTCCGACGAGGAGAAGGCGGACTGCATTGCCCGCATTTACAGCGCCGCCAACGAGGTGGCAAAGGCCGAAGTGGTCAGCAGCTACGAGCCGACCAAGTGGGTGAAGGAAGCCCTGAAGGGCGGCGGTGTCGTAAACGCGGCGATTGCCAAAACGATGGAGAAGTGAAGAAGAGGGGCGCAGGCCCCTCTTCTTTTCTGTAAAATTCTTATTGCCACGAGATATGCAGCTGGCGATTGTTGGCAGCGCAGTCGCGCAGGTAGAGATTGATAAGCGACTGATAGGGGATGCCGGACGCGGCGGACTGCTCCTTGAAGAAATCAATGGTGGAGCCGTCAATATTGATGGTGATCTGCCGCTTCAGCTTCGCGGCGTAAGGGTTTTTACGGGCCTGGGAGAAATCATATTCTTCGCGCATGGATGCACCTCCTTATCTTCCATAATAGCCTGTTTCCGTGCGGGTCGCTTTCCGCGCGGAAATGATGCGGATGATCGTGTCAGAATCGCGGCAGCAGTGACAAACCACAAGCAGATTAGCCTTGGAACTCAGGCCAAGAATGATGAAACGCTCTTCCTCCTCCGAGTGCTCGGGATCGTCGATCACCAGTGCCTCCTCATCATAGAATACGGTTTTTGCTTCATCAAAGGAAATACCGTGCTTCTTCTGGTTGATGCGGTTCTTGTTCTCATCCCATTCAAATTTTATGCTTCCCATAATTATATTATAATTATATCGTTAAATTTGTCAAGCGGCGGTGGGATAGAGTTTCCACCGCCGCTTCTGTTATGCTCTTATGTAAAAAGGGGTGAGAGACATGATGACGTTCTATGTATACGAACAGCAGCTGCGGATGAAACACGCCGTGGTGGCGTCCAACACCATTGACTATCTGGCGGCGCGGTTCGTGTTTCAGACAGAGGACTGGGACGGCGCGGCCAAGACCGCAGTGTTTGAAGGAACAGGAAAGACGTACAGCGTGCTGCTGACGGACGACGCGATTTCGCCGGAGGATCATCTGAATCTGGCGGCGGGCGAGTGGATCGTGCATCTGGTTGGGACAAAGGCCGTGGGCGAGACGACGCAGCGGATCACCACCACGCAGGTGCGGTTCATGGTGGACGAGAGCGGCGCGGTGTCCGGCGAGGCGCTGCCGGAGGTGCCGGCCAGCTACGGTGAGCAGATACTGGCGCAGGCGCAGGAGGCCCGGAACATTGCCAAGAGCGTCCGGGACGACGCGGACGCGGGTAAATTCAAGGGTGACAAGGGCGATACCGGCCCCGCTGGACCACAGGGCGCGAAGGGCGACACCGGAGCAAGGGGGCCGAAGGGCGACACGGGCGCACGGGGTGAAAAAGGCGAAAAGGGTGCAGCTTTCACCTATGCGGACTTCACGGCGGCACAGCTGGCGGCGCTGAAGGGCGAGAAAGGTGACAAGGGTGCACAGGGCGAACAAGGCCCCGCTGGCCCCAAGGGGGAGACCGGAGCGCAAGGCCCCACAGGGCCCAAGGGCGATACTGGCGCTCCGGGCGACAGCTACACGGTAAAGGGACTGTATGCCACGCTGGCGGCTTTGCAGGCAGCCCACCCTACAGGAAGCGCCGGTGACGCATGGTTCGTGGGTACGGCGGACAGCAACACCGTGTATCAGTGGGATGTGGACAAGGCGGCATGGGTGAACGTGGGTGCGCTGAAAGGCCCCAAGGGTGATACCGGCCCTGCCGGTGCAAAGGGTGATACCGGCGCACAGGGGCCGCAGGGTGATACCGGCCCCCAAGGGCCGCAAGGTGAGACGGGCCCACAGGGGCCTGCTGGCCCGAAGGGAGACCCCGGTGAGAAGGGCGCGGCGTTCACTTATTCGGATTTCACAGCGACGCAGCTGGCGGCGCTGAAGGGTGAGAAAGGCGACACGGGCCCCGCTGGTGCAGTTGGTGCGCCCGGTGCAAAAGGTGATACAGGCCCACAAGGCCCCAAGGGCGATACCGGCCCTGCCGGAGCCGACGGCGCTCCCGGTGCGAAGGGCGACACGGGCGCGCAAGGCCCCAAGGGCAACCCCGGCGAAAAGGGCGACGCCTTCACCTACGCGGACTTCACGGCGGCACAGCTGGCGGCGCTGAAGGGCGAGAAGGGCGACAAGGGTGACACCGGCCCCCAAGGCCCCAAGGGCGACGGGGTGGAGGTGTCCGGCAGCAAGGGCCAGTATCTGGGCTTCACCGATACCGACACGCTGGGTGCGATGAGCCTGCCCAGCGCCAGCACCGGCAGCAAGGGCATTACCTATCTGGTGGACAGCTACGAGCGCACCGACACCGACAAGGCCGTCACCCCCAAGGCGCTGAACAGCGTGTACAAGCTGGTGGAGGACAAGGCCAACAAGTCTGTGTCAAAAGCCGCCACGCTGACGGCGGCGGGGTGGAGCAATGGCGTGCAGACGCTGGCCGTCTCTGGCGTGACAGCATCGGCCAACGGCAGCCTGCGCATCGCCCAGAGTGCCACCGACGAGCAGTTCGCCGCGTGGGGCGCGGCGCAGCCCCGTGTGACGGCACAGGCGGCGGGTTCGCTGACAGTCAAGGCGGCGGGCACCGTGCCCACGATTGATATTCCTGTGGAGGTGATAATTGTATGATTCAGGTAGAAGGTATTTTTTCCGGCGGCGGCGCCATTTCCGCGCCCATCATCGGCGAGGACTTCAACTGGTCGGGCGGTGACGGCACGTATCAGGTGCTGGACGATGGCGGCGGCAACTGGCGCATCAAGTTTCTGTCCAGCGGCACGTTCACGCCATTGAAAGACATGGTGATTGATGCATTTTTGGTAGGTGGTGGGGGCGCTAGTGCCGGTAATTACTGCGGTTATGGTGGCGCAGGCTACACCACCACCGTGCGGTCTGTGGTGGTGGCGGCCAATACCGCCTATCCCATCGTGGTAGGAGCAGCGGGCACACAAACTTATACAGTGCAATCCGATGGAGGTACATCATCAGCATTCTCCGCAGTAGCAAATGGCGGTCACCATTCAGTGAGTGGAGACAAAACCTGGAAAAAGACCGGAGCAAATGGTGGCTCTGGTGGCGGTGGCCAGTATGCCGATGGCGGCACGGATGGTAGCGACGGCGCGACGGGCGACACCGCTGGCGGCAAGGGCCAAGGTACTACCACCCGCGAATTTGGCGAAGCAGACGGCGACCTGTACGCTTCCGGTGGAGGCAAAAACCTAAAAGCCACTGTACCTAACTCCGGCAACGGCGGCTATTATGCGTCACAAAGCAGCGCTAACCCTGCCAACGGCATTGTGGTCATCCGGCAGCACAAGGAGGTGGCGGCATGAGATACGCGATCGTGACAGGCGGCGCGGTGACCAACGTCATTGCTCTGCGAGAGACCAACGCCGGGGATTTCCCCGGTGCGGTGGCGCTCCATGACCGCCCGGTGGGCATCGGGGACACGTACCAGGACGGTAAGTTTTACCGGGGTGGACAGGAGGTCTTGACCGCCCAGGAAGAAATTGAGCAGTACAAGGCGGCTTTGCAGACGCTGGGGGTGGTGACGGATGAGGACTGACATCATGGCGCAGGCCCAGGCCATTCGGGCCAGTATGGATGCCGCAGCGGTGGTGCTGACGGACGCACAGGCGGCGGCAGCGCCGCTGATCTACCGCCCGTGGGACGGCGAGGGGGCGGCCTATGCCGCGGGAGACCGGCGGCTGTATGGGGGATACGTCTACAAGTGCCTACAGGCCCACACATCGCAGTCAGGCTGGAACCCGGCGGACGCGCCCAGCCTGTGGGCACAGGTGCTGATCCCCGACCCCGCCGTCATCCCCGCGTGGCAGCAGCCAGACAGCACCAACCCCTACATGACAGGCGACAAGGTGACACACGGCGGCAAAACATGGCGCAGCATCTGTGACAACAACGTGTGGGAGCCGGGTGTATATGGATGGGAGGAGGTCACATGACGGAAGCCATCATCGTGGCGCTGCTGGGTCTTGCGGGGACGCTGGCGGGCAGCTATCTGGCCAACCGGAAAAGCACCGCCCTGATCGCCTACCGGCTGGAACAGCTGGAGCAGAAGGTCAGCAAGCACAACAACCTGGTGGAGCGCACCTATAAGCTGGAGGAGCATCTGGCCGTGGTGGACGAGAGCATCAAGGTAGCCAATCACCGCATTGCGGATTTGGAAAGAGACGTACATAACATCATCGGACAGGGCTAAAGGCCCGGAAAGGACAACATTATGAGAAACTGGAAGAACTGGATCAAGGCGGCGGGCGTTCGCGCCATCAAGACCGTGGCACAGACCGCCGTTGCCACCATCGGTACCGCTGTGGCGCTGGGCGACGTGAACTGGCTGATGGTGGCCAGCGCCAGCGTCCTGGCGGGTATTCTGAGCCTGCTGACCAGCGTGGCGGGCCTGCCGGAGCTGGAGGAGTGAGCTATGCGCTTCGGCATTGACATTTCGGACGCGCAGGGCGTGTTCGATTGGGATAAAGCCGAGGGTGTTACCTTCGCCGTCCTGAAGGGCGGCGGGGGTAACAACGGTTTTTACACCAATAAGCAGTTCCAGCGGAACTATGAGGAGTGCGTCAAGCGCGGCATTGATGTGGGCTGCTACTGGTTCAGCAAGGCGCTGACCGTGGAGCAGGCAGAGCAGGAGGCGGCGTATTTCTTCGACAACTGCCTTGCCGGGAAAAAGTTCACGCTGCCGGTCTATATGGACGTGGAACACAAGGACATGCTGGCGCTGGGCAAGGACGCGCTGACGGCCATTGTGCTGGCCTTCTGCGAGGCGCTGGAGCAGCGCGGCGCATGGGTGGGCATCTACTCCTCTCGCGCCATGTTCGAGGGCTATATGCACGACGAGCAGCTGTTCAAGTATGCCCACTGGGTGGCCGAGTGGGGCGAAACGTGCCGGTATGGCCGGGACTTCGGGCTGTGGCAGTTTGGCGGCGAGGTCAACAAGCTACGGGGCACCAAGGTTGCCGGTGTGGTGTGTGACCAGGATTACATGCTGACGGACTATCCCGCGCTGCTGAGTATGGCCGGGAAGAATGATTTCAGGGAGGTTGGGAATATGACAGAACAGCAGCTACGGCAGAAGGCGGCAGACACCATCCTTGGCTGGGTGGGGCTGAACGAGGCGGACGGCAGCCACAAGAAGATCATTGACATCTACAACAGCCACAAGCCGCTGGCGAGGGGCTACGCGCTGAAATACACCGACGCATGGTGCGCCGGTACGGTCAGTGCCGTGGCCATCGTCAACAACATCACGGACATTATGCCCACAGAGGTGGGCGTGGGGAAGATGATCGACCTCTACAAAGCACTGGGCCGCTGGATGGAGCGGGACGATTATACGCCGCAGATCGGCGACGTGGTGGTATATGCGTGGAGCGACGACGGCGTGGGAGAGTGTACCACCGGCGCGGATCATGTGGGCATTGTCACCAAGGTGTCAGGCACGTCCTTCTGGGTGACAGAGGGCAACTACCGCGACAGCGTAAAGACCCGCGCCATGAAGGTCAACGGGCAGTACATCCGCGGCTTCGGCCTGCCGGACTACGCAAAAAAAGCCACCGGCGAGGCTTCGGCCATGCCGGTGGATGAGACGGTAGATGTGAAGCTGCGGAAACTGGCCAAGGGCAGCGGCGGCGCTGACGTGAAGGTGCTGCAAACGCTGCTGATCGCGGGCGGTTGTTCCTGCGGCAGTGCCGGGGCTGATGGTGACTTCGGCAGCGGCACCGACGCAGCGGTGCGGAAGTACCAGAAAGCCAACGGTTTGACTGTTGACGGTGTGGTCGGCGCGGCGACGTGGGGCAAGCTGCTGAGAGCGTGACTTTGTTAGTAACGTGTTAGTAACCGAAACAAACCAAGAAAAACCATGCAACTATTTCAAAGTATAATGGCGCGGCTTTGGGCGATTTGTGCTGTTTTGCGTCACTTTGTGCTGCGTTTAGAGCGCCTGCTTATATTTCACACGCAGGAGGTCACTGGTTCGAGTCCAGCAGTCTCCACCAAGAAAATCCTCGTAACCATGCGGGTTACGAGGATTTTTCGTTTTCTGACTTTTTGGCATTTGTTAGTAACGTGTTAGTAACCGCGTTTATCAGCGTTTCCGGGTCAAGGTGTGTGTAGACGTTGGCGGTGGTGGAATAATTGGCATGGCCGAGGACTTTTTGAAGAATTTCAGGGGCAAGACCTTCCTTAACTGCGCGGGTGGCGTAAGTGTGCCGCGTGGCA
>ERZ1034920.612-NODE-612-length-26929-cov-5.227953_pt1 | contig 26929 bp, 27 predicted proteins | sample MGYA00520688_ERZ1034920 | MGnify/ENA primary metagenome ERZ1034920 (study PRJEB33766, sample SAMN09781785) | gut metagenome | biome: gut microbiome | host: Homo sapiens | place: Madagascar | study: EMG produced TPA metagenomics assembly of the PRJNA485056 data set...
CGTGGATATCGGAAGCAAACATAAGTTTCATAATTTTCAGTTCCTTTCTTTTTTATGGGCTTTGATGTGGGTTTTTCGCTGCTTTTTTATTTATCAGGGGAAAGGCAGAATATGAGCCTGTCCATATATGCGAACCTTGCGCTCGTCCGCTGCATAAATTGTATTACGGCATAAGTAAGTCGGCGATACGGGCGATGTGCGGTGCGCAGCGGCATATCCTCGGATAACCCGTATGAATCGGTACCGAATGCCGTTTTAAATAAACGTACCCGACCCGATTGCATATGCTTTCGAGTCGGGTACCTTTTATTCCGAGACCTTTACGTTCAGATATATTTCGTTTTCACTGACAAGTGCGGAGTTCACGTCAATGGTGTACTTGAAATACATATCTCCGCCGTCCTCGGTCATGTTGTTGACTATTCTTGAAGCGGATATGCCCAGCAGCATCTCGCCGTATTCCGTGCCGTAATGGCAGTGGTGTCGTCGGTCTTTTTCAATGATGAGCCGTGCGTTTGCCGCTCCGTTTCTGGTCATGGAAGCAAGCTCCTCGCCTATGCAGGAAACGGTGGTCACAGAGCCTGCAAAGCCTGTGGCTTCGCTGTCGTTGTAGGATATCTCCCAGCCCTGCGCCTTGCCCAGCGTTACGGGTCTCAGAGTTCCTTCGGTTATAAGCTCCATCACATCGGGCGCACCGCCTGCGGTGTCGGATATGCTTTTCATGGTTATGGTTACTTTTTTAGCTTTTGCAGGCATTTTCAACAGTCCTTCTGCATAATAACATCGTCTATGGATATCTGCTCCACGCTGCCGTTAAGGCTTCCGATAAAGGCGTGGGCGTTGCTTTCAAAAAGCTCCTTGCTGTCGCTGGTGAAGTAGGTAACATGACCGTTTTCACTGCGGGAGGAAAGCATATTGTTCATAGCAAGCATATTCATGGTATATTTTGCCGCTTCCGCACCTGATGATATGAGCTTCACGCCCTCGCCCATATATTCTGCGATTGCATCACGGAGAAGCGGGTAATGGGTGCAGCCCAGAATGAGGGTATCCACATTTTCCCTCTTTATAGGCTCCAGATAGCGGCTGACCATCGTTTTTACCACGATATCGTCCTTGTCGGTAATGCCGTTTTCCACCAGTGGAACGAACAGGGGGCAGGCATTGCCGATGATAACAGCGTCCTGCCTTATGGTGCGGATAGCCTTGCCGTATGCGCCTGAGCGGATAGTGGCTGCGGTTCCGATAACGCCTATCCTGCCGCTTCTTGTGGCGGCGCAGGCAGCCTGAACTGCGGGTATCACAACGCCCGTAAAGGGAACTCCGCCGCCAAAGTCCTTTGCCTGACCCACGGCAGATGAAACGGTTCCGCAGGCTGCGATTATCATCTTAACATCATGCTTTTTGACGAAGTTCACGTCCTGGCGGGCATATTCGAGGATAGTCTCACGGCTCCTGTTGCCGTAGGGAACTCTTGCCGTATCGCCGAAGTAGATGATATTTTCGTTAGGCATCAGCTTCATTATCTCAGCAACGCAGGTGAGGCCGCCCATACCCGAATCGAAAACGCCGATAGCCTTTTCACTTTTTTCGGTTAAAATCTCAGCCATTTTGAAATACCCTTTCGTCAGTTTCTTTCGTAAGCAAGCTTTATGAGCCTGTCGAGAAGCTCGCCGTAGGGGATACCAAGGTTTTCCATGAGCTTGGGATACATACTGATAGATGTAAAGCCGGGCATGGTGTTCAGCTCGTTGAGATATACCTTGCCGTTATCCGCAAGGAAGAAATCAACTCTTGAAAGACCGAAGCAGCCCAGAGCCTTGAATGCCTTTACGGCAGTTTCCCTTATTTCGAGGGAGGCTTCCTTGGGGATATTTGCGGGGATATTCAGTCCCGATGTACCCAGTATGTATTTAGCGTCATAGTCGTAGAAATCATTGCAGGAGAGTATCTCTCCAACCTCGGAAGCAAAGGGATTGTCTGTTCCCAGAACTGCACATTCAAGCTCTCTGCCCTTGATAAATTCCTCGACGATGACCTTTTTGTCGTGTGTGAAAGCAAGCTTTACGGCGTTTTTCAGATCTTCAAAGCAGGTTGCCTTGTTAACGCCCACAGATGAGCCGCTGCACGCAGGCTTTACGAACAGGGGATATTTCAGCTCTGCGGCGATCTTCTCGCATATTGCATCCAGATTGTTAAGGTCGCTCTGCTTTACTGTTCTGTACTTTGCCATGTTTATGCCGTTGTACTGGAGAACACAGTGAGCATACTCCTTGTCCATGCAGGCAGCGGAAGCAAAGCAGCCGCAGCCCACATAGGGAATGCCTGCCATATCGAGCAGACCCTGTATGGTTCCGTCCTCGCCGTATTTACCGTGGAGCACGGGGAAAACAACGTCTATCTTCACAAGGTTCATTCTTCCGTCGGATATCTTTGCGATGCCGCCGTAAAGAGGGTCGGGGAGAATAGCTGCGGGAACGCAGTCGGGGTTTGTCTCCCAGCTGCCGTCCTTTATGCCTGAAATATCTCCTGGATAGAAGAACCATCTTCCCTTTTTGGTGATTCCCACAGGGATTATCTCATACTTGTCGGGGTCTAAATGTGCGATAACGTTTGAGGCGGATATAAGCGAGATATCATGCTCGTTTGACATTCCGCCGAAAATTACAGCAACTCTTGTTTTTGCCATCAGGCTCAGTCCTTTCAGCCGCACAGCGGTTTTTTATAAGCTTATTCCGCTGCGGTGATAATTATTCTTTTTTATACTAAGCACCAATTAAAAACCATACAAAAAATCGAGCATGATCCTGCGTATATGGATCATGTGATGATTTTTTGCCTATTGTTTTATTGGCGATTAGTATTATATTGTCATGCCTTTGCTTTTTCTGCAAGGCTGCGGATCTCGTCGGAAGTAAATGTGTATTTCTTGCCGCAGAAGTGGCAGCATACCTCGGAGGTCTCCTGCTCGTCTGCCATGTCTGAAAGCTCCTTTTTGCCTATGGAGATAAGAGCGGTTTCCACACGCTCTCTGGAGCAGTCGCACTTGTAGCTTGCTTCCAGCCTGTCCATAACGTTGGGCTGCAGACCCTCCAGTACCTTCATTGCCATATCCTCGGCGGTCACGCCCGAAGAGAGCATCTGTGTTACCGAGGGGAGAGCGTTCACGTTCTTTTCAAGCGTGTCGATAACGCTTTCATCTGCAAAGGGGAGCAACTGGATAAGATATCCGCCTGCTGCCTTTACCGTAAGGTCGGGATTTACCAGCACGCCCAGACCGCATACGGTGGGTATCTGCTCGGAGGTGGCAAAGTAGCTTGCTATATCCTCGGCGATCTCGCCCGATGCAATGGGTATCTGACCGCAGTAAGGCTCCTTGAGTCCAAGGTCCTTTACAACGGAAAGTGTGCCTTCTTTTCCCACAGCTCCAGCAACGTCCAGCTTGCCGTACTTGTTGAGGGGTATCTCAACAACAGGGTTGCAGACGTAGGATTTTACGTTTCCACGGCTGTCAGCCACGGCGATAAGTGCGCCTGTGGGGCCGTTGCCGTTCATTCTCAGGGTAAGGGTATCCTTTTCGCCCTTGAGACCTATTCCCATAAGGGAAGCTGCTATGGTAAGGCGGCCGAGGGCTGCTGTCACCACTGCCGATGTCTTGTGTATCTGTTCTATCTCGGAAACGATGTCGGTAGCGTCGATAGCGGTCGCTACAACGGAAGCGTCGTCCGAAATGGTTCTAACGATCTTAGCCATATGATCTCTCCAAATACTATTATATATTAAACCAAAGGTTTCTTTGCAACGAATACCAGCTTTTCACTGTCTGTGCGGGCGGGGTCAAGGGTGTCATAGTCATAGACCGCTTCCACCGTCATTCCCGAGGCTTTTATCATTTCCTCCATTACGCTTTTTTCAAAAGCTATTTCGGAAAATTCCTCGCCGTATCTTGTAAATCTGCCGTCCTCATCACGCTCGAAAATGTCAAGAGTGATGTTCACACGGCTGTCGGGAGTGCCCGCAAATGAATTCTGCCATACGCAGTAAACATCGTCCAGGTCATACACATAGGTGTTTTCCGCAAGGATATTTTTGTGCTTGTAAGGGGTGTTCACGTCAAATATGAACAGTCCGCCCGGCTCGCAGAAAAGCGAGACCTTATCTATCGCCTTCTGCATATCCTCCTTTGAGGAAAGGTGATTAAGGCTGTCCAGCGCACAGACTGTTACATCTATAGTGCCGAACATATCAAGCTCGGTCATATCCTGACAAAGATACTGTATTGGCAGACCGCTTTCAAACTTCTTGTCCAGAGCGCAGTTGAGCATTTCCTGTGAGCTGTCGGTGGCAATGACATCATAGCCCATTTTTGCAAATTCTTCGGACAGGCTGCCTGTGCCGCAGGCAAGGTCAAGAAGCAGGTTCTTTCTGCCGCCGTGGAGCTTTATGAGCCTGTCAAAGTATTCGGCTCTGTCCTTGTAGGAGATGTTGAGCGTGAGCCTGTCGTAAAAGTAAGAAAAGGGGCCGTATCCGCTCACGATCAGTCAGCCTTTCCGTTTTCAGCGCCTGTGTTGACTTCGGTAACGCTGCCTGAGCCAAGGCGGTCGAATACTATTCTGTAGCCTGCTCCGCTGTATTTGCTGTTAAGGGTCCTGTTCACACGGCTGATAGTTGCGGTGCTGGCGCCTGTGCTTGCAACGATATTGTTGTATATCTTCTTTTCGGAAAGCATTTTGGCGACCATCATACGCTGAGAAAGAGCCTTCAGCTCCAGAGAGGTGCAGAGGTCATCAAGGAACGCCGCACATTCTTCCTTTGTTTTAAGGCAAAGAAGAGCCTCATAAAGATAGTCCAGGCTTTTTTCATCTGCTCTGTTTTCGTCCATGTTTTGAACCGTCCTTTCAAATTCTATATATACTCTTATTTTAGCACTCTAAAATATAAAAGTAAAGGGCTTTTCAAGATTTTTAATTTAATTGTAACATTTGTGATATTGTGCAAAGCTGATATTATTTTTGCGTGAAATATATGCGGAATGTGTAAAATCTACAAAATTCGCCATTATGTGCAATATCCTGCGCTGCGCTCTTGACATTTTAAATAATAGGTTGTAAAATAAAGTTAAGGTTAAGGTATGCTAACAATTTGAAAGACTTTTAAGAGCAGTGCTTGGAAGTTATCCGAGGGGCAGACCTTGCCTGTAAAAAATATCATAAAGTTAGCCATATATAACTTTGTGAGTTGCTTTCAGAACTTTTTCAATTACCGAAAGGAAAGATAAAAAATGCTTACATATTCCCAGAAAAAGTATCTTTTCGCAATATATAAGCTGGGTCAGAACGGCAAGGACGTTCGTTCTGCGGAGGTCGCAAAGATCGTAGGAGTCAGCAAGGCAAGCACCGTTTCCATGACCCAGAAGCTCTGCGACAGCGGATATATCGACAAGGAGCATTACGGTCAGATAGCCCTTACAGACATCGGCGTGAAAGAAGCAAACTCACTTTTCACCAAGTGCCTTATTATCCGTGATTTTCTCAGCAAGAATCTTGACCTTACCGAGGAGCAGGCTGACGCTGATGCTGTTGCCATAGTTTCCCACGTTTCGGAGGAGACTGCCGAGCGCCTGGCTGACTACATTCTTAATAATTAAAACGCTTAAAAAGCAAGCTTTTGGTTAGCTCTGACTAATCAAAATGTAAATACCAATGATATGACCGTCCTGCATTTTCAGGCGATTATATAAACGGGGGATATCCCCATAAATTTAAGTAAAGGAGAGCATGAATTATGTGGAAATGCTTTAAAAATCAGAAGGTTTGGTGCGCAATAGGCGGCGCCGCAGCAGTTATCGTAGGTAAGAAGATACTTACCGCAAAGAAGACCAGAGAGCTTGCTGTTACAGGTCTTGCAAAGGGCATGAAGTTCACTCACGACGCTAAGGAAGCCTTCCAGAATATGAAGGACGATGCAGCTGACCTCTGCTACGATGCACAGGTAGAAGCAGGCGTTAAGGAAGCTGACGATGACGAGGACGAAGTGACCGACTAATGAAATTTCGTATAGTTTACGATACTCCGGGCAGGATACGTTTCCGCTGCGGCGGATACGCATTTGAAAAGGAGCTTGAGTGCAGCGTTTACAATACACTTACCGCCGAGGACTTTGTTTCATCGGTACAGGTAAGGAGCGAGAACGGCGGCATACTTGTATGCTACAAAAAGGGCTGCCGTGACAAGGTCATAAAGGCTGTATCCGCTCTTGACCCAAGAAAGCTCGTTCCCAATGATACCGACCCTGAGTTCGGCATTGCGGAGATAGACCGCAGCTTCGGCAGCGAGCTTGGCAAGCTGGTGGCAAAGAGGATACTTTTCAAGGCATTTCTCCCTATGCCTGTAAGCAATGCGCTTACGATAATAAAGGGACTGAAATACATCTGGAAAGGTCTTTGCACACTGGGCGAGGGCAAGCTTACCGTTGATGTGCTTGACGGCGCTTCCATCACAGCATGTCTTTGTCAGAAAAACTACAAGACCGCAGGCAGCGTAATGTTCCTGCTGTCCGTATCCGCTCTTCTGGAGGACTACACAAGGGCACGCACAAGGGCTGTTCTTGCGGACAGTCTTGCTGTAAAGGCAGACAAGGTATGGCTGGTAACGGAAGAGTCCGATGTGCTTATCCCCATGTCCGAGCTTCACGCAGGCGACAGGATAAGAGTGCGCACAGGCAGCGTTATCCCCGTGGACGGCGAGATATGCGAGGGCGAGGCTTACATAAACGAGTCCTCCATGACAGGCGAGCCTCTGGCTGTAATGAAGTCGGCAGGAAGCAGCGTGTTTGCGGGAACCGTTGTGGAAGAGGGTACTGTGGCGATAACAGTCCGCAGCCTTTCCTCCGATACAAAGATAAGCAAGATAATAGAGCTTATCGACAACTCCGAGAACCTGAAAGCAGGCGTTCAGAGCCGTGCGGAAACACTGGCGGACAGCATCGTTCCTTTCAGCTTCCTGGGATTTGGTCTTACTCTGCTGCTTACGGGAAATATCACCAAGGCGGTTTCCCTGCTGATGGTGGATTATTCCTGCGCAATAAAGCTTTCTATGCCCATTTCCGTAATTTCCGCTATCAAGGAAGCTGCGGATATGAACATCACCGTCAAGGGCGGAAAGTATCTTGAAGAGTTTGCAAATGCGGACACCGTTGTGTTCGATAAAACAGGAACGCTCACCAATGCTGAGCCTGTGCTTGAAACAGTCATTCCTTTCGGCGGATATACCGAGGACGAGGCGCTTAAAATAGCGGCCTGCCTGGAGGAGCACTTCCCCCACAGCGTTGCAAGGGCTATCGTCAAGGGTGCCGCAGACAGGGGACTTGACCATGCTGAGGAGCACGCAGAGGTGAACTACATAGTGGCTCACGGTATCTCTACCACTCTCCACGGCAAAAAGGCTATCATCGGCAGCCATCATTTTGTTGCCGAGGACGAGGGCATATTCATCACCGAAGCTCAGCAGAACGAGATCGACGAAAAGTCGGGAGCCTGCTCCGTGGTATATCTTGCGGTGGGCGACAGCCTGGCAGGCGCTCTGTGCATAAGCGATCCCCCCAGAGCAGAGGCGGCAAAGGCTGTTGAAATGCTCAAGCGTGAGGGTATCGAAAATATCGTTATGCTCACAGGCGACAGCGTAAAGGCAGCGGAGATAATCGCCGCAAAGCTTGGCATCACCGAAGTTCATGCTCAGGTGCTCCCCGAACAGAAGCACGGTATGATAGAAGAGCTGAAGGCTCAGGGCAGACGTGTTATCATGGTAGGCGACGGCATAAACGATGCTCCCGCTCTTGCGGCAGCAAACGTATCCGCAGCCATGAGCGACGCTTCGGATATCGCAAAGGAAACTGCGGATATCACTCTCAGAGGCGCCGACCTTACAGAACTTGTCCGCCTGAGAAAGCTCAGCGAGTTGCTTATGGAGCGTATCAACAAGAATTACCGCTTTATTCTTACATTCAATTCGAGCCTGCTGGTACTGGGACTGCTGGGCGTGCTTTCGCCCTCGACCTCAGCACTGCTGCATAATGCGTCAACAATGATGATATGCGCAAAGAGCATGACACCCCTTATGGATAAGGACAAAGAGAAAAAATAAGCTTCATTAAATGAAAAGCCCTGTTCCGCAGGTTAGTCGGAACAGGGCTTTGTGTTATAAATGCTGCTTCAAAAAAAGTCACCCTGAAATATTATTTTCGGGTGACTTTTTATGTTTATTGATCTGCCGCTTTTTTCTCGTTCATCTGCTGTCTTGCGGTGGAAAGCATGAGCTTGATGCGGTTTTCCTGATTTACTCTTGTAGCGCCCGGGTCATAGTCAATGGGAACGATATTGGACTGGGGATAAGTCTCTCTCAGCTTTCTTATCATGCCCTTGCCGATGATGTGGTTTGGCAGGCAGCCGAAAGGCTGGGCACAGACTATGTTGTTTATTCCCATGTTTATCATGTCTATCATCTCGGCGGTAAGGAGCCAGCCCTCGCCCATCTTGTTTGCGGGGGAGATGAAAGGCTCAACGTCCTTTTTAGCTTCCTCAAAGGGAGTGGGGCCGAAAAATCTTGAGGGGCCTACAGCCTTGATTATCTTGTTCTGCATCATCTTGAAGAAGCCCTTTACAGCCTTGGACGCAATGTACTTCTTGTACTTTACGTGGTAAAGCTCGGTCTCAACAACGTGATGGTCGCCCATGAAGATAAGGAAGTCGATAAGACCGGGGCAATAAACCTCACAGCCCTCGGATTCAAGGAACTTGTGGAGGTCATTGTTGCCGAGAGGGGAGTACTTGATGTAAATCTCTCCTACAACGCCAACCTTTATCTTGTCGGGGTCGGGAGTAAAGGGCACTTCGGAGAAGTCCTTTACTATCTGAACGGCTGTTTTATCGAAAGCGGTGTAGCTGAAATTCAGCTCGGTGAGCTTGTCTGTCCAGACGTCGATGAGCTTATCGGTATCGCCCTTGTTATTTTCGTAGGGGCGCACCTGATTTGCAAGGAGCATCAGCAGGTCGGCATAGCAAACTGCGGTGATAAGCTCCGCCAGAAGAGCGGGAGTAAGGTGGAAGCCGGGGTTCTTTTCAAGGCTTGCCAGGTTAAGGGAGATAACGGGCACCTGCTCCATACCGCACTTTTTCAGAGCCTTTCTGATAAGGTGGATATAGTTGGAGGCACGGCAGCCGCCGCCTGACTGGACCATCATAAGAGCGGTCTTGTTCACATCGTACTCGCCCGATTTGAGCGCATCAATGAACTGACCGATAGTGAGCAGTGCAGGGTAGCAGGTATCGTTATGTACATATCTCAGTCCCTCGTCCACGATCCTTCTTCCTGTGGAGGTAAGGAGCTTCATTTTATATCCATGGTTATTGAAAATTCTTTCCAGAAGACGGAAATGGATAGGGAGCATATTGGGGATAAGGATAGTATATTCCTTTCTCATTTCCTCGGTAAAAAGCAGTCGGCCCTGTTCGTTATATACAAGTTCAGCCATATTGGATTATCAGCCTCGTTTCATTAGCATTGGATTTATCATCAAATTTATATAATTATATCATATCCGTATATTTTTTTCAAGTCCAATTTCGACATTTAATCCTTTTTTAATGATGAAAAATTATCCGCAAAATTGTTGAGAAACTCTACCCATGAATTTCCGCCAACATAAACGTCATCGCCGATGATATATATTTTTCCGCTGCTTCCGATGGCGATAAAGTCGTTGTTGATAAGTCCCAGAGGGATAATGTAGTCGCCCACAGCGTCGGAAAGCTGCTTGAACAGGTGAGCGGCATCATAGATATTTTCGGGATATACCACCAGCTTGTTTTCAATATCCTCGTTTTCGGTGATAACAAAGTTGCCGTCTTTGAAGGTGCCGTGCTTTCCGATGGAGAGCATATAGAAGTTGTCGATAATTTCCTTTGCCTCATCGGAAACGGTGTAGCCCTCCTCTTCAAAAAATGCCTGACGCTCGGCAACATCGTCCTCGGACATAAAGTGGGGTTTGCCGTAGCCGCATGATTCTATAAGCTTTCTTGCTCTTTCGCTCAATCCGTTAAGTTCCATAATAATGATCCTTTCGTATTACTTGTTATCAGTCCAGATCCACGATATTTGTGATTATCCCGTTTGGGGTTATATCCACAAAGCCGTAGGAGGGCTTGTTGAAATCCCTGGGGCATGAGCAGCTTCCGGGGTTCATAAGATAAACTCCGTCCTCATAGCCCTCGTATCGGCAGTGAGTGTGACCGAAAAGGGCTACCTTGCAGCCGAAATTCTGTGCGGTGCAGCGGAGCGTTTCCCTGCCGTAGTTTATCCCGTAGATATGGCCGTGGGTAATGAGAATTTTTGTATCTCCGCAGGGTATCACCTCAAAGTTCGGCGATACGGAGCCGTAGTCGCAGTTGCCCGCAACGTGGTGTATCTCAAGAGAGGGGTATTCGGCACGCATAAGGTCAAGCTCACGCTGACCGTCGCCCAGATGAACGAAAATATCGCCCGTATCCTTGGTGCGCTCAAATATCTTTTTCAGCGCATATGCGTTGCCGTGGGAGTCGGACATTGCAATTATTCTCACAGAATTCCTCCTTGTGCATAATATGATAGTGGCACCGACAGTAAGCTCGCTCGGTAGTCTAATTAAATACATTATAACATAAATATGTAAAGAAATAAAGTCTTTTCGGCATTGTAATTATAACCACGCTGACGGACTTATTTTGAAAGGCGGTAGCTATATGGACATTCGCAGCACAAATCCCGAAAACCTCGACAGGCTCCTCAAAACCGTAGGCTCAAAGCTCAATATGCCTCCCGAAAGGCTGAAGCGGGAGCTTATGCAGGGCAAATTCGACAGTGCAATCAAAAATATGAAGCCAGATGAAGCCCAGAAATTCAACGCTGTGCTTTCAAATCCCCAGATGCTTGAAAAGCTTATGAGCGCACCGCAGGCGCAGGCACTTTATCAGAAGCTGACAGGCGGTCAGGGCGGACAGAATAACAACGGCCGCAGATAATATGTGATTACATAGCCGCACGGGAGGTGAAGCCGATGGAGGATATGAACGATATGCTGGGCTCGCTGCTCAGTGACCCCGAAAGTATGCAGCAGATAAAAGAGCTGGCGGATATGCTCAAATCGGAAATGCCCTCCGACGGCAAAAGCGGGGAGAGCGGTCAGAACGGTCAGAGCAGCCAAAGCGGCTTCGATTTCGGGAGCCTTGCGGGATTGATGGGCGGGCAGTTTGACCCCAATATGCTCACGGCTGTAAGCAAGGTGCTGGCGGCGATGAACGGTGAGGATAAAAACAGGGCGCTGCTTATGGCGCTGCGTCCTCATCTGAGCGGGGACAAACAGGAGAGGGTGGATAAGGCGGTCAGGATGCTGAAGCTCTACTCCGCAGCAAATGCGCTGAAGGACAGCGGGCTTCTTGGCAGCCTTGATTCGCTTTTATAGTTATAGTCATTCCGTGGAGATGATAATATGACAGATGGGGGCAGAAGAGCGATGCCCGCAGGAGATATGCGGTACCGCAGCATGAACATGGGCAGACGTCCGCCCGATATGGGAAACCGAATGTACGGCGGAAATGACAGGCGTATGCAGGATAATTCCCGCAGCACTCCCGAGCGGAATAACCTTTATGAACGCAGTGACAGGGGAATGAACGCAAGGGAAAATACCCGTGAGCAGCAGCCCCGTGAGCAGAACCTTCAGAGACCTGCGGGAAATAATGGCTTTGACCTTGGAAGAATGCTTGGGGGCATAAAGCTTGATGAGGAAAAGATCATCATAATCCTGCTGATAGTTATTCTTGCCGGAAACGGAGCCGACCTGCCGCTGCTGGCTGCGCTGGGATACCTGCTTTTATAGCTTATGCGGCAAAAAAAGTGCCTGCGGAGAACCGCAGGCACTGAGCTTTTTTTAGAAAACACCGCCTTGCCGCCATGTGGCGAATAAAACCCGCACGAAGCAGGTGGGCAACAGCCCTTTGATTTCACGCTCCCTGCGTCCGTAGTTCCGCACATCTAATGCGGCGGGAGGTCTGCAATCCGTCAAAGGAGACTGAATCCCTAAATAAAAGTGTTGGATTATAAAACCACACTTTATCGGTCAAGGCAGAAGTTTTTCTTTATGTGTAGTATATCACAGAACGGAGCAAAAATCAATATAAATATCTGTCAATTTTGACGGATAAATTTTGTAAATTTGCATAAGCTCCGTGGTGATGCCCAAAGTACGGGGAAATTATTCCTCTTCGTTGTCGAACATCTCGGAAAGTCTGTCCATGAAGATCTTGCCGATTCTCTCGTACTCGTCATCATCATCGATGGAGGCAAGAGTTTCTTCGTCGCCGTCGTCCTCGCTCTTGAGGATAACCAGCTCAGTATCGGCTTCGACCATTTCCTCGGGGTTCTCATAATAAGGAACAAGTGCGTAATAAACATTGCCGTCCTTATCTTCATAGGTATCCATAAGTTCAAAGGTCTGCTCAACGCCCTCTTCGTCAGTGAGAGTGAAAAGATCAGCGCCCATATCGTAATCAGCCATTCTCGTTACCTCCTGTATTTTAATATAATAGTATGCCGCTTTTCACAGATTATTCCGATGAGAAGCGACCCAACATTTTTATTTTACTACATTTTATGTAAAAAGTCAATATTGAAAGTGAATAAAAATAATGCACAAAAGATATGCAGTATTTTATGCTCAAAACTATTGACTTTTGCTAATGGGTGTGGTATATTAGAATCAAGGAAAAGGAAATGACCAAGATAAGGAAACAGAGAACCAAGAGGTTCGGAAGATTCCGATGGGTTTCCTCTTCGCAGAACAGCAGACTTTCGGAGTGAAAGCGATCTGCAGTTAGTTTGGAAAGGAAGGCGAGTCCGATGGCAGACGTTACTGAGCAGCAGTTTAACAGCGGGATGTTCCGCAGCGGCTCGTTTTTTGCAGAATTGCTTTAATGATCGTCAGCGAAGTTTAAAGGAAGTTCAGTTTGATAACTGACCACTTCGAATCCACAGAACGATTAGTTCAGTAAAAAGCAGATTTAACAAGAGCCGCAGCACGAACGTGTGGGCGGTATTTTTATACCTTCTTCCGAAGAACATCCCGTCAGAAAATGATGAAAGGGATAAGTCCGATGGAGAGGGTTATATTTATATCCGGATAAAATGACATTAAAGCAGGGCAGTTAAGATAATATACAGTCCGCTGTGTCGGGATGCTATTCCCCCGATCGGCTGTGACAATAAGTCCGAAAGGATGATTCCTATGAAAATGAGGTTCATGCTTGAATTTTAAGCGAAAGGGAGTGAGTCCGACAGGCTGTTGAGTTTACCGCATTATCGCTGAAAAGCGGCGGCAGGACAGGATATCGGAAAGGATCTGGTAAATATGTTCGGAAGGAAATTTCACGATCTGAATATTTGAATAATAAAGCAAGGAGTGAGTCCGAAATACCGATAACATTACCGCATAAATGCTGAAAAGCAGCGGCAGGATATCCCGATGAAAGGGTCTGATATTTATGACGAGAGGTTATCACATTCTCTGTATTCACTAAATGTGCCGCATCGGTGCTGAAAGGCGGCGGCAGGCTTATCTTACCGAAAGGGTGATTAAGCTATGATCACAAGAGGATTTTATGATCTGAATATTTGAACGATAATGCAAGGGAGTGAGTCCGACACAGAAGTAGCTTTACCGCATGATTGCTGAAAGGCAGCGGCAGGATATCCCCAAGGAAAGGGTCTGATGATGTTATGAAAAAGAGGTTCCATATTCTCTGTATTTGTTAAATTCGCCGCAACAGTGCAGAAATGCAGCGGCAGGCTGAAATCTTACCGAAAGGGTGATTAAGCTATGATTACAAGAGGTTTTTACGATCTGACTATTTAGTCTCCGCCGACAGCTGAAAAGCACGGCACACTTTAAATCACGAAATTTACATCCCGAAAGGATGATCTCATATGATGATAGGACAGGCTTTTATGCTTGAATTTTAAAGAAACAGGAGTGAGTCCCATGGCATAACATTCAATGCCTCAAGTTCTATCACCGGTCTTACCGGAATATTAAAAACGGAGTTGTTTCCAATGGCACGCTGAGTTTGCCTGTAAAATATATGATAGGAGATAAGTCCGATGGAAAGCTGATTTTTCCAACCAATACAACAAAATTTGTACAGTTTGGAGTTGTTTCCCATGGCACAGTGAATGCCTGAATGATGAAATTTACTGACAGGAGATAAGTCCCATGGAAAGTTGAATCTTTCTCAGACAAAATTTAAGAAAACGGAGTTGTTTCCAATGGCATAAGATGTGCCTTGAATGCGAAAATCACTTTGATAATTTCCGCATGATGAATGCTTAATATAGATTAGGTTCTATGAATTGCAGTTATAATAAAGGTGTGATCGAAGCAATGATTTTACTTCACAGCCGAATGAGTGGAATGCTTTAAAACGCAAGGAGTGAGTCCGCCTAACTATTTAAACATCTTAATATGAAATATGAAGAAGCTCGTCATGTCAGGCGGGCTTCTTTTTTTAATAAATTTGTAACCTTTTTAAAGGCAACGGGGTAAAATATGCGTGAATTTGTTCGGTATGCCCAAAAATGCTTCCTTAATTTGTGTGATTTACAGCTTGTCTCTCATTGACTTTATTAAGAAAAATATGATATAATATTATATATTATGGGGTAAATATACGGACTTTTTGTGCCCTTTTGCCCCTTGCGATCTTGCGTGATTGGTGCAGAAGGTCTATGCGGCTTTCTGTATTTGACATCTGATAAATCCACTGCCTGCGGCGTTTCGCCGTTTGCAGAATTTTCTACAGGAGGTTTATAATGGAACAACAGACTTATGATTTCGGAAGCTACGCCTCTTTCCGTGACACCGTAAATGAACTGATCGACTCGTTGGAGCAGCTCAAGGAATATGCTTCCTCTCTTCAGCTCGATAATACGGCAAAGTCTATCGGCGACGTTATTGCCAAGAATGCGGGCGAGCATTTCGAGGTCGCTATCGTAGGTGAGTTCAAGCGTGGTAAAAGTACGCTCATCAACGCTATTCTCGGTCAGGAGGTGCTTCCTGCCGATGTCCTTCCCGCAACTGCCACTCTCAACAGAGTTACATACAGCAAGGACCCTTATGTTGTGGTAGAATACAAGGACGGCTCTTCCGAAAAGGTGGATATCAACCATCTGGCTGACTATGTTACAAAGCTTTCCTTTGAATCCGAAAAGAAGGCTGAGACTGTCAAGGAAGCTACTGTTTATTATGACACCGATTTCTGCAAGAACCACGTTGATATTATAGACACTCCGGGTCTTAACGATGACGAGCAGATGACCAATGTTACCATGTCTATCCTGCCCGAGATCGACGCTGCGGTTTTCGTTATCAGCGCAAACTCTCCTTTCTCCCAGTTTGAAAAGGAATTCCTCGAAAACAAGATGCTTACAAGCGACCTGGGAAGGATCATCTTTGCAGTCAACTGCTTCGGCACCTTCTCCAAGGAGGACGAGGACAGAATAGTTGAGACTGTCGAGAAGCGTATCTGCAGCTATGTAATGGATAAGGCAAAGAAGGTCATGGGCGAAAATTCCAAGGAATTTGCCGTTTACAAGCGCAAGATAGGAAAGCCCAAGGTAATCGGCGTTTACGCAAAGAAAGCTCTCATGGCAAAGGAAGCTCACGATGATGCTATGCTGGCAGAAAGTAACTTCCCCAAGTTTGAAAGCGTTCTCGAGACCATGCTCACCAAGGAGAGAGGATCCATTACTCTCCAGATACTTGCAAACAAGATAATCAGCTCAGGCTCTGAGATTATCAATTCTATAGTTATCCACGAAAACGCTCTTGTTATGGAGACCGATGAATTCATGGAGAAGTATCAGCTTGCCATTGAAGAGATCGAGGAGATACGTACCAAGAAGCGTGAGGAATTTGTTCGCATCAACAACGCTGCCAACAAGGTATTCGAGCAGCTGCAGCCTATCCTTGACGAATATTGGGTCAAGATAGAGGAGACTGCTATGCAGGTGATCGACGACTATCAGATGTGCGGCGACGACCTCAAGCGTGAAAAGCTCAAGCTTGTTTATGAAAAGCTTACACAGAAGATAAAGGAAAATATCGAGAACAAGGCACAGCTCATCTGCGAGCAGATCCAGAACGATATCAACGTTGGTCTGTCCGAGGAAGCTGTACGTCTCCAGTCTTTCCAGGACGAATTCTTCGAGTCCTTGAACCGTATCCAGGAAATGTTCTCCGTTCAGGCTAAACACAACAGGAACGGCGGCGCTGTTGACAGCATCATCGGCTCCGTTATCGGCACAGGCGGCATCGGCGGTCTGTTCATCGGATTCAGAGAGGCAGGCATCAAGGGCGCATTGCTTGGCGGACTTACAGGTCTTACCACATGGCTCGCTACCTCTTTCCTGCTGGTAACTACCGTTGTGGGCGGCGCATTCCTTACCCCTGCGGGTCTGTGCATACTTGCGTTTGCGGGCTTTGCAGGCACGTTTACGGGCAAGTTTGCCGTTGATAAGCTGCTGGTTCAGGAACGTATCGATAAGTTCAAGGCAAATGTAAAGGCAAATGTAAAGAAGCAGTTCCATGAAATGCGTATCAATTCCGACTTTACAGAATCTGTACGTCAGCAGGTCTATAACTCTTTTGCGGGACTTAAAAACCAGATCGAGCAGGAGACTGAGATAATCCTGAAGGATACCCAGAAGACCCTCGACAACCTCAATGAAGTCAAGCAGCAGAAGAAAACTATGTCCGACAATGAAAAGATCAGGCTCCAGAGTATCGCCGAAAATGTTGGCGGTATGCTTGCGGAAACCTATAACCTCCACAAGAGTCTTACCGAGATACTGTCGGACGATTATGAGTAATTCGGAGGTTTACTGATGACGGATTCATACAATCCTCTTATGGATATAAACACATCGTTCTGCGATTATCTGGTCGCAAGAACACGTTCCTATCAGGAACACGTTGTCGGCGGAACTCTTGATTATGCCTTTGATGCGGATTTTGCCATGAGGCAGAAGATAGGCGGCTTTTCGGGCTGGTCACGCCTTTATAAGGCTATCATCAGCAACGATATCCCCAACCGCTTCAAGAGATATTTCCAGAGCAGCGACAGCGCAGGCTCCATGCAGCACGCCAAGGCGTATGAGGCTGCAAAAAAATGCAGCGAGAGGCTCCAGATAAGCCTGCCCGTTGTGCTTGTCCGCAAGGCGGGCGACGTTCCCGAGATAATGTCCATGGCAGGTGACGGCATTGAGCCGTGCATCGTCATGACAAGCGATATTGCCGACAACTGCTCCTATGATGAGCTTTGCTATCTTATCGGCTGCGAGTGCGGAAGGCTCCAGAACAGGCACTCCGCATTCAATTACGCTTTCACATACCCCGGCATCAGCAGGGGAGATGTTTCAGAGACCCCTGCCGATAATGTGAAGAGCAACGTTAGAGAGCTGAACTACAGCCTTAACAAATGGCTTATTCTGGGCGATATCACCGCCGACCGTGCGGGCATAATCTGCCTTGATGACCCAAGCAAGTTCCCGCAGGTATATGCTTCCGTAAGGCGCAGGGGCATTCCCGATTCCTTCGGAGCTGTAAATACGGGCATTGATATTGACGGCATTCTTAAAAGATACGAGACATTCCACGTAACACCTGTTCGCAGCCTTAAAATGGGCAGCGAGTGCTCTCACGACGAGCGCAGGATAATTGCGGGAATGGAATTTATCGGATGCGAGATACTGTACATCTGGCGGCCTGACCTTTCTGCGCCTATGACACACGTCGGAAACAAGCAGTCCCTTGAAATTCGCTGCGACATCATAGCCGACGCAGGCAGCAGCCATTCTGCGTAAAGGAGGACGACGGATAACGATGGAAAAAAATTACGACAATGCCGCTGCGGATATTGCGTATGTTCGCAGTGAGCTTTCAAGGCTGGTGAAGGACCCCGAGCTTTCCGCCATTCTCGGTGACGAGGCTGTGGAGAGAATGTCCAAGTGGGACTCTGTCATCGGTCAGAAGATGGATCAGCCGTTTTCGCTGATGGTCATCGGCGACTTCAAGCGTGGAAAGAGCACCATTATCAATGCCATACTGGGCCGCTCCATTGCTCCTGTAAACGTTGCCCCCGAGACCTTTACCATTAACTGCATTTCATACGGTGAGCGCCCTTCGGTGGAGGCTGTGCTCAAAAACGGCAAGCGTGTTACCCTTACCCAGGACGACCTGAGCCGTGACAGGCTTTCGGGCCTGCTGGATTTCTTCCCGGGCGAGCTGGATTATCTTGATGTGCGCAGCGATGCGCCTATCCTCAAGGAGATACAGATAGTCGATACCCCGGGTCTCAGCGACCTTGACGACCTTGACAATCAGGTAAAGGACTTCCTTATCAAGGCGGACGCTGTTATTTATGTGGCTTCCGCACTGTCTCCCTTTTCCGAGTCGGAGCAGTATTTCATTGCAAGCCACATAGTTCCCCAGAATTTCAGCAAGGTTTTCGTGCTGGTCAATATGATAGACGCCATGAACTCCATGGAGGATATTGAAAAGATAATCGACCGAATCAGCGAAAAGTGCTCCCAGATAATCCCTTACGCCGAGGTTTACGGTATAAGCGGCATCGACGAGTACCGCAGAAAGATTGGTCTTATCCGCCCCGACATCAAGGGCTTTCAGGATTATTACGAAAATCAGTTCCTTAAATTTGAGCTGGCTCTATCCCGTGAGATAATCGTTCAGAAGGATACTATCCGTACCCAGCGTGTGTTCTCCATGCTAAGGCTCATGCTTTCCGACACCCTTAACCGTCTCAACATGATAAGCGACATGGTGAAGATGGACAGGAAGAAGCTTGATGAGCTTTCCGTTGACTTTGAGCACGAGTGCACCACACTTGCAGCTGCTCTGGAAAGCCAGAAGCCTAAGATAATCCTTTCCATCACTGAGATGATGCAGGAAGCGGAGCACTGGATGTACGAGTTCTTCACAAAGCTCAGAGAGGACATTCTTGCCTGCCGCACCACTGCCAATGACGAGGACGTGGAGAGACATTTCTACTCCTACCTTATGGATAAGGTGGGCGAGGCTTACAGAAAGTGCCTGGAGATCCACCAATCACGCCTTAACGACATCATTGACGATATGGCGGCTGAGCTTTCAAGAAAGCTTGGCATAGCAAACCTTGCAGGTGCAAGGATATCGTGCAGCGAGACTGTAAACGTAAACACTTTCGTTGCGGACAAGGTAAAGGCTGCGGCTTCTCAGGGTGCTGACCGTGAGATGGGCTTCCCCTCCACCACAATGCCCTTTTTCAGGAATATCCTTAAAAAGAAGCGCCAGTCCGAGATCATTGATTCCGCTCTGGAAAATTACGATGATATCAGAAACAACACCATCAAGGACCTGAAGGACTGCTACAGCAATCTTGAAAAGTTTGCCATGTCCCAGCTGGACGACATTTACCGCACTCAGGTAGATGTGGGCAGAGAGACTGTTAATCAGGCTATGGAAATGGCACGCACCAGCAGTGATGCGGAAAAGATAGTCAAGAACCTTGAAAAGGCTTCCGAAATAGTTATCGGAGCGGTAAGCGTTCTGAAAAAATACGACTAAAATCAAATCGGTCTGATGAGATAATTTCATCAGACCGATTTTTTTGTTTAATGTTGCATAAAACAAAAAATGCAGACCTTTTTAAAAGATCTGCACTTAATGGCGTCCCCGACGGGATTCGAACCCATGGCCTTTCGCTTAGGAGGCGAACGCTCTATCCTGCTGAGCTACGGAGACAAATTCACCTTATATCAGGTGACTTGTCCATTATATCATATAAAATAAAAAAAATCAAGAGGAATTTATATAACTTTGACTTGAAAAATATAATTGTGTATGGTATAATTATATAAATTATGCGGAAGTTTCTTCTTTCGTACATAAATACTGATAACATCTGGCGGCTTTAGGGCTGCTTCTTGAAGATTAGTAAAAAGGAGATTTTAATTATGGAGATCAAAATCACAAAAACAACATCGCCTAAGGCAAAGCCTGCTGATGAATCCAAGCTGGGATTCGGTAAAATTTTCACTGACCATATGTTCCTTATGAACTATGATGAGGGTCAGGGCTGGCATGATGCAAGAATAGTTCCTTACGGTCCTATTCCTCTTGAGCCTTCCGCAATGTGCCTCCACTACGGTCAGGCTGATTTTGAGGGTATGAAGGCTTACAGAACCGAAAGCGGTAAGATCCAGCTGTTTCGTCCCGAGCAGAACATGGCAAGAATGAACGTTTCCAACGACCGTCTCTGCATTCCTCAGATCGACGAGGCATTCGGCGTTGAGGCTATCAAGAAGCTCGTGGAGATCGACCAGGACTGGGTTCCCCATAATTACGGCACTTCTCTTTACATTCGTCCTTTTATTTTCGCAGTTGACCCCATGCTTGGCGTTCACCCTGCAAAGCATCTTCTTTTCTGCATCATCTGCTCTCCTGTAGGCGCATACTACGAGGCAGGTCTTGCTCCCGTAAAGATCTACGTTGAGCAGAACTATGTACGTGCAGTAACAGGCGGTACAGGCTTCACAAAGGCTGCTGCAAACTATGCTATCTCCCTTAAGGCTCAGGAAGAGGCTGACAAGGTTGGCTATGAGCAGGTTCTCTGGCTTGACGGTGTTCACCGCAAGTACATAGAGGAAGTTGGCGCTATGAACGTATTCTTCGTAATCGACGGCGAAGTTCTTACTCCCAGCCTTGAAAGAAAGTCAATCCTCGGCGGTATCACAAGAAAGTCCTGCCTGGAAATACTCAGAAGCAAGGGCTACAGAGTTTCCGAGAGAAACATTGAGATCGACGAGCTTACCAAGGCTTATGACGAGGGCAAGTTCGACGAGGCATTCGGTACAGGTACAGCCGCAGTTATCTCTCCCATCGGCGAGCTGAAGTACGGCGACAAGATCATGACCCTTAACAACGGCGAGATCGGCCCTGTTTCCCATATGCTTTACGAGACACTTACAGGCATTCAGTGGGGCAAGACCGAAGACACCTTCGGCTGGACTGTTCCCGTTGTTGAATAATAGCGCATAACATACGTTAAAACAATAAAGCCCGCATTTTCCGCTGTACTGCGGTTACTGCGGGCTTTTTCATAAGAGGTCATATAATGCAGACTGTAGATGAAGCTCTTGACAAGCTGCAAAGATCGGCTTTCAGGCGAAAATTTCATCTGTCCCAAAAGGACAGGGAATATGTGCGGGAAAAGGGCATGGACGTTATCCGCAGCCATGGAGAGGAGTTTATCGCCAAGCGCCTTGCTCCTGCGGTGATACCCAATGACGGCAAGCAGACGCCAATGCGTGGGCACCCCATATTCATCGCCCAGCACGCTTGTGCCTGCTGCTGTCGGGGCTGCCTTGAAAAATGGTACCGTGTTCCCAAGGGACGTGAGCTTTCCGCCGATGAACAACGCAGGATTGTAAATCTCCTGATGAGGTGGATCGAGAGGGAGATGTCATCAGAAAAATCCCCTTGACAAGCGTATTTGAGTAGGGTATAATCATTATAAAAGAGGTGATCGGAATGACAACAGATGAAATGCTTATGCAGATATTAGGCAAGCTGGACGAGGTTCAGACTGATGTTGCAGGACTTAAAAGTGATGTATCGGGACTTAAAAGTGACATGGCAGTTATGAAAGACGATGTATCAGGCTTGAAGAGTGACATGGCTGTCATGAAGCAGGAAGTATCGGGCTTGAAAAATGACATGGCTGCTATGAAAACTGAGATGTCAGGCATGAAGAGCGAGATAACTGTAATGAAGGGTGATATTGCGGGGCTTAAAAATGATGTCTCCGACCTGAAAGATGATGTCAGGGGCATAAAGCTTGATATCGAAAATGACCTTGTTCCCTCTAACAAGGTGGCTCTTGAAATGCTCCTCGACCACTCAAAGCGCTTTATAAAATTAGACGACAAGGTAAGAAATATCAGCGACAGTCTGGCAATCAATGAGGTGCTGGACGAGCTGAAAAGCCTGCACAGAATCTGAATATCTTATGCCGCTCTGACAGGGCGGCTTTATATTTATGATTGATAGATAAAAATAAAATGCGTTTCAACTCAGAAATTTGAAACGCATTTTTTATTAGTATAAGTTGTGCTTTGAAAAAGAGCTGAAGCTTATGAAACTGTTACTTTGACTTGAACTGAAATACTGTCATTATATGTTGATGTTATGGTTATATAGCAGGTTCCTGCTTTGTGGGCGGTCATTTTTCCGTTTTTATCTATGGAAACAATACTTGTATTGGAGGAACTATATTTGACATCTTTATAAGTAGTGTTGATGGGTTTGAAGCTGAATACTACATAAGCGGTTGTATTCAGGTTCATTGGTATTTCATCTTCAATTACAGTTATCTTAGTAGGATATACTTCTTTTTTAGCTGAGTTGGTTTCTGTATTTGTTTTATCAGGCTTTTTTATTACCTTGCCATTGCCTTTGCTGTCAAATTTTACACGTTTTCCGTTAATGGTGATTGTTTGACTGACAGCTCGCTTGCCGTTGGTACAGTAATAATATGAGTGTCCGCTTTTGTCCTTCTGCCAGCCTGTAAGCATTACGCCGTCCTTGTCAAAGCAGTAATAACTGCCGTTTATCTTTTTCACACCGGTGACAGCAGTGCCATCTTTTTTTAAATAATACTTATTTGATTTTGTTTTCAGCCAGCCTGTTTTCATGATCCCTTTGCTATTGAAATAGTATGTATCTCCGTCTATTTCTGCCATGCCTGTGACAGCCTGTCCGTTATCTATAAACATTTTTCCGCCTTTTGTATCTTTCCATTCACCCGCAAAGCAGGTACTTGCCATAGAGAATGTGATGACAGTTGCTGCACAAAACGCTGTAATTTTTTTGATACTTCTGTTTTTCAAAATAATCAGATCCTTTCTTTAATTTAGTGTACGAACAGTAATTTTTTTAATATTATACATCAAAAAAATAAATTTGTCAACATATTATATCAGTAATCAGGATTGGTTTACACCTTTGATTTTAGTTGAAAAATAATTTTTACAATTCATAAAAATCCCCTTGAAAATAAGCCTTTGATGTAGTATAATTTAAAATGTATATGTGCGCATACAGATATATAATAAAATTAAAAGGATGAGTTATAAATGCCCATAAGAGTTGGAATGGTTTCTCTCGGATGTTCAAAAAATCAGGTTGACGCCGAAAGAATGTTATACAAGATAAATGAAAAGGGCTATGAGCTGGTGGGCGACGCTGCTCTGGCTGATGTGGCTATCATAAATACCTGCGGATTTATCGAGTCTGCAAAGCAGGAAGCTATTGAGACCATACTTGAATTTGCGGAGCTTAAAAAAGAGGGACGCATCAAGAAGATAATCATTACAGGATGTCTTGCAGAGCGCTACAAGGACGAAGTGGCTTCCGAGATACCCGAGGCTGACGCTGTTGTGGGTATCGGCTGCAATGACCGGATATGCGACGTTATTGAAAAGGTACTGGAGGGCGACCACTTCACTGCCTTTGACAGCAAGCTCAATCTGGGTCTCACAGGAGGACGTATCCAGACGACTTTGTCTTTCTACTCGTATCTTAAAATTGCCGACGGCTGCAGCAACTGCTGTTCCTTCTGCGCTATTCCCTCTATCAGAGGCAGAAACCGCAGCGTTCCCATGGAGCAGCTTTTTGCGGAGGCTACCGAGCTTGCGGTCAACGGCGTAAGAGAGCTTATTCTCATTGCCCAGGATTCCACACGCTACGGCGAGGATATTTACGGCAAGCCCTCACTTCCCGAGCTGCTTGAAAAGCTCTGCACCATTCCCCAGCTCAAATGGATAAGAGTGCTGTACTGCTATCCCGAGCGCATTTCCGACGAGCTGCTGGACGTTATGGCAAGAGAGGATAAGATCGTCAAGTACATAGATATGCCCATTCAGCACTGTGATGCGGATATCCTGAAAAAGATGAACCGTCCCGGCGATGAGGAGACTCTCAGGGCGCTTATAAAGAAGATACGTGAAAAGGTTCCCGGAATTATCCTGAGAACTACCCTTATCACAGGCTTCCCCACAGAGACTGTCGAGCAGTTTGACCGCCTGGCTGATTTTGTCCGTGACATGGAATTTGACCGTCTGGGCTGCTTCCCATACTCCGCTGAGGAGGGCACTAAGGCTGCCAAGATGGACGGTCAGCTTGATGAAGAGACCAAGCAGCACCGTGCGGATATTATCATGGAGCAGCAGATGATGATAATGGGTGCGAAAAATCAGCTTCTCCGTGACACTGTTATCGAAACGCTGGTTGAGGGCTATGACCGTTACGGCGAGTGCTATTTCGGCAGAAGCGCTGCCGATGCTCCCGAGATCGACGGCAAGATATTCTTCAACTCCAAGAAGAGAAAGCTTGTTCCCGGAATGTTCGTTCACGTACATATCAATGAAGTTATGGACTACGACCTGATAGGAGATGTTGTTGATGAATCTGCCCAATAAGCTTACGGTAATGAGAGTTATCCTCGTTCCATTTTTCATTTTCTTCCTGCTGTGTGATGTGCCTTTCGGCAGTCAGGCAAGCAGCATACTGGCGCTTGTTGTGTTCATAGCCGCATCTGTAACCGATGCGCTGGACGGACACATTGCCCGCAGCAGAAATCTTGTGACCAACTTCGGCAAGTTCCTTGACCCTCTGGCTGACAAGGTGCTGGTCATATCCGCACTTGTTTGCTTTATTCAGATGGGTCTTGTGGGAGCAGTCCCCGTAATAATCATCATCGCAAGAGAGTTTATGGTATCGGGTCTCAGGCTTGTTACCGCAAACGAGGGCGTTGTTGTTGCCGCAGGTATCTGGGGCAAGCTCAAGACAGCATTCACAATGGTAGCAATAGTTATTATCCTGTTCTTTGCGGTGCTTTTCGGCAAGGACAGCACAGGCTATGCGGCATGGGTAAGCATTACCGAGCAGGTGCTTATCTGGATATCCACTATTCTTACTGTGATATCAGGTGCGATATATCTTAACGGCTACAAGGAATACATAAACACTGACAAATAAACAGTTACAAGGGGTTAATATGAAAAAGCGCAGAGAGAAAACAACAGAGGATTATGAAAAGGACAGTGCGGTATCAAGCGTTATCGCAGGCGTGGTCTGCATTATAATTGCGCTGTGGATACTTACTTTGAACATTACATGGGTATCCTTTGCAATATCGCTGCTTCTTATAGGCTTGGGTGCGTTCTTTATCCTAAGGAAAAGATCTGAAAAGCGCCTTGAGGAAGCACTTAAAGACGAAAACAGTCCTCAGAGCGTATCATATCGCAAGGGGCTTGAAAAGAAAATTCAGAGAGCGGCGCAAAAGGCTCATGCTCACAAGGGCTTTAAGGGTGAGCTGTATTATCGGACTGTTAAGATAGCGGCTTTTGTGTTTGTTCTGACGCTGTTTTTCCTGTTTGTGATGCTGATGGAAAGCTCGCTGATGTATGTTGTTCTCACGGCAGCGGCAGCCATAGGCGCATTGATTTTCTTCATATACTCCCTTACAGGCAAGGACTACAAAATGGCGCTTGCCGCATTTAAAGCTGCGGGAGGCTCGGAAGAGGAAGCCGAAAGGGAGTTTGCCGAGGGTGCTGTTTTCAGAAGCACCGATATGGTCTGCGTTGGCAGAAACTATATTTTCGGCAGAATGGGACTTAAAACAACAGTCATTCCTATGAGCAGCGTTGTATGGATGTTCATGAACCAGAAGCTCCAGTACAACTATTACAACGGGGTATATACGGGAAAAACAAAGCAGTTTTTCATAAACTTCTGCACATCGGACGGCAGGATATTTGCATACAGCTGTTCCGAGGAGGGCGGTATCCTTATCATTGATGAGGTCCACCATAACGACACCGGAGTGCTTGCAGGCTGGAGCGATGAGCTGTGGGAATTATATGCCAAGGATCCTGCCGGATTTCTTGAAGCCGCTGTGGGAGCGGTAATGCCCTCGCCCTATGAGCTTGCAGGCAAAAACGATACAAGGAAGTGAGAAATACGCCTGATTATAAAGTTATCCGCAGCAAGCGGCAGACCCTTTCAATAACCGTTGACAGGGAGGGCAATGTTATTGTCCGTGCCCCTCTTAGTCTCCCTGATGACAGGATAGAGAAGTTTGTAAGCGAAAAATCCGACTGGATAGAAAAATACTCCCGCACAGCCCGTGCAAGAGTGGGTGAGCGCAGCGCAAGGCTTTCAAAGCCACCCCAGGAGCTGCCGCTTTTCGGCGGTATGTGCCCTGTGGATAATGTACAGCCCTACGGCTACACTGGCGGAAAATTCCATCTTCCCGAGGGCGTGGCTCTTGAAGAGCTGCTGCCCTATCTGCGCAGGCTCTACAGCACCATTGCCAAGGGCACGCTTATTGCACGCACACGTCTCACTGCCGACCGAATGGGCATTGAGATAGCCGATGTAAAGGTAAATTCCGCTAAAACAAGATGGGGCAGCTGTTCAGCTCAGAAGGTGATAAACCTTTCATGGAAGCTGATAGCTGCCGACATCAGTCTTATAGATTATGTTATAGTTCACGAGCTTTGCCACACCCGTCAGATGAACCACTCCGAGGCGTTCTGGGAGAACGTGAGAATGGTCATTCCCGACTACAAGGAGCGGCGTGAGGCTCTCAAGGACGTTCAGAAGGTGCTTTCCGAGTTCGGTCTGGATTGATGCAAAGGCTCACTATGGAGACGATGAACTCGCTTGCCGCAAAGGAGAGCCACAGTCCGTCAACTCCCCACAATGCCGACATTGCCAGAGCGGCGGG
>ERZ1034920.615-NODE-615-length-26860-cov-460.914680_pt1 | contig 26860 bp, 40 predicted proteins | sample MGYA00520688_ERZ1034920 | MGnify/ENA primary metagenome ERZ1034920 (study PRJEB33766, sample SAMN09781785) | gut metagenome | biome: gut microbiome | host: Homo sapiens | place: Madagascar | study: EMG produced TPA metagenomics assembly of the PRJNA485056 data...
TTTATTTGCTGTTTTATTTGTTATCCAATGACTTAATAATACTTTTGTTTTATTTGCTGTTTTATTTGTTATCCAATGACTTAATAATACTTTTGTTTTATTTTGTGTTTTAACAGTTATCCAATTATTCAAAAGCCTTAAAGATTTTTGAGCATTTCGCCAAGATATCCAATGACTTAATAATACTTTTGTTTTATTTGTTGCTCGTTGATATATCCAATGACTTAATAATGCTTTTGTTTTATTTTGTGTTTTAACAGTTATCCAATTTCTTAATAATGTTTTCACTTTATTTGCTGTTCTATGGCATATCCAATTTCTTAATAATTCTAATGTTTTTAATTTAGTCCTATTAAATATCCATCGTTTTAACAAAATATAACTATCAATTGAAGAACGACTTGATATCCAGCATCTTAATAATACTTTTGTTTTATCAATTCGTTTCTTCCATTCATCATATCCATCATAAGAACCATATTGTTTAAAGAAGCTCTCTTTTCTTAACTTATTACAAATACTTGCCCCCCATTCTCCACCAACAGATAAATTCAATAGTTTGAAACCCTTGTTTAATTCTTCTTTGATATACTTTTGCTCAAGAGTTGCAACTTTAACTCTTTCTTCATAGTATTTTTCTAAAGAATCTATGATAGGATGCTTCATACTGTCTATTTCAATGATAGAGTATCTATCATCTAATTGTTTAACACTTTTATGTTCATTAAATCGATGATTTAATGTGCGAGTTGTTACACCCACATATACAACATCTTGATTTTCAAACAATATCTTATAGAAATAAGTTATCATCTATATTACCAACTATGAATCTTTAATATTGGTGTTAAATCTTTGATATTATCAAACTCTGGCTGACGAGCAAGAGTTACATTAAATCCATCAATATCTGTTTTTAAATCTTCAACAGTAAAATCATCATTAATAACATTCTTATATGAATATGTACTTATAATTGTACCATCATTTTTAATCAAGTTGAGTTCTTTTGTATTCTCATTTACTAATATCTTCATTCGATTCTCCTAATATATAGTTTTCCAATTTTTTCAAATCATTTTTATGAATATAGTTATATACTAAACGACCTAAATTGTCAATAAACACTTCATACATAGGTGTTGTTAATTCTGTTTCAATCATTGCATTAAATGATGATTCTTGTAACATAGCATGAGCTAATTCATGATAAAATGTTTGAATCTTTAAATCATTTGGTATATCTTTATTTATCAATATAGATGCTAATTCGTAATAACAGATACCTCTATTGTCATCACCAAGCATCTTGCTTTTTTTATCAGCCATTTCTAATTCATATGATACATTGTCTAACTTAATTTTCATTCTTTTCCTCTCTTTCATTTATGCAAGTATATCATCAGAAAATGTCAATGTCAAGCTATAATGATGTCGGCCACCCAAATATTTTCTCATTCTTTCCTCATTCATTGGTACGATTTCAATTGTAGAGTCATTGATATCATAATCCTTGATTATATTTTTCTCCATCGCTTCGGCAAGCATTTCAGCAATAATTGTCAAATTGTTTCTGTCAAAGCCTTGAATTTTAGCCAATTTATTGATTCGAATCCGTGCTTCATTAATTGCCACAACATCTAAGTTAATGGTTGAAAAACTATGGGTTTTCGAAAATGCCAATGTTTCAATCAGTTCTTTCATAATCTTTTCAATATTCATTATACATCTCCTTCATTTTACAAAGTATTATAGCACATTTTTCGCAAAAGTCAATAGTAAATATTGATATAATTTGACAAAAAGGCTAAAAAATGATATTGAAATTTCCATATCTATCTGTTATACTGAATAAGAAGACTAATGATTTAATAGTATGCTTAATTCAAGTAATCTCTAAACAACACATTTCTTTCTATGATGTGGATAAGATTAAGCAAGAAGACAGACCAAAATTTATTGAGATGGCAAATCGTTGGTGGAATATGCAACCATCATTGCCTATATCAATCTATTATCAAGAATTGTTTGACCATTTTGATTACTGCAAATCATACTTGGCAAATAATGAGTACACTATTGAGCAAGGCTTCGAAGGAATTAAGTTGAAAAATCTTTCCGACAAACGCATTAAGAGAAAGGTTGTACATATTGATGATGGGAAAAAATGAGCAGAACAACATACACTTATAAACAATTCAAGTACAAAGATAAGACCTACAAATTTAAAGAGCCTTTAAAAATAGTGATTGACAACTTTTTAGGCTATGATTTAAAGACAACATTTGGCGAACTATTTATTCCAAGTATACCAGATGGTTACACAGGAGCTGAAATAACAAAGCCTGAAAAAACCATTCGTGAATACTTGACTTATACATTTGACGAATTTTTGACAAAAAAAGATGATGAGTTAAATGATGCCGAAAATGCCTTTAAAAACAAATGGTTATCATTGATAGACTTCAAAAAGTCAAAATAAGAAATATCCTATTATAATCGTTGGTATTAAGATGCTCTACACCAAATATTGACTCTGTATGCAGGTGGCTGTACAGTTGAACTTCTACCATAAATTGCATTGGAAAGTGAAGCATTGAAATTAATCGTGTTGCGACTTGTTCTTCCACTAGATGATGTTGAAGCATGCTCCTCACGTGTTACTGAAAATGACCCTGAATGCGCAGGAGCAACACCATCAGTATAACTCATAATAGAGTTCATTTGTCCAGTAATATTAGGCAAACCTGGTTCAATAGTTGAACCACCATTACTTCCATTACCACCCCATAATGCTCTGTTTGTACCAACTAATACCCATTGACTACCATTAATTAAAGAAGTAAGTGGGCAGGTATTTTGAGTGCCAAGATAGATTGAACCAACTGGAAATAGTGTGTTCAACATTGTGCTAATCATTGTACTAACGTTTGATGTATCAGGCTTTTCATTAATCATTTCTGTAAGTGTTGTTTGAACATTATCCAATGATGCTTGAACACTTTGAACCTCTGTTTTGTCAGCCTTTTTAGCCAATGTTGTATTAATGGTTGAAATCTCACCATTGATTGTATTAACATTGTCTGTAATGCTTTTTGACAAGGTTTTTGAAGTGTCGTCTATCTTTTTATTAAGTGTTGTTTGAACACTATCCAATGATGTTTTATCAGCCTTTGTATCAACGATTTTAGTCAATGATTCCAAAGAAGAGTTAATGGTGTCCGAAAGATTGTCTACATTATGTTGCAAAGCATCTAAATCACTTGCGTCAGCCTTTGAATCTAAGGCGTACTTCAATGCTGGATTTGAACTAATGTTTCCATCAATCTTATCCCAAGTTACCGAACCTAAAACAATCTTATCAATAGCATTGTCTACTTCAGCCTTTGTATAAGTTGTTGCTTTATCAGCCTTTAGATTCAATGCAGATTGGGTTTCATCATAACCAGCGATATCCAAATCGTGCTTAGTCATTCCAGCACAAAATTCATAGGCATATTCATTGCCATTTTCATCAAGAGTCAAGATTGAAGGCTTGTTATTAAGTCTTTCATAATCATAGACATCTTCAGGTAATGCAACTTTAAGTAATCCTTCATCATCGACTTCAAAATCATCGCCGAGTTTAACACCACCCATTACAGTATGAGAAGCACTTGGTAAAACATAGGCTTCTGGAATAAATGGTTTGTCATCTAAATCATTGTAATTATTAGATAATGCAACTAATGATAAAGTAGGACGATTAATAATATAAGAGTCACCACTATCAGCATTCCAATCAGCATTAACATTAGGGTTGGTATTCTTTAATACACCATCTTGCAATTCTAAGCCAAATCCTATCTTCATGGCATCTTGCTTATTGTCCAATGCTTGTTGCATAGCATCTGAAATAGGCTTATTCTTATCAGAAGTATTATCAACCTCACTTAAACCAATCTGTGCTTTTGTAACCTTATGAGGATTTAAAGTGTTGGTCAAATGTGTAGTCAATGTACTTGCGTCAGCTTTTGAAGCAATGTCTTGTCTTAAAGCATAGTCTTCAAGCTTTTTATCAACATTTGCCTTGTCATAATAGTTTTCCAGAGTATCTTTATCAGCCTTTAAATCAACTCTTGTATTAAGGTCTGTCAATGCTCTTTTAACTTCTGTGTCATCATAGTTTTCTAAGGATTCAAGTTTATCCTTATCACTATCTGATATCAAAGAATAGCCATCAGCATTATTAACCTTTGCAGACAAGAGTTTGTCCATCTCTTCTTTTGAGTAAACATTGTCCTCAAATGATGCCCAATATAATTGACCATTATTATCTATTTTCAAATACTTATTGACATTTGTACCAATCTCTGGCAATTTTTCCAATGCTTCGAATAAAGCATTTACTTCATCTTTTGAATAAGTTGTTGATTTATCAGCCTTTTCTGACAATTTTTCAACAGCTTCATCCATTGTTACATAACTACCTAATGGTTGAATGCCATAATCAAGTAAAGTCTTGTTTCCAACGATTTCAAAACCGTTTAGAATAGGTTTGTTTGTCAATGCTTGGTAAGATATTGGAGAATTAAAATATGGCAATTCAGCATAGGCTAAAGACCCATTACCAACCTTTATTTTAACGGTTGCATCATCGTCTTGAAATTCTATGCCTAATTCACCCTCTGACAAAATAGGATTTTTCTCATACCAATTTTGTTTTGTATCACTTCTCAATCGTATCTTATAAGCCATTTCTTATATCCTTGCATTATTCATACTTCTATATGAAGTATTTATTGCAAAGGATTAGCCTATAAGTTCCATTTCTAAGGCCTTTCTTATTGCTTCAACTCTATTAGAACAATGTAAGATTTTCATTATTTTGGAGAAATGATTCTTAACAGTTGATTCAGCCAAATTCATATCATAGGCTATCTGCTTATTAGAATAACCTTCGCTTGCCATTGTCAAAATCTTTGCTTGGTTTTCTGTCAACTCAATTTTATCACTAATCAACATATCAGTCGGAAAATATCTATCTCCCATTATTGCTAACTTAATGATTGCACCTATTCTTTGTCCATCATACTTTTTCTCAAGCATACCAGCGAGATTATACTTCTTGAAAAGCCTTATATCACGTCTTAATACACTGTCCATTATCACAAATAAATTGGTCGCAGGATTATAGTCAAGTATCTTAACAATGCTTTCTTCAACATTGTTATCAGACTTTATCAAGAAGACATTGGTGTATATGTTGTTATCAAAGCATTTATAGCAATCGTTAGTCAATGATTGCTTAACTATCTCTAATGATTTATCCACTTTGTTCAATAAAAGTTCTAGTCCATTTGCATATAGTTCTTCATCATACAATATTAACGATTTCATAATGCTGTTACCTCAAACTGTTTTCATTATATAATTATCCCTATTATTTGTCAATATTTTCCTTTTTAATATTGTTCAACACTATCTTATCATTATAGCAAAACTATTGTATGGTTGTCAATAATATTGTTGCTAATCTTGAAAAAATCATTTAAAATCAATGATTTAGTAAAAGATTGATTCAATTATGGCGGAGTAAATATTTTTGTCAGAAGGAGAAAAAAGATGAACACATCGTATGAAAAACTATCATTTTACAACTCATTCTTTGGTGGAACGATTGAGGGTGATAATATTATGACAACTGACTTCTATGGAAACAAATCAACCATAGGCGTAACAATGAAGAAATATCAAGAAACCCTTGATTTATTAAACACTTACTATAACAAACTTGTTGACTTAGGAGTTATAGAAAAAGAGAAAACACCAGAAGAGGTTGCAAAAGAACAACAAGAAATGATGAAGACTATGATGATGCAAATGCAGGCTATGCAAGCAAAGATTGATAGTATGAATGAAGTAAACAATTTAACAAAGGAAAACAATGATGGATATGAATCAGTTAAAAACGAACATTATGAGCAAAATGAACCTAAATCCGGCTCAACAACAATCGTTGAACCAATCAATAGAAAAAGCACAGGAAATGCTCAATTCGGTGAACAATCCTTTGGAAGCATTGACAAAAGCAAATGTTGACCCTTCATTCTTAGAAAAGATTAAAGGATATCTTAACAATCCTTTGTATAGTCTATTACTTCCAATGATAGGCATCAATAAAAAAGTTGCCTTACAAAAGATTGAAGAGTTGGAAAGAATGATAAATGGTGAAAGTCAACCATCGACAAATTCTTCAATAAACTCTTCCCAATCTTCTGCTCCAATGGGTCAAGCAGATGATTTGGACAGATTTAAGAGAGGATTAAACTCTTTTAAATAAACCATTGGCTCACAATTATTATGTACATTATTAACAAATTATTAAGGAGATTATTATGAATGAAATGATGACAAGTACAACAGAATTTTCTTGGGGTTGGATTATCTTCCTTATCTTGATTCTTTGGTTCTTTGTAGGTGGTGGTTTTGGTGGTTTTGGTTATGGTAGAAATGCCAATGCTTTTATCGCAAGCGATTTGATTGGTAGTGCAAATCACAGCTCATCAAATTGCGAAGTTGAAAGACGTGGATTAGTTACTGCTGCTGAAACAAACTATCGTATCATAGACCAAGCACAACAAACACGCAATGTTGTAGAAGCAACAGCTGCTGCTACACAAACAAAGATTGACTTCTATGCTTACCAAGATTTAAGAGACAAATTGTCTGAATCTCAAAGAGAGAATATGATGTTGCAAAACAAGTTGTATTCAGATGCTAAATTTGGTGCAATTGAATCTCAATTAGCCTCAATCTCATGCAAAATGGCTAAACAACCAGAAGTTTATGCTACATCCGCTGTATGCCCTAATGCAGCTGTAATCAATGGTTTAGGTTTCAATGGTTTTTCATATCCATACCCTAACTGTGGTTGCAATGGTAATGTATTAGCATAGTCTAAGAAATTTATCAGAGAGTTGGCGAAACTTAAAACGCTTTGCCGACTCTCTTTGAACAAAATAAGGAGAATATTATGAACTGTTTTTGCGATATTTTACACATTAAGAGTACAGCCATTACCTATAATGCTGCTACTGCTACCGAACCATCTAACTTATTGATAACATTACCAAATGTTACATTAGTTAATGGTCAGGTCTATACCTTAAGCATTTGCCAATCATTGCCTACAATACCTGCTGGCGACAATCCACAAGTAATGTTGGTTATTAATAGTACACCAATTCCTGTTGAAATGCAGATTGGCAACTATGTCAGAGCAAATGCTTTAAAATGCCGTAGAAGATTGACATTAGTATATGGTACAGACCCATTGCACACTACTGTTTTATCACCTTGTTTAAGAGGATAATCATTAAGGAAGTTGTTGTATGCCCTTGACAATAGGGTTGAGGGCATTAGATAAAAAGGATAAACAAAATGAGTTGTAATTTTCACGCTATTAAATGCAAAAGTTGTCCAAAGTATAATGCTTGTTTACTGCAAATGGTCTATAGTAATACCTTAACATTGGCGACTATGGTTACAGAAGTTAGTACACAAATTGAAGCATTGACAAAACAATCATTTTCAGCCGAAGATAATGTCGATATGTTTCATCATTTGGACACATTAGGCACAAAGTTAGACACAATTACAGAATCATTGCAAAATGATGAGGATAAACAAGATGAAAGAACTATTGATAATAACCTTATCCAATCTTCTCTTGATACTATTAATTCTAAGCTAGATGATTTAATCAGAAGTTATAACTCATATGAGTTTGTACCAATAGTTGAAAAGGATTAAGAGATGTTAAGATTTGTTGGAGATATGCTAATAGGCTGGATTGTTTATACTGATTCTGGCAAGAAGATGGCTAATAAGATTGTCAATAAGGTTATCAGCAATGTTAAGAAAAATATTATGAGCAATCCACAATTAAAGGAAATGGCTTCTCTTAAAGACATTTTCAAACAAGATGAAGACAATAAAGGAGAACAAAATGATAATCAGTAATGGTATGATGAGAAATTTACCAGATGTTGATAAGACAGAACTTAAAGTTAAAGATGAAGAAAACATTCAAGCACAAACTTGTGAAAATAAAGTTGATGTCCATAAAGATGCCAATGATAATTTGAACACCTCACAATTATTGGCAACTTTGATGAATTATTGGTCAGCACCAATGATATCAAATGATGACTACAAAAAATTGCACGAATGTTATCACGAACTTGACAAAAAAGTCGCTGTTCTTGAAGCAATGGTAAACCATATTAAGCAATAAAAAAGAGGGTTAAATAACCCTCTTTCTCAAAACTTAAAATCCGCTGGATATTGAATATAGGTTGACAGCATTTCACAATACTCTTTTAAACGTTTGTCTAAGTCTTTGTTTTTAATAAGTTCATCAAAATTTTCAACACTAATAAAGTCAATACTCAATGCTCCATCAATCTTATCATTATTATAGATTGGTGCGATAATGATTGCCTTAACACCTCTTGCATTAAATCGCTCAATAGTATTAGTGCCAAATTTGCTGATATCAGCAGCAATATTATTACCAGACTCCATAATTCTCAAAATGCTTTTCTCTTTATCATCTGATACCATTTGAACATTCTTGATTTCAGATGTTATGCCATTTATGGTTGACTCATATACTGCTGAATGATAGTGTTCACCATTTTTACTAAAGTATTTGGAAACCATTGCTCTTGAACCATTAAAATCACGCAATAGTTCATCAAGCTTTTCTTTCACAATCATCGGATAAGTTGGATGTGGTGCCTTTAATAACTCAAGAGTTGGATGTCCCATAGGCTTACCATCAAAAATCTCATCTTTCAAATCCCCATTGATTGTACTCATTGTTTCACACAAATCATTGAAAACAATATTAAGATAACCATCAAGTGTATTAAATGCCATATACATTTTAGTCGCTGTTGTTGATTCACAGTTATTAGAAAAGAAATTTCTTATGCTTGTATAGATAATTTTCTTAGAAATTTCTGATATTACATCAAATTTATTAAGGAATTTCAATGGGATACCACGTTCATTAAACTTACGTTTTTGTGTAATAGCTTCCTTAGTCAAGCAATCAATCAAATATTGACAAGCAACTTCATTATCCAAACTATCGATATCGATTTCTTCCACAAATGCTTTAAGAGCGGCTTTCATTGTTTCATACTTGATTCGAATAACTTCCTTAGCCATTCTTTCTTTATTATTAATATAGTCATCTTCTTCAGGGTGTAGATTTTCTTTGATGTGCAAAGCATCAATCCCTATATTTAACCAATATTCTAAATCATTGAAAATAGGATGTTTTAATAAATCCTTTTTTGTATATGATGATGATTTTGGATGTCCTTTAAAGACCTTATCAAACAAATACTTAATTGCGCTTAACCATTGCTCCTTCAAAAATGTCAAATTAAACATTATGAAGAAAATATAGAATGATAATCCGCCAGATTTTATGTCATTCCATATTGACAAAACGGTATCATTGTTTAGTGTCTCAACATCCATAATTTTTTTCCATATTCTTGTTATCTGTAAAGTATTTATAAGAATGTTCTTACACCATAATTGGTAAATATTGATATGAAATGGTTAAAAAAAATTATGTCATTATTACAATCGTTTATGAGCAATCATCCAAAAAATGATTCATCACAAATCATTGACAATGATATAAAGGAGACGATTATGCAAGAACAAATTACTAAAAACTTTACCCTCACAGAATTAACAAAATCTTCTACAGCCTTGTCAAAAGGTATTAAAAACATACCATCAAATGCTGATTATGAAAATATGAAAGCATTGTGTATAAATGTTCTTCAACCTTTAAGAGAAAGGCTTGGTAAACCTATTGTTATCAATTCTTGCTTCCGTTGTCAAGCATTAAATGAATCAGTTGGTGGCGCAAAATCTTCACAACACCTTTGCGGTAAAGCTGCTGATATTGAAATTATGGGAATGAGTAATTATGACCTGGCTTGCTATATTCGTGATAATATGGATTTTGACCAAGTAATATTGGAATTTGCCAACAATCTTCGCAACAATCCTAATGATGGTTGGGTTCACGTTTCTTGGAATGGTTCAATGAATAGAAAACAATGCCTAACTATTAATAAGTTAGGCACACGATTGGGATTGATTCGTTAATTTTAAGAATTGTTCAAACGATGTTTTAAATGGTTGCTTTCCAATCCTCATAAGTTAAAGGATTGCTTTCCCACCATTGGTCATTTTCAGTATAGTCTCTCAAGTATTCTCTATAATTCTTGTAACTCAATCTTTCATCGTCAGAGATTGGAAAATCAAGAATCATATACTTGTCTGTTTCTTCCAAATACTGATTACGAATTCGTCTTACAGATTCTTGCTTTTGAGCAATGATTTCATCTTCTGTTGGTTCAGGAATTGCCACCAATTCAAAATAATCTGGACGATGGTCTTCAATCATAAATTTACCAGTATCATTACATTTGTTTGCCATTTTTTCATAAGTCTTTTGGTCCCATTCACCATCTTCATCAACGGTCAATTTAAAACCGTCTACTAAATCTTTGTCTTCATAGGTTTCCCAAACTTTTTCAATAGGCATACCGTGTTCATCATATTTCATAAATGTTCTCCATTCAATCATTGTTTATACCATTATTTATGCAAATGGTAGGTTAAATAATGGTTCGCATAACATCTATTATGGATAATTTTTATGCCAATTTATATCCAATCGGCTCAATTTATATCGGAACACAGAACAGCTGTCCTTTGGCAACTTTAATTGCTGGCAGTCAATGGCAATTAATAGCTACACAAGTAGTCACCAATGTGAATACTGGTGTCGCAGTATATGGTAATGGCAAAACATTGGGTTTAACAAATGGCAGCCAAAATTTTGGTATGACTGACGGAGGCTATGGAAGTGTTGGCGGTTTATTCCATGACGCAACAAGTGTATTTAATATGAATGTCGGGACAGTTAGGGTCGAAAGTTCTTTAATTGGTGGAGATAAAAAAAGCGTCGGCGTCGTTCGAGATGGTAATACTTCCGGCTTATCAGGTAGTTTAAGCCGTGATAACCTTGCTCTTAACATTTGGAAAAGAACTGCTTAATAATTACCTTTAATGTGCTATATCTATTGCCAATAACCAATAGCAAGCCAATTACGTTGCTCGGCTTTTTGTGCATATTCTTGCAACTTGAATTGTGTAGTAGTTTTAGAATGCACATATAGGTCAGAAGTATTAGCAGAACCTTGCATTGGTAATCCTACTACAACATATGATGTATCTTTAAAAGCTTGTGGTAAATTTATAGTTGATATATTTTCACTATTTGTTATTCCCCAACAAATTTGAAGTTTACTAATTCTAGCACAATTACCGGAAGTCCATAAGGACAGTTTTCCATTTAATTGAGTTTGAATGGCTGATGTAACACCAGACAAATACCCTAATTCTATATTTGAAATATTAGAAACAGCAACTTTACCATTATTACTACTGATTAATGCTCTATTTGCTGTCAAATTTGATGATGTTATTGTAGTAGCACCACCAGTAATTGTTGCTTGTTTTCCATTTAATTGAGTTTGAATGGCTGATACTTTGTTATCCATAATAGATGTTATGCGACTACTTTCATTAGCTACCCCTTGTGAACTTAATACTGTATCTGCTGATGGATTTGTCAAATCTTGAACAACGTTTGTTGATTTAACGTCTGACCACAATGCTCCAGTACCATCATTTGTCAAATATTTGCCTGAAGTAGTTGAGTCAATATTTGGAACATCAATTAATTCAGAAGGTGTGATATAGAATTCATCATCTTTAATGGTTCCATTTTGAACCATTTGTCTATATTCTTCATTAGTAACCTTGTTAAATACCAATGATTTCAAATTAATATCATTATATGTTTCTGCCATTTTACATCCTTACACTATAACTATATTTATGCTCATAGTCAAGCATTTATTAAAGTTTTTTCATCAAGGATTATTAAACAATAATATTACCGAGCGGTAAGTTTTTAATCATTTATGTCATTGTTTAGGTAAAATATTACCGAGCGGTAAGTTTTTAATCATTGACATAAAAAATGAAGAGAGTTGATTTCAACTCTCTTTTCTATTTTTGCTTAGATGATTACTAATTAAGCGTCATCCCAAGTTCTGATAACAGCAACAACTCTATCTTCAATAGCTGTATTTGTTTCAGTCTTTGTATAAGCATCTTCAATGCCATAACCAGCCAAAGTGGTTGCTTTGTTTGCTTTCTTAGCAATTTCTGTTACGTTAGCAGCGATTGCTTGTTCGTTAGCAGTAATTTTTACGTTAGCGTCAGCAATAGCAGAAGCATTTGCTTTAACAGCAGTATCCAAAGCAGTATCTTTTTCTTTCAAAGTAGCGATTTCGCCATCGATTGCTGTATCTTTTTCTTTAAGAGCAGCGATTTCTTTATCAACATCTGCTTTAACAGCTTTAAGAGCCAAAGCGTCATTTACTTCAGTTTTTGTGAAGTAACCAGACAAATCAACAGTACCTGCCAAAACATCCCAATGTGCTTCTACTTCGCCTTTTACAGCAACCCAAGCAACATTGTCACCTGCTTTAATACCGTGAGCAGCGTCAGCAGTAGCAACATTGTATACATCACCTTCTACTTGGTCAGCAGTTGGCAAGTCTGCATAAGAATTTACAGAACCTTTGTATTTGTATACAGAAGCAACTTTTGCGTCTACTTCAGATTTTGTATAAGCATCTTCAATGCCATAACCAGCCAAAGTAGTTGCCTTGTCTGCTTTTTTAGCAATTTCTGTTGCATTAGCAGAAATTTTACCTTCCAATTCTGCTTTATCAGCAACTTCAATTGCTTTAGCGTCAGCCAAATCTTTTACAGAAACAGCAACATCAGTAGCAGTACCAGCAGTAATTTCTTCTGTGGAAGCCAATTTAACGATACCTTTTGCAGTTGTTGAAGATTCAGGTAATGCTTCCCAAGATGCGGCTGTACCATTTGTTGACAAGAATTTACCAGCATTACCGGCTTGTGCAGGTAATGAATCTTTGGCATCAATCTTTTCATCAACTTCGGCTTTAGTATAAGTGTCTGATTTATCAGCTTTTAATGCCAATGCTTTATTAAAATCATCGGTAGTAACTGATTCATCAGGTGTAATATAAAATTCGTTTTCTTTCAATTCACCAGCAGCTTTTAATGCTTCATATTTTGCTGTTGACAATTTATTGAAAACTATCTGTTTAATATTTTGTTCAGTTGTAGCCATCATTATATCCTTTTTTTAACATAAGTATTTATTGAACTATTTACAAGGTCTTATCAGAAGTAGTATCTCTTACATATGAGATAGATTCTTCACCTAATGGTTTTTCATCTGATAATGTACCTGCTTTAATATTATTATAAGTATCATAAGAAATCACAATTGTATTAGATTGTGCATCATATGATTTAACATAATAGCAATATTCATTAACATTATCTGAAACCACATATAATTCGCCCTTAGCATTGTAGATAAATTTACCCGCAACATTTGAGCCATCTTTCGTATAAACAACAGGAGCGTCTAAATATTGATGAACAGCATCTGCACTTCTTTTCCAAGCCTTTAACTCACCTAAATAGATGATTTTATCACTTAAGCGCACATATTGACCATCCATACCAAACAATTCTGTCAATTTTTCTGTATTTGCGTATAATGCCATTTTATTATTCCTTAATCATTCCAAGTTTTTATTAAGCCTAGTGAACTAATGGTTTCCCATTTTCCTGTTACACCATTATATACAAGCATATTTTTATCAGTCAAAACAATATCATCAGCAATTTGTACAAAACGTTTACTGAAATCAACTCCACTAATGTTTTCTTTAATCTTTTCAATCTCAGCTTGATTTGATATCGTAATACCTTTAACTTCATTGACTTTATCATTTGTTTCAGCGATTTTGTCATCAACTTCTTTTTTTGTATATACTTGTACTTTAAGATTTGCTTTTATCTTTTTAGTTTCAGTATTGGTTTCAAATGCAATAGTATCAGAATCTTCAAATTGATTCTCTCCTAATACAGCATTGATTACCATATTGTGTTTGTCATCTTCTGTAATATAGATTCCGGTACCAGCATTTACAGAAGAAAGTCTATCTTGTTTTTTAGATAATGCTTCATCTGATTCACTCTTGGTATAAACATTGACTTTCTTTGCATAAACACTATCCAAAGCATCAATCTTTTCTTCCAATGTTTTCTTAACATTACCTAATTCACAACTATGAGCAAAGATTGCATCAGATTCACTCTTGGTATAGTAATTTTCACCAACAGTCTTAATAATATATTGTGTGCTATTATTAATAGCTGTTTCCAATTCTTTATCATCAATGAATCGTTCTTCTGCTGTATCTTTGTCATATACTTTATCGGAATCTGCTTTACTAGCAACAATATTTGACAATTCACCAAACTCTTTTACAAGGTTTTTAACTTCTTCTGAATCATCTGCCAAATATGGTAAATCTTGCCAATGATGTTTGCCATCGCCAATCTTTATCTTGTTAGAATTGATAACAAAACCAATTTCACCTTCTGCCAATATAGGATTAACAGTAAGCCATTTATAGTCATAGTCTCTTCTTATTTGTAGTTTTGTTGCCATTGGTTCAATCCTTTACAACAATGATATCACAGATGATAAATCTGCAACCTCTTTAACTTCAACCGTTGGATTAGATGGTTCAACATCAACCATTTCAAAACCCCAACCATAAGGTGCTGTAGATGGATTTTTACCACCATTGTCATCTACGGTTTGGCTATATCTTGGTTCAAAATATTCAATGATTTGTTTAAATGGTTTACTCAATGTTTTAGTAATGATTTCTTTGATAGCATCTTTACCACTAACAATAAAACGACCATCTCTTAATTCTTTGGCATTTTCTGTACCTTTATTACATTCTACCCACAATCCATCATCTTGTGTGTAAACAAGTTTGAAAGTCATAGATGAAGCAACAGTTTTATAATCATCACCAATAGTTTCAATCTCAACCATTGTATCTAAACCTTTTGACAAGGCTTGAGTCATTGTGTAAAATCTTGACAATGCTTTAGCCTTTTCCATAAAGGTTTCTTTTGATTCTTGGTTTACAGTATTGACATCAAAATTTTCGTAATCACTTGCTTTATGATTGTCAACTTTACCATTGGATACAGTAACTTCATAAATTTTTGTTCCTTGAATCATATCCTCAATCCTTTTTTAATATTTCATACAAGTATTTATGAAAACCATCTATCCATAAACAAGAAACCGAGTGCAAAAAATACACTCGGTTTCAATTATTTCCACAATGGTCTTAGTGCAATACTTTGACCACAATGTTCTTTGATATATCGTTTCCGAGGATTGTATTCAATGATTGATTAAGAATCATATCGACATCCTTTTGAGACGATTGAGTATTCACCAATGACATATAAGAATGTTTACCAATTTTTACTGTCAACTTTCTCTTATTAATCCATTTAGGTCTATGTTTATCATAAACCAATGATGATACTACATAATGTTTTAAAGCAAATCGTTTCGCCAATTCTTTATGAATAGGCTTTGTATAAAGCTCATACGCTAATTTTTGTGCGTCACGCCATACTTGTTCCTCTTTCGGCATAGGGATGATAGCATTATTAGTCCAGCAAAATTGCCATTTGTCAAATACCACATCACAGATGCTTTTCTTTTGCTTTTTTGAGGTTAGGGGATAATCCTTATCCTCAAATCGGTTGAAAACAACATAGGTTGAAGCAATTCTATCTTGTATTGAACTTCCTCGTGCTTCGTGATAAATGTTCAAAGCCAAGCATTGAACATCTTCCTTTTTGCTTTTTTCCAACTCCTTTACTTCAGTTTCTATCAGATTAGCCTTTTCAAGCTTTTCCAATATTGCTTGTTTCTTTTGTTCTTGTGTACTGATTGTGCGAATATTAGATGATGCCTTTGTTCCCATACTATTTCCAAGACAAACAGCAGGAGACATCAAGATACTTCCGCCCAAACAACAAGTCCAAAATATTTTCAATATCTTCATTCGAACCTTTTTAAGTTGTTGTGATACTATTTATGAATAACATATTACTCAATAATTGTCAATTATTATTTGCACCATCATTACCATAAATACTTTTATAAGAATATTGACAATACAATAGGTAAAAAATATGGAAAAATCAATCATTTATATACATCCTATGGACACAATCACTACATCAACAGATGGTAAACTTTATAAAAAAGTTGATGGTGAATGGGTTGAAATAAAGAATACTTTGTATAAAAGTGAGAAGAAATATCCTTCAAATCAAGGTGTAAATGGAGATTATTATGCCAAATATTTGCGTAAATACAATCACTTATTGTATTCAGAAGATTTTACTCAAAGCATTTGGAACAAAGATGATTTAAAGGTTACTTCTGAACCTTCTGTAATCTTTCCAAACAATGCTTGCTCAAAAATCTTTGCCACTCAATCGTCTACCAAACATTCAATGAGTTATGTTTTCTCAAACGATGTAGGCAAGTATTACACTTTTTCATTGTATGTCAAACCAAATGAACTTAATAGATTGCAAATATCATTGACCGATTATTTACAAAATTATGGGTACAAACTTAATGCAAATCTTGATAGTAAAACTATTGATATACAACCATTTGGAGATGTTTCACGTGTAACATCAAAAGGTGGTCAAATTGAAGAAATTATTATTACCAATGCTGATAGAACTACTTTTAACTATTTCAGAATATGGTTGACAGTAAAATTTGATAGCGCATTAAGGTTAAGTGCTAATATTACAATGTTAGACAACAATGGTAGTGAAGTATTTGAACCAACTGATATCACAAATGGTTTATTCATAAATGCTGCACAATTGGCTTGTAATACTGTACCAGAAAATTATGTAAAAAGTGAAGGAACATTTAAAACAAGTCTTTATTTTGAAAACCTTTATCAAAAGATTAATAATGCTTGGCAAATCATTGATAAATCGTTGTTTTATGTTGAATCGGAAAACATTTCAAACGATATTGGTAATGATGAGGATATAGCTGTTAAATCTTCTATAATCAAGGTTGAACCTGCAATAATGGCGGGCAATGCTTCAACAACAAGCATTTATAAAAGACCTGCTGGAACAATTCGTTATTCAACACTTCATAAAAAATGGTATGTACAAACTATTCCAGGAATTGAATACTCATTAGAATATGATGTACCCAAAAGTGGTTTTAAAGGTATTGCAATGGCGATTTCATTAAATCAACAATTGTATCAAACTTATTCAAGATATTGTTATCCACACCCTTCAATTCAAAAGGGTATAAGCAATTGTGGTGGTTGCTATAATGATTGGTCAAGAATTCATATAAAAAGATAGTAATAAGCATTTTTATTAAATTGTCGCATAACATCTATTATGGATAATTATGTGAAGAAATCAGGCGATATTATGACTGGAAGATTGCTTTTGTCCAATACTGATATGGGTAATGATTCCTCTTCTGATACTACATATTTTATTCGTAGAACCAATGAAGACAATACCGAAACGCCGACTGAAATACATATTGATGCTTTTCGTGAGTATGATAAAAATAATAAAATAATTGGGGATATTCGTTTTGTACGTACTCCAACTTATCAAAATACTGAAATCATTGCTCGTAAAAATAATGCTGATGGTACAAGTGTTCAATCTTCTATAGTTGCTGGTATAACCAAAGATGGTATTCCTGTAACGACAATACCGCAACAAACAAATATTACTGGGTCAGTAACCGCTGTAAAAGAATCATTCAACTATATAGCTAAATCACCAAGTATTGAAAAAGGTACAACACCAACTGATAGTTCAAAATATGTTGGTTATGATTTCCGTGATAAAAATAATGGTCGCTTAGCTTGGTTAGGTATATCTTATGCAACAAGTGGAGCAAAAAACTTGCAATTACAAAAACTTGATGATAATTTGACTAACTTTACTATTAGTTATGATACTTATGTTCAAAAACTTTATACATTAACAGGTACAAATAGCATTAATATTTCAAGAGCAGATGGAAGTTATACCGAAGTTCAAACTTGTAAAACAGATGGTACAAGAACTGGTGGTTTTCGTAATATTAATTATGCTACTAAAAAGAATGCCACTCAAGTATATGTTGCAAGTGATGATGGTAAATCTATTGCAGGGGTAATTAGTGTTGGTAAAACCATCGATGGAGATGTTTATACAGAATGTCCACAATGCTCATCTGCAAATTCAATATTGACAACTGTTTCTCATGGAAGCGGATATGCAAAATTAGGTAATGGTATTATTATTCAATCAGGCAATTTTACTGCAAGCGCGTCTATGAAAACTGGTAAAGTAACTCTTCCATTAGCAATGTCTACATCTAATTACAGAGTTTTATTTACACAAAATACTGCTGGCAATGCGTCTTATAAAGGGACTGCTGAAATTCGTAGCACTACTCACGGCACAACTTATTTTAACTGGGCAGCTGTGAATTGCTCTTCAGATTTTAATATGTTTATTGATTGGTTCTTAATTGTGTTGCCAAGCTAATAAATTTAACCATAATAGCCACAAGTAAACCACCAAAAACCCACATCTGCATTACATTTAACTGAAAATGATGTATTGGTCATCGAATGAGAAACCAATGTTAATGCAGGCGGGGTTACTGTATATGCAATATCAGCAGATGTTAAACAAAGTTGTAAACTATAGCCAACCGCAATATATGGCACTGGTAATGTTATAGTTCTATTGAAATCTGATGTATTTGTTGCATTTATTCCCCAGCAAAATTGTAAACCATTACCCAATCTAATATAATTGATTCCATGACTGACTGTTGTAACAATGCAGTTATCTTCTTTATTAGCGGGAGCATATGTGTAAGGCACTCCTTTTTCAGTCAACCCAGCATAGATTTCAGAATAATAATTAACATTATCTATCAGCTTATTAGCAATAATTCGGGCGTGAGTATCATTATTGGTATGGTGGCTTCCAGCAAAATAAAAATGATTTATGCCATCTTCTGAATCAATCGTTAAATCAGAACCATAAAAATCTGCTGTTCCATTATCATTATAAAGACTGGTAATAACACGAAAAGGATTTAAACCCATTGTTGTGGTTAAATTACCTGTCATAATATCGCCACTCTTTTTAACAAAAGAGTTTGGGTCAATGCTTTCTGCATATGTTTTGGCATTATTTTCTGATGATAATGCTTGATTAGCAGCGTTTATGGCATCATTTTTTGCTGTTTCTGCTTGCAATAATTCTTGATTAACATTTTCTTTATAACCATACTCGTGATTGTTTGCAATAATATTACCACCAAGCATTAACCCCATTTTATACTCCTTGTTTTGTATAAATAATTTATACAAAACAAGCCATGCAATTTATGGATTAATCATTGTTTTTAATAATTTTTCGCAATTCTTTTATTGCACGCTTTAAATTAAATCCTTTACCAAATGTTTCAACCAAGATTTTCTGAACTTTTAAAAAGCCTTTATCTTTTTTAGGCTTTGTAGAAGTATTAACATCTTTTTTCATTATCTTTTCTCCATACTTCTTTAAATCGCTTTTTTGAACGATATTTTACCACATTTTTAGACAATCTATGCAACTTATTCCAAATAATTTGACTATCAAACTTTGATATCAAGTTATCTTGAACCAAATCTATGCCATCAAACAATATCTGATTATAGTTTTCATAAAATACTATTTTACTTTTCGCCACTATTGCACCATATTCTATTCGATATATTTGTCCTTCATCAACATAATTCTTCATAAAGCTACAATCATCATATGCTTTTTCATAATAATTTTCAATATAGTTAATCAACCTTAGGCATACATCATTGTGATAAAATTTGACAATCTTTGTAATATATAGTCCCGACCATATTACACCAATCATAAACATTATTGCAAAAAATATCATCATTTCTCTCCACTAAAATCTTTCATTACTTGAAGATATTCATCAATGCTTTTTAACAATTGTTGCTTTTCTTTTTCATCATCCTTATCTAAAGTATATCGCTCCAATAATTGCTTTGCTTGCGTCAAGTATTTCATCGCCAAATAATCACCAATATCCATTTTCTTGTATTAATCCTTTTTGTAATAACTTTCAACACTTTTAGCAACTTTATATTCTGATTGGTCAATAATTTCACAACAATCCCAAATTCCGCCTAAATCATCTTTAAAACGATTAGATGATACATTTACCAATCCTCTTATTACATAATCTTCTGGCAAGCCATTCTGATAAAATTTGCATAAAACCTTATTTTTAATAACCATATTCCAATCAATTTCAAAAGGGATGATTTCCCAACAATCAGTTACTAAATCACTTCTCTTCAAATCATATTGAAAATCATAATCTTCCACACCATCTATGGAAATACACATAAGCCATCCATTCCAATTATCCAACTTCAATACATATTCAGTATGTCCAGCAATGGTTAATTTAACTTTACCACCAGCTAATAAATGGTCTTGAATCTTTTCATTGAATCTCATTTTTCGAATCCTTTCATTAAATCATCTCTTTATGCTTTTAATATACAGCATTTTTAAATGATTGTCAATAAAAAAGTGCCATTTTTTGGCACTTTTTATCTAAAGTTGTACAAACATTAAAAAGATGATGCGAGCATAGTATTGTGCGTACATAAAATGTATAATCTATCATATACCAATTTACGATAATATTCAGCATCACTATCATAGGTAAACCAAAATTGCTCACGAAGCATTGGGATACCTGTATGTTCAAAATCCTTCATTGCCACAATCTTCTTTACTAGAATTGTTTCACCATCTCTATCAAAGATTTGTACTAATGCTGATGATAAATCATTTTCCAATGCTTTAATAGTAAGCATCTTTTTATGATTGTCATAAAACATTTCAGCATAATCTATCACAATATCTTCACCAATAGGTTTAGTCAAATTTTTGTGCAATTCACTTGTAAAGTATTTAAAATCATCTTTTGTCAATGATACAGTCCAATTCTGACTCAATAATTGTGCATCTTGATATTCATAACCTTTATCATATTCATAATTAATATCAACCATTGCATTCATTTCATCATTTCTTGTATAAGTGTATACTGTGTGCATAAACTTTGGCAACAATACTTTAGAAGTTTTTGTCATCCAAGATGATGAATTAACTGCTCTATGATGCTCATATAAACAGATATCATTCTGACAATCATAATCAATACCATAATTTGTTCGTGAATGAGCATATTTCCTTCTCCAAAGCAAGTCATCACCACTATAATATTCTGTTGTTCTATATGGCTCTAACTTCTTACCAGAAAGACTTTGTTCATCAACATAGGTTGTAACATATTTAGAATAAACTGGGATTGCCATTCCAGTTGCCGTATCCCACGTTTCAGTTGTCCATTCACCAACCGGAACTCCATTTTTTACCTCGCCCTTTTGTTTAGTTGAAAAAACGTGACAAGTATTATCCATAAGCGTTCTAGTTGTAGTATGCTCATTATAATATTCACCATTTGCTAACTGTCCATTTTCATCTACATACAACTGTCGTTTAGACATATTAGTATCAACAATTTTTCTGCTATTAGATTGTGGCTCAAATTCCATATTTTCACTAAGAGTTAAAACACCATTTAAAAAATTCATAATCATCTCCTTAATCTAGCAATTCTTTAATATTTTCAATGGATTTATTGAATATGTTTTCTCCACAACTCCAAGTAATATGATGTTGATAAAAACTAGCAATATCTTTCATTGCAACAATGCCTTTTTTCTTAACTGTTTCACCATCTCTTTCAAACAATGTTAGCATAAAAGATGTATCATCATTTGGATAACAATCGCCATATATCATTTTACGACCATTGTCATAATAAATTTCCAAAGAGTCTATAATGGTTTTATCATTTACATAATGTACAGAGCATTCAACAACCTTTTTTCCATCTTCTGTAATGATATTCAATTTATTTGTTACTCGTTCCATATAACCTGCTCCATATTTAACAGGTTTAGTTTTACTTACCAAAGTTGTTTCATCTTTGGAGATAAAGCCATTGCGTTCGAATATAACCTGCTCAATACATTTCATACCATCTTCACTATAGGTATAATTCTTTGTTTGACTAAGATTTTTTTTATAATGATAATAACTATGCTTCATAACATCACTATAAACTTGTAGAGAATCATCATCAGCATCATAAATTGGTAAGTAGTCTTGTTCAGACACAAGTTCATCATCATCAAATGTCTTAGAAGATTTCAAATAATAATGATTACCAACCATTTCATACTCACTTTCCTCTCTATCCACACCTGTCAAATTATCCTTGCCATCAAAATTTTTCGATTCCTTAACCCATTTTCCATAAGGTCTTCCATTTTTAACAAACCCAGTATATGTAAGCAAAATATAACCGTCATCTTCATTCCCATCACACTCTTCTTCATAACTCACATCACGAGTATCAATGGTTTCTTTATATTCACCCGTAAACAATTCTCCGTTTTTATCAACATAAAGCTGGTAATTTGTAGCATTTTTCTTCATCAAATATTACTCCTATAAAATATCTATAATTAATTTCAATGCTCTTGCAATCATTGGCATCAATGATACACCAAAAAAAGACAATATCATACTTTCAGTCAATGGTTCACCAATACTAAAGCCTACAATGATTGCTATTATGCTTGTTGTTATAAGCATATAACTCATCATCATTGGAAAAGTATCTGAATCATCAATTTGTTGTGCCAATCTTCTATTAATCAAAAGATTTCTCCCTTCATTATTCATCAAAAAATCCTTTTAAAAACACCATCTTTTACCATAATAAAGAAAATCATAGTCAAAATCATTACTGATACAGTAGACCAAAAAATGTACCATACACTTAATGTTATGCCAAGTATTCCCAAAACAAATTTACTACCATAAAATACCAATTGTGATATCAGCCATACTTTAAAGAATCTTGACTCAAAAGATTTAAGTTCATTCTTTGGGCCAAAGACTTTCTCAAACCATTTAGTAAATTCTTTGGAAGATGATTGACTATAAAACACTTTCTTCAAAGTTTTGGTATAACCATAATCGAACTCAAAAGGCTCATCATCAGCATAACCATTATCAAGCATTTCCAATCTATATGCAATTAATGTATCATATAAATTATCATATGTCAATTTATTTTCGCAATAATATGACCAAAGTTGTTTTCTAACCTTATTACGGATATCTTCTTTTCTCATTATTTCACCTCAATAAATTGCACATCATAGTTGCTATAATATTTGAACTCATTCTTTAAGTGTTCAAGCGTTGTTTTAAAAACTTTGGCTGATGATATAGAATCAATCATTGTGCAAGAAGATTTGTTCTTACGCTTTACATAATGGTTTGGTGTCAATGCTACCACATACTTTTTCATAGATGCTTTATAATTCTTTAAAAAGAACAAGAATTGGCGAGCATTATCAATCCAATAGTTGTCATCAGCATAGAACCGTTGATAATCAACACCATAAGATTCCATATATTCTGAAGCCAATGATTGCAAATCTTTCCAAGATTTTTGATAAAATTTATCACCATTAAAAGTAGAATATAATGCCCAAATCGCTTTCATCAATTCTTTATCAGCACTAGGGAATTTTTCAGCAAACCAAGTCATATGATAATTGCACCAAACATAACCACCATTTTGATTAAACAGATTAGATGAAGCACAAACACAATCAAATGTTCCATCATTATTTTGTTTAATGCTTTTATAAATCTCGTATGACATTATTTTCAAACCTTTCCTTTATCGTTTCTTTATGCTCTCATTATATAGCATTTTTCAACGATTGTCAATAGGTTTTTTACAAAAAAATACTTGGAAATGTTGTTTTCCAAGTATTGTTAAATGATTGGCTAAAAATGTTGACTAGAAGCCACCGCCGTCCGTATCAGGACCTGTGTCTATCGTGTAACCGAAACCGATTACAGAATCTTTAGTAAGAGTAAATTCATAGTCTAATGACCAAGGACTAGAAGTTTTAGTTGCAACTTCTTTTCCATCCAACTCAATATAGATAGAATTACCTTTTATCACTTCATAACCGATATGGATTTTAACAGTTGACCCTTCGTCATAAGAACCTAGTAAGGTTTCAGTTGTTGGAATTGTATCACCACTATATCCATTATGGTCAAATACAGACACATCATTTACACTAACAGTATATACAGCAACACCACTATCACCACTGTGTTTCAAGGTGTGTTTAACAACCTCTTTTTCCAGTGTTACATTAATGCTTTGATTATCATTTACCACAATAGTATTACTAATGCTTTTATATCCTTCACAAGTGATGGTATAAGAAACACTTGTTCCAGGCTTAACAGTACAAGCATTTCCAACAACGGTTCCAGTAGAAAATGAAACAACAGCATTTGAAACACTTGGAACAATGGTTAATGTAACCATAGGGTCTTCTTCATTGAATAAAAGCATTGTATCAGCAACTCTTTTAGACCCATTTCTCAAACTATAAACTTTAACAGTCATAATCAATTCCTTTAATAAAATTCTTCCTATTAAGTATTTATGACTATTATTTCGGTTAATTTTCACCAAAATAGTACAAAGCATTATCCATATCTTCAACCATTTGTTCAACATCTTTAATATCATCTTCTTTCTCTTTAATGGTTTTCTTTACCTCACCAATATTACGGCAATCTTTTAATTCATCAATCATATCCAAGACATTGTTAATGGCTTCATTATACATATCCCAATCTTCTGCAGCACTATTGATATCATCAATTCCTTCATCCAAGATATTACGAAAGTCTAAAGCCTGACGAGAATCTTCATTAACAGAACCAACCTTAACACCTTGATAAAAAATATCATTACCAATAACTCTAATATCACTCATAGTATAAATCCTTTCAATCATTTTATGTATAGACTATAACATAATAATAAACCCTTGTCAAGAGGTTTTTAAGGCATAATGTTAAATTTTTTACCCTCAACTGCCTTACAATGCAGATAATAATCAAATATGCTTCCTATATTGGTTAAAATCTCACCCATAAAACGATAATCGCTAAATTTTTTATTAACAGACTTTAAATAACCAACATCATATCCCTCAACTTCTTCATTCCAAAAGAAGCACAAGATTTTGTTAGCAATAATATCATCATAATAACTATCAACAATTTGCCAATCATCTCGTTCCAAATCTGTTTGACTAACAATAAAATCAAAAACTCCATCATACTCATTGGTATAAATTAATGAAATATCATCTTTGCAATTATCACCTAAAAATATAGGGTAATGTAAATCTGAATGCGTTATTTTTCCACCATTTAACAAATGGTTTTGGATTTCTTTATCACAGAATTTCATAACATAATTTCCTTTATTTCAAATAACTCACTTCATTTTCCATTATCTTGTATTCAGACAAATTAAATGGCTTGAAATGCTTAAATTGTGAATATCCAACCTTTCCATCATTTAACAAAATCTTACCATAAAATACCTCACCATTAGCATCATTATGAATGTTTAATAGTCTTCCAAAACAAGCAGGATTATTTACACCATCATGCCAAAACATACAAAGTATCTGCTCATCAATTATCCTATCACAGTTGTATGTATCTTCATCACTCATAATTTCCCAATCATCAGCAGCCAAATCTTTCTTGTTAATATTGTACTCGTGAATGTAAGAACTACACGAATAACATACTTTACCCTCTTCATTAAAGAACATTGGAAACTTATCACTCTTTCTTCTAATTCTGCCACCTCTCAATAATTGGTCTTGAATCTCTTTATCACAGAATTTCATAACATAATTTCCTTTCATCATTTATTCTATACTTAGAGTATACAGTATTTTAATATGATTGTCAAGTATTATTTTCCCACTTTTTTATTATTATTTTTCCCATATTGTACCATAATATACCATAATTACCCATTATATACCTCATAGGGTTGTAATATCTACCCATTATATACCATAATTACCCATTATTGGTACTATTATTGGTACTAATTCCTACTGCCAATACTTGCTCAAATCGTTAAAAAATACTGTAAAATCAAGTATTTAGCACGATTTAAGATACAGTATATATCAAAGGGTTGCTAATAATGTATTGTTTTATAATGATTTTTCTATTGTTTTAAAGCATTACAGTAAGTATTTGAATTAACGATACTTTGTAAAAAATGCTGTAAAAACAATGGGTTATAAAGAATAGGATAAATGCTGGGTCTTAGTAAGCATTGTCAAAAATTCTTGAATCAATTTTTTTGAAAATTTTTTTGTATAAATCGTTGATTTTCCACGATTTTTCGAAAAATTGACACAACGATTGACAAAAAATCGTTGATAAAAACGATTGAAACAATGATTGAAAACAAACGATTACTCGCCAAATCGTTGCACAAATCGTTTAAAAATGATGTAAAATCAATCATTTAGACACGATTGACTCAATAATTGCAACAACGATTGAATACAACCATTGCCCTCGAAAATATTTTCGGTAACATTTTGTTACCATTATCAATCCCATATTTGGGAAACAAAATATCTTCCCATATTTGGGAAACAAAATATCTTCC
>ERZ1034920.616-NODE-616-length-26837-cov-13.490292_pt1 | contig 26837 bp, 37 predicted proteins | sample MGYA00520688_ERZ1034920 | MGnify/ENA primary metagenome ERZ1034920 (study PRJEB33766, sample SAMN09781785) | gut metagenome | biome: gut microbiome | host: Homo sapiens | place: Madagascar | study: EMG produced TPA metagenomics assembly of the PRJNA485056 data...
TATAGCTATATATAAAACTGTATAGCTGCCTTAATATTGTCTTATCCTTTGTTTCGTTAATAAATTTAATAATTTCCCTTTTATACTCATCCACCCTAAAAACCTCCTTAAAGCCGTACTTTCTCTTTTGTTTGTAAAATTTTTTACATTGTTTTTTAATGTTAGTAATAAAATTTCGTGTTTTTTTGTTGATTTTTAAACTTTTGTGATATATTATAAATATAAGGCAAAAAGGCAAGGGAGTCGCTCTGTCATTGTGTGCGACTGCCACCACAGCCGCCCCGGCTCCCTTGCCTTAAACCTATAATATCAACATTTATAAAATTTTTCGTTTCTGAAATAAAATTCAGTCTCGTTCGTAAATTACCGAACAAGGCTATTTTTTATTTCAAAAACAACTTTTTTAATTTTTTTTGAAAGGAGTCACCCCCCCCGATGTTTTTGAAACGTGAAAAAGCTAAAGAAAATTTAATCCACAGTATTGAAATGGAACGCTATAATTTAGGGCTTTCAAGGGATGAAATGGCTGAAAAGTTAGGTTTATCACCCGGACAATACAAAAAATTAATCGAATTGAAAACAAAATTTGTTGATTTTTACATTTGTTACAAGCTGTACAAATTAACAGGCAGACCATTGTCCGACCTTGTATTTGACCCTTCTACCGAAACGGAAATTGTTAGAAGATTATATAAATTAACCGACTCGCAAATAGCCTTTATATCCTCTGTTGTTAATTTTGAGTTGAATATGCAGAGTGAAAATTCAACCGAAAAAAACTTCGTGACCTGTATGGTCCCCGTTGGTGACTTGCAAGACGGCATGATTTGGGACTCGTGCAATTTTGAGAAAGTTGATATATCATCATACTATTTAAAATTCGGTGATGTTGTTGACTGTGCCGTTAAGATTACATCTAATCATTTAACACCTGTTTATGTCATTAATGATATTTTGTTGTTGTCTTTCCGACCTCCAAGGCATGGAGACACGGCAATTTTTATTAACCGCAAAACCGGAAGGGCATATATACGCCAGTTTTTACAGGGTACACCAAACATTTTAAAACCGATTAATACTTTTGGTAAAACATACACCTTTGACCCTAACGACCCGGATGAATTAAACCAATGGATACGCTACGCCGTTGTAATTACAAAAATAAGATAATGATTTCATGATTTCATGATTTCATGATTTCGTGATTTTTTCACAAGAAAAGGCAGAAACTTTTATGTTCTGCCTTTTTCATTCATATGATTGACTTATTTTTTTATTATGTGTACAATTAAATTACTATTGAAAAGAATATTTCTTTTGCAAGGGACAGTCTGGAGAATCAAACTGTCCCTGATTTTTTATCACAAGCAGTCTTTTAACCCTTTTCTCAATATTTCGTTGACAACTTCTGTCATTTTCTTGCCCTCTCTTGCCGCCTTTATCTTTAAAGCGGTTACTACATCGGCGTCAATATAGTAAGACCTCTGTATTCTGCCGTTGTTTTCCTCTTTTTCTGTCTTTTTATCGCTTGCTATAGTGCTTATTACACTTTTTCTTTTACTTTCTCTTTCTGCCAGTCCCATTTTTACTCTTTCCTTTCATATTTTCCGGCTATAATCATATCGGCTATTTTGACATATTCTTTCGCTATATCACTTTCCGGCACTGCCTGCACTGCGGCTACCCCGTCATATATCCCCTTCTTTGCCGCTACCTGCTTTTTGATTATACCTATTAAATTATATTCTTTTTTCAGCATCTCCAGAATTTCTTTGTCATCTTTCACTCTTGTTTCGTAAAATGTGGCTATAATGCCGTATATTTTGAGGTTATCGTTTATTAAATCTTTTATTTCGCTTATGCTGTCATTAAGCTGTGTAAGCCCTCTGTAGGCTAAATAATCGGTCTTAACGGGTATTATAACTCCGTCTGCACAGCTTAAAGCATTTATTGTTAATATACTAAGCTGCGGAGGGCAGTCTATAAGAATATAATCATAATCGTTTTTTATGGGTGTTATTGCCCTGTCCAATATTTTCTCACGGCTTGCCCTCGAAAGCATTTCTACCTCCATACTTGCAAGGTCTATTATTGACGTTACAATATCCAGATTTTCGGATACATTACATATACATTCTTTTATTGATATGCTTTTCTTTTTTAAAATATCTACAATAGTTTTTTCAACTTCAAGCGGTTCGATTCCCAAACTGATTGTTAAACTTGCCTGACTGTCCAAGTCAATCAATAAAACTTTCTTTCCTTTTTCTGCCAGTGCCGCCCCTAAATTATGTGTTGTTGTTGTTTTGGCAACACCGCCCTTTTGATTTGCGACCGCTATAACCTCTGTCCGCATAGCCTCACCCTTTCCTTTATAGAAAACTATTTTTCTATAAATATATTTTTCTATGTTTTATAGATTTCTATAAATCTATATTTCTACTGTATTCCTTTTTCTTGTAAAAGTCAATAAAAAAGACGGTTTACCCGTCCTTTTGGCTGTTTTTTATCATTTCTTTCGCCATGTCGTAATATTTATATACTGTTTTCTTGTCGAATCCCGTTCCTCTTATTACATCACATTTTCGTGAATCGGGATTTGCCCTTATATAGTCAATAACTTCCTGTTCTTTTGTCGGTCTGCCGTTTCCCTCTCTCCAATCTTTTCCCTGTCTTCGCATTCTTATATCTCTTATAGCTCTTGCCTCCTCAAGGTGATATATTTGTTTTTGATAATTTCTTTTATTCCGTTCAATTCTTATATCTGTAACTTTTTCAATATCCGCAATGGTGAAATTGTAGTACTCTTTATCGTAAGCCTCCAAAGCACTTTTTATATCGTCTTCGGTCAAAATATTATCATGCTGTACCTGTCTTAATTCTTCATAAACATTGTACATATCCTCTTTTAGTTTTTTCTTCGGCACATCACACTTGCAGGCATAAATTGCCAAACACATCATGTAATAGTACCTATGACCGCCTCTTACCTCTCCTATCTTACCGAGCCACCAGTTATAAAGTGCATATCCTGTTTTGCCTTTTATATCCCATTTCTTTAATTGCTTGCTTTTATTTACGATGACACGTTCATACCATTCCGGATACTTTTCCTTTGCCTCGGCTCTCGTCATTTTTGACGGTCTGAAGGGTCTGTTTACATCAACTTGATTTTCTTTCTTCACATACCTATTTAAATATTCAAGTGTTACCTTTTCACCTGTCTTATATGCTTTTACAACATTCCCATACTTGCCGTTTACACTTCCTACCATACGAAAACTTTGATTGATTGACTGATATTGTATCTCTTTTTTCGTTGATGTTGCTTTGTACTCCCACATTCTGAAAGTCAGATCATATTTCAATGCTTTTAACTGTAATTTTATGTTTGGATATAAGTCTATAGGTTCTTCAAATACATAATAAACATGAAGCCCCGCCCCGCTTAAAACCAAAAATGTTGGTTGTGGTAACGTCCTTATTCTTTCCGCTTCTTGCCCGAACCTCAAAAGCAAGTTTCTCATTTCATTTTTTCCCACCCCGTCAAGGTCAAAAACAAGAGCGTTCATTCTTTGAGCATTCTGTAATTTATTAGCTTTTCTTCTATAGGTTAAACCACTGCACAACGTGAGATTATTACTTTCTATAAAATCTATATAATCACTTTCCCACGTATCCTTTAACATTATCCGTCTGCGTAATCTTCGTTTTGTTCCTTTGTCTTTGTCATCTTCATACAGATATATCGCATTCGGTTTTGAATAATCTGTGTTTAGTTCCCCTGAATTCTCACATTCCGGAAACAAATACCTGTAAAACTCATACCCTCCCACTTCCTCATACATACTTTCAAACATATTTTCAAGCTCTATATAGCTTTCCTGTATACCCATTTTATCAACACCTCAACCCTGCATAAAACCCTATAAAAACGGCTATATTATACGTACATACTGAATAATAACATAGGGGGCTTATTTTATCAATATATTTTTTCCACCTTTTTTAATTTTATATTTTAGTAAGACAACAATGGCTTAGATTATCACTAAGCTTTTTCCACCTTTTATAATTTCCACTTAGATTATCAATAGACTTTTTTAACCTTATATCATCGGTTCAAGGGCTTACTTTATCAATAGGTTTTTTAACCTTTTAAAATTATATAAAATAGTCCAACCAGATACATGAGCCTAAAATTACCTAAAATTACCTAAAATTTGCAAAAATAAAGAGACTCTTTCAAGTCTCTTTATTGATATTTATTGATATTTCTTAATATCCGCCGTGTTTTTCGTTCCAATATTCCAAAAGATTTTTATGCTGCTTTTCGTCCTTTGCTATAGCCGTTACAATGCTGTAAAGTTCATCATCGTTTATTTCCTCTGCCATTTCTGCCATTTTTCCGTATTTCTTGGCATCTTCGCATTCGTCTTTTATATATTCCTCTATTTTTTCGTGTATTTCATCGTGTACGTTCATTTTCACGCCTCCCGAATATATTTATATATATCATCAACATCGGACTCCGTAAGCGTAATAGAACCTAATCCGGGCAGATTGATTTTTGCCGGGCTTTTCTTCGCTTCATTCTTTAATAAACTGTAAATCATTTCCAAGTCAATCTTGTTTTCTTCGTCAAAAATTCCAAGGCTTTTTACAGCTTCGTTTTTTCCCAGATTTTCAATTAAATTGCCCGCTTTAAGTGAAAGTATTCCACCGCCTACGCCCAAAATCCATTTGCTTATTCCGTCCGTCTTACCCACTATTTCGGTATCTATATACCTTCCCAGTCCTGCCTGTATTTTATCTGCTCCAACTTTCATCTTAACAGCCCCTTCTTATATAAATATATATTTATGGATTTATTTCAACTGCTGAATTGTAAACACACCGCTTGTAATCGTAGCCGGTCCCGATACTTTAACGGAAATATCGGCAATATTTGCATTATACGGCTGTACGTTTACAGGTATTATTGCCGTTGTGAGTGTGATCGGGTCTGTGTTGGTTGCCCCTGCCACTGTTGAAACAATCGACTCATCTATTGCCTTGCCGTTGGCAAAAAGCTGCAAACTTATTTCTGTGCTTGCTGTGTATCCTGTCATAACAATACTTGCTTCCACATTATAAAATCCGCTTTTTCGTATCTTTATAACTCCGTTTTCGCTTGGATCAGTGTTTGAATTAGTATTTAAAATTGTGTTAAAAGGTATATTCTGGTTTGCCGTTACCGCTGTGCTTGTTGTAATTGTGCCTTTATACATATGATCCCCCTCCAGTTTAAAAATATGGCACGCCCTTTTGAGCGTGCCGCCTTTGAGCCTTTCGCCCCGTCTTTTTTTATTTTATGCTATTGTTGTACCGTTAATTGTTGCCGCTGTCGGTGTAATTGTTACGCCGCCCCAGCCCGGACATACAGACGAATTAGGTATAACAGGCTTAATGACCTGTTTAAGGAGGTTGTTAACCTCTGTAATGCTTGTGTTGTTTGCCGCTACGGCAGCAGCTACATTGGCGTTTGTAATGCCCTGATTTGCGTTTATTATATTCTGGGTATCCTTATACGCCTGAAATTCTGCTCTTATATCATTTGCTTTTCTGTCTATGGCTGTATAAACCTCAACCATTTTCTTTTCAGAATCATTCTCGCTCTTTAAAAGAGCTATCTCGCTGTCTTTTGCACTTAAATCATACATCATTTTAAGCTCGTCTTTTGTAACAAACTCGCCGCCGTTCGGACATCCGGCAATTCCTCTGTTTGCTAAAGCTCCAAGACCACCCAACGCTCCCACAGTTCCTATAATACCTGTTGTAAGACCGCCGATTGCAAGCCCTGTTGTTCCTTTTCCTGCGTAATCAGTCATTCTAAGCTCTGCCATAACTAACCCCTCCTTAAAAATTTATACAATATTTTTTATACTTATATTTTCGCATAAAAAAAAGGCGGTCACCTGTCAAGTGACCGCCTTTTAATCCTCGTGTAGTTTCCAGACTAAATAATATTTTTTGTCAGTTTTTTGCCATTTTTCCGTCAACCGTTCCGGCATAATGTCAGAATGTTCCTTTTGTACCCAATCATATTTTTGCTGCAATTTTTTTATTCTTCTTTGCAGCGTTTCGGGGCTTATGTTGAATTTTGCCGCTTGTGCCGTCCTTTTCTCACCCTTTATGCAGCTTTCAAGCAACATTACTTCTTTTTCGTCCAGCATTGCTTCTTGTATGAATGTTTCTTTTATTCTTCTTGTCCAAAAAGCTATCATCTCTAAACACCTCTGTCCCGTGTTCATTTTTTATGCATGTCCCACCACAGACATTTTTATTTTTTGTTCAATACTGCTATATTTCCTTTGTTGTTTATCTCATATCCGAGATTTTCCGCTATATCTCTTATAGCTATGTAGTTCGTCCCGTCTTTTAATATTCTTTTTACCTTTTTTTCTTTTCCGTCTATTATTATTTTGCTTTCCTCTACCATTTCGCTGTCACCTTTCCACGTTTTCATAAAATTTTCAGGCGTTCCGTACATTTTTTTTAACTTTGTGGTTGTACTGCCCCAGTCAGGCAACTGGAAGTGTGGCTTGTCAACAGGGCTTTTCCAGTCACCGCCCCATTCAAGGCCTATACTTTTGCCTATCTTGCCTACCTTTGCAAAAAAACCGTCACTGTCTTTATAAACACCCTTTCCGTCGCTGCGGTATATGTCAAATGCCGTACCCCATTGGTGATGTGAACTGTATGAGCTGCCCTTTGCATTTGTCACAATATTTCCCGGTGCGGTTCTTCCTTTCGCATAAAGTGCATCTTGTTCTTCTTTAGTTCGGAAACTTTCTCCTATTCCGATTATAAGTCCCTGTCCTCTACAGGCTGAAACCAGTTTTTTGCTAAGGTCTATCAGTCTTGGGTGACATTTATTTATGTTTCTCATTTGCTACCGCTTCCTTTTTTCTGCAACACGTCTATTGCATTTTTAAGCGTGTCGTTCATCGGCACACCCATAAGCCCTGCATTTTCTATTATGGAAATCGCTTCATTTGCCATAAACGCTATTATCACAGCGTCTTTTATGTATGCTGTGCCTACTGCTAAATCAAGCCTGTATGCTACTAAAACAACAAGCAACATTGCACCTTTCCGGCACAGTCCTTTAAATCCTGCTCGGCTTTCAAGTGTTCCGGTTTCGGTTTTCGTGCTTTTATGAAACACACCTGCCACAATCAGACCTGTTATATAGTCAATAGCCATAAATATTACAAGAGTTGTAAGCCCTGTAGACCAACCTCCGAAAGCTGACGCTATGGCACTTCCGATAACCCCTATGATTGAAATTAAAATATTTTTTGTCATTTTTTTCAACCTCCAAAAAAACGGGCGGATTGCTCCGCCCTTATTTTTAAATTAAAAGTTATTCTATACACTTTCTGTAAAGTGCCGCAAATGCCGGAATAGGTACAATGTCCGCACCTTTCGCCTCGTATTTCATTTTGTCCTCACCGTATACAATTACACCCTCTCCTTTTTCGTCAATCGGAAAACCGTTTTTTGCTGCTATTTCTGTTTCTACAACTTTGCCCCTCTGTTTAAAATCTTCTGCAACTTCTCTTGTGTCTACAACATGCATAACACCGATTTTGTCCACATACGCATACTTTTTCATACTCTTTTCCTCCTCGCATAAATAAAAAAAATTGTAATAAAAAAAGACTTCGGCCGAAAGTCTTACAAACTTGTTTAGTGTAAATCTATAAATATATTTTTCTACTTTTCTATTTTTCTATATTTATATATTTCTATAACTATCATCTTGTTGATGTCAACAAAATGGTATCTGGCAAGTTACAGGCAAGTTAAATTATATTTCGTATTTCTTTCCTGTTATTTCCTCGTACTGCTCCGCCGTAATTTTGCCGCTTGCAACAAACACCCCTACATCTTCCGCTGAATAAAATCCTCTGTCGTAAAATCTTTTTATTATCTTAAACATTGTTTATTCCCCTTTCTGCTGTCCAAGTAAAAGTTCAGCTAAAATCTCATCATGTTCATTCTGCTTTGTTATAATACGTTCCTGATTTAAAAGCATTTCTGCCTGAATTCGTTCCGTTTCTGAAAATTCCGTGTCATTTTCGTTATTTTCCGTTTCGTTTTTGCTGTTTTCCGTTTCGTTTGGCTCAGAAACGTATTCAATCCATTTTCCGTCTGTGTATCTCTTATTTGTTAAGTCAAAGCCTTCTTCAATCTGTATCATGTTTTCAGCTTCGACTTCACCGCTTAAATAACTGTCTGAAACAACAATACCCGTTTCAATGTCAATCTGTGCGTATCTTATCATCTTTTTCACTTCTTTCTATGATTTAGTAATATTCAACTACCTGCCAATTAATCGCATAGTCATATTTTTTGTCTCTTCCATATGTAGGTGTAAATTCTAATGTTGTACTGCTTTTTATTTTCCCCGAGGCATTAATTGCACCCGCATTTCCTGCTGTATAATTTTGTCCGTCAATTAAAAGAAAACTCTTATTCATATTTATACTTGATATAGTAACGCTTGTTGTTGATGTCGAAACATCACTTAAATTCACTGTTCCTCTCTGTACACTTTTTACCACGCTCGCCTTTCCTCCTTTTAAAGCCGCCAAAACATAATTTTCACCGCTTTCATTTACTATATCTCCCTTTAAATAAATATGCCCTCTCCTAACATTGATAGACACAGACGGCTTTCCTTTTTCACAACCGTTTCCCAAATCACTGCTTACTGTAGGAGAAAAACTAATTCCGTACCACGATGAAAAATCTATATTATTTATATCTTCTAAACCGTATGTATCATTTCCCCACAAATTTATACCTGTTTGCTCTGACGAATTGTGTAATATTTTATGTCCGTTTGTTATTATGTTACCCTGCATAGTTCCGCCGGATAATGGCAACGCACCTAAGTTCTTGCAAGCCTCAGATGAGGTTTTTGCTCCCGTTCCTCCGTGTGCAATGTCAAGTGTTCCTATTTTATTCAAAATAGTGGTTTTGGTTAAAGTTGTATTTGTTAAAGCCTCTATCTGCTCGGCTGTTACACCGTGCGGATTGTTCTTATCATTTATGTGTTCGTTCAAATCCTCTTTTGATACATATATCTCTGATTTTACACTTGCACTTACGTTTTCGGCGTCGCCGATTATGCAAGGTACAGATATAACCTTTTCTATTATCTCACTGCCTGCGGCGGGTATGTATTCTGCAAGACTCCCCGCATTTGCATAGCAATATAATATATCGCTGTTCCTGTCGTTCGGTTTTTCAGGGTCTGCCGCAAAAACTCCAATCTCACGCCAATAAAATCCTGTTGTAAGTCCGCTATTGCTAAAATTGCTTTTTACTGTTGCATAGTTAATTCCTGCTTTTACGCTGCTTATTCCTACAGTTACAAGCGGATTTACAAGCCCTGTCATTGCCGCTATTGCCTGACTTCCAAGTTCTCCGTCACCCATTTGCATTTTTGTAAATTTTAATGCCGTTCCTGCCTGTGCTTTTGCCTGCAAGGCTTTTCCTTCATCCGTGAATCTCGGTGCTGTAAAACTCATTTTTACCATCTCCTTTTATTTTTGCGTCAAAATCACCGTATCCGCTGTATGTATCGCAAAACCTGTGTAGTTTGTCCAGGCTTCCGTTGATAACACAAGTTCCACAGTCTCAAGCCAAGCACTGCACCGCTTCACTGACTCTATTGCAGCCTTAAAATCATTTACATTATCCTCTGTTATTGCAGGATTTGCCGTTGATACTTTAAAATATCCCGCTGTACCGCCATAGTCAAACCATTCCTGTACCTCGGCATCTCCGAATATATCTATACATATATCTGCAACGGCTTTTTTTGTTCCCGCCCTGCTCCAATATGTAATAGCACCTTTTATCAATGTTCTTTTCAGGCTTATATTATAACTTTCGGAATATGCCTGTACTTTCATCTCTACCGCTATTATATCCAGCAATTCACTTGATAAATTGTCGATGTTGGCATATAACATAACCCTGTCCGCAAAATCAATAATCCTTTTGTGCTGTTTTTCTACAGCCTTGCTTATTGCCCTTGACCATGGTTGTTCCGTAATTATTCGGGGTATTGAGTCTGTAAGTTTTGCGTCATATAACTTAATCATCCTCCAGCCCCCCGTATGTGACCTCTGTATTTGCCGCTATTGCTATATCATAATCATTTACGGCAGTATAAAGCGGTTTTGTTACTGCCGTTCTTTTTGCACCTGCCCCGATTATAAGCTGTATTAATTTGGACGGATTTATGTCCCTGCCTATTTTTTGTTGCCATTTTTTATAATCTTCTATAGCCTCATTTACAGCCGTCTGTATTGCTACCGCCTGATTGCTGTCACTTTTATTTATGTAATAAGTCAGTTTAATATCATAATTGCTTTTTGTCGGGTCTTTTGCCGTTACAATGTCCGTCAACGGTCTTATATCATCGGCACTTAAACCCTCCTCAACCTCGGCTATTACCTTGCTGTCAGGTATTTCGCCCTCGTTTATTGTGAATACAACATTAACCTTGTCCGGTTCTGGGCTGTATACTACAATATCATCAATATCGGAACGTATTCGCCGTGCATGATACTCATACGCTTCTTTCGGACCGGCAACCGAGTACCTGTTTGGTGCATTATAAATTCTGTATGTAAGGCTTTCGTCATCTTCCTTATCTGTACCGCCTGCGGAAACGTCAATATTTGTTACATTTGCCACATACGGCACAGGGTCAACAAGTGTATCTATTTCTTTTACTGCTAAACCGTTAGCTCCCGTTCCTGCCGTTATTGCCGTTGCCGTTACCGTTCCGCTTTCTTTCCCTGCTGCAATTTCCAGATATTCATTTGTTACAAAATATATATCACCTGCCGCTACCCTTGTACCGCCCGGAATTGCCGTAACAGATGTTCTTATGTCCGACAGCGTGAATTTTAAAGTAACCTTTGCCTCCGTTGCCTCGTTTCTTGTTATGCCTTTTAAAACCGCCAGATTGTCTAAATAATCCGCTTCGCTGTATTTAAGCAGTCCCATTTTCCCTGCTCGGTCGATGTACTTCAATGCCTGATAAAAATTATTTGCAAAGGCATATAACATTAACCTCTCCGGTGTTCCTGCGTTCATATCCGGTTCTTTCCCTGTTTCTGCTCTATATGCCTCTTGATAATCGTCAAGCATTTCGTTTCGTATATCCTCTAATGTTATATTGTCAATAAAAGAAATTTCGGGAATATTTTTCAAAGCATTTATGTTACTCATCTGCCACACTCACCTCCAACACCGGACTTAATAACCCGTTTACGTCAGACTTAAACTTTACACTTTTTATTTTTGCCCTTGGCTCGTATTTTTTTATTTTTTCTATAATTTCTGTTGTCAGTCTTGCCTTTGCCGCCGCTGTTGTCATGTCCAAAAAATCCCAGTTTAAACCGAAATTTCTGTCAAGAGCCTGTTCGCCCTCCCTTGTGCCTAACAGCACCGTTAAGCATTTCCTTACGTTTTCTTCCGTTGTCCCGTTTCCGTTCATTTTTATTTCTACCATTTTTTTCCGCACCTCTCTCAAACATATTCTTCAAGAGATATTGATACCGATATACTTGCTATCTCGCCACCGCTGTAAATCGTGTTGAATTTACCCGACAATGATGTTATTACCATTTTATTCTCACACATTAATTTACCGCCGATTATTAAATAATCGGCTGTGCCTTCCTCCGCTTTTTTTCGTAAGTTTTCCAGCATTTCAGACGGCTTAACTCCCAGGTCGGCTTTTAACAGCATATTGAATGTTGCCGTTTCGGTTGTTGCCCCTATAAACTGTTTTCGTGGCTTTCCCGCTATTAAATCCTGACTTGCCCAGTTACCGCCGTATGTGGTACTTAAATCCGTCAAATTTAATATTTTTTCACTGGACACCTCAAATATTATACTTCCGTAACTTCCTATCATGTTTTGTACCTCTTTAAGATGTACTTTCTTCCTCCGTTACCGGAAGATGTTCAATGTTGCCCTTTATCTGAATTCCTTTCGGGCAGTCTATACGTAACTTTTTTGTTTCTTCATCGTACTTTATATAGCAACCTTCGCCTAAGTCCTTCCGGTAAATCTTTTCTCCGCTCTCCTTCGGCCTGTTGTTATCGTTCCAAAATTTTCCCAGAATAACACCTGCCTCGCCGCCTGTTGGTAAATGAAGAACCAGAACTAAATCGTCAACCTTCGGCATGCTATACTCATACGATAATAACGGCAGTTCCATGGTGACCGAATTGTCTCTGTCGGTGTATACTACTCTTGCCGTCCCCTCTGCATAATTAACACTGGATATTCGTCCTATTCTTATGGTATCCATTTTTCACCTACTTTTATAGAAATCTATAAATATATTTTTGCACCGCTCTCTCAGCCAATAGAAAACATCTTTTTGACCTTTTATATTAAAAGCATTTTTCTATTTGTTCATACAGCCTATTAAAAAGCATTTGCCGCATTTATAAGCAACAACGGCAGCCATGGCAAAGCCTCTTTGTTTGCTTTCCAATATGCCGCCGTATTTATTACACCTTCACTTGCTAATTTGTCGATTGCTTCATCGGCTGTTGTGTAAATATTCGAATCGTTGTTTATGCGTATTCGTACCGCCATATTTACAAGTAAATCATCAAGATATTTTACATTTTTGTAATTTGCTACCCAATACTCAGGGCTGACAGATATTTTTAATTTTGCAAGTCTGTCTATTGCGTCAAGTACCGTTGCGTCACTGTCGGACACCTTACTTAGCTTTAAGTTTGTTGTATAGCCTGAATTACTTACATTGTCCGTTTTTTCGTCAATATAGTATTTTCCGCTTGCCTTTCCTATGCCTACCACATTTATTACCATAGCCGCTGTTATATCCGTTCGCCCCGGTACCGTAATATCAAGTGTTACGGCACTGTGGTTTTGTTCGGCTATTGCGTTTTCCAGTTTCAGCTTTGCCTCGGCAAGACTGTCCGCCTTTTCATTTGCCTTATAAATTCTCGGACCTGTTCCCGTCTTATATTTAATGTCTTTTCCGCTTTTGCCGTTTGTGTAAGTTATTTCGCCGCCTGTATATGTACCCACAAGGTTACTATTCCACCTTACGCTATTTAATTCTTCTTTCTTTATTGTTACCTTGACTTCTTTCTTTTTGTACTTCTCTCTGTCAAATATAACAATCTGGTTTTTGTATACCTTCAGCTTTCTGCCGTAATCATCACATAAGTTTTTTAAAAATGATGAGTCGGTTGCTTTTGACTGTTCCTTAGACTTTATTGTTATATCCTCAGAATCAAAATACAATTTTAACTTGTACCTTTCCGCTATTGTCTGTGCAATCTTTTTAAGTGTCGCTTTCTCCCAGGTTTGACTTCTCTCTGTTTCCTTAAATGCGTCTCCGGCCGGACTTGATACCGCCCCGATGGAAAATGAAGAACCGCTGCTGCCTCTTGAATAACTCAAGCTGTCTATTATGAATACACCGCAGTCAAGTTTTCCGTCATCACCTTCGCCGTTCCAATTTTCCGTCCGTATTTCTGCCTTTATTTCGTCACCTGCTGACGGTATCCAAGCCGCAATCCACTGATTTTCGGGGTCAGCAAGATTTATTTTTATACTGTCACTTTCGCCGCCGTCAGGATCGGTGTAACTGAAACTGTTTTGAAAGTTGTCTAAAGCTGTCTTTATTGTTTTTCCATTATATGTTATATATACGCTTGCTTTTCTTCCTTTCATTTTTACCTCCACGGCGGTAAATTTCCGCTTTTCCCCTCTGTCAGTGCCGGAGTTTTCAATACTGTTCCTGCCGAAAACTCAAAAACGGATACATAAAACAGATTGTTATCCATAAGCCAGTCCGCTTTTGTTTCGTCTCCGTACACTTTCAATGCTATGCTGTCCCATTTATCACCGTTTTCTGTTGTATATGTATCCGTTGTCATTTTTTCCTCCTACTAAAATGCAAGTCTACGCCGTTCACTTGTATACCTGTCCATAAATTCCTTAAATTCTTCATACGAGCTACGCATTGCTTCCGATATTTCCGACTTATCCGCATTGCCGTTTATAACAATATTCGGTGAGTACGTAATACCGCCGCCGACACCGCCGTTAAGCATATTGCTAAGTTTGGTAAGTGGTACTACTGCCTCCGGCTCACCGCCTTCGCCTATTTCCGCCAGTGTGGGGCCTGTGGCAATACCGCCTGTTGCAAGTGTCGGAATTTTAGGAATATTAAGCCCTACGTGCTTACCGCCGACAATCGGCACACCCTTTGGAACATTGACCTGAAATTTATTCAGCTGTCCTATACCGGAATTTATAAAGTTGATCACCGAATTTATTCCGCTTTTTACAGCATTCTTTATACCTTGCCAAACCGCCGAAACTTTTCCTCCGACAGCATCCCAAAAGTTATTCCATGGCTGAACAAGATTTATATTTACATCTTCAATTATTCCGTTCCAACATTCTCTTAAACCTGCTCCAAACTCCAGTATTTTTTGCCATAATTCATCTGCTTTTACCTTAATTTTGTCCCAGTTTTTATACACAAGGTACGTTGCTGCCATTAGTCCGGCAAATAATAAAATTAATATCGTGATTGGACTCGTCAAAAAGTTAAAAGCCGCCCCCAGTGCCGTTGTTGCTGCCGCTGTTGCCCATTCTGCCGCATACATAGCTATAAGTATACCTGTTTCGATTCCACTCCGTACACTTGCCAATATTGCGGCACGGTTATAAATTAACAATGCCGTTGTCAATCCGCCCACAGCCCACGCTGCCGCAACAAGTATCTCTTGATGTTCCGACAAAAAGCTGTTAAACTCACTTATTTTATCTCCTACATCTCCAACCCAGTCTTTGAATTCTTTAAATTTAACAATAACAGGGTCTTGAATGAAGTTTCCTAAATCCTGTGCTGCCTGTGATACGGCCGGCAATACATTTTGGGAAATATAATCCAATGCTGAGGATATTTCCGGGCCGAATGCCTCCATAAAATTTATTTGTGCATCTTGTAACGCCGAGTCTAAACGGCTTAAAGCCATGTTCATAGTTCCGTTTACTGTTCCATTCATTGTATCAAGGGCACCGTTGCTGTTTTCTATTTCTGCCGCCAAATTATCCCACGCCGATGCACCGCCGTCTACACTGTCCGTTACGCCTTCAAGTAAATTTTTGTATACAGAATAGTAGTTTGAGCCTGCAATGGCAGCCATATAGCTGTTTTTTTCTTCCTCTGTCATGTTTGCCATTGCCTTGTTTGTATCTTTCAGAATATCTCCGAAATCCCTTGTGTTTCCTGCTGTATCATATATACTTACACCTAATTTTTTGTAAGCATTTAAAGCGGTGTCTTTCGATGTCATTCTTACAAGTATGGAATTGAGTGCAGTTCCGGCTTGTGCTCCTTTTAAACCGTTATTCGCCATAATTCCTAATGCTGTAGCTGTAGCTTTATAGTCAAGTCCTGCCGCCTTCGCCGCACCGCCTACACCTATAAATGCTTCCATTAATTGAGCTGCATTTGTGTTTGCTTTGTTGTTCGTTTTTACAACAGTATCAAGATACGGCTGTAAAGATTCGATTCCTACTCCCATAGCTGACATTGAGTCTGTTACTAAATCTGACGTTGTCGCAAGGTCTCCTTGTGTTGCTTCTGCTAATTTCAAAACAGGCGTTAATGCTTTCGTACTTTTGCTAACGTCCCAACCTGCCAAAGCCATGTACCCAAGAGCGTCCGCCGCTTCGCTTGCTGTAAATGATGTTGCTTTTCCCGCACTTTTAGCCGCATTTGATAATTTTTCAAAATCGGCTCCCGTTGCTCCGGCTATACCTGCCGTATTTGCCATACTTTGCTCAAAATTTTTATATGTATCTACTGCTCCAACCGCAAAATCTTTTACGGCACTTGCCGCTTTTTCTATTCCGCTTGCAATCAAGTTGCCGCCTACAATTTGTCCTAATATGCTTTGTGCATTGCTCGCCGCCTTTTTTAATGACGGGTCAATCTCTGCCCCTATTTCGATGTCGAACCTTTGTTTATTTGCCATTTATTTTCGACACCTCGCTTATAATTTCGTATAAATCCAAAATCGGCAGACTTAAATAAAATTCAAGTCCGCCGAATGTGTTCATTGATAGTTTTATACACAATATTCTTAGTTCTTTTCCTGTTCCGATATTGATGTGTCCCCGTAAAAAAAACTTCCGACTTTGTTTTTTAATTCAACGCCGACTTTTGCAGGCAATGCACGGAAAAATTCAACAGGTTTTCCTGTGACAATGGAGCAAATGATACACGCATAACTTACATCAAATTCTTTTATTACGCTTGTACCGCCCTCTCTTATAAATCTTTTCTCAGCTTCAATAAGCTGATTTGTGTTTAAATCTTCAAGAGCCGATAAGTCTATCTCTGTATATGTTTCATCTTCAAATTTAAAAGGTTTTGTAAGTTTGATTTTATAATCCATATTCGTATCTCCTTTTTTAACATAATGATTTTATTTTTGCCAAATAATCAGTGCCGTTTATGTTATACACGTTGTTTAACTTATCCAGTTCAACTTTCTTTGCACCGTCAACCTCAATCATTATATATACAAGTTCCAGTGTAACGCTTGAACTCATTGGTGAGCCTGCCTTTGCACTTCCTGTTGTAAGTGTCTTTAACATGCCCCTCATAACTATTCTCATGCCCTTATACGCCTTGCCGCTGTTAAGGCTCTGTACCTGCACCGCACCCCTTAAAGTTATGTCTACACCTTCATCGGCTTTCATAACCTTAAATATATCACCGTATAAGACTCTGAACGGTATTTCTATGGTCATACTGCCAAAATGCCCTATATTCGGGCTTTCAATCTCGCCAAGTATACCGGGACCGCTTATTGTTTCCGTCATTGCTTCAAATGCCGGAAGTGTAACCTCATCTGTAATGCCTACAAGGATATTTCCCGAACTATAGACATTAAAATTATTGATTTTTTCAGGAATATTGCTTACTGCCATTCTTATTCGCCTCCTGTTAAAGCTGTTTCTATTGCTGTTGGGTCAAATTCCAGTATAAATTCGATGTTTTCAGCAGGTGTAAACGGTGCAAAATCAATGTGGAATACAATCTGACCGTTTAAAATCTGTGTAACCGAATTTTCACTTGACAAAAATGTCACATTGTAACCTGCACAAATTCCCCTCGCTACATAGCTGTTTCCGTTTATGTTTTCGGAGTCTACGATTGACTCAATAAGTCTGTAGTTTGCCGGATCGTCTACACGCTGAAAATACGTCAAAATTAAGCTGTTTGAACGCCATGTGAAGAATCTTCTTACCATAATCCAACGGTCTTTAGGGTCTGTACTGCTCGGATATGCACATGTATTGTTGCCCCACGCTTTATACCCGTTTATGTTTATTGCTGTACATACGCCGAAACTGTTGATTACGTTTCCTTCGTCCTGGTCTATTATGACCTCTGTACCGTCTGCCAGACACGTTCCTGTAATTTTGAAGTTTTTGTTTGACGGGCTTAAATTCGGTACGTCTCCGTTGTCGGCGTCAGTGTATGCAATCAATGCACCCATTACCGCCGACATATGCATTTTATGACTTCCGCTCTTTACCATAGGCCAGCACGCAATAGCGTGTTCACTTGATGCCCCGAGGTTTTCTTTGGCTGTTTTTACTGCTGTGTATGCCGTTGCGTTTACATCATCAGATGTATTAGTGGAAATATCAAGAATGCACTCGGCTGTATATACGCCGTTTATACCTGTACAAGCCGCCTGTAATTTTGCTGCAACGTCTGCCTTATGACTCCAACCCGGAGCAAGTAAAAGCCCGGCGGTCATGTTAAAGCGTGGGTATACCTCTTTTACCTTGTTTATTGCATTTATTATTTCCGTTTCTGTTACGGCGGTTCTTTCACCTGAAATATTTAAATACTTATATGACACCGTTCCTGTGTTTTTCCCCTTTGCCGTTGCGGATACAAGCGTAATTTTTGCTTTTTCTTCACTATCAAATTCGACCGTGTAGTCCGTATCTCTTACAAGTCCGCCTATTTCAATGCTGCTTTTTATTGTGTATGCGTTTTCTACTGTAAACACATCATCAACAGCTGTATAGCTTTCACTTGATACCTTTGTAGCGTGTGTGCTGCTGTTCGGGTCAAGTACATTTACTAAAATAATCGGTGCTACCGCAAATAAGTCAAAACACGCTTTCATGCTTTCGCATAACGTAAATTTGTCAAAATCATCTGAATACCCTAACTGGTTTACAGCCTCATCGTAACTGTAAATTAATTTCGGCTCTGTTGCATTTTCAATTTTTTTGGCTCTGTATATTGCCGCAGTGCCGAAAATGACCTGTAAACCTGCACTGCCCTCTGTTGGGACTGTCAGGCTTGTAGGTGCTTCGCTTACATAAACACCATGTTTGTACGCCATTTTTTCTCACTCCTTTTTTTAATATAAAAAAGAGTGTTCTTATGAACGCTCTTTTATTATGCAAATTCATCAATTCTTCGGGCTGCCGGACAGTTAAAACCAATGGACACCGCTCCAAAAAAATACGGATATGTGTCAACATCGGTTTGCAATGTCCATTCAATCGGCGGTTCGGCTTCAAATTCATCTATATTCGGGCTTTCGGCAAAAGATTGATACAATTTGTTTAGAATTGTCATTACGTCTTTTGTTCCCTCTTTGTCCGTATCTTTGGCATAAATACATATGATAAAAACAACATTTACCTGTAATGCACTGTCCCATGTCTCCTGAAAGCCGTCCGTAATTCTTACGATAACGTATGGGGCTGTTGCCGTTTCAATGTCAATATCCTCATCTTCATCATCGGGAATATTCAAATCCTGCGAATATATCTTTATTTTTCGCCTTTCACCCGAAACTGTTGGCAATTCGAGGTTTTCAAGCACTTTTTCAACTCTTTTTATTAATTTTTCCTGTAAAACATCTGCCGTCAACGTACTTCACCCCTCAACACCCTGCCTATCTGCCTTTCAAGCTCTTTTTCGAGTATGCCGTGTATTTCCGGTTTTACGATTTTGTATACCCTTATCTTTGAGCCTATCATCTGTGGGTCTGATAAGCTGTATAACGATTTAATGGGGTATCTTTCTTTCCCCTCACGTTCAACAAGTCCTACACCGCCTTTTTTAAATACTGTTAAAAAGGCTTTTGAGCCTTTCCCGATAAGTGGCTTCGGACTGTTTGCACGTACAACCTTGGCTTTGTAAACGTCAGGTCTTGCAGTTCCTTCTTTCAGCGTTGCCGGCGTAACCGTAAAACCTTTTAATCTGTTTGCCTTTCCAGTAACGCTTATCACTGCAACAAGATGTGCTTTTGTTGCTTTTTTCAGCGTTGTTGTTTTATTGAACGTTGATGTTTTTATTGTGTATGTCTTTTTTGCCTGCTGAAATAGTAAAGACCTTGCCTTTTTTGCGGTATCGTTCAATATCCACCTTGTTATTTTTCTTGCCGCCGGCCACATATCCCCCAGACGCTTTTCTATTGCTTTAACTGTGACATCGTCATTTCTGAAGGATAATTTTATAACACCGTTTGAAATTTTGAGACCTGTTTTGGTTCTTTTCATGCTCTGTTTGCCTCCAGCTCAAAGGAATAAATACCGTCTTCGTCAATGACGTTTGTTATTGTATACGTCTTTTTGCCGTCAAGAATAAGCAGTTTCCCTATTTTGGGCTTTGCCCCATATTCGGAGACAGGCACATATATTAGTATATGTGCCTTGTAAATTCCGTCTAAGTGCGTTGTACTGCCGCCCTGTGTTCTGTCAAGCAATTCGTTTGTATCAATAATAACGTGCATTTTCTTGCCGTCAATTAAATGTGTGTCTGAAAATTCGTCATTATTAAAAAATACCGTCCCTACATCTTTCGCCGCCATTTCTTTAAAAGTCGGACTCATTTTCTGTTCCTTCCTTTTTTCTCCGGCTGTTCGGGTACATACGCAAGACCGATTTTTAAGAGTTCTTTTGCTTCGTCATCTGTTACAAGCATTTCGTCCCCAGCATAATATTTCTCGCCTGAAACGTCTGTATATGTACCGTTCGCAATCAGCTTAATACCCTTTGTTTCGTCTACTGTTACCTCTTTTACTTCCTCTGTTGCGTTGGTTTTCTTTTCGTCATCGTCAAAACGAGCCATTCATAACACCACCTTTTAGCCTAACAACTTGATTTTTACTGTATCGTTTTCAGCTGCCGCCACAGCCCAGCCTAACGGTACATTGCTCGTTGCTGTTGCCGTTGCCTTTTCTGTCGATGCATCGTAATAAACAGCCGCACCTAAAGCAATAGTCCCCGTTGACGGCACAATCCATACACCTTCAACAAATACAGCCCCCACGCTGTTGTTCGGAATGTCAGTTCCGGCAATTCCGCAGCGTGTTGCCCCAAGTGCAACAATCGTATTTGCCGCTATTGTTGCCCCCCTGGTATTTTTATAGTCTATGCTGACGCCTTTCTGGTAAAATTCTGCTCTCATGTCCTTTCACTCCCTTCTTTAAATTGTAATTGCAACACCGTTATTTCTTGCAATTCCACGCCAGTCAATTACTGTTATGCCCCAATCCATATAAATATCCCATACGAATCCCAACATTCCCGGTGTTTCCATACGTCTTAATGTCGGTGTCTCGTTTCCGTTCAAGTAGTCAATCTGAATTGATTTTGCAGAAATCGGGTCAGCTATCAAGAACCAAGGGCAGGCGTTTGTTCCTGCAAGACCGTTTAATGTTGCGTCTTCAACATATGTAAGTCCTTTATTTGCAAGTGGGTTATAGCCTGTATAGTCGTTATCACTTGTTTTAATTGATGTTGAATGTAAAATAGTGTCTACGTTGAGACCATATCCTACAGGAAGAACTAACATTCTCGGTGTTATATTGATTGCCTCACCAAATGGGTCTTTTTGGGTCTGCATTTTGAGCATTAATTTATTGATTGTTTCAAGTGACGGCTTTGCCCCTGTGCCTTCAAGGTTGCCATGGTCTGCATTGAAAAGCACTTTGCCGTCGTAAATTGTTGCGTTGTTGTTGAACAAAAGTTCATAGACCTGTGTATTGATTTTTCTCTTTGCCGCTGACGCATATACACCCGGCACATTTGATAAGAAGCCTATATCATCATTAATAAACGCCTGTCTTCCCATGCTGAACTGTGTTCCGTATGTATCTATCTTTCTCTGTGGTAAAAGGCTTGTTTCAGGTATTGACGCTTTAAGTTCGCCGTTTTCACCGACTTTTTCAAAAGCACCGCCGCCGATGATATAGTTATGGTCCGGTGTAACTTTAAAATCTGATACACTGCCCTTGCTGCACCAATACTGGAATGTAGTTGGTGTTTCGGTATAAATAGATACGATATTCTTTCTTATTGTCGAGTCGAGAATTGCCGGAAAAGCCGAAGTTGGGTTAAAGTACTGGCGTCCAAGTTCGGTATAAAGTTCATCACCGCTCATACGTCTTAATTCGCTTTCGCTTCTGCCCTCTCTTGCCATTGACTCAATCGCAAGGTCTTTAAGGCTCATGTTTCTTAACTCTGTCGCACCCTCGGCAGGCTTTTCAACCTTCTGGCCACAACGTATCTGTAAAGCGTCTGTTGCCGCCGCTCTGAATTTGTCCCCTTCATCTTTTGTTACCTTAACGCTTGCCGGTCCTTTGCTTTTCTTGAGGTCTTCAAGAATTGCAGCCCTGCATTTGTCTTCCGTCATTTTAGCATCCTTGATAAAATTTTCGGGGTCGATACCGAAATCACGGCACATTGAAGTTATTGAAAGTATTCTCTTCCTTTCTTCCTCTGCACCTCTTTTTGTTGCCGCTCCCTCTGCTCCTTCGTTTTTAATTTTGTCAACGTCAGCCTGTAATTCATTGAAAGTTCTTTTTTCTTCCTCCGACATTGCTCTGCCTTCGGCTTTTGCCGTATCTACAATAGCCTGCTGCTTTGCGATTAATTCTTTTAAATCCATGTTCCTTCCTCCTTCTTATATAAAAGATTTTTATTTATAGCAATCTGCCTTTCAAACAGACCTATATCAGTATTGTTTTTTGTTTCTTCTTCCAATGACCGTCCCACGCCCACTGTGGAGTCTGCTGGAATACTAACTATTGAAATCTCCAAAGGTGTCCATTTTCGGGCAATGTAACACGGTCCTTCAAAGCGTCCGTCTGTTGACGTTTCCCCCTTTTCCACAATCTCCCAGTTGTCAATTACGTACCCAACAGAAACACCTTTTAATGTGCCGTTTGCCACTTTTTCCATTATCACCTTGGCTTCATCATCTGAGTCAAATTTGATTTTGGCTTTCCCTCTGTTGTCTTCTATCCATGCACTTTCGATTTTTCCAATAACTTTGTTCCTGTCGTGATTGAAAAGTAAAACGCCAATTTCATTTAATCTGCTTAAATCACACGCACCGTCTGCATGGTCTAAAATCTCATCCCCGAAATATCTCATATAGGGTTCTTCCGATGAAAAACTTAACTCAAATACATTGCTATTTTCCGTATCGGCTTTTACCTGCATGTCAAAAATATCTCTTCTTAAATTTTTATCCGGCATTTATTCCACCTCCTACAATATTCACTCCTGCCTTTTCTGCATATTCTTTCGCTGCTGCCATATCGTCAATCTGTTCCTTCCAGTCTTTTCCGTTTTCAGCAGCTATCTGTTGGAATGTTTTCATTCCATTTTCTAACGCTATTCTATTGGCATTTGCTTCTTTTACCGGGTCAATCCACCGTTTCTGCCCCGCTATCCACATATGCTTTGACCATTCTGTTTTTTTATCAAAAAAATCAGGTATTGTAATCATACCTGATAAAACTGAACTTTTTAAAAATTCTTCATACACCTCGGACATAAAACTTTGAAACAACTCAATATCCTCCGCATATGTCAACTCATCTTCTATTGCACTTTGCCTTGCAGAACTGTAATTTGTTTCGCTCATATCCCTTGTGGTACTTTCGTAACTGAGTCCCTGGCCACTTGCAATCAATCTTTGCTGTAGCTTCAGAAATGTTGAAGCGTCATCTCCCGAACTTTTCGGGTCTACTACTTGTATCTCGTCACCTGCGTTCATTTCTTTAATCATTCCCGGAGCAAGGCTTTTCCCTTCATAAGTCACTTCATTTCTTGCAGTGTTTACAATCTGCCGTCCAAGTCCCGTTGTGACAGGCAAAGCCTTTTTTATAAATACAGCCAGACAGGCGGCTATTCTTTCCTTTACGCTTACCGCCGTGATAAATTCATTGGTATCTCGGATTCTTGTTAATGTTGGTGTCAAGTCCGATATTTCCCGCACCTGTGACGGTCTGCTTTTGGTGTAAATATAAATGATATCCTTTGCAGGGTAATATTTCGGTGTTGCCACTTCTAACCCGTCTATAGAATATTGTGAAATCCAATAGCCCACGGGTCTGTTATAAGAATTGTATTCAATACCACCTGCAACCTTATGACTTTTATCCTTAGGGCTACTCCATGAGATACTTAATTCGTCCACCTCTAATGCCTGTAACTGAAATGGAACTATACCCTGATTTGTATAGCATTTTTTAAAAAGTATGCCGCCGTCAACTTTTTTTCTTTTGACAGCCATTCGCAATATTTGACTGAATGACTGTGTTCCCGTTACATCACAGTTTTTTGCCTTTGTCCACTCATTCCACAGTGTTTCTATTTTTGTGTTTAGTTCTTCATTGTCGGTCTTTGCCTGTAATGTGTAACCGCTACCGATGATATTTCTTGTGAAGGCTTTTATAACAGCATTTCCCATGTCCGAGTTTCTTTCAATATCTCTTGCCCTTGCCCTAACAATATCCCTGTCGGTTCTGTCTGTCATTTCTGCCGACTCAATAAGCGGATGCCATTGTTTATTAAGTCTGTCAAAACCGCCTGCATCGTATCCATGCTTTTTGATATAGTCAAGTTCCTGTTTAAATGCCGCTCTTTTTATGCCGTGGTACGGCGAAACAAACCCGATTATACTATCTAACCAACTCATTTATTAATCACCGCACTCCCATAAATTCAGCAACATAGGTGTCTGAAAATAACCCGTTTGACTCTGTTGTTGCCGCTATCTCAGCTGTTAACGTATCCCTTAAATTTCTAAGTTCCGTTATGTTTGCTCGTGTCAACGACCTTGAACCGATTTTATAACTTTGTCCACCTGCCGTAATCGCTATTATTGCCTTATTTACCTCTGTCAGCATTTCCGCTGCACTGTATGACGATAAATCCTTTGTATCATCTGCCATTTTTTCACCCCTTTTTTAAATCCACGAATTGTCTTGCTGTATCCATTGTTCTTCTTCCTGCCTTTGCGGAGGGCTGTTTACAACAGGGTCTCTTGCAACCGGAGCAGGATTATTGTCTTGCAAGAATAAGCTCCTTACCCCCAGAATGTCAGCCGCCGCCATTCCGTAAACCTCACAGTCTAAATAGTGGTTGTCTGCATGGCTTGTTTTTTGTACCCAACGTGTCCGTAGCTTGCCGCCACCGCCTTTTTCGGTTATTTTGTGTTCGGCTGTCACCTGTGTGCAGTATTCCAAGTCTATCCCATCAAAAACCATCCATGAGCCTGTACCGTTTTCTCTTTTCATTCGTCCGGCAATCATGTCTTTGTACTTGCCGCCGTCTACAAGTGCCAATGTCATACCATAGGCCTTTGAGCTTGTTTTATTTACTGAACTCAATTTGTAGTAGCTTAACATACTACTTGTACCCTTTGACGGTAAACACCACTCTGAGTTCATGGCCGCAAAATCATAAACTTCATCTGTCTGGTCTCCTGAGTCAATCAAACACAAATCAACCAATTTTACAGTACCGTCGGGCTTCATGTATTCCAAGTTCATTATTCTTTCTATATCCTTAAAACTTGTAACCTGTCCTCTTGTAACAAGCTGACTGGTCAAATATTCACCCCACGCCCGAACTATGTAGTAAAGACTTGTTTCCTGAACATCGACCCCAGCTGTTAATAAGCGTGTCCATTCCGGCACTGCAAATTCAGGTAAATCCGTTTGTCTTTCCATTACTGTCTCGGCGTTTGTCTTTAACTTTGTATCCTCCCACGGTTCAGCAAGCCATGAATTAGTAAAGTTATGTAACGCCTCTGTATCGTCTTTTGCAATTAAATAGGCTTTCGCAATCTGCGAAAACCTTGTAAACGGCGAATACAATGTGTTAATCCAAAATGCCACTGTCTTTGTGAATTTCGTATTTTCTTTTACTGTTCTCCATTCGCCCTTTTGCAGCATTTCCATTTTGTCGGAATCATTTATTGTACTGCCACACTCTTGACATATGTACTGTGCAAATTCCGCTTTATCAGCCGCACTTAATTTTTCGTTATCATCTGGCCACCTTATTTGTGCGAATTTTAATTCAATAAATTCGCCACAATGGGGGCATGGTACAAAATAGTGTTTTTCTATATCTGCCTTTTCTTTTTCTTCCCAAATATGCCCTGTTCGTGTTGTAGGTGTTGAAGTCATATATATTTTTCTGTTATTGAATGTTTTTGTACGTTCGACAGCAAGACTTATCGGGTCAGCCTCTTTTTTGCTTTCATTTGGATACTTATCTACCTCATCAAGGAACAAATAGCGAATAGGTCTTGAAGCAAGTTCGCTCGGTGAATTTGAACCGACAATACTTATATACATATTGTCGAATTGTAGTTCTTTTTTACTGCTGTTCCTTGAATTGAAATGTTTTTTTGTCTCTTTGCTTGCCTTTAACATCGGTTTTATTCTCTGTTCGACAACCGAGTCTGCCAGTTCGCTTGTTGGATAAACAATCATCATCGGAGCAGGGTCTTGTGCAACGCTGAAACAAATCATATTGTTTAGTGCCTCTGTACCTCCAAGCTGGGTACATTTACAAAATACAATTTTTTCAGTTTGGCAATTATTAAATTCGTTCATTATTCCGACTAAATAGGGTGTCATTTCATTTTTCCACCTGCCCGGCATACTGCTGCTGCGTTCGTCAAGCATTCTATATTTCCCCGCCCATTCCGAGACCGTCAATTCTTCGGGCGGTTTCAGCAACTCCAACGATTTTTTTATGTATTCCGGTACTGTGTATTTACGGAAACTGTACTTTCTTTTCTTCACTTTACCTCACCGTCTTTGGTCTCGGTTTTAGCTGACAGAATAAAAGTTTTAAGCATTTCTGTAACTTCTTTTGTCATGTCCTTTTCAAGTGAGCGTATCACCACAGGGTCAACATATCCCGTCAGCAGTCCACCTATACGGTTCGGAACAGCAAGAACAAATTTTTTAAGGACAACAAAAAATTTCTGGTAATCAATCATTACCTCTTCCAGTGAGATGTATTTACCAGTTGCAATTTCCGTCTTTAATCTGTGCAGCTCTCCCTGACTTTCTTTCAAAGCAATTTCGGCTCTCAATTTCTGTTCTTTCAAATCCAGTTCTTTGTCACTTCTTGCCTTTCCGTTTGCTTTGTCTTGAAGGTATCCTATATATTCCTGAATGGTCGGAACAAGGTCGTACATTCTGCCCTTTTGACCGCTCACCTTTTCGCTGTGTATTATTCCCTCTTGTGTCAACTGCTGTATTCGTCTCACACTCAGTTTAAATAACTTTGCTATTTGTTCAGCCCTCGCCCATTGTTCAGCCATTTTCCCACCTCCAAGCCCATTTTTTACCTTTTTCAATCGGTTTTGTAACGAAATCCAAAAATTTTTTTTG
>ERZ1034920.619-NODE-619-length-26680-cov-6.609164_pt1 | contig 26680 bp, 18 predicted proteins | sample MGYA00520688_ERZ1034920 | MGnify/ENA primary metagenome ERZ1034920 (study PRJEB33766, sample SAMN09781785) | gut metagenome | biome: gut microbiome | host: Homo sapiens | place: Madagascar | study: EMG produced TPA metagenomics assembly of the PRJNA485056 data set...
CCCCTAACCCCCACAAAATCACCACCACCATTCCCACTCGATGCCCTACCTCAAACAATACGGAAAATGGCAGAGTATGTGTCGGTAACAACACAGGTCTATCCCGATATGCCTGCGGCGGTCGCATTGGCAGCATTGTCAATATGCCTGCAAGGCAAAGCAAAGGTAACGTTCAGCGAGCATTGGTCTGAGGAGCTTAATCTGTATATCCTCATAAGTGCCTTGCCGGGAGAAAGAAAATCGGCGGTTTTCAGTGCAATGACCAAACCTATCACAAAATATGTAATGGACTACAACGAAAAACACCTGCTTGATTTTCAGACCTACCACAACACCCGAAAGCAGTTGGAATCAAAGCTGAATAAGGCAATTGAAAAAGAGCAGGACACCGACAGCATTAAGGAAATTCAGATGGAGCTGAACTCCCTTACGCCCGTTTCGGAACTTAAGCTGATAACCACCGATGTCACCGCCGAAGCACTTGCGGCAATTATGCAGGACAACGGCGAAGTTATGGGCATTATGTCCCCCGAAGGCGGAATTTTCGATGTCATATCGGGAATGTACTCGGGCAGTGTCACAAATCTGAACATCTTCCTGTCAGGCTATGACGGAGAACCTGTGAAGATTGACCGCCGATACGGCTCTGTTGCTTTGCACCGTCCCCTGCTGACTTTCGGTATATGCACACAGCCCATTGTTCTGAACAAGGTCATCAATAACCCGCAATTTTGCGGAAAAGGTCTTACACAACGTTTCCTGTTCTGCCTGCCAGACAGTATGATAGGACACCGCAAGCTGATACAAGATATAAATGGCTCAACGGCAATAAGCGATTACAGTAAGCTTATCACCCGTCTGCTTGATATGCCACGAAATGATAACTGCCGCATTGAACTTACCTGCAAGGCTGCCGACCTGCTTGCAGAATTTGCTGACAAAATCGAAAATCAGATGGCTGACAACGGCAGACTGGCAGATTACCGTGAATTTTTCGGCAAGCTACCGGGAAAAACACTCCGCATTGCAGGGCTGTTTCATCTTTGCGAGCACTCCCCCTCGGAATGTATTTCGGGAACAACAATGGAAAATGCTATAAGTGCAGCAACGTATTTCGGACAGCATTATCTGAAAATGATGTGTGCCGATTCGTATGACGATACACCGCAGTATCTTCTTGATAAAATAGCCGCCAAAGCTGTCCGAAGCGGAGGATCGGTTATTTCTCTCAGGGATATAAAGCGAGCCGCCCGAAAGCTGAGCAGTGAGCAAATTGCAGATGCCCTTGATGTGCTTGTATCACATAATTATCTGTCATACATACCGCCTGATCAGAACAGCGGAAACAGAAAAAAGGAGAGCTATGCAATAAACCCCTATGTTCTTCCACAAGGTCATTGTCACGGACAACAGGATAATTGTCCTGCTATTGTCCCGAACGGATAAATAATCAAAATCAACGTAAATAAAGGAATTGTCGGGCAATACAAGTTTCATTGTCCCATTGTCCCTTAAATATATAGAAAAAAGAGAGGTTAAAATTATGAACGCATCAAAAACAACCGCAGCACCCGTAGAGAACGCACCCGTTATCTACACACCCGAAAACATTATGGCAATAATGCACATCAGCCGAAGCAGCGTGTATAAACTGTTCAGCTCCGAAGGTTTCCCCTCTATCAAAATGGGCGGTATCCTCCGCATTGAAAAGTCTGCTTTTGAAAAGTGGCTGAATACATACGCTGGAAAGTCATATCTTATCTGAAAGGAGAGCAGCTATGGCACAGAAATTACCCGAAATAAAGAAACGCAGGGACGGCTATTACGAAATGAAAATCACCGTTTCTACAAACGTAAGAAAGTCCGTTTATGGTGCAACTCCCACAGAAGTTCGCCGCAGGGCAAGAGAGCTTCGTGACGAAGCCGCACGTTTTGACATTTCCAACGTGAAGAAAATGACGGTCGAATCGTATATGACACACTGGCTTGAAGATGTGAAAAAGCCGGAAGTCAAACCGGGTTCTTACGACCGCATTGAGCAATCGCTCACCTATCAGATTTTCCCCGCTATCGGTCATATTCAGATAAATGCACTGACCTCAAATGATGTGCAGAAGATGATAAATTCCATTCTCGAAACAAGATCCTACTCCACGGCAAAGAAAGCATATAACAATCTCAATGCCTGTATGGAGCTGGGAGTTCAACGTGGTGAGATCATCAAAAATCCCGTCAAGGGTGTAAAGCTGCCCTCTTCCAAAAGCAAGGAGAAAAAAGCTGTCACCGCCTACACGCCCGATGAAATCGAAGCTATCGTTGAGGAAGCAAAACGTACATACAAGAATGGCACTCCTGTGTACAGATACGGTTATCTTATCATTCTGATTCTGAATACGGGAATGAGAGAGGGCGAGCCGCTATATCTCAAGTGGAAGGACGTTGACCTTGAAAAACGCCGCATTTACATTCACGGTGATGTGGTTGAAGTCAAGAACCGTGACGAGAACGCTGAAAGCAGTTACATCTGCATTGAGCAGGAAACGCCGAAAACGGACAAGTCCACCCGATACATTCCGCTGAATGATAATGCAGTCGAAGCTCTTGAAAATCTCCGCAAGCTGATTAAGGACAAGGACAGAGTTATCGCAACAAAGAATCACACCATACTCTCTCCCCGAAAGGTTTATCGGACAATGGAGAATATTCTCACTGCCTGCAAAATCACCGGCAAGACAAATCTTGTTCACGCACTCCGGCACACTTTCGCCACCACGCTCATAAGAAACGGAGTTGACATCAAAGCTGTTTCGGAAATTCTCGGTCATGAAGATGTTTCAACGACTTTGAAAATCTATCATCATACCATAGAGGAGCAGAAGCACGCTGCGGTTATGACGCTGAATAATCTATACTGATTTCAGCGTTTGCGACAGCACATTTTCTCTCCGCAGGAGAGAAAAAAGCCCTCGGCGTCTGAGAGCAAGTTAACCAAAATTTCAGGTCTGAATCGCTTTACGGCGTATTCGGACCGGCTCGGAAATTTTGGTATAACTTGCTCCACCAGAACGCAGTCTGGGGAAGAAACGTTACCCCCTCATCACCGGATTTACCCCACACATCAGCGAAAGGAGGAGTACAATGGCACATTTTGAAAAGTACACAGCAGGTGCTATCGGGCATATGCTCGCTCATTATGACAGGACACATTCAAGCAGTACAAGCAAGATCAACGAGTCGAAAACTTTTCTGAACTACAATCTTGCCGCCAAAGACCAGCCACTGTCACAGCTTGATTTCATACACAAGCGTTTGTCGGAAATAAAGGTGTTGAAACGCAAGGACGTGAACGTGATGTGTGATTGGATAGTGACCGCACCGCAGGAGCTTGCAAAAGATGAGCTGCCGCTATTCTTTGCGGAAACATACAAATTTCTGAACGAACGCTATGGCAAGGAAAATGTGATTTCCGCTTATGTTCATCTGGACGAAACCACTCCGCATATACATTACGCATTTGTCCCCGTTGTTATGGATAAGAAAAAGAATATCCCCAAGCTGTCTGCAAAAGAACGTGTCCCCGTAAGAGAGCTGAAAACCTTCCACCCCGATTTAACGAAATATATGAAAACTGTTTTCGGCAGGGACATCGGGATTCAGAACGATGCAACGTCTCTGGGCAATCAGACCATAAAGCAGCTTAAACAAAAATCAGAAAATCTCGAAAAGTTCAAGATTGAGCCTGTCCCTGTGACAGAACTGCCCACAGTCGTCAAAAAATTTCTGAAAGAAGATAAGGTCATTATCGACCGTCAAGAGCTTGAACGTGTGAACAAGGCTGCCGAAGATGCCGCACTGATTATGTCAAACACCGAAGCAGTCAGCCGACAATTATCGGATAAATCCGAAAAGGCAGACAGAAACTATGATAAATCGGAGAATTGTATTCTGAAAGCGGAAGAACGGGCTGAGCAGATAATTTCCGCCGCAGAAGCTAAAGCACAAGCTGCCGATGAAAATTTGAAAGTATCGCAGGAAAAATGGGAAAATCAAAAAAGCCAGGAACAGGCAGAGCTTGACGAACGCACCAAGGCTGTTGAACAGCGTGAAGAAAGTGCTGCATTTCGTGAGAAACGCAATGCCGAGACTGCCGAGCAGATTATCCGTGATGCTGCCTACAATGACAGAAAACGCCGTGAATGTGATAAACGAGAGCAGGAACTTGACAAGCGTGATGCCAACCAATGCGGATATTATCTGAATAAAATAGATAATATGAGTTTGCAGATAAAATCTCTGAACGTCCGCAGAATTGAGCTTACCAACGAAAACGCATATCTGTGCAGAGAGATAAAAACCATAACGGCAGACAGCGAAGCATTATCCGCCCAGAATACGGCTCTAAAGCAGGAGGTAGCAGATAATGAAGCCAAATATCAAGCTATTATGAAACAGCGTGATGAAGCCTTTATTGCACATCTGAACAGCGAGCTTGAACGCAAAGAAAAGGAAGTCACCGACAGATACGAGCCGATTATTGCAGAAAAGGACAGAGAAATCAAGCAGGCAAATACGGTCATTGATAGGCTGAAATCCTCGCTTGATAAAGCGTACAGCTTTATCCGTGATATATGTTTAGGTGTTGCAACACTAATCTGCGGCAGGGACAGTAATGCTAAATACAATGCCGACCTAAGAGGAAAGCCTGCCAAACTGGCACAAGCAATAATCAATCTCGGTGAACGTGTTACCGCCGAAGCAGGATTTGACGAATATTCCGATGAAATTGAAACAACATACGGAATCTGCGAATCTGTCCGTGAGGAGCTTGACGATATTGACCCGCCCAGACCGTATATTTCGGAAATGGTAAGATAACAAACGACCGCTTCAACAACCATTGAAGCGGTTTTTTTGAAAGGAGAGCAAATGAGCATTTTTACAGATGTTAAATCGGCGGTAGATATAAAAACAGCTGCCGCACATTACGGACTGAATATACGCAACGACAAAGCCTGTTGTGTATTTCACAGCGAAAAGACGCCGAGTATGAAGCTATATCCCGACCATTTTCATTGTTTCGGCTGCAGCGAACACGGCGATGTTATCAAGCTGACAGGACAACTCCTGGGTCTTTCCCCCATAGAGAGTGCCGAACGGCTTGCAGCCGATTTCGGAATACATATTTGCCGCAATTATCAGCCGGGAAAGAAAATATCCCCCTCCCAACCCATAGTCACCTACAAAGAGCAGGAAAACAAGGCATATATGCTGCTTGACAGATACTGCAAATACCTTGAGGACTGCCGTGTGAGATATGTACCACGGTCACCGGATGAAACTCCTCACCCGTTGTTTGTGGCTGCTCTGTGCGAGTCAGAACAATATAAGTATTATCGTGATCTATTCATCTTCGGCAGCTTTGAGGAACGAAAGAAATTTATTGAGGATAACACAGCATTGCTTTACAGGATAGAAAACGTATTGTCCGAACACAAGGCTGCATAATGATATGTCACAGCTGTCCGAAACTGTCCCTCTATTGTCCAAATGAAAAACTGCCCACAATCGGCTTAAAATAGCCATTTGTGGGCAGTTTTGTTTCTATTGTCCCATTGTCCGTTGATTTTGGTGGAAAACTCATATAACCAATTTGTCGTCAAATGTCGTCAAGAAACTTGATTACTGTCGTAGTAAAAAACATAAATAAAACACATTTCTGCACGACAGCGAGATATAAACAAATCCCTATAATACGTCATTTTCGGGCGGTATTCAGACCCGTTTTTATACGACGGAAATACGACGGATTTTTCAGATTTTCCAACAAAAACGCACAAAAATACGGTCTGAAACAGCACATAACACAGGATAACACAATATAGAAAAAGGCTGCCAAACGACGTATCTACGTTGTTTGGCAGCCTTTTTAATGGCAGGGGCAGTAAGAATCGAACTCACGACACGCGGTTTTGGAGGTGGGGTGTTCTATTTGCTTTTGTGCCTATATTATGTGAGTTTTAAGGTAATCTGGACTCTCATGACGACAATTTGACGACAAAATTACAATTACTCTTGTTCCAGTATTATCTCATACCATTGATTAAAGAAAACCATCAATTTAGCTTGACGTGAGGATATTTTTCAAACAAAACTGATTTTGTTTCAGCGAATGTTACCCAATGTCTGCTATTTTAAAGTAAATGGTTTAATATGATAAAACTATTTTTGAAATCATCTTATCAAATTATACTTTATATGATTAACCTCATTCATTACTTGGCGTTTTTTTCAATAATTGTGTTTTTTAACAACGTAATAAACTGATTCAATATGGCTCTTGACATACAATCACCTTCTTCATCTATTCTTTCTTGCAAATCTCTTAATAACTCATTTAGATTATCAAAGGTGATTTGAATATCTCCATAATCGCAATAATACTCACTATAGAAATCAGTTGACAATAATACAGAAGCCATTTCCCTTTTTCTATAGTTTCCACTACGAATAAACGATGTGTAAAAGCAATCTTTCATTTTTTTGTCAAATATATCAACAACCTTATTTCTTATTTGAACTGACGATTGTATATCATTCCCCTCAAAAAAATCCATTAGTATGTTATAATTCTTTATGCCCATAATCTTTTTATCTAAATTTTCTATTCTTTGGTTTATTACAAAGGCTTCAGCATCTATCTGACTACCTTCCACAAAAGTATGTCTTTGGGGTTCCTCAATCTGCTGTTCCTTTATTCTTGAAATTCGGACATCTAAGCCATTATTTATTTTTATGTAATCAATACTGCACGGAATATCCACCCCATATTGCTTCAGACTATGAATATACTTTAACAGTGTTAACAATTGATCACTTGCGAGATTTCCATTATAAGCATCATTAAGTGCATCTGGCAATCCTATATTGATAATTTCCTGATCTAAATCCCAAAAATAGCTGTTTAAAAAGCGTTCTGCCGGCGTATAATTTATCACGTCATTTTTCCTATTGATTTCATCAATTAGTTCCTGTTCTGACCATTCTCCATCAACTATCCATTTTTTTATAGCAAAAGGAATGCTATAAAAAGTATTCTCTTTATACTTATCTTCAATTTTATTTTGTTTTATCATTTCACCATTGTTTTCTGAAGTAATAACTCTATTACCATCATATGCCATATATAAATTTAATTTATCATCTTTTATATAATGACCGCTTTTATTTTCAAACATTACTGCACAAAATTTATATAGCAAATCTTGTATATCTACAGATGAAACACCAATTCTAATTAAAACATCGTATATTCTTTCAAAATCAATTATGACTGATTTTAATGACCTCAGATTATCATAACCACTTTCAGAAAATACAGTAATTATCGTTTTTATGTTGTCTAACAGAAAATCTTGATAGCCCTCTCTCATTTCATCGTAATCCTTTACTATTTCGGTAATAATAAAAGAATAATCTGGGATATACTTTAAGGTTCTTTGTATAACTTTTTCTTTAAAAAGTGTGTATTTTCCACTATCGTCTTCGATTTTTTCTTCATTAGCGATTATTATTGTCTTTATTTCGCGATCTTCTGAGTATTCATTAATAACGCCTAATAATGATACGGTATCCATTTTACAGCGTTCTAAATCGTCAAATACCAATATAAGTTCTTTTTTAACTATATTCATTTTTGACTCATCATTTTTACATATGCATGGAACTTCTTTTTCAACACTAATAAAGTCCAATAAATTGAAAGATAACATAGTATTGGCACTTTTTGCCAAACTAATATAATCCTCTAAATGTGAAAACAGAGAAGATATGCCATTCTTTACGCTTGACAGTTTTCTTTGATTCTTTTCAGATAACTTATTTATGCCAGAAAGAAAAACGGCCTGCTTAACTTTAGGATCTAGCATTTCTGGAGATTCAACTCCAAAAAGAGACACAAAAACCATATAATAATTAATATTGTTATTTATTTCTGTGGCAATCTGTTTTAAATAATAAGTTTTACCACTCCCCCATTTTCCGGTAATTAAAACCGCTCCACTTGTCTCTTTCGAAGAGATATATGATATTATTTCTTGTTTTATATTCATTTTTCCTCCTATTTTGAAAACTTAACAATACCCTGACTATCACCCCATCTCTTCTGTAAGCAAATAATAATGTCTGTTTTTATCAGATAAATTGTTATAACTACCATCGCTTACTTTGAGATAATGAGAAAATCTATCCATACTAACCCTCCTCTATTTTTGGTTATTTATTATTTATGCCGTCTTCCTGCTGCAGCATAAATAAAGCCTTCTGAGTTTCAATTTCATCCCGCAGTTCTTCCTCTGTAGGAAGATACAGTTTATACTTTGAAGCAAACAGCTGCTCATTGCCATTAAGAACGGAATACCTTGCTATGTCCTCATCTGTATCGGAACAAAGTACAATTCCAATTGTCGGATTGTCCCCCTCACCTCGCTTAAGCTCGTCATACATTCGGATGTACATATCCATCTGTCCAACGTCCTGATGTGTTATCTTTTCTGTTTTCAAATCAATTAGTACAAAACACTTTAAGATATAATTATAAAATACAAGATCAATATAATAATCCTGTTTCTCGGTTTTAATATGCTGCTGTCTGGCAACAAAAGCATATCCTTTTCCAAGCTCCATAAGAAACCTTTGAAGATTCGTTATAATACAGCTTTCCAGCTTACTTTCTGTAAAGTCAACACTTGAAGACAATCCAAGAAATTCAGCTATTACAGGATTTTTTATAAATTCCAGCTTATCATTCTGATAATTACTTGTCAACTGCTTCATTTCTGAGTCCACAACATCCTGATTTTGCGTTTTAAGCATACGATAATAGTACTGCGATGACACATTTCTCTGCAACGTCTTTACGCTCCAGGTCTGTTCATATGCCTCTTTCTCGTACCATTCTCTTGCAGCCGCATCTGACACCTGCAATAACACACGATAATGCGACCAAGTAAGCCTGACATGAGAAAGTCGACACGCCGTGTCGATAATCTTTGGATATGTCTTATAGAAGCGGACATAATGATAAAGATTGCTGCGATCATACCCCTTACCATATTTTTCGGTAAGCTCTTTTGATAACTGTTTAATTACCTCTGTTCCATAATCTGCCCTATCATGACCTGCCAGTTCTTCTTCAGCAATACGATAACCTATAAGCCAATTTCGCTGAGTAAGAATACTATCAATGGTCTTGTAAGCCTGCTTTTGTGCAGTTTCAATTATACCATGGATATCTAAAATAAGATCATCCGATTTATTATAATTTATCATAAGATTATTATTTTCGAGCTTTACTATATTATTCATCTTTTATCCCCTTCAAAAATGAACTTTAGCACCGATGCTGCACAACGTGTACTTATTCTATCATTAAATAACAAGATATAATCTGGAATACTTTACTCAATTGATATTTTTATTCTTGAACCTAATTGAGGTGATTGATTTACAAGTTTAATTGAGAATCCACAGTATTGCATTCCCTTTGCTATACATTCTATAAATAGTTTGTGAAACTCCTCAATTTTCGAGTTTATGAAAATTTCATTTACATTAGGATTAAGCGAAACAAACATATAACAGGCTTTGTATCCATCATCAATCAATTTGGATATTTGCTTAAGTTGATTTATCGCTCTCTCTGAATATACTGTTGGAAAAACAGCATGACTGTCTAATGCCAATAGGCTTTTGATTTCTATCATAGTTTTTGTATCTTTGATATATAAATCAGTTTTGTAATCGTTCAATCTAAATTCACGTATCACTTCTTTTCGCTTGCCAAGAAAGGAAAAGCACCTACGATGTATTTGAGCTTCAATTATTCTATTGGCCTGAGCCAAATTCAATAATATATACCTTCGCCCATATTTAACTGCATAAACAGCATACGACGTTCTTGAGTTTTGAGTAGTGATAGGTTTTAGCAAAACGATTTTTCCTGATAAATCCATAAAATTGCTCAATCTGCAAGATGAAGGGATATAGCAAGTGACCGGTTCTCCGTCAATCTGAACAGAGCATAAAAATCTATTTTTTAATTCTGATAAAAACCTTCCCTGAACATAGTTTATTGGTTGATCTGCCACTTGCTATTTACCACCTTTACTTGATTCTTCCCTTTTTTACGTCATCAACTATTTTGTCCAGCTCTGGTATTTCAATTAAATAGCCCTGTGCACGCTCAATAACATCAGAATTACGATATATCATATCGCCATGCTTTTGTAAATACTGAGCATCTGGTGCCTCAATAATCATTCGAGATGATATACCATCATTTACACGAAGTGCTACTCTACCATTTAATTGAGCCTTTGTTGTAGCTGGAACAAGCTTTGCCTCTGGTCTCTGAGTACAAATTACAAGATGAATCCCCCGGCTTCTTCCAGCCTGTGCAATACGCTGAACTGGCTTATAAAAAGCATTTCTCTCTTTAGTAGTTTCCAACTGATCAGCTAAATCAGCAAACTCATCTATTACTACTACAATTGGAGGCAGCTTTTCTGTAGAATTTTTGTTGTATTCAGCAATATTTGCAACACGTGCTTCTGCTAAAAGCTTACCACGCCGCTCTGACTCTTGGAAGACCACATCCTTGATTACAGATGTTGCTTCTGTTGCATCAGAAATTATTTTTCCAGAGTACAAATGTGGCAGTCCTTCAAAATGAATAAAATCTTCTAGCTTAGAGGATGATAGGATTAATTGCATATCCTCTTTTTTGGGATGAGTCATCAGCATTGAAGCAAGCATTGTAAACAAAAATACTGATTTTCCAGATCCCGTACTACCGCCAACAAGCATATGTGGCATTTGGCTCAAATCCTCTATCAGGTCACGACCATTCGGAGTTCTTCCTAACGGAAAATATAGCTGTTCTGGTGAGGTCACCACTGGAAGCTTTGAAATCACATCACTAAAAAGCACCTTGTCCCTTTGAAGTCTGGGAACATCTAAAAGAAGCTCATTAGAATTAGAAACCGGCTGAATTATTACGCCTGTCCTCTTCATTTCTCTGCCTATATCTTCCAAATGACTGGCTAAACCTTGTAATGCCTGTCCTCGACCAAGCTTAAAACGCAAACGTATTACACTTGGTCCAACAACTGCATTACTAGCCTCACACTCGCTTAAGCTAACATGATAGTCACCACAGGAACGCTTAAAATCCTTTACTAACTGTTCAATCTCTTCAATACTAACCACTTCATACTTTGGTTGTTCTACAATACCTGTGACAGAAGAATTCTCAGCTTGCTCTTCTTCTAAATTAGTAGTTGTAATATCACTTTTGTCTGATTCAATATCCTCCTTACTCGAATCATCGGAAGCAACCATGTCTCTGTCAACCTCTGACGCATCACAGACAAACGGATTCTGGCTATCTGTGTCAAAATCAGGATTCCAGGTTTCCTTTAGTTCAGTGCCATTTCCTAAAATATCCTGCTGAATTTCCTTTGCACTTAAAAGCCTATACTCAATCGGACAATCATCAAAATCCGGATTTACACACTGAATCTCCTTTCCACCTGAAACGTCACTTAACTTAATGTGAATCAAAAGACCGGACACTTGAACATTTATATTATTGTTTTTATCACAGGAAAAAGCCCTTTTAAGAATAGCACACCATTTTTTCTGCCATTCTGCATCATGAACATTTCTAAAGCATTCAGACACAATCTGATATTTTAGTACCTCTCGCCTAGCTGAAATGAACATATCAGTCGAGCTTTCTTCTCCAGAAAAAATATCTCGGATCATTCCAACAACCGCTGCAATTTGACACGCTGCATGTCCAGTGATAAGATTTTTTCCATCCTCAGACTTTGAAATCGTTGCATCTGGAGCCTCATCTCTGGTTTTAACCTCGATTGGCTGAATTAATAAAGTATTAGTTTCCTCAAAATATTTCAACCCAACAAGATCTGCTCTTTCATTGCCAAATCGGCTATCCTGCAGCCATAGGCGTGCCTTATCATCATCCAACGATGCAACAAGTGCATCCTGATTATCCTTTGTGTACCACGAGGCTGCAAAGAGAGTACCTATCAAGCCTTTTTTCTTATTGTCTATTGCCTGAGCATCTGCACCGAATTTTGGAATACTTATCAATCCATTCGAAGCAATGTGTCCAAACTGCTTTAATATATCAATAAGGGTCTCAGACTTCGGATACAAATTATATGCTCTAAGCATCGTTAAGTACTGTTTAACAATTCGCGAATTGCTTGATGCCCAAACATTAACCATTCGACGATCGTACTGCATCTCACCAATTGGGATAGCAGCCTTTGGTTCATAATTATTGGTATCTCTATCAGCTGCAACAAGCCATTGAACCATGCCACCCTGAACTGTTGATACCACCGCAGTCATATCAGCATTTCCATTATAAGTGGTTCTAGGATTCATGTTATTACTTATAACATCTGCAGATCTCATAAGCTTATGATAATCACCTATCAAGCCAGAATCCATCTCTGACGAAGGGAATATACTTCCCTTATGCTGAATCTCATCAAAATCATAATCGTATGTAACCACCAATGGATTAATATACAGGTTCTTGTTATTAGGTCCATACTCAATTGCATATGCAGATTGGTCAAAATAAAATGCTACATGTACGGGCTTTCCAGCAAGTGCTGCTTTTACATCATTTGCTGAAGCAAAATTCCGAATACTAATAGCAATTTTATTTTCCCTAATATACTCACCAATTTCATAGTCCTTTCCAGAATAGTCCAGCTTAGAAAGATCAGTGTTACCATTCTGCTTTCTTGTGAGATAAACATCATATACTACCCTATTACATCCGTTTTTATCCATAAAAGCCTTTATAGAACGGATATTAGCTATTAAATTAGGAGCATCAACTGAGCATATTCTAATCTCATTTTTAGTATATGGTGCAAAGCCAATCCACCGAGATAGTATTTCACCAATCGCTTCTGTCCCATCATCACCTAAATACCTATTGGTTTTATTTTCAAATGTCGGAAGCATTTCAATATTTCCAGAGCATGGCAAAACTCTATCATCTGAGCCAGTAATAATATCGTTGGCTATTACAAAGCTCATCATCTGAGGCAATTGATTTAATACCGCAGTTAATGCTCTTGCATCATCATCACTCAATTGAGCTTTTCTTCCTGGAAGAGACTTAAATATTTCATAATATCTCCAAAGATAAATAGGATGTAATGGTAAGAGAATAGCTTTCCATTCCTTTGGTGTTTTCACATACAGTACATCAAGCAAAAGTAGCGCACGAGCAATGAAGCTTGTACTACTAGGACTTAATTCTCGCATTGTAGGTTCATCAACACAAAAGGCACGATAAAGCTTTGCCCATGTCTCAATATATTCTATTAAATCTTGCCGTGCATCCTCATCAGCTCCAAAGCTTAATACTGGATAATACATTATCATATCCAAATTCCTAATAAGTTTTTTTCTATTTTCAATAAGCTTATTAATAATTGGACAAAAATAATCGACTGTTTCAACACCTTTTGAATCAAACTGACCGTCAAATTGAGAAACAAAGCTAAATAAGGCTTGATTTCCATCAATCCCACCCTTGAATGATATTTTCGAATCAGAATCCATGGGATTAAATGGACTAAAGCTTTTTTGGTCTGCTGATATAACATCCTTTAGAACACTTTCATCCGTTTCCAGCAATCCACCCCATGAATTCTCATTACAAGTCTTTCCGACAAGCTTTCTCAAATCAGTTTGATGATTATCTATTATAATTTCTCTGTCCTCAAATATGCCGCCAACTGAAGAAATTCGATCCTTGTTTTCTTCACTCTCCGGATCAAAATGCTTCTTCAATTCATCAAGCAATTCCTTTGCTGAAGCAAGCTCTTCCTCTCCACCTCTTACAATTACGTCAGAAACCAATTCATCCATTTCCTTTGGACGTATTGGCTGAATCTCTGTTATAGCTTCATTACTACCATTACCGTTGTCTTCTGTGGACTTAGTTTTAGACCTTGTTTTAGTATTCTTTGCCTTTGATGCCGAAAACAATTCTTGAATTGTAAGAAAATCAAGCTCCTTAAGAATGTCCTTTTTCCCATATTTGTAAAGACTTTGAAGACTATTATACGCTTTTTGTAAGCGCTTTTTATCCTCATTTTTTGTTCTAGCCAATGATCGACTAAGCTTTTTTCGAGAGTCTTCACTTAACTGACCAATTGCAAAAATCAATTCACGATTTTTCTCTAATCTTTCCTCTGCCTTAATCTTTGTTCCGAGAATGTCTGTATCACGTAAAAGATTAAGCTGCCACATATTATTTGGAATTGCTTCGGATTTTTTATCTGAAGAATCTACAGCATTTACAAAATCCAAAACCGAATCAAATGGATAATAATCCGAATTCTTCTGAAGGGCACGCCAGAAATTTACTGTAGGTGCATTACTCTCACCATTTCTCTGAAGCTGAATCAGATATTTAGACATATCGCGAAGTGATATAGTTTCAAATTCTGCTAAGGAATGTAGCTTATCCGTATCTGATCTGACAAAAACGATTATATTACCAGCGTATTCAGGAATACTTCTCCAAAGCACAGCTTTTTCTACAGACGGAGTTATTGTAAATGTTTCTTCAAGGATTTCTGAATTCAAGCCATATCCAACAGCAGCGATATACATATGAGTATTTCTTTTTTCTGCTAATTCCGCTGCAATTTTGTCAGGAAATATATCTGTAATACCCTTTACAAGTATTCCAACCTTTGTATCCGAAAGCTTATCAATTAAAAGCTGTACAGCAAGCGTTTGCCTATCAATCATGCTTCTGCTCCTCCTAAGCGAATCTGTAGAATTCCATCTGCCATTACCTCTGCAAAATCCATAGCTTCTAACAATTCAGAAAATGCCACAAAATTTTGTTCAAGTGAATCTTCATCCACCTGTAAAAGAACACCACTTTCCTGAATATGCTCAAGCTCAAATGAACTACCTCCAACAATTATCCCAAATCTATCCCATAAGCGCTTACGTATTTCTGAGCCGCTTATTATTTCTCCGGGCATAACTGTACTTCGTAATACCATTTCTAATATATCCTGTGATAATACAAACCTCTTATTTGGATGCATCTGATCTGGTGGATAAAGAATACCCGAAGAAGTACCAAGCCTTTTTAAACAGTCTATTGGATGTGATGATGCCTCAATAGCCAACATATCGTATATAGTCTCACCAAATGTAAGCCTTTTTTCATCATCTGTCTTGCATACTGCAGTTCTTTCTTTTGCCATCTCCCATAAAATATTCAATTCATTTGATGACTTTTTATTCTCTTTATATACAGGAGTATCAGAATCCATCAGCTCATTTATCGGTATTTCATCTAATAGCTGTGAATATCCCCATGCATAGAAACGATTAATTGACTTATACATTTGAGTATATGACATTTCTGATGCTCTTGCTACGCTACTAACGCTAGGAGAAAGCCTAGAAAAATCCAACAATATAGGTCTAATTTTTTCCTCACAATAAAATGCCTCAAGCATTGACATATATCTAATCAGATGAAAAATGCAAAAGAAGTTAAACAATCTCAACTGGGTGAGCGGGTTTGAATGCTGCTTAAAATTACTCAACAAACATATTCCGCTTTCCTTTAGTCCATCTATATACCACTTTGTCACGGTATTCATTTTTTTGAAGGCGGGCAGATCCTGATGTCTTGCCTTTTCATACACCTTCATATCACCTTCAAGTATAGGCTCAAAAAGCAAAGAAATTGGATCATCGGCCTTATCTAAAAGCTCCTTTATATATTTTGCAAGCTCAGGACAGTATTCACAGACCAATCCACCAATAAACTCACCTGTATCCTCATATATTGATGATGCAGTAAGAAAGTATTTCGAACCAGCAGTAAATGACAGCATTTTATCCTCCAAGCCGCTTAATACATACACGCCCTTATCCGCAGACACAAGCTTTTGCATGACATTTCGCATGGATTCAACAGCACCCATTGAAATTCCATCTTCAATTGTCCCATCATCAGAATACTGTGCAAATATTGTTTCAAGCTCATTTCCAGGAGGAATATTCCCCTTTGAATCTGATACTAAGGCTAAATGCTTAATTTTCTTGGAAGTATTATAGCTGCCATAAACACATCTTTGAGCGCCACTTGAAACATGAACAGGCTTAATAGCATCTCCATTGAAAGCAAATCCAACGTATGTGCTATCGACCTTTTTCCTATAATTCTCCAGATTTATTCGCTCAGCCATATCAATTCTCCTTTTCTCTTTCTCCATTAATAGCTGAGTATTTATTTTCCTCTCTATCAATAGAAACAGAAATTTTCTTTTTGTTCTGAACGTCCATCATCACAATGTCAAGTGTATCATCATCAATATCATCTATTGACTGAAGCTGTTCAATGAAACGCCAAACCTTTTTAACCAAATCTGACTCCATGAATAAAACCGGAACGCCTCGATCCGCCTCAGTTAACAGCATATACATATCAAAATCTATCTTCAGATAAATATGTTCAGCATCCTTTTTCTCCAATCTTATATAGCTCGATGTCATATCTATACCATTCTGCATCGTTGTCAAAAGAGAAGGACGACCTATTGTAAGTCCACTTTTCTTTATTGAACTCATAGATATTAGAACCTTCCTTGGCTCATTATCATATCTAAAGCCAGACCAAATCTGAAGCTCAGAGTTTGACGGATTAACAGCACCAAAGAAAGCATTAAGCTTTCGAATCAATTCCTTTATTATTTTACTGCTATCCTGATTTAAAAACGTCTGAAAGCGAGTTACATCATCATCAAGAATTTTAAGCAATTCATCCCCATGAATATTAAAGAAATAGAACTGCCTTTTCCTAAGCTTAAACAGCTCAATATTATCGTAAGCAATGGTCTCAGCAGGCACTTCATATCCACTTACCCAGCTATCAGTAGGGATATCATTTGCCAATATTTTTTCATCCCAGACAGGATGGGAAATATTTATTGGATCTATGGCTTTTTTTATATTATTAAATAGTGCACTCTTTCCAGAATAAATCAAATTTACAATATTATACTGGTTACTTCCTGTTGTACGGCTTATATTACTACAGCTTCTATTTCCAAAAATAAGATAAGAAATAAAGCTCTGTAATTCTCGAATAGTTGCATGATAGCCTTGCATTGCTACTCTTTGAAGTATTACAAACAGTCTCTCCTGAAATAATTCTGTTTTCAAAAGCTTTCGATTTTTGTGTACGTCACAATTTTTATTTAATGGACAGCCCTCACATTCTCCAAAATGTTTTGAATCTGTAAGCTTATTTATTGCCGCCTTAAGTATATCAGCAGTTAGCACCTCTCTCTTACTCAGATCGAATACAACCAAGTCGTTCTCATCATACTTTTCATCATGATATACAACAGAATGACTCAGTTGATAATATGCGTTTTTGATTGGTTTAAAGCCTGAGAAGCTTTGAAACGCCGAATACAATACCGCTGCATTAATTGCTATAACAAATGGGATACTTTTATCTCTTGCAGACTTCCATTTCTCATAAATCTGATTGTTTGACAAGGTACTAGCATCAATCTCAACCTGGATTGGTTTACCCAACCCTTCTAATTGAGCTTTTAACATACGTATTATGTGCGTTTTTCCATCTCCCGGATTTCCAGTCAACACAATATCCTTGCCATTCATAGCAGCATTTATTATAGCCTCATCAAGCCTTGTTTCAAGGTGAATAAGCGACAAAAGCTCTGGATCGATGTGATCTGCATATGCGCTTGATCCTCTATAAAAATCTCGTACAAACTGGAGTCCTGTGCTTTTTGCTGTTGCAGTAGTAGTTGGCATATTAGTCACCTCCGTAAGTTTTGTAAATGGTCTTTCCTCTGTATCCTTAATCTGCGAGCTTACAAGGAAGCTTTTTTTATCAAAATTACGAATTCTGTCATAAATAGGTAAAAAGTCCAGTCTATGTTTTAACCAGCGATTGCGCCAATAGTCAATTATTTTTTGAGTTCCGGCAGAATAGTCTGATATGTCTGTATAATACTTCGGAGTCTCATCACGACCAAGGAGATAATCAAAGGCATTCTCTGCCAGGCATGCTCCATAAACAATCCTTGACATTGCATGCTTTGAGAATTCCTTAGAATCCTCATTCGATGACTCTAACAATTCTCGAATAGCCATCGTCAATAAACGCATTTTGGGATTCGCACCTTCACCAAACACATGATTTATTCTGTTAAAACCATCATTAGTCGCTTCAGTAAGGCTCATTGTTGTAGCCTTACTAATATGCATCGTTCCAAAGCCTATTGTCATTCCCAGCTTTTTCCACACTATATCAAAATCTGTTCCAAATATTTCTCCGGGAATCCTCAATCTATTATACTGGCTTGAACCAACATAATATAACGATGTTGTACCTACATAAACTAAATCCGCAGGTCTGCATACATCCTCACCCTTTAATCGACTTGCAATTTCACTGGGTTTTTTTGCATAACGCTCCTTATAATCATGAATAACCTGTGGAGAGGTGGCCAATAAAGCAACAAGCTTTCCTCCTAGTATTTCATTATATGGAGGTATAGCTCCACATACATTTAATTCCATTAAGCTAGAACCAATATGCTTAGTTTTCTGAGCAACTAATGCACATCTTATTGCCGAATTCCCCTGCTCACTATTACAAAAATCAATCCATATTTTATCGAAATCATCTGAATTACATACTCTTGTTATTGTCTTTTTAGCACTTAACAATCGTGCTAACTGCTCTGCTCTTTTTCTATGGAAAAGTGCTGCCTCTGTATCCTTTGAAATACGTCCAAGATCACTTTTTTCAGTGTCAATTGAATCACTATCCATCTCATTCCGTAAAAACTGCTGACGACTTTGCTCTGCATAAGCAGCCTCATCAAACAAAAGTTGAATATCAGTATCAGTTGGATTTTTTACAACATCATCCTTACAAAGCTCTGAATAGTCTATCCCAGCTATTCCATCCTCCAAATATGACAGTAGCTGCTCAAATTCTCTCAAAGCTGATTTACTGTCCATTTGAGTTATTCGATCAATAAATGCCTTTTGATTCCAACCTATATAATCATCTCGACATGTAATCTGAACAGCACAGTTCTCCAAGGATGCAATACCCATAACTGCATGCATAGGATGTGCTGCATCCCTAATAAGATACAGCATAGTTCGTCCAGGGGTAGTTTCCGCAGGAGTTGACCATGTTAATCTAAAATATCTCCAAATATCAGACAGCTTAATACCTGTGAATTCGTCTCTATCGTTTTCATGTACAAGCTGAAGGTACGGTTTTATAGCATCTTCAATTTGTATTTCGCCTTTTTTCGCCCTTTCAAGTCTAGAAACTAATTCCTCACCATCTGCTATAAGCTCAGAAATACTGTGCTTACTATCATTTAAGCCTTCCATTTTATTAATAAACTCCGTGTTACTAACGAGTCGCTCATAACGGCTTTCGCTCATCCAACCACGAAGCAAGGCTTTAACCTCTGGAGATGTCGTATCGTACAAATCTGCTCCATTTAGGCTAGGTAGACTCATAAACAGTATGCCATCTCGATAGCAGGCCTTCCATGAAGCCTTGATCAGATCTCTGAATAGTGACCATACTGCTCTATATTTTTTTCTTTGTTCCAAATTATAATGACAATCATTTTCAACCCATGATATTTCGCAATCAGCTATTGCAATAATATCCTTAATCGAGGTTTTTTCTGATATTTCGGAAGCTGCATTATAGAATTTTGTTCGAAATTCACCCTCAAGCTTTGGTCGAAACGGTATTTCCTTATTAATCACTTTATCACCTCCATTCTCAAAAGTTTTTTCGCTCTATATTTGTAATACTCATTTTACACCTCAAATATTGACAACTTGACAACAGTACTCAATCCTATACTGACAAAAGTCTTCATAGTCTTGACAACTGCTTGACATCACCTTGACAGTCAATCCATCTCGCCCGTAAACAGATAATAATAGCTCATTTTTGTAGCATTATGAATAGCCGTAATCTCGGTAAAATTAAAGCCAAAGTTCATAGCAGGATTTTTTGACGGTTCATTTGAATATAGAAAATCAAGCTTCTCTTTCAAAAGAATATCACAGTTATACAAATTCGTATCTCCCTCACAGTTATCAAGATCAGGATAATTTTTTATACGATACAGCAGTATCTTGGAAATCTGAATCATCATTACCCTCATCGGCTCTATTTCCGAACATCTGTCTGACATCTCAAAAATATCGAATAATGTGTTTATATCTATTTTCTTTCGTTTTTCAACATAATCTCTATCGGGATCGTACTTATCATAAGAAAGATTTGTCAGATACATCAGATTAGCATTGAGGAAATGTGTAAACCTGTTTATCTTCTCATCCGAAAGTATATATCCGCCGCTGATACACGCTGCACGCTGAAAATAAGATAAGAGCTTTGTTGCAGAGGACTTCTTTATTGATGGTTTATACTCCAGCTCCATATCATCATTTGCAAGGCTCTCAGCACTGACATTAAAATAATCCGCTATCTGAGCCATTGTATCTGTCCTGGGCTTTGATCCCTGCTTCTGCCAGTTCTGAATTGAATTCCTGTTCAGCTTCAGATCTGTAAGGAGCTTATTTTTTGTTATTTTACGTTCTTCAATCAGATACATCAGCTTTTCGTAAAAAACCATATAATATAGTACACTCCCCTTGTTAATTTTATATAATAATAAACTAATTATTTTGTATATTTACACTATTGATTAATCCTGATTTTCATGTTATATTTAATAATGACAAGTGTAATTAAATAATGACATTAAGTATTTAATATTTCATCTATTTAATAATTATACAACATTATTACATTATTGTCAATACAAAAAGAAAGGAAAATTACAAAAATGTCGTATTATTTTCTTCAGCCACCAACGCCTTTACAGACAGATAAGCAACCCGCTGAATTTCCGATACACGCTCTTCCCGAAAATATCGGCGAATACGTTACACAGGTTGCAAAGGCAGTTCAGGTGCATCACGATATGACCGCTGTTCTCTCGCTGGCTGTGCTTGCGTCATGTGCGCAGGGTAAAGCCAGAATACAGCTTACACCGGAATGGACAGAAGAGCTTAACCTTTACATAGCCGTTGTTGCGGAGCCGGGACAGAGAAAATCCAAAATCTTCTCAACACTCACTAAGCCAGTCACAGACTATGTCAACACCTACAACGCCGAAAACGCAGCTGATATTTATGCTTACCGAAACAAGCTGGCAAGGCTAATATCACACAAGAATTCACTTATCAATAGCAATGCCTCCGATGAGGATATTGCTAATGTACAGGCTGAGATTTCTGAGCTTATGGCTCACCCTAAATTGGAAATGCGGCTGATTGCTTCGGACTGCACATCGGAAGCACTTGCCTCAGTGATGTCATCAAATAATGACAAAATAGCTATTCTCACCGATGAAGGCGTTTTCGAGGTTATGGCAGGACTTTACAATAACGGCAAAGCCAATATCAATATATACCTTAACTCCTATGACGGACAGGCAATATCCATTGACAGAAAGAGCAGCGGAAGCCTGATACTTAAACGACCTCTCATATCCTTCGGTGTATGCTGTCAACCCTCTGTAATAGGCGACTTCATTTCGGATAAAAGCTTCATCGGAAAAGGCCTTGTCCAGAGATTTATGTTCTGCCAGCCTCCATCGCTCACAGGAACGAGAAAGCTTTGCACAACTCCAATTGATGAAAACCTGAAAAATAAGTATTATAAAGTAATTTATAAGCTACTGCATATGAAAGACAGCGACAGAATGATAACCCTCTCACCCGAAGCTTATGCTCTTTTTGAAAAATACTATGATGAAATTGAAACACGGATAAGCAGAGAAGGCAAATACAGCCTTAATCGCACATTTCTTAGCAAGCTGGCAGGAAAAACAGCGCGCATCTGCGGACTGCTCCGCCTTTGCTCTAACAGTGCAAACTGTCCCGTATCAGCGGAAACAATGGCAAATGCCATCGCAATATCACGATATTTCGATGAACAGAACAGTTTTCTATTCAACGAGTCTCCCGATATGATTACCGCCGAATACATTCTGGATCGTATTAAGGCAAATGCTCTTAAAGACAGGTGCGATACATACAGAGCCAGAGACCTTAAAAGATTTTGCCAGAAATATAATTCCGCACAGCTTGATGAAGGTCTGATAATTCTTGAAGAACACGGGTATATAGCATTTGAACCCGACAATAAATCCAAGCCTAACAGGAAATACGGCATATACACACTTAACCCATTTGGGCTGCGACAGAATGACTGTCAAGCATCTGTCATTCAATCGTCAAGCATATAAAAGCGGCTTAACAAAGCCACTTAAACAAGTTTGTCAAGCTGTCATGCAGATACATAAAAATGCGGCGGCTTTTCAATAAAAAAGATAAAAACTAATTAGAAACAAAAACGAAAGGATGAACAAACATGAAAAATACAAAGAAGTACCCTACAGATTTTTACACTCCCCAGGATGTTATGAACATTCTCCACCTGGGCAGAACACAGGTTTATAAGCTCTTCAATTCGTCAACCTTCCCCGCCATAAAGATCGGCGGCTCACTCCGTGTAGATGTCAAGCGTTTTGAGAGCTGGTGCGATAAGTACGCAGGCCGTACATTCATTTTATAAGGAGGCTTCATAATGGCTAAAATGTCAAAGAGAACGGATAACCGTTTTGAGATAAAGGTTCCGGTGGGAGGCGGTAAACGCCTCTCGGTGTACGGAGCAACAGAAGCAGAAGCCCGCAGAAAGGCGAAGGAGCTTCGTGAAATGTCAGCTAAATATGATATGTCCAGCGTATGCAGAATGAGCGTTAAGGACTATATGGATCACTGGCTCTACACCGTAAAGATCAACGAGCTTAAGCCTGCCAGCTTCGATCGGGTCGAACAGTCCTGCAAGTATCAGATTTACCCGTATATCGGAGATCTGCAGATACAGGCTCTTACCTCCGACGATATTCAGCATATGCTGAATGAGATCGCAAAGACACATTCCCGTTCAACAGTGAAGAAGGCATACAACAACCTTAACTCCTGTCTGAATCTCGGAGTTGCAAGAAACGAAATTCTCAGAAACCCTGCACTTGCCGTATCACTTCCCACAGCAGTGTCTGTGTCCCTGCCCGCAAAGGAAGTACGCTCCTACACCGAAAACGAGATCAATGCAATCGTTGAGGAATGTAAGCGTACATACAAGAACGGCAATATTGCCAATCGCTACGGATATGCTTTCCTGCTCATTCTCAATACGGGAATGAGGCTGGGAGAAGCACTTTATCTCAAGTGGAAGGACGTTGATCTTGAAAACAGGACCATCTACATTCACGGAAACGTATCCGAATACAAGAACAGAACAAACGGAGAAGCAGACGGATATATCCTCGCCGAACAGGAAACACCCAAGACCAGAAGATCAATCCGCTACATTGATCTGAACAGCAAGGCTGTTGAGGCTCTGGAGCAGCTGAAGGAGATCATCGGAGATGATGATCGTGTCATCGCAACGGAAAACCACACCATCGTGTCACCGCACAATATGCACAAGTATTTCCGCAGTATTCTCGACAGATGCTATATCAAGGACGTGGACGACATAATCCACTCTCTGCGTCACACCTTCGCCACCACCCTTATTCTCAAGGGTGTGGATATAAAGGTTGTGTCGGAGCTGCTCGGCCACTCCGATGTAGGAACGACGATGCGTATATATTATCATACCATAGAGAAGCAGAAAAAGAAGGCAGTCCGCCAGCTGGAGGATCTGTACTGATAACCTGCATTCTATGTGTATCGGAGCCGTTCCCCCAATGCGATATTTCCGCAGGAAATATCGGAAGCCCTCGGCGTCTGAGAGCAAGTTAACCAAAATTCAGGTGGAGATCGCCCGCAGCGATTTCCACCGTCCCGGAATTTTGGTATAACTTGCTCCACCAGATGCAATCTGGTTGGACGTGCTCTCCCCCGCTCACTCCGAATCTACCCGATCTATCAACAGAAAGGAGATATGCTATGGCTCACGTTGAAAAATATACCGCCGCCGCAACAGGACATATGCTGGCACATTATGACAGAACACATTCAAGCAGCACCAGCCTAATCGACGAGAGCCGCACAGCTCTCAACCATAACCTTGCAGGAATTGATCAGCCGCTGCCCCAGCTTGATTTCCTCCACAAGAGGTTAGGCGAAATAAAGGTTATGAAAAGAGCCGATGTAAATGTAATGTGCGATTGGATTGTCACCGCACCGAAGGAACTCACCCCCGAAGAACTGCCGCTGTTTTTTAACGAAACCTACAAATTCCTGAATGACCGCTACGGAAAAGAAAATGTGATCTCCGCCTACCTCCACATGGACGAAACCACACCGCACATACACTATGCTTTTGTACCCGTGGTGATCGACAAGAAAAAGGGAATGCCGAAGCTCTCCGCCAAGGAGCGTATCACCCGTAAGGATCTGAACACCTTTCACCCCGACCTGACAAAACATATGACAGCCGTATTCGGCAGGGATATAGGAATTCAGAACGATGCCACCGCTTTAGGCAACCAGACTATAAAACAGCTCCGACAGAAAACCAAAAATATAGAGAAATTCAAGGCTGAGCCTGTTCCCGTAACCGAAATTCCCCCGGTCGTCAAAAGGTTTCTCAAAGAAGATAAGGTCATTATCAGCCGCAAAGAGCTTGACCGTGTAAACCGGGCTGCCGAAGACGCTGCCATCATAATGTCAAATGCCGAAGCAGTAAATGCACAGTTAGCCGAAAAGGCTGCAAAAACCGATCATAACTATAAAAAATCCGAGGAATATATCTCCAAAGCCGAGAATCAGGCGCAATCTATTGTGTCTGATGCAGAAAATAAGGCCGCAGAGATCTCACAGGAGATAGCTGACGATAAGGCTCACTGGGAAAAAGAAAAAGCGGAAGAACAGGCACAGCTTGCCGAACGCACTAACAATGCCGATATCCGTGAGATCATGTTGTCAAGTCGTGAGGAAGCGGCAAGACAGCAGGAACGGAAAAACCGTGATGCCGCCGAGCAGAATGCCCGTGATGCGGAATACACAAAGGGATGGTGGCGTACCTGCAAAAAGCGTGAGGAAGAACTGGACAAGCGTGCCGAGGATCAATGCGGTTATTATCTGAAAAAAATAGATAATATGAATTCTTATATAGATGCTCTGCGGTCTTCCGGCAGCGAGCTGTCCCATGAAAATATGACGCTCCACAAGGAGCTGGACAGATCACACGATCAAAACAAAAGGCTGTACGCTGAAATAAACGACCTTAAACAGAAGATTAGCGACACCGAAGCAAAGCATCTGTCAGAAATACAGCATCGGGAAGAAATACATAAAGAACATCTGAAAACAGAGCTTGAAAGGAAGGAAGAGGAAATAACCGAGAAATTCAAGCCTATAATTGCCGAAAAGGACTCCGAGATCAGGAAGTCTGCCGGGATAATAGAAAACTTGAAAACAGCTCTTGATAAGGCATACAGCTTTGTCCGTGACATCTGCCTTGCCGTTGCAACGCTTTTCTGCGGAAAAGATGACAAAGCCAAATATAATGCCGATCTCAGCGGCAAACCTCTGAAGCTCGCAGAAGCTATCCTCAATCTCGGCTCAAAAGTAACTGCTGATGCAGGCTTTGATAATTATTCCGATGATATTGATACCAAGTACGGAATATACAAATCCGTTCAGGAAGAGTTAGATGAGATCGATCCTCCCGAAAAAAATCGTCCCTATATTTCCGAAATGGAAAGATAATAATTATCATGTAGTTAAGAAAGGATAATCACTATGAATTACGAAATCAGTTTAACAGCAAACCGTAACGCCGCAGCCGAAGAAGCCGACGAATTCACAAGCCTTATGACTTCCAGAGGCTTCTCGGTCATTCAAGGTGAAACCCGAAACAATTACAGCGGTGATAAGGTTTATATCCACTTTACCCTCTCCCCTATGGACTTTCAGCCCCCAATAGAAAATAAGGGCGGCAGACCCCGTAAACTGACAGATGAACAGCTTGAGGAAATTAGACACCGCCTTACAGAGGCAAACTGCAACAAGTCCGCACTTGCTAGGGAGTATGGAGTTTCCTATCAGACAATACATAAAATATCCAAGTAAAAATCGAGGCGCAGGCATCATTGTCCTGCGCCTTTTAATATCACTTTATTTCCTGCTCCAAAGAATCAAAATATTCCGTGTCAAAGAACTCCGAAAGCGTCATATTAAGACCGTCGCATATCTTTTTTATGGTTGATACCGTAGGTTTGGTGCTGCTGCGTGAAAAAATATTATTCAGTGTTGACTGTGTAATGCCGCAAATAGTGGACAGTTTGTTGATCGTAATGTTTCTTTCATCACACAACTCACGAATACGCCTTTGAATAGCCTGCGTAAGCATATTTTATCACTCCCATAATACAATATACTTATAGCCTTGAGCAAAACACCGCAAACAAAGAAA
>ERZ1034920.623-NODE-623-length-26564-cov-4.600400_pt1 | contig 26564 bp, 23 predicted proteins | sample MGYA00520688_ERZ1034920 | MGnify/ENA primary metagenome ERZ1034920 (study PRJEB33766, sample SAMN09781785) | gut metagenome | biome: gut microbiome | host: Homo sapiens | place: Madagascar | study: EMG produced TPA metagenomics assembly of the PRJNA485056 data set...
CTTATCGCATGAATGGGGCTTAAATCAAATAGAAAAGTGCATTAAAATGGGCATAAAAATTGATTTTAACCAAGGATTAGATGTTAGATTAATAGCAAATGATAGATATATTTTAAACCTGTTATCTAGGGTAAAATGGATCAAATATTTGCGCATGGCTTGTGATACTAAATATCAAATACCGTATATTCAGAAAGCAGTAGTAGAATTATCTAAACTTAATATAGAACCTCATCGTATATTTGTTTATACTTTGATAAAAGATTTCGATGATTCATTATATAGAATTAGAGAAATGAAAAAATTAGGAGTAAATCCATTTGCGCAACCATATTTGGATTATGATAAAATAGATGTAAAGCAATGGCAAAAAGACATGGCTAGATGGTGCAACAACAAGTTGATATTTAAAAGTTGTGATTTTTTGGATTTTAAACCCCGTGTGGGATTTAAATGTAGTGAATATTTAATGAATCATGAATAATGATAGTATGGAACAGAAACAATATGAAACAATACAGGATAATTTAGATTTAATCATACGTGAAGCGGCACGTACTAGATTATTGAATTTCGCTAGGTTCATACAGCCGGATTTGGTGTTAGAACCGTTTCATGTTGTTTATTACACCGTGCTAGATATGTTCGCTCATGGTGAAATACGTAAATTAATTATTCAACAACCACCACAGCACGGGAAGTCGGAAGGGTCTAGCCGGAAATTACCCGCTTTCATGCTAGGATTGAACCCAGATTTGAAAATATGTATCGGTAGTTATGCGGCCACGATCGCACGAGATTTCAACCGGGACGTGCAAAGAATTATAGATACTCCACGTTATAATGAATTGTTTCCGGAAACATTCCTAAATAATTCAAACGTGGTAACGATGGCAAATACTTACTTGCGCAACTCTGATGTCATCGAAATGGTAAATCATAAAGGATGTTTGCGTGTTGTTGGTCGTGGTGGTTCTTTAACGTCTAAGACGGTAGATGTTTCAATACTTGATGACGTTTACAAGGATTATGCAGAGGGTAATAGTCCGGTGGTTCGTGAGGCGGCATGGAAATGGTACACTACGGTTGTAAGAACACGATTACATAATAAATCACAAGAATTGATAGTGTTTACCCGGTGGCATGATGATGATTTGATTGGAAAGATAGAGAAAAGCGGGGAAAAAATAATTGATGCGAAAACATGGGATGATCTTAAACACGTTCCGGAGGATGCATGGGTAAGAATAAATTTTGAAGGACTGAAAACTAGTGACCCGACAGAGTTGGACCCTAGGCAACCGGGCGAGGCTTTATGGGAAAGTAGGCATAGTAAGAAAAAATTAGAAGGTCAAAGGGCGTTAGACCCTGTACAATTTCAATGCTTGTATCAAGGGAATCCGGGATCGGCAGAGGGTAGGTTATATCATGAGTTTAAAACTTGGATAGAAAAAAAAGATTTCGGGAAATATATAAGGTCTGGATGTTATATTGATGTAGCAGACGAAGGAAATGACGAATTGGCCGCAATTACTTATGATGTATTCAAATCGGATAACATGATCTTTAACGAGAAAACGAAACGTTTAGAGCCGTTAGTATTCGTTCTGGTAACTGATATGATACTTACTGATGAAAGCACGGAAATAACTACCGTAACCGTGCCAGAAATGATAAATCGAAATGGCGTTCAAAGAGTTTGGGTAGAAAGTAACAACGGTGGTGCCGGGTACGAGAAGATAATAAAAAAGAAAATATATTCATTGACTAAGCCTTTTCATCAGCAAGGAAACAAGGAAAGTAGAATAATCACTTTATCATCGCCAGTTAATAAACAAATAATCATGCCGTTTGGATGGGAGACCAGATACCCTAAAGTTTATGATCATCTTACTAGATTTCTTCGTGATTTTAAAGCTAATACACATGATGACATGGAAGATGCGTTAACCGGAATATACGAAAAAGAAATACAAGACGGGAACTTGTTGCCTTATTCATCCGAAAACAAAGGAATAAAAGTTAGAAATTGATGTAAACTATTAAATTACACCGCATTTAAAATTTATTTCATACATTTGTATCATAATCTAGTGCAAAGGGTCAGCACGTGGAAATAAAATAGTTTTAACGTTAAAAAATTTAATACTATGATTACATGTAAATGTCCAGCGGCGGCCTCTCTTACTACTATCCCCGCCGTTAAATGTTCCGAAACTTTCGGTCAGATTCAAAAAGTTGCTTTTCAGAGATTGACAAAAGATGATGGTACAAAAAATAGTTTTACAACAGCTAAAGCCATTACAGATTTAGCGAACTGGACACCGTTATTGTCAGCAGATGATAGTACTAAAGTTGTTGTTTCTCCTTATATTCAAGCTCCTACGAACGAAGCTGGAGCAGCAAGAACTTTTGGAGGTGGTAACGAAACTTTGGGTGGTGTAGAAGATATTATCGGACGTGAACCGAACCCGTTTACCGGGGTAATGCGTAGAATTCCGCAAGCCGTTATCAAGGTTATGAAGGAATTACAATGCGAATCATGGGCAGACAATTTGGGTGTGTTCTTGTTCGATGAAAACGGAAACATTGAAGCCTTGGCCGATCCAAATACAGAAGGCACATACTATCCTATCCCAATCCGCTCGTTGTTCATTGGAGACAAAACACATGGAGGTTTGGAGGCTCCCGATAGTAACAGCATTCAATGGACTTTCTTGCCTAATTACTCGGATGATTTGAAAATTATCACTCCCGAATTTAACCCGCTTACGGATTTGATCCCGGCGTGAATAATTGGTGAGAGTGATTTTAATTCGGATTTCAATGAAGATTTCCGAATTATATCAAATAACACTCTTAAAACAAAGGAGAAAAAATGGGAAAGAATAATATGACATCAAAGGTTACATATGTTGAGTTGTGGGTGCCACGACTCAACATTTATCGTAAATTCGAAATCCGGCACGCCGAGCGAATTTTGAGGATGAAAAATAACGGGGGATGGACTTTGCCAGAGAATTCTAATTTTAAATTTGATTTGAGCAATGGGATTGGAGTTAAGCAAGATACGCAAACTAATCGTAGAGCAGAGAAAAAAACAAATAATCCAAAGGGCGATTTACCATCAACTAAGGATTAAATTTCATGCTCAAACTGAAATAACATCGTGCTATTATCAGCCCGTCACGGACTTTTTTGCGTTCGTTAAGAACTTGTTACCACACGATAAATACAAATTGTTCCTTCAATTATTCCGGTATCCTGTTAAGACAAATGAGATCACCGGAATTTGTTTTGATAAGTTAAGCCGGATATTCGAGGGAAAGAATCCAGTTTTTAACTATCAGTTCATGAATAGTGAACAACGAGATGATTGGGAATATTATAGGAGAGATGTACTTAAAGAGCCGGAAATTTGGAGTACTAAAGGTTGGGAATTCTTTAAGACTGAAATAAATAGCGTATTAATAGTAGATATGCCGCAGGAACAAGATTTAAATGATCGTTACCCGCAGCCATATTTCTATTGGTTACCTATTACTGATGTTATCGATTTCGAAGCGGACGCAACCACATCTATGATGCATTATATTATTTTCCGGCAGGATAGAGATAGAATTGTAGTTATCGATGATGAAAGATACCGTGTGTTTAAGAACGAAAAAGAAAATATCGGTGAATTATTAATTGATAACCCGCACGATCTAGGATATTGTCCGGCAAGATTCTTTTGGAATGAACCATTGAATTTAAAAGAACCAGATATAAAACAATCACCGATCACTAAAGAGTTGGAGCAACTTGACTGGTTCTTGTTTTATCATATCAGTAAAAGACATTTAGACCTCTACGGTTCTTATCCGATATATTCGGGATACGAGCAAAATTGTGACTACTCTAACGAGGAAAACGGTGATACTTGCGATGGTGGATTTCTTAAAAATAAAGAAGGATTTTACCGTTTAGACATGGCGGGGCAATTAATTCCTTGTCCTAAATGCGGGAATAAACGTATTGTCGGTGTAGGTTCATTTGTTGAAATTCCAATCCCTAGCGATGACCAACCGGATTTACGCAACCCGGTTCAGATGCTATCAGTAGACCGGAGCAGCTTAGATTATAACGTGGCGGAAGTAGAGCGATTAAAGAACGAGATCATCACGGCAATAGTTGGTACTAACGAAGAAATAACAACCCGTGACGCACTTAACGAGCAGCAAATAAAAGCGAATTTTGAAAGCCAGACAACCGTTTTAAACAGGGTAAAAAAAGGCTTTGAAGAGGCGCAGAAATTTGTTGACGAAACAATTTGTAGGCTTAGATATGGAAATTATTTCGTGTCTGCTAAAATAAATTTAGGTACTGATTTCTATGTTTATGATGTTGAAACTCTTCGAAGACGATACAAATTATCAAAGGAAAACGGGGGAAGTGAAGCGGAGTTAGATGCGTTGCAAGACCGGATCATTGAAACGGAATACCGCAACGATCAAACAGCATTGCAGAGAATGTCATTGTTAGCAGAGTTAGAACCTTATCGGCATTTATCACGTTCTGAAATGGTAGAATTGTATGAAAAGGGATTAATTTCAGAAGATGAGTTACTTATAAAGCTAAATTTCGCTAATTTTGTACGTAGATTTGAGAGGGAGAACACGAACATCTTGGAATTTGGTACAAAAATAGATTTTGATAAAAAAGTAAAGACAGCAGAAGGGTTTAAAAATGTCCCCTTAACAGAAGTGACTAAAGAAAATTACATTGTGCCGGAAGGTGAAGAAAATGTTTATCATTGCTTGATCGAGGTACGTAAATTTGATTCGAATACAGGGAAAAGATTATCAATTCCAAGAATTCAAAAGGTAGGCGCAAAATCGTTTGACACTATTTGTGCGCACAACTGGAAATTGCAAGGATATACGGTTACGATCTTGCATGATCCTAGCGAGTATATCATGAAGAAAAAAGAAGAGGACGCAAAATTAGCGGCTGAACGTGCGGAACAACAAAAAAGAGCGGAAGAGGAAAGAAAAGCATTGGAAATGGAAGAGATGAAGCGTCAAATACGGGAAGAAATTTTGTCAGAATTGAACGATGAAAAAGAAACCAGATCGAAAAGAGGTAGAAAAAAATCGACCACCGAAGGTGAGGTAGAAACCGGAGGCGAACAATAAAATAAATATTAATCAAAAAAATAATCAACGGGTTAGATTATGGCATTAACACGACAATTATTAACAGCAAATGAAGTTTTAGCGGGTTTGTCGGATGAACAAATTCAAGCTATTGAAACGTTATCACAGAATGACGAAAATAGCGTTATCGGTCAGCGTATAGGTCAAATATATGGTGACTTGGATAACGATATTTTAAGCGTGTCCGGAATCGCTAAGAATGGCACAGAAAAGACGTATGATTACGCAAAACGGGTGTTAGGAGAATTAAAACAAGGTGCAGCCGGATTGAAAGATTTGCAGAATCAATTAAATGAAACCCAGAAAGAAAAAGCAAGGTTAGAGAAAGCGTTGGCCGAGGGTGCCGGAGATGCGGAAACAAAGAAACAACTTGCGCAGGCTCAAAAAGATTTAACCTCGATACAGAAACAATTCAATGATCTAAACACGAAGTATCAAGAATCCGAAAAGAATTACCAAAAAGAGTTATTTGGTATTCGATTGGAGAGCGAATTGAAGACCGCAACGTCTAGCCTTAAAATCAAGCCAGAATTACCGGAAAGTGCCGCTAAAGTGCTGTTAGAACAAGCCATGACCAAAATAAAAAGCATGAATTCGGAATACATTGATGATGGTAACGGGGGTAAGGTTTTAGTGTTCAAAGGGGAGAACGGTGAAATCATGAGAAACCCGAACAATCAATTAAACCCTTATTCTGCGTCTGAATTGATGACACAAGAATTGAAGAACATGGGAATTCTTGATGAAGGTAGACAGGGAGCCGGGGCAGGTTCTTGCGGCTCTGGTGGATCGAATAGCAGAGGTTCTAATACGTTTACTATCGCAGGTGCCAAAACTAGAGTGCAGGCGTACGATATTATTCAAAAATCATTGAATGATAGAGGATTAGTAAGAGGTAGTCAAGAATATTCCGATGAATTCGACCGGATTTGGATTGAAAATAACGTGTCATCTTTACCAGAACAATAAAATAAAATTAAATGGCGCAATGGGGCAGCGCAAAGTATAACTATTAAAACAATAACATTATGTCTTTAATTGCGACTAGATTACAAAATTGGCGGGTAGAAGACCCTAACTATGATCGGAACATGACCCGTCCGTGTGAATACGGGGCGTTAGACTTCTTTGCAGAACAGACAAACGCTAGAAATTCAATCATTACCCCGAATCTTAGAGATCGGGCATTTGCGTCAATGGGTAACACGGTACAAATTCCGGTTATCAACTACGATGAGAATGTACAAGTTTTAAACGTTCGTACTTGCGTTATCGCAGACAATGAGAATACATCAGCTTTAGTAACCGTTGTGTTCGCAACGTATTATGTCGGCTTTACGATGGTTCCGGCTGCATACATGAACAACGAGATTTCATATATGCACGACTTTAACCGGAAGATGGAAAAAGTTTCACGTGCGATGGCTAATGCGCTTGATAAAGGTGCCGTAGCTGCGTTGGAAGCAAATAAAACGCAAGTTTTCAAAACGTTGTTAAACTACACGCAAAACGCAAATACGATCCAAGTTCCGAAACAAATGGCATCCGAAATCCTTGGGGACGTGAACCCGATCATGCGGGCTAATTGTTATCCGGAATATATTCATATTATCGGAAATTCCGGAATTGATTCATTAATCCGCAAATTGGCACAACATGGTATTTACAACGATGCTAACAAGCGGATGGAATACGAAAACAAAGTGATTCACTATACTAACAACGTTGTTGACGAAGCAGGAAAAATGGGTACTTTCTTTGCCGTTGCAGATGGAAATGTTGGTATTTTGACACGTGTTGACCGTGAGGCGTTGAGAGGAACGACCGCTAATTTCCACGAATGGGGGGTAACTCGTTTGCCTTACGTTGATATTCCGGTTGGATTCCATTATTACACGTCCGTAGGTGACCAATCACAAATCATGGGTGCGGCTACCGAAGATTTAACGTGTGCTGTTAAGGAATACTTTAGTTTTAGCATTGATGTTGCCTTCATGGTAGCATACAATAGTAATCCGGAAGTTGTTGCGAACCCGATTATCAAGGCTGAAATTGAAGCCCCGGCAGCAAATACGCCGCTTGGAATGCCCGTTTACGTTACAAATGCGGCACAATTCCCCGGAGCATAATTTGTTTGTTTTTATAACACGTGGGGGAACTGGGGATAACCCCTTTCCCCCTTTTTTATTTCGATTATGGTAAGATTCAACGAAATACAAGATAAATTATTTAGCGTTGTAGGATGGAGACAAAGCATTGATCCGAACAATATGATAGATAGCCGCTTGACGAAATCGGAAAGCGGATTATATTTTCAAGATGCTCACCCGCTTATGACGTTAGAAAACATTTATTCTATCATGCCGGATAACTGGGGATTTCAGTACGCATCTTGGGATGGTGATAAAGCGTATGTTAAGGGTGATAAAGTAAAATATGCTGATTCAATTTACATAGCTACTCAGAATAGCGTTAATGAGCAACCGAACGCTAATTCTTTGTTTTGGGAGCCTTACAATATGCTTTCGGACTATCTTGATACATTAACTCGTAACGGGATTAATTCGGCAATTCAAACCTTCTTACAAATAAAAAAACTTGAAAGAGAAACAAGAAATTTATTGGAGAGAAGAACTTTTTTTGATGGTGCCGGAAGGATTAGAGCAGTACTAGAAAATACTCATAAATTAGTTGGATACGAGATTGTCCCTGTTAGGGCGTTAGGCGTAACCGCTAAAATTGAAAGAATTGGTTTGCAAATGACCGGGAACACGGGTAATGTCCGGGTGTATTTGTTTCATTCTTCTCAAATTGATCCTATTAAAACTTTTGATCTTGAATTTACGGTAACGAATGGCGGCTTTCAATGGTTTGACGTGGAAGATTGTTATTTACCATACATCAGTGATCAAACTAATGCGGGTGGTTCTTGGTTTTTATGCTACAATCAAGATGATCTACCGAATGGTATGGAGGCAATTAATATGTCAAAAGATTGGAGTAAGGAGCCTTGTAACACCTGTACCGGGTATATTAACATACGTGCATGGAGAGAATTGACAAAATATTTGCAAATATCTCCTTTCATGTATAACGCACCGGAAGAATTTAAAGATTATCCGGAATTGTGGGACATCGCTAACACGATGTACACGAACACGGTTAACTATGGCATGAACGTTGAAATTACGGTTGGTTGTGATTTGACCGATTTCATTACCGAACAAAGACAAATATTTTCAACTATCATTCAGCGTCAAGTTACCGCAAATGCGTTACGAACATTAGCATTAAATCCTAACGTACGAGTGAATAGGAATCAATCTAATGCATCACGCATGGATATACTTTACGAGTTAGACGGTAATACAAATGGCACCCGGCCGGGAGGATTAGGATATGAACTTAAAAAAGCTTATGAAGCATTAAGGATAGACACGCAAGGATTAGACAGAATTTGTCTTTCTTGTAATAATCACGGTGTTAAATATAAATATGTATAGACATGGGTGTAGATGAATTAAAACAACAGATAAAAGAATACATCAAAACGAATGGTAATGGGGAGATTACCGGACAGGTGTTGCAAGATCAATTATTGGCAATGATTGATACTCTTTCAGATCCCGTAGGCGGAATGGATTACGTGACTATTAATAGAAGGTTCTCGGATGCAGAATTCAGATATTATGGTCAAGTAAGCGTAGCCGACTATGATAAATTGTACGATGCTATCGTAAATAATAAAGCCTTAGCGGTGGTGTGGACTCAAAATAACGCTATTTATGCTATGACTATGCTAGGTAAAAAATCTACATATGTAGAAAATACTAGCATTCACATTGAATGTATAGCCGTTCAGTACACCACCGGGAATACGGGTGGAAATAACGGGTACGGATTTGAACCTCTTTATTTGACTTTAACACGTAGTAGTGAATCGGGCGGAATTATTGAGCATGAAATGGATTCAGAAGGACAATTTATGTTCTTGAATTCTGGTGATGGTAGTAAATATTTGGCTGATAACGGACAGTACAAGGAGATAACCGGCTTGGAGGAGGTGGATGAGATAAAGACTGCGCAATCGGACCTCCTGTCAAGGGTGAACGATTACATGTACGACATGAGCGGGTTGATGGGGAAACTGGCGGTAAGGGATGGAGCTGGGGCGGACGAGAAAATTGATGAAGTAGAAAATCGAGGATTTTTTCATAATGATGGAGTATTAGAAAAAAGGTCAGCGGGATTTAATTATCAAATATTACAAGTTGAATCCAATAAGGTATATTACATAAAAATGCCAACGTTTGGAATAGCAACTGTTGCCTCACTTGTTTTATTTGATGGGGATGGTAATGTTTTAAAAACTTTACTGGCAAATAAAACTATTGATTCTTATTTTGTATTTACAGGGGTTGACCACATTGGATTGTCATGGTCTGATGGGATTGCAAATAGTCTTAAAATATTAAAATCCTTCGACATCCAAGACCTCACCACCGTTCTCAACACCAAGCAAGGAAACCGTGCCTTGTACGTTGCCGCCGGAGCTGTATACAACGAGCAAACTGGGTTCTACGAGTTGAACGGGCTAACGGATATAACGGAAGAGCAGATGAGAGAGATTTACATGAGTTGTTGCTCGAATCCTCGGGTGGGGTCGCTTCAACAAAGATATTCTTATTCTAGAATGCGAACGAATTTCAGATTCAGTGATAATTACGGGGCATGGATCGGTGGGTTTGACGTTCAAAACTTGTGCTATGGTTGCGCTTTGTTGGAAGTGTTCGCTGCTTCCTCCGATTCTAATTTCTTATATATACATAATTGTTCCCGGATGTTTTTGAATTGTTCAAAATTAAGAGAAATACGTGGTGGCATCAAGTTTAATTCAGCTATTACGAATTATACTCTAATGTTCAGTGAATGTGCTTTGCTTGAAACGGTAAAATGTAAAGGTATTATTGCAAGCATCTCATTCTCCGACTCACCCCTTCTCAGCCTTGAATCCTTGCAATACCTGATCACTAACGCCGCCAACACGTCACCGATCACGGTTACCGTTCATGCAGATGTATATACAAAGATTCAAGATGAATTACAAACAGATTGGCACGCCTTGATTGAGACCGCAGCAGCTAAACAGATAACATTCGTAACCGCTTAAATTTATAAATCATGATACAAGTAACGAAAACAGAAGTGTACAGCGATTCCGGAAAGTTCGTTCATCGACTTGGCACGGAATCTTATTTCAAGAGATCGATGTTGTTGCCGGGAGACACGAATGACAAGTTCGAGGAAGTTGATGAAGTGCCGGAGGTTGAAGATAATTATATCCCGATCAACGAGCAGTTGTTGAGGGCAACGAAATTGAGGATGAAGACGGAAACAAACATTCCGAATCCAGCCGCATTGGAGATGCCAGACCTATTCCCTAACTTTACGGAATTGATTGAACAAGAAGTGAAGAAAGGAAATATATTGAAATACATGGGTAAACTTTACCGTGTCCGGCAGGATCATACCGTTCTCGCTATCTACACTCCCGGAATTGAAACGGCATCTTTATACGAGGTGATAGACAAGGAACACGCCGGAACGATAGACGATCCGATCCCTTATACCCCTCCTATGGAGATATATTCAGAGAAGTATTACAAGCAAGACGGGCAGTTATACAAGTGTACACGTGATAGTGAGCAAGCATTAACTCATAATCTTGCCGAGTTGATAGGTAATTACGTTGAAATAGTATAATTGTCATGAAATAGTATATAAATTCAAATCATAATTATTTAATAAATTATCAGACTATGATTAGGAGCATTAATACAGTATTGGTAGATACGGAATACGATTACAATAAATTCGTTCCGGAAGATTACAGAAATAAATATACTTATGAAGAATCTAAGCCGACATTACCTTGGCTATTGATTTTTCCGGAAAAAACCGAGGATTCAGACGGTGTAATTAAAGACGTTGCGTATTTAACGTTTGATAAGGCACCGGATTTCACGGCAGTTGTTAATGACCCGGACGGGGCATTTGAAAAGACGGCAGACAACAAGTTTTTGAAAGTTGATTTTTCAAAGATCAAGAATTGCTTGATGTTAGAAGTAAATAACGAGATTTACCCGGACAAAAGTTTTGACGGGGAAATTGAGGCAATCGTGTTTGATCAAGACTTTGCAAATTACCCCGATGTCAAGCCAGTATTAACTGCTAAAATTGAACCTTTAACGGTAGATCAAGCGCAGTACATTGTGGATTTGTGGGTAAGATCGCAGGGTGATAGCGCATTGGCACGATTGTTAGACTATTTTATCGGCAAATGCTTTGACGTTAAAATTGGGAATAGTTTTAACGGGGATTTCAACGCAGATTTTGACGTACAGCAATGAAAAGAATAGACGATCTTAAGAATAGGGTCGTTGAGTTCAATAATAAACTCACGTCCGGATTATTGATTCAAAACATCATATATGAAAATGAAGCGTATATAGTAGAGATGAATAGTGAAGATCAATTATATGATCAAGGTATTAATAATCTGGGCGTGAGTATTATGGATTATAAGCCATACACCCCCCGAACTATTGCTATAAAAGAAATGAAGGGACAGCCGACTAACCGTGTCACTCTTCGTGATGAGGGAGATTTCGAAGAAAGTTTCTATTTAGAGGTTAATAACACGCAATTTGAAATTCGGGCATCAGATTTCAAGACCGAAGATTTGATTAAAAAATACGGGAGGCAAATATTGGGATTGACTGATGAAAATATCAAGGAATTGATTTGGGTGTACATATTCCCGGACTTGTTGAAAACAGCTAAACAAATGATTTATGGATAGAGTAATTAAAATTGAGAACCCAGAATTAGTAGATCGGGTAATAAATCAAATACAGGATGGATTAGCAAATAATTTACCATGGCTGAATCATGTGTTTGGAAGGGCTGAAAGGTTAGTTAAATCTATAAACGGGAAGAAATATTACGAGCCACATTCATATATTTCCGGAAACGAATATATACCATTATCTCCGGATTCTCACTTGGGGAATTTTTGCTTTTTCTTGGTGGATGATCCCGATATTATCAACTGGGTGCCGGGGATGCAAAGCGGGCATAAATATCCCGTTTCTATCGTGTTCTGGTTCAATATGCGTACTATCACAAATAGTGCTAATAATAGAAATATTGAGGCCGTAAAACTTCAAATCATGCGAATTTTAAACGGTGGTTTCTGGTTGCGTTCCGGCAATCTGGTATTTAACCGGGTTTACGAGAAGGCCGAAAACATTTACAAGGGATTTAATATTGATGAGATAGACAATCAATTTCTAATGCATCCGTTTGCCGGGTTAAGATTCGAGGGTGAAATTGAAATTAGTGAACCATGTATAGAGTAAAATATGAGTGAATTTGTATCAATCGTTATCGGTGTCGCATTATGGGCGGCGTTTGTTTTAACCCTGTTTCGGAAATGGGGTATTATTGAGTACGTGCAAGTCCACGGGAATAATTTTTTTTCCAAAATGTTTCATTGTGACTTTTGTTTGTCTTTTTGGACTTCTGTCATTATTTCAGTGACGTTGTTTGTCTTTTCTGGATGTGCGGATATGTTGTTCATCCCTTTTTTATCAACCTGTATAACTCGAATATTGCTATGATAATTGTTAGAAATAATATTATACCTTTCAAGGGATTTAAAGCGATGTATTTCTTTGGAATCCTTTTTGTGAGAAAAGATTGCGTGATGACAGCTAGTAGCATGAATCATGAAAAAATACACGATGCACAAGCTAAAGAAATGTTATTTATTTTCTTTTACCTGTGGTACGTGATTGAATGGGTAATAAGATTATTTATGAAAGGTAATGCGTACCGGAATATATCCTTTGAACGTGAAGCGTACGATAATCAGCATTACACTTATTATCTGGAGGAAAGAGAGCATTATTCATTTATAGAATATTTAAAGAAATGAAAAAGGTAAAATTAGGGGGTCATACCCTAGAAATATACGATTCTATCGAAGAATTACCGATGATTCGATTCCACAAATACAACAAAATGTTGCTAATAGATGCCGGGATAGGGTCGGACTTGTCGGACGTGGATAGACATATTGAGAAGGCGATACGATATTCACGGAGTAAGACACCGGAACTGGCCGCAGTGGAATTGGATAATATGAGGCAAAATATTTATTTCATCCAATCAAATTTAAGCCCTAAACACTTGGCGTTTTCCGCACTGATTAAATCTATTGATGGCAAACCATGTCACGATTTGTCAGAAGAGGGGTTAAGAAAAGTAGTTCAATCATTAGAACACGCAACAATAAAAGAAGTGATAACCGAATTTGATTCGGTCAAAAAAAAAATAGACGAAGAGTTACAAATGTATTTCCCGCAAACCTTTGATGATGCGGAATTGAAAGAGTATTTTGACAAGTTGAAAAGACGAACAATGTTAATGCTCGATTCAATAATAAACGGTGAAACGGATAAAAATAAATCTGATATTGAAAAGTTGACGGATGAATTAATGATTTATTCAAAACCTTATATCTTTTCCGGAACCGATAACATGGAGATAAACTATGACAAGCAATTTGAAAGAATGTGTTTGAATATATCTCAAAACTTGAACGTGAACCCGAAGAATTTCACCGTATTAGAGTATTATAATAGCTATGAATACATAAAAGAATTGATAAAAGAACGGAAAAAGTCGATTAAGGCGAAATAAAAGATTATTTTTGATTGAACGATAAAATTTCGTATTTTTAATTTAAGTCGATTAGAATCGAAATAAACCACTAAACTAGGCATCATGGCAGATAATAACAACCCGATAAAATATAGCGATCTAGTAAGCCCGGATAATTCAATTACCGATCTTATTAAACAATTAGATGAATTAAGCGATTCATATACTAACGCATTAAAAAATATCAGAGGTGAGGCGATCAAGCTGACCGAAACTTTAAAGGGTGTCTCCGGTGCTACCGAGGAGGGAAGAAACACCACAAAAAAGGCTGTAACTGATGCCGATCGTTTAGCAAGAGCGCAACGGGAATTAAATTTCGCTCAAAGTGACACCGCAATAGAGTTAGCGAAAATAAAGGCGGCGCAACGGGAAGCGAATCAAATAGCGAAATTAGTAGTAAAAGCTAACAATGCGGAGAAAGATAGTTATGATGAACTGTCGGCGCAGTACTCGTTAAATAAGATCACGTTAAATTCGATGTCACGTGCTATGAGGGAAGGGACAAAGCAAGGGCAGGAGTTGGAAAGGCAAACACGTGAGATATATGAAGAGATGAAAAGGTTGCAGGCAGCAACCGGAAAAACATCATTAAATGTTGGTAATTATCCAGATTTGGATTTGTCAAACGTGGAATCTCAATTAAAATCGCTTGTTGGATTAAATAATCAATTCGGGGAATCGTTGTTGAATTTGGGTAGGGGTGGAGATGCTGCAAAATCAACATTATCGGCAATTGGAGACGGTGCGAAAGCATTAGGCAAGACTTTACTAGGTCTTTTATCAAATCCTGTTTTTTTAGCGATAGCGGGTATCGCTGCGGCGGGTGTAGCATTTAAATGGTGGTATGATTATAACGCAGGATTGGTCGAGGCTACACGTCTAACTCAACAATTTACTAGCAAAGAGGGGGATGATTTAAAAAATTTCAGAAATGAAATACAAGGCGTTGCGGACACTTTCAACAAGGATTTCAAGGAAACGTTAGTAGCCGCTAATGCATTAGCGAAACAATTTGGTATAAGCGTAGATGAGGCATTAAGATTAATTAAAGATGGTTTCATTGCGGGAGCTGATGCGAGTGGTGAATTTTTAAATGGTGTTAGGGAATATCCGGCTTACTTTAGGGAGGCCGGAATAAGTGCCGATCAATTTATCGCAATTATCTCACAAACAACCAAACAGGGTATTTTCTCGGACAAAGGTATAGACGCAATAAAAGAGGCAAATATCCGTCTTCGTGAAATGACTAAATCTACCGCCGCCGCTTTAGATAATATCGGTATCAGTTCTAAACAGGTTCAGAAAGATTTGCAAAGCGGTGCGAAGACAACATTTGATGTCATGCAGGATGTGTCACGTAAATTAAATGAACTTCCGGCATCATCTTCCGTTGTTGGTACTGCGATTGCCGATATTTTCGGAGGCCCCGGAGAGGATGCGGGATTGCAATATCTCAAGACTTTAAAAGATATTGATACTAACTTGCAAACGGTAAAAGAGAGTGCCGGAGAATTAGGTAGATTGCAGGAGGAGCAATTAAGAAGTCAAATAGAACTAGATAACGCTATTTCAGCGTTGTTTGATCAAACCGGAGGAACGTTTGAACGATTGACTACTAATGCTAAAATATTTATTAATCAAGGTATAACTGGAATTATCAAGGGCATTATAGATATTTATAACTATTTTGTAGAGTTGTATAATGAAAGTCTAGCGTTTCGGGTATTATGGCAAGGTATAGTAACAGCATTAAAAAACGCTTTTGACATTATCGGGAATGCATTTGGATATGTCATTGATATAATAAAAGGTGTTGGACTTGCGATTAAGGGCGTATTTACATTAGATTGGGATACATGGAAAGAAGGTGTTAAAACTGCAATAAACGCACTTCCCAAGGCAATAGAACAATCTTTTAAAGATGCGGCAGAAAACATGAGAGAGGGGGTAGATAATTTAAATAAAGAAGCCAAACCGATCACAATTCCGGTAAACGTTGAGCAAGTTGACGGAAGTTCATCAGAAGGATTCAAAACGGGAGGTGGCAAACCTACCAGAACACGTGAGGAGATTTTGAAGGAAGAAAAGGCAATACTAGAGGCTAGACGAAAATTTGAAGATGTACAATTGGCTTTAGAGAAAGAAGGGTATGAAAAAAGACGTAAACAGATAATATTAAATTACACACGTCAACGAGAAGATATAAAGCGAGAACTAAATACTAATTTGGAGTTGACAATCCAACAACGTAATTACATGAATCAAACTATTATAGCGTTGGAGCAACAACAACAACAAGAATTATTAAAGCTAGATCAACAAAGAGATGCGCAGCAATTGAGTGTATTAAAGAAAAGTATCGATTTGAGGTTGAAGGCAGTAAAAAAAGGATCAACACAAGAATTGCAGCTAAAAATAGAGGCTAATAACGCACAGCGAGATTTAGAGCTAGCGCAAAATGAAGCCCTTCCGGAAGATCAACGGCAAAGTCCATCGGAAATAAAGGCATATTACGATACTATAAATCGAGAGATATACGATAGTTACTTACAATTAGAATTGCAGAAACTCGATTTAGAGCAACAAATGAAAGAAAGTCAATTCTTGTTAGAAGAACATAGCGAAGCAAGGATTACCCGGTTTAGATTGCAGGCAGAAAAAGAACGTTTGCAAAAAATATTGGAATTAAACGAGAGATCAAATATTAAGATGGAGCCTGAGCAAGTCATGGCAATTCAAGCACAGATCACGGGATTAGATTCTCAAATAAAAGACACTTTAAGCATATTTAAGGGCGGTAAAAACGTGGACTTCTGGGAGATGCTAGGTATTGATATGTCTAAAGAGAAAAAAGAGGCAATTAGTGAATCTATGCAATTTGCTATGGATCAATTAAATCAATTCATGGATTACCGGGTTCAAATGGCGGAACGTGCAGTTTCCGTGGCAGATGCAGAGGTTGAAAGCGCACAAAGAGCTTTAGACGCTGAAATAGAAGCAAGAAACAACGGTTATGCAAATAACGTTACTATGGCTCAAAAAGAGCTAGACAACGCCCGCAAGAATCAACAGAAAGCGTTACAGGAACAAAGAAAAGCTCAGAAACAGCAGGCCGCAATACAAGCATTAGAACAAGTTGGTAGTTTGGTTACGGCTACGGCAAAAATTTGGGCATCATTGGGGGCATGGCCTCCGGCAGCTATCGCCGCTATTGCTTTAATGTGGTCTTCGTTTGCTGCATCAAAAGTAAAGGCTGCACAGCTTACTAAAAACACTACCGGGACAGAAGAATATGGGGAGGGTACCGTTGAATTATTACAGGGAGGATCACATCAAAGCGGTAATGATATAGATTTAGGAACTAAGCCAGACGGCACCCGCAGAAGGGCGGAAGGTGGAGAATATTTTGCGGTAATCAACAAAAGAAATTCACGTAAATTCCGGAAATACATACCTAGCGTTATAAATTCACTAAATAACGGTACATTCGCTAGTAAATACTTAAACGCATATTCTGGTTCTGATGGTATTCAGATTAATGTAAGTCAACAATCGAATGATTTAAAAGAATTGACCGATAATGTTAGGGAAATAAAAGATCAGAATAAACGTAAGACGTTCATTGATGGTAATGGAAATTTAGTGGTGATATACAAGAATAAAAAAAGGATATATAAAAATAATTGACAATGAACCCGATATATAAATTTATCATTGAAATAGAATCAAATGGAAGTACCACGCAACACGTGGTACATCCGGTTTATAAATCCGACATGGCAAAAGAATACGAGTTAGAATCTAATCAAAGATTCTATCGTGAAAAAATGTCCGGTAAATTTGATTTCGTGAAAGATGATTATGATCTTATCAATTCAAATGCTTTTGAAACTGAATTTATATTCATCATTCAAATTTCGTTAGACCTCGGAAAAACTTACAAAGAATATTTTAGAGGCAAGTTCATGAAAACAGATTGTGAATTTAATGATTACGATAAAATTTGCAGGGTTCAACCGGACGTATTAGATGAATATAACGATGTTTTAGCAGGATTAGAAAAAGAGTACAATTTGATAACTTTGGCACCGGAAATAGTACGTTTGAACTATGATAAAAGGCCTTTAATTCAAGTTTACACGCCCGGAGAGTCGGTAGTATCTAATTTTAGTTCTGGCGCATACTGGGAGCAGGATAGCGAGGTAATAACGGATAAAGAAGAATTACAAGATAAATATCATTTTGCGTTATCTGCATTGCTTAAAGAAATAGTAGTAACCCCACATCAAGGGTCTCCGGCGGCGGTTGCTACAACGTACAAGGGAATGATAAATATTAGTTCAGATGGTGAAACATTTGAAGGTAGATTGAATCCGGTTGATCCAGTAAATTATTATATGTATGTAAAACAAGTGTATCAAGGATTAGGAGATTATAGTGCAGTAACATTTGAAATTAGGAGGGCAAGTACTGATGAGGTATATTTCCGGTATTTTAATACAACGGGGGGAAAAGATTTTGATAATGCTACTTTCATAATGGATGCGCAGGGAGATATTGCGAAAGGCGAGATGCAAGCAGATATGACAACATATAATATGTTCGTTCGGTATATGCTAGATGTTGAAAAAATTGGCGATGATAATACATATCCTATACCTTCGGAGGATATAGTAGAGAACAATAGTAATTACAAATACGTGATTGGACTTGTTTTCCCGGATATGTTTTATATGTCTTCAAATTATTCTGATACACCGACGGAATGGGGCTTGGCTCCTAATGGCAAATATTATCTACCTGTAAGAGATAGTATTTTAAATTACAGATTCTATCCGGTTGCACGTTCGACATGGGCATATACTTCTATTTGGTTTAAATTCTCAATATTTGATACAATTTATGATCAAAGAGGACGTAAGCAATATACTTTAAGAGATGCTTACCCGTTATCATCGTGTATTCAAGTACTATTAAATGAATTCGCACCGGGTATAACTCATGAGGCAACAAGTGAGTACAGCCAATTTTTGTATGGTTCAACAAATCCAATTACAAATGCTGCAAACAGGACATTATTAATATCCCAAAAAACGAACGTTATAAGGGGTGACTATGATCAACCAGCGCAGAAAGCTCCGATCACATTACAGCAAATAACAAATATGCTTCGTGATGTATTTAAGTGCTATTGGTACATAGAAGATGGTAAATTTAAGATCGAACATATTCTATATTTTAGGAATGGGGGTTCGTATTCTTATGTTCCTAGCATTGGGGCTGATTTAACACAACTTGAAACGACAAGGTTAAATAAAAAATGGGCATTTAATACGTCAGAATGGACGTTTGATAAGGTAGACATGGCCGAAAGGTATCAATTTGAATGGATGGATGATGTGACGGAATTTTTTGAAGGATACCCGATTCAAGTTTTAAGTAAATATGTTTCACAAGGTAAAATAGAGGATATATCAATATCTAATTTTAATCCAGACATTGATTATATGTTGATGAATCCTAATGAAATTAGTACCGATGGTTTCGCCTTATTTCTAGCTGATGGTAGTGGTAATCAATATACATTACCTTACTACGAATATCGTGATGAATATGTAGATTCATATAAGCTTCAAAACGGATATTGTGCGCTTGTTTATACTATACCTACATTTTGGGTGTATGATCTTCCGGCAAGGCAAGTTAATATTAATAAGAAGAATACAACGGCTAGAGGAATAGAGAGAGGGAAAAAACAGCAAGTATCATACCCTAGTGTAGAAGACCCGAACCCGATGAAATTAATTAAAACATACATAGGTAACGGACAAGTAGATAAGATTTCCGTAAATTTGCAAAGTAGAATGAATAAAATTACGCTGAAATATGACACAGAATAACAACTTTAGCGTTTTACCTTGGTATGATTCAATAGAATTGCAGAATCACAGGCGTAGTTATGCGTATGGGAACATATACCCGTTGTTCGCTCAAACAAACGTGTTACTACCTTTCCAAATTATAAGAGATCACATATCTAATAACCTGTTTACCGTTAAATTATACGACAAGTCCGGCAAATTCATTAAGGATATTAGCACGGAAATGAGGGGTGCGGGATTGTCAGTTCAGCAAATAGATGATAAAGATGTGATATTATTCCCCGGATTGCTTAAAATGAACACAGGCATGAAAGAGGGGATTTATTATATGTCATTAACTGATGGGGTAAATACTTGGTGGTCTGAAATGTTCACGTTAGTAAATGATGTGTCGGGGTATCTAAAGATAGAATGGTATGATATTAATAATCTGTATTTTGATGCCGGATTAATAATATATGACAATCCGATTTTCACTAATTTCCTGTACTTGTGTACTGAGTTAGGGAAACCGGAATATCAGTTTGAAGAGGAGGGGGAAGATCGGGACGGTTATTTCTTCCCGGAAAAAAGAATATCAGAAAAGACATACAGATGTACAATACTCGCATCGGAATATTTATGCGATGTTATGCGCTTGATAGGTCTAAGCGATTACGTTCGTGTTACTGATAAGTACGGTAGAAAATACGATTGTGATACTTTCTTGATAACTCCGGAATGGCAAACGCAAGGTGATTTGGCTAGCATAGAAATTGAATTTGAAACGGACACGGTAGTTAAAAAGATAGGACAAGCTATACAACCGGGTGTTGATAGGATACAATTATCTGTTAGTCCAACCGAAATTGAACTACCATACGCCGGAGGCAATAGCCAATTCCGGGTTACTTCAAATTACGCTTGGGAAATCACGCAGGGCTTATCATGGGTAGAAACGAATATTGTTCACGGGTACGGTAATACGAATGTGTATATCAATGTTACTACGCAACCAGATGACGAAAGAACTGGCGAAATAATCATACAAACGGTAGATGGTAGCCAATCAGCAATAGTAAATATAAGACAGCTTGGCAAGAGTATTACTATATCTCACCAGACATTAACATTTGATGCAGATGATGTGTCAAGAAGGCTAATTCAAGTTGATAGTACAAATGCATGGACTTCTGAAATGATTTAAAGTATTAATTATGGCAAATATAGCACCTAAATCCGGGAATGCTGGAACTACACAAGTCACTATTACTCCAACAACATATTTGGGTAATACGGATAAAATACAGACGTTTAGATTCCAGATAGATTCTAGTAATTATGCAGATTTAAAAATTACAACAAAAGCCGCAGACCCGTTTATCACACAAGCATCAGTAAATGAAGCGACAATCCCCGCCGATGGCGGAAGGGCTGAATTTATAGTACAGACAAACGCAAAAAATTTTATTATAAGATTGGCTAGTCAATACGTTATAACAATCGATGTAGTGATACAATATCATGATGCAATCGTTGATCAGAGGAAATTAACAACGAATAATGAGGTAAATATTGATTTACATGGTATCGCATCATCAGAACCGGGTATAGTATCAATTATTCCGGTCATGCCTGTCAACACGAGTGGGGTAGCGTTTCGGTCTCAATTAGTAGTATGGGCGAATGATAAAACGGCTAGCCCGTACCAAGCGAAAATAATACAAGAAGGATAATATATTGTTTAATTTTGTAAAAAAAAAAAATGGCAATAAATTTAAATTGGACGCCTAAGAGCGGATCAGCAGGAAATACGTCAGTATCGGTTACTACTGGTACTCATACGGGGAATGCATCGCAAACTAAAAAGATAAGGTTTAAAATTGATGACAAATTTTATAAAGATTTGACGGTAGTAAAACGAGCGGCAGCTAGGTATTTGACAATGGACAAATCAGTGTATAGCATCGCTTATAATGCCACGGAAGTAACTATTACTGGGGAATCTAATGCGGGTGATATAACGTTGGCACTAAATTCTACTCCATTCTCCGGAGTTACGGTAAATTATGAGTTTAAAACAGGTAGCGTAACTGAAAATGGCTCGATAGAATTGGCCAAAACTGATAAAACGGTTTCTTTCCCTTTGGGTACGTTAAATAACGTGTCGGCGAACTCTTTCACGTTAAAAATAACAGGAATTCCGGCTAACACCGATACTGCTAGTAAAAACATAAATGTAAAAATGGCCGCAGACACGTTGGGATATGTCGTGACAAATGTTGTGCAAGCAGCACGCCCGGCCTATGTTCTTAACCCGGTTGGTTCTTGGAGTTTGCCGGAGGTTTCATGGAAAGGTGGTACGGCAACATTACAAGGAACTACTAACGCAACGGTATTAACATTTGGTGGTAGTACTTCGGAATCTGAATTTACCGTGAATATATCGGCAACTTTAGGTAGTGTTACCAAATCGGGAACTCTGGTAATGGACGGAGCGGCCGGGTCTTTAACGTTAGATTTCGGAATACCTTTTGATGCTTCAATTAGGAATTTGACGGTTAATGTTACATTCCCCGAAAATTTGTCGCAAGTACCGATAGATTTGAATGGAGAAATAACACCCGGCGATAACACGGCAGGCAAAGAAGAATACACGATACCACAGGAAGGTAGGGCAATACCTTATATCACAGAGGTGCCGGGATGGGATAGAAATATCCCATCAGAAGGAGTAGAAGTGGTATTAACAGGAAAGACAAATGCATCCGTATTTAAATTGACCCAGAATGATCCGACAGGTAATAGAATTATTACAGGAGAAATAACCATCGGAAGTACGACTAAAACATTTGAATTAGGAGCAAATGTTACTGTAATTGTATTGCAATCTTTTACCGATACGGAAGCAGATGTTACTATAAAATTAAATATTGGACAAAGTACTTTAACCACGAATCGATCATTTACAATATCGGTATTGCCACTCGATAATAATAATAATTCCGGTGTTGCATCAGTATCTCATATTACGCAAGCTGCCGCACCTAAATTAATAGTATCACCGGAATTATTAACATTTACATGGAATGATACTACTAAGAAAGAAGTAAGTGTAGATTCGAATGAAGATTGGACAAGTTCTATAACAGATTAAATATAATATCATGAGTTTAAATATATCATATAGCCCTACATCTGGTAAAGGTGGCGTAGTAAGTAAGATTCCGGTGGGCGTTGGACAGCACAACGGATACGCAAATCAGACAAAACGCATACAATTCCAAAACGCCACGAAGAGAGTAACTAAATATGTAACCGTAACACAAACGGGTAGACCTTTATTTGCTCTGTTTGATTCTGATGAATGGATAGATGTAGCAGGTACGCAACGCATACCTCATGGTGGAGGTATCGCCACGTTTGAATTTACTAGCACGAACTTACAAACTATAGTATTTAAACAAACGAATATTTCAGATGCAGTTATTAACGCACCTTTACGTTTCGAGATAACGTGCGGGAGCGTGACGAAGGTAGCAAATATTAATCCCGCTACATTAGTTGATAATCCCGTTACGGTTGATTTAAAGCCGGGAAATGCTGATGATGCGCACGTGTGTACTATCAAAGTGACGGTTCCGGCAAACATTGGAACAACTGAAAGAGTTCTAACATTTGCTGCGGTTCCAAATGACGTGGCAGCACGAATAGCAATAGCATTGAGAGTTCAAGATGTTGAAAATGCAATATCTTTAAGTGTTACAGAATTAACAATAGCTGCGGATGATACTGCACCTAAGACGGTGACCGTTACCAGTACTGCGGCATGGACGGCGGCAGAAATTTAATATTATAAGTATGGGAATGATGGATAGCATAATAATTCAAGAAAGGAATATATTAACCGGGACGGCTACGACTTTAGCCGCCCCACTCGTTGATTTTTACCGACCCTTGATACCTTTCTTTCTTTTGGCAGTAGTATTGGTAGTGTGTGATTGTAGGTTCGGTGTAGCGGCAGCGAGAAAAAGAAATGAACGAATTAGACAATCTAGGAAATGGAGACGATCTGTTAACAAGATGGTAGATTATATTTGTTGGGTTACTTTAGCGGGTCTTTTCGGTGAATCTTTCGGGTCAGTGTTAGGTATCCCAATTTTATCGATATTGATTCTATTGTTAGTGTATGGTATCGAGATTATGAGTTGTTTTAACAATTTCTTTGAATCAAGGGGTATAAAGAAAAAGATAAACATTTTCAAGCTGTTTAATAGACCAGAAATAGAGAATTGCATTGAAAATATAGAGGACGAAAATAAAGAATAAAATGAGACCTATTTTAATAATACTAGATGCCGGGCATGGTATTAATACTCCTGGAAAGCGTTCCCCGGTTTGGCCGGATGGAACGCAATTATTTGAATATAAATTCAATCGTGATGTAGTTAAAAAAATAGTTGAATTTCTTAAATCTGAGAACATCAATTATCATGTTTTAGTTCCGGAAGATGATGACATTTCATTATCTGAAAGATGCAAGCGTGTAAACGCTATTTATGATAAAACGAACGGGAAATGTATTTTGTTTAGCATACATGGGAATGCCGGAGGTGGAGAGGGATTTGAATGTTTCACGAGCGTTGGCGAAACATATTCCGATAAAATAGCTACAATTCTATGCGAGGAAGCGAGAAAAGAATTTAGTTCAGATGGATTTAGAATGAGATTCGATTATTCCGATGGTGACCCAGACAAGGAAAGTGATTTCTATATTCTAAAACACACGAAATGCCCGGCGGTATTATCTGAAAATTTTTTCTACGATAACGAAAAAGAATGCAAATTGATGATGGATGAAGAATTCCAACGTAGAATAGCTAGAATACACGTGAAAACCATTAAAAATATTTTATTATGACACCAGAACAAATAAGGAAATTAATATCCGACAACTTGCAAGGACAAGGGACGGACTTAGATGCGAGCGGTATGCTTTCATCAATATTAAATTCAATCATCGATTTAATACACGATAATTCCGGGGAAAGCGGTGTGTACTTGCTAGAATACGATACACAACTACCTATTCAACAAGCTACGTATAATTCATTATTGAATGCTGTTGAAAAAGGACACGTCATAGTATTGAAAAGGGATGGAGACGGGAGTACAACGCTAATAAATAGTTATTTCGTGAATGGAGATTCGATTGAATTGACGTATAATTATATCGGGTACAACACGGTGTCAGAATCGTACAAGGCATATAACCACACGGTAATTATAGAGTCTGGGAAAGAACCGCAGGGTAAAACAGAGATTTTGCCGGATTTCTTCAAAAATGGCCATGGATCAAAAGCGTTGTTAAATAACGGTGAATATGATTATGTTCCCGTTACAAAAGGCAATATCGATGCTTACGAGACTCTTTTTAATACCACGTATGATAATGAAACGAATAAATTCAATATCACCGTTGGTGCCACCGTTGTAAGTCTTACGCCCGGAGAAATGATCATCGTGAATGAAGAATACAACAAGCCATCAAACGATGCAGATTTTACCGCAATGTGGGCGTATTCTATTTCTAAATATATTTGTTGTGCGCCTTGGTTCGAAGGGTTCGTAGGATTTAAATTACATAGCGCATTTTACAAGGCAGAAAGTGTTATAATGATTGATTTGAATTCGGTAGAATTACCAGTTGTCGATTTAACAAATGCTTTCTTCGGATGCTCTAGGCTAGAGCAAATAAGCGGTATAATTTCTATTCAATCTAATACGCCGATAATGAATGCGTTTAAAGGATGCGAAGTATTACACACGTTCAGATTGCATGGGTTGAATTCAAATATCGATCTTTCAGATTGTAGACAATTAACATTTGAAGTATTCGAGGATTTAATTGAAAATGCCGGAGATGGAAACTTTACTATAAAAGTTCATCCCGATGTGAAAGCCAAAATAGAAACGAATCCGGATTGGGATGTAGTACGTAATATGTTTGAGATTCACGATAATATCACGTTACAATGAATAAATTAATACTAGCTTATATCGCTATTGTTATTTCATTGCTGATAGTGATAGTAATTCAAAGAAAATCGAATGAAAAAATAAGGTTAGAACGGGATAAATACCGTTCTAATACTGAATTCCTGCTTTCTGAAACCAAGCATTATAAAACTATCGATAGTTTGAATGCCGTTAAAGTAAATGTTTTGGAATTGAAATTATCAGAATTTGAAAGATTCAGAAAAAAAGATTACGAAACGATTAATAAATTGCAGATCGAAAAAAGGGAATTACAATCACTAGCAAAGGTACAAACTGAAAATATCAATAATCTAAAAGGAACTATTAGAGATTCGATCGTGTATGTTGATCGGGTAATAATTGACACGTTGAGAAAGATTGATATAGTACAACCTTATTTTGAACTTCATGGGATTATAAAAGATGATGAATTTATCGGAAAGAGCATAACAAAGGATAGTTTGTACATAGTATCAACGATTGAATTTAAAAGGTTCTTAGGTTTCTTGTGGAGAACTAAAAAGATAAAGAACCGGGAAATAGACGTTGTTTCAATGAATGAAAATACACAAATATTAGGTTTCGAGTTCGTTGAAATAAGGAAATAACTACATTTGCAATGTAACTACGTCAAGAGTAATTTCCATATTACCTCTCACGCACACGCACATTCTTTTAT
>ERZ1034920.627-NODE-627-length-26463-cov-6.372690_pt1 | contig 26463 bp, 23 predicted proteins | sample MGYA00520688_ERZ1034920 | MGnify/ENA primary metagenome ERZ1034920 (study PRJEB33766, sample SAMN09781785) | gut metagenome | biome: gut microbiome | host: Homo sapiens | place: Madagascar | study: EMG produced TPA metagenomics assembly of the PRJNA485056 data set...
GTGTAGCTTTCTCTGTCTTTCTCCCTCTTTCTGTCCATAAGGAAGTTGACCGCACCTGTGATCGTGCGTCCTGCCGTAAGCTCATTACCGCCGAAAAATGCAGAATAATCATATTCATGAAGCAGATCACGGCAGACTTGCAGTTTCTCTTGAAACTTCGGATATGCGACCTTTGCAATATCCGTGTTGCCGTAGTTTTTCTTGTCACGAACGGTATAATCGTTCATCGCCTGTTTCAATGCACCTGCAATGCCGACATAATCAACGACCAGACCGCCTTCCTTATCACGGAACACTCTGTTTACACGGGCGATAGCCTGCATCAGATTATAGCCCATCATCGGCTTATAGACATACATCGTTGCAAGGGACGGCACATCAAAGCCTGTCAGCCACATATCGACCACGATAGCAATTTTCAGCGGACTGTCATTGTCCTTGAATTTTGTTGCAAGCTCCTCTTTGTGGCGCTTGTTGCCGATGATACTATGCCATTCTTCGGGATCTTTGTTAGAAGCCGTCATGACAACAGCGACCTTTTCCTCCCACCCCGGACGGATCTCAAGGATACGCTTGTAAATCTTCATAGCGATAGCACGGGAGTATGCAACGATCATTGCTTTACCTGTCAGCAGGTTCTCACGATAGTTCTCATAATGGTCAAGAATATCGTCCACAAGCGATTTTATCGTATCATCGTGACCGAGGATAGCTTCCATTTGCCCAAGTTCACGCTTGCTTTTCTCTATCACATCGGCATCGGCATTCTGCGCCATGATCTCATATTCGGTGTCAATCAGTTTCAGCGTGTTTTCATCGAGTTTCAGCTTCATGACACGGCTCTCGTAGTAAACAGGACGAGTAGCGCCGTCCTCAACAGCCTGCGTCATATCGTAAATGTCGATATAGTCACCGAACACCTCACGGGTGTTCCTATCCTCTCTGGATATAGGAGTACCCGTAAAGCCGATATATGTAGCATTCGGGAGCGTATCACGGATAATTCGAGCCGTGCCGATGACCTTACGGGCAACAAGTTCGCCGTCCTCATTCTTCGTCATCTTGATTTTTTCTGTCAGACCATACTGCCCTCTATGGGCTTCATCAGCCATAACGATGATATTTCTTCTTTCAGACAGCGGTTCGCCAGATTCCTCAAACTTTTGCATCGTGCTGAAGATAATGCCGTTTGCCTTGCGACCGTCAAGGAGCGTTTTCAGATGTTCACGGCTCTCTGCGTGGACTGGCTCCTGCCGGAGAAATGCCTTGCACTTCGCAAACTGCGAATAGAGCTGATCGTCAAGATCGTTTCTGTCCGTGATAACAACGATAGTCGGGCTTTCAAGGGCAGATTGGAGCAAGTGGGCATAGAACACCATTGACAGCGACTTGCCCGAACCCTGCGTATGCCAGAATACACCGCCCTTACCGTCGGTGACAGTAGCTTTCTTGGTGGATTCAATAGCCTTACGAACGGCGAAATACTGATGATAGCCTGCAAGTATCTTATAACTTTGCAAGCCCTCATTGGAAAACAGGATAAAGTTTTTCAGAATATCGAGCAGACGGTCTTTTGTGAAGATACCCTCAAAGAAAGTGTCAAACTGAGCAAACTGCGTATTTTCATAGCTGCCGTCCTTTGTTTTCCACTCCACATAGCGATCCTCGCCCGAAGTGATCGTGCCTGCTCGGTTCTCCGAGAGGTCACTCATAACGCAGATCGCATTATAGATAAACATAGACGGAATGGAGTGCATATAGTTTCTGATCTGCGTATAGGCTTCGGAAGCGTCCGTTTCCTCACGGGAAGGAGATTTCAGCTCCATAAGCACCACAGGCAGACCGTTGATGAACAGCAGAACATCAGGGCGCTTCTCGTCATTCTCGATGAAAGTCCACTGATTCGCCACGATAAAGGAGTTATTGTCCGTGTTTGCGTAGTCCACAAGGTAGCATATCGCAGAGCGCTCCTCGCCTTTGTCGGTGTAGCGTACTTCAATGCCGTTTTGCAGATAGTCCATAAATACAGCGTTTTTCTGCACCAGCTCGCCGTTTTCAAAGTTCTGAAGCTTAAAGAGTGCATCGCTGATCGCATCATCGGGGAGCGTGGGATTGAGCCGATAGAGAGCCGCCGTCAGCTCGTCCATATACAGCGGTGTCTTATAGTCACGGTCGATCGCCGGACCGTAGGCGTGGGTGTAGCCCATTTCCTCAAATAGCTGTATTATTGCGTTTTCGTATTTTTCTTCGGTGTAAGGCATATTCTATCAGCTCCTTTATATCTCTACGCTTGACATTCTGCTATTATCGTATTTATATATTTGATGTGGAAATGGTTTTACTGATAAATCATACACACATAATGTGGGTAGTTCAAGCGGTGGAGTAATATGTTCAAATAATTTATATGGGGTATACCAAAACAAATAGTCAATACCCTTATCTGCAAATACACTAAGGAAGTCATTGTCAACAAAGAAAAAGTGTGGACGACCACTCATTCCTTCTCCTTTGTGCAACTGCTTTTTATGGTCAATAGCTTGTTCAGCTTCAAAATAGGCAGATGATTCATCAAAGACAAGGAATATCACCTTATATCCTGGGTGGTTTTCCTTGTATATTGGAATACTGTCGATGTGTTTTGCTATAACACGCTGAAAGCATTTCAAGTATAGATTATAATTATGATCTTCATGTGTCGAAAGTTGTGTATCGCCGTTTAGGAATACTCTTGCATTAGGAAATTGTTTTAATATGCCTGATTGCTCCAACTCTTTGAACATTTGTCGTTCATGAGCCATTGAGGGATTATAGAGCTTTCCTTTTTTGCCTTTATGCTCGTGATCGTTCACACGCATAACGTCCATCATGATCTTGTACTCATCAGAGTAAAAGTCAGGCGGAGGGGCTGATTTTCCGGAAGAATCAATCCAATTATCCCAATTGTCTTGATTACATACTTTATCTAAAATGCTCTCCAATTTAGGAGTTGGCGTAGGGAGTAGAGCAATTCTTTGTAATCCCGTTATATAGAATAATTGCAGATGCTCTATAATATCTGCTTCATTCTCACCGAATATCATAATATCCCTCCTAACATAAATGAAAATTTAGAACAGCAGGCGCAGGCTCTGTTCAAGGCGTGGTTTGTGGATTTTGAGCCATTCGGCGGCGTTATGCCTGATGATTGGCAAGAAACAACGCTAAATGAAAATTTACGCCTGCAAGCCGCCTAAATCTTAACCGCCGACACGTCGATCTCGCCGTTCATCAGCTTCGGCAGGAGCATGTCACGGAGGGCGGCAAGACGTTGATTTTCAATAGTTCTGTTGAGAATATCACTATAAATAGGCTCTGCTACCGCTATGAAGCTATCAATTTGCTCCGATGATAAGGCAGGAACACTCTCTGTATCAAAATCACGAGTAATGATAGCATCGAATACAGCTCCGCTTGCCTTGTGCTTTAATGCCTTTACAGTTTCAAGGACATAGTGATAAACAATGATCTGGTGAAGTCCGTCCTTGCCTGCAAGAGCATAGCAAGATTGGTTCATCGACATAGGCACACCTGCAAGGCTAACCTTTCCGACAGTACCACGAGCTGTAAGAAATACGGTATTTACAGGATATAAGCGACTGTTGCAGTTATCAAGCCCCAAAGGAGTAATATTCTTTTCAGTTGTCAAAACATAGGGAGTTCCTACATCTTTCGGGGTAAAGAACGGTATTTCTCCGTTCCAATACTCTTGCTTGCCTGTTTTAGGCGTTCCACCGCCAAGTACTTGAATAACAGAAGTGAACGGCACTCGCTCCTGAATGTCTGCTATCAGGTTCTTGAACAGAGCCTGCGCCTGCTGCTCTAAATTTTCATTTATCGCAGTATTCATAGTGATTTTACTATCAATCTCATATAATATACTGGCAATTTGCTTTTGCTCGGATAATTCAGGAATATTGCACTCTATGTTATTAAGTATTCCTTGTGTAAGTAGAGGTTGGCTTGTTCCTATATGACGTTCGTTTAGGTGTAGGCTTTTAAGCAAGTAATATGCGAAATGAACGTCAGTGCAATCTAAAGGCAATGCGGCTATTGCATTATCCGAAACCCAGCACTTGCCGTTTTCATAGTATACACTACCGCAATACACACCAACACGTCCAATGATTATACAGTTTTCATAATTATTGCTATCTGCATAATCTAAAACTCCGTTACCACCGTACACAGGAATACAACCGCTGTTTTTAGGTCTTTTTTTACCATTACTAAAAGAGATAATACTTGACAGAGTTACAGTTTTCCAATCAGACATCATACCCAATCGCCCCCAGCTTCTCCCTGATCTCGTTTTCAAGCTCATGGGATTTTGCGAACATCTCCGACAGCTCCGAAGTCAGGCGTTTCATCTTCTCGTCAAACGGCTCGCCGTCATCTTCCTGCTCCTCAATGCCGACATAGCGGCCGGGCGTGAGAATGTAGTCCTGCGCAGCGATAGCCTGAATGTCAGCCACCGCACAGAAGCCCTTGACTTCCTCTAATGTGCCGTCCTGGAATGCCTTGAATGTATCAGCGAGCTTCTGAATATCCTCGTCCGTGAAGTCACGGTGCTTGCGGTCAACCATATAGCCCATTTTACGGGCATCAATGAACAACGTTTTGCCTTTCTGCTTCTTGCCCTTTGTTATGAACCACAGCGTTACAGGAATCGTAACGGAGTAGAAAAGCTGTGTCGGCATCGCCACGATACCCTCAACCAAGTCAGCTTCAATGATATTCTTGCGAATATCGCCTTCACCGCTGGACTGCGTAGACAGCGCACCATTCGCAAGCACCAAACCGATCTTGCCGTTCGGTGCAAGGTGGTGTATCATGTGCTGTATCCACGCATAGTTAGCATTTCCGGCAGGCGGTACACCATATTTCCAACGAATATCGTCTTTTAGCTTATCCTGCCCCCAGTTGGAGAGGTTGAAAGGCGGATTTGCCATTATAAAGTCGGCTTTTAAGGTCTTGTGCAGATCGTTGAAGAATGTATCTGCATGATACTGTCCGAAATCTGCATCAATACCACGGATAGCCATATTCATCTTAGCCATTTTCCATGTATCGGCATTGGATTCCTGTCCGTAAACAGAGATATTGCCCCTGTTACCGCTGTGAGCCTGAATAAATTTCGCACTCTGTACGAACATACCACCCGAACCGCAACAAGGATCGTAAACACGGCAGTTCTCAAACGGGCGCAGTATCTCAACCAGTGTGCGAACAACACTTGACGGAGTATAGAACTCACCGCCCTTTACACCTTCGTATGCGGCAAACTGAGCGATACAGTATTCATAGGTGCGACCGAGCAAGTCCTTGCTGTCCTCAGTGTCGGTCATATCCATATTGGTGAACAGGTCAACAACATCACCGAGAACACGTTTGTCAAGATCGGGGCTTGCATAATTCTTCGGCAGAACGTTCTTCAAGGTCTTGTTCTCGTCCTCAATAGCTCTCATAGCATCGTCAATCACAGAGCCGATCTCAGGAGTATGGGCGGCAGCGGACACCACAGACCAACGAGCCTTTTCAGGCACGAAGAAGATATTGTCCATAAGGTATGCGTCAGGCTCGTCCTCGAAGCCGTCACCCTCAGCCACAAGCTCATTATAACGCTTCTCAAAAGCACTTGATATGTAACGCAGGAAGATAAGTCCCACGATAACTTTTCTGTATTCAGCAGCCGGAATATGCCCCCACAACACGCAGGCAGCGTCCCAAATCTGCTTTTCAAAGCCAATATTGGCGGTATTCTTTTCAGCCATAGTTTTTACACCTCTTAAACCTACGCTTACAGCGAGGTATTATCCATTATATTATAGCACAATCTGCACAAATAGTCAATGATTCGACAGTGAAAAATCTATATTTTTCACTGGGGATTTTTCGCATTTATACAATTTTGGCAGTTAAAACGAAAGGCTATCGCATTCCGCAATAGCCATTGATTTGCCATTATTCGCTCAGACAAGCGTTTTCAAGAATTGCAGGAGCTTTTCTGCCCTTTCATCGGAAAGCATACGATAGCACTCTACAAGCTCCCTCTCGTTACTGTTCAGGTAGGACACATCTTCCGAGTCTCTGAACATCTCCGCAAGAGATAACCCTAAAGGTTTTACCAAGCGACTAAGCGTATCGAAAGAGGGATTGCGATCACCACGCTCCAAATCTCTTATGTGCGTTTCCGATACTCCCGAAATCTGGGACAGCTTGTATACGCTTAAATTCTTTGCTGTTCGGGCTTTTTTCAGTCGCTCTGCTATGTCCATCAGGCTCATCTCCTCTCTTTATCTATTATAGTACAGCACCACGCAAAAAATAATTGCTGTAAAGCGTTGTAATTGCACTTGTTTTGCGTTATAATAGATAAAAGACTATTTGGTGGGATAACTATGAACATCTACACTGTGAGCTTTTTCGGGCATAGATACATAGAGCGTGGAACGGAGATAGAAAACCGCCTTGATAAGCTCCTGCATGACCTGATAACGCAGAAGGAGTATGTTGACTTCCTGATCGGACGGGACGGCGATTTTGACTTGCTTGCTTCTGCTGCCCTAAAACGAGCTATCCGAAGTCATGGATACGGCAATACCCACTTCACACTTGTCCTGCCGTACATGAAAGCAGAGTACCGTGACAACGAAAAGGAGTACCTTGCCTATTATGATGAAGTTGAGGTATGTGCCGAATCGTCCGAAGCTCACCCAAAGTCTGCTATCCAAGTCCGCAATCGGAGCATGATCGATCGAGCAGACCTTGTGATATGCTGTATTCAGCACAAAAGCGGCGGAGCATACCGCGCAATACAATATGCTGAGAAACAGGGCAAGAAGATAGTGAACCTTGCAGACGAAAACTGAATAAGCATCTGAAAAGAAAAATAGGACGATACCTTTGAGCTATTAGGCATCGCCCTTATTCGTTATTATAATGATTGTTCTTTTCGGTAGGTACTGCTACGGGCATAGTGTTACTATTTGGAACGGGGATAGTATTTCCCACTGACATTCTTTTGCTTGAAAGGAAGCTCCATTTTTCGCCGCAGCAGTCAAGCATTATCTGATATGCTCCGCCGAGAAACTGCACGGAACGGACGGTGGTATCGAACCTGACAGCGTTATCCACAGGCACATCACTTGCCGATTCGGGGCGGAACATACAGCGCTTGTCTATCCAGTTGGAGGCTCCCACGAATCTTGCCGCAAATTCGGACGCAGGGGAAGAATATACCTTTTCGGGAGCATCGTACTGCTCAACAGCGCCCTCCGACATAACGGCTATCATATCGCTCATGCTCATAGCCTCTGTCTGGTCGTGGGTAACGAATACGGCGGTTATTCCCAGACGGGAGACCAGCTCTTTCAGCTCCGAACGCATCTGCTCTCTAAGCAGTGCATCAAGTGCGGAAAGCGACTCATCAAAAAGTATGCACTGAGGTTCGATAACAATAGCTCGGGCAAATGCCACACGCTGCTGCTGACCGCCCGAAAGCTGATTTGGAAAGCGCTTTGCATAATCCTCCAGCTTGACGGCTTTAAGAGCTGCCATTACTTTTTTATCAAGCTCCGATGTTCTGCCCGATGTCCTGAGACCGAACGCTACATTTTCATATACGCTCATATGCGGCCACAGGGCAAAATCCTGAAAGACAAACCCAAGCCCACGCTTTTCGGGAGGAATATTCACGCCCTTTTCCGATGAAAATATAAGCTTGTCATCAAAGTATATTTCGCCGCTGTCGGGAGTTTCAAGCCCTGATATCATTCGCAGCAGCGTGGTCTTTCCGCAGCCAGAAGGCCCAAGCAGAGTAGTGAAGCTGCCGTTGTTTATTTCAAGGTCGAGAGGCTTTATTACTGTTTTGGTGCCATATTTTTTTGTAATGCCCTTAAGTATTATTTTCACCCTTATCACTTCCTTAATTTCACTGATTATATAATATCTATGTAAAATCGGCAATCGGCACTGTGAAAAATATGGGTAAATTCTGTATGATGTGACAATATGATTTTGAATATGGCAATGGTTCATAAAAAAGCCTGCCAATACAGGGCGTTATGCTCGCATTGGCAGACTTTTTCTGATATATTTTGGTAAATTTCAAATGTCATTCGTTTAAAATTTTGGCTTCATCATCTTTTGTGATGTATTTGGCGTTGACCATTTTTTCAAGCACGGCTTTGGTGCGCTTGGCTGCAAGCTCTGGCGATGTATCGGGTGAATATGCACCGGGAGCATTGGGCAGCCCCGCAAGCATTGCACATTCATAGTCGGTAAGTTCTGTTACGTCCTTTCCAAAATAACCTTCTGCTGCCGAGTAAATGCCGTAATGTCCGCTGCCAAAATAAATGCTGTTTACATACAAAGCAAATATTTCTTCCTTTGAAAGCTCCTTTTCTATCCTGACAGCCATAAACAATTCGGCAACCTTTCTTTCAAGCCTTTTTTCCTGGGTGAAGTATTCGTTTTTAGCAAGCTGCTGGGTGATTGTGCTGCCGCCCTGCTCAGGCGCTCCCGCCTTTATATCGTGCAGAACTGCCCTGCATATGGCAAACACATCAATGCCGTTATGGCTGAAAAATCTCTGATCCTCTGCTGAGATCACTGCATCTATGTAAAATTCAGGCAGCTCATCATATCCGATGAACCGACAGCGGCTTTTTATGTCCGCTGCCATTTCTGAAACGCTTTTTGCTTCAATGGCAGAGCTGTACATTGTGTATCCGAGGTAAATGTAATATCCCGCTGCGGCAGATATCCCCAGAAGCAGGATAAATGCTGCCGCAAGCACCGCCGCCTTTACGGCATTAAACCTTTTCTTCATCTGTCGTGTCCTTTCTGTCAAGAGCTTTGAGCAGTTTGTCCGAAGTGTCCGACACGAGTTTTATCGCCGAGACAGGTATCACCGCCAGCACCATTAGAGGCAGGATAATGCAGAAAGACGCAAACTGTATGATTTGGTATAATATTCTTTTCATAGCCTTATTCTCTGCTGCTGACTATCTTGTAATAGCTGCTTGATGTCACCATGTAAACCGCTGTGTATAAAATGCCGAAGATGACAAAGCAGCACAGTGTGACTATTGCGAAAAGCTTTGTGTCCGTGAGACCGAACAGCAGAAGGAGCCTTGAAACTATGCCGAATGCAAACGCCATGTGAACTCCCGCTGCGGCAAGAGGGGCAAAGAATACGGTAAGCACCTGTGAATTGATGCTCTTTCTTATCTCGCTCTTTGTCATGCCGACCTTTTGGAGAATACCGAATTTTGACTTGTCCTCGAAGCCCTCGGATATCTGCTTGTAGTACATTATCAGCACTGCTGCCGCAATGAATACCGTGCCGAAGAGAATGCCAAGGAAGAAAAGTCCTCCGTACAATGCGTAGAAATCTGCCCTGTCATTGGCTGCACAGTCCAGTGCCACGCCTGCCCATTCATCGGGGTGCTCGGCTTTTACAGATGCTATGCAGTCAAATAAATATTTTCCTATCTCTGACTGCTTATCCTCATCACAGTTAAGGTCAAAACCGTAGTAATCGTGCATATAGGAATGGGCGTCGTTATAGATATCAAGCTGCATATCATATATTTCACGTATTACCGACAGGTCTTTGACAAAAATATAAAGCGATGAATTGATCTGTGCGGCAGCCTCGCCGTTTTCCACAAAGCTGTCTGCATGGGATATTATTTTAAAGGTGCCGAAACCGTCCAGAGTGATAGTGTCGTAATCATATTTTCCTTTGGCGGAATAAACGATTACCTCGCCGTCGGAAAGCACTTCATTTTTATTCATGATTCTGTTGTAGTCATCAACGGGGATCATGATGATCTGGCGGATATCCGTAGAGGTAAGCGCATTTCTCCTGTTGGGGTCAAGTATGACAGTATCTCCTTCAAAACAGCCCGATATGTCAAGAAACTTGTAATTGAGGATATTTTCTGGAGTTTCGCCAAACTTTTTCAGTGCGGTATCCGCTGCCGAATGAGTGAGAGATACTATATTTTCGTCTGCGGAATATGTGTCCATAATGATATTTCTGGGGTATCTGTTCCTCAGCATATCCTCCTCGCCGATGTAAAGGCAAACGGTGGAGGAAAGCGTTACCAGCACCATTGTGGAGAGAATGCAAATTGAAGCAAGTCCTGCGCCGTTTCTCTTCATTCTGTATGCCATCTGCGAAACTGAAATAAAATGATTTGTTTTGTAATAGTATTTCTTGTTTTTCTGTAGCACCTTGCAGAATGCCACCGAACCTGCAACAAACAGCAGGTATGTAGCTATTATAACCATGAGCACTGCCACGAAAAAGGCGAGTATAGCCTGCAGCGGCTCTTTTATGGCAACAGCCATGTAATATGCGATGCCAAGTATCACAACTCCGAGCAGAGCAATAACATAGTTTGCTTTGGGCGGCTTTTCGCCTGAATTTTCGCTTTTCATAAGCTCTATGGGATTTGATAGATGTATCTGCCTGAGTGAATTTATCAGAATGAGAAGAAAGATCACCGCATAATAAACGGCGGCGTGGATAATTGACTTTGGTTCAGCATTAAAGGTGTATGAAGCGCCTCCGCCCAGCATTCTTGAAAGGACAAGCTCTGCAAGCTTGGAGAAAAGTATTCCGCAGGAAATTCCCGCAGCAAGGGATAATACATATATGATAAGCGTCTCCCACAGAAGAATACATGAGATGTTGCCCTTATCCATTCCGAGAATGTTGTAAAGTCCGAACTCAGTCTTTCTGCGCCTGATGATGAACGAGTTGGTGTAGAACAGAAATATCGCCGAAAATACTACCATTACGCCGCAGCCCAGTATAAGAAGTATATGCATGGTATCGCCTCCACGAATCTCCTTGATAAAGGTGCTGAGGGAGAGAAATGAAGTGATATAGTACATCATTATCATGCCTGCGCAGGTAAGAATATATGGCAGATATATGCGGCGGTTCTTGCGTATGCCGTTTACCGCAAGCTTGGGATACAAGAGCCATGTGTTCATCAGACAGCACCTCCCGATGCGATAAGGGTGAGTGTGTCGGATATTTTTTTGTAAAATTCCTCATTGCCGCAGCCGCCTCTGTAAAGCTGGTGGAACACCTCGCCGTCCTTGATGAAAAGCACTCTGTTCGCATGGCTTGCTGCCTTTACGGAGTGTGTTACCATAAGAATGGTCTGCCCCTCGGAATTGAGCTTTGAAAATACCGCCAGAAGCTCATCCGATGCCTTTGAATCAAGAGCGCCTGTGGGTTCATCGGCAAGGAGCAGCTTGGGTTCGGTTATCATGGCACGGGCGGCGGCAGTGCGCTGCTTTTGTCCTCCCGATATCTCATAGGGATATTTGTCCAGCAGGGCGGATATGCCCAGCTTTTCGGCAGCGGGCAGAAGCTTTTTCTCCATTTCGCCGTAGCTCATTCCCATAAGCACCAGCGGAAGGAGGATATTGTCCCGTACCGTAAAGGTGTCCAGCAGGTTGAAATCCTGAAATACAAAGCCAAGATTATCACGCCTGAACTTGGCTGTCTCTTTTTCTTTCAGCTGCGAAAGGTCGGCTCCGTCAAGTATGACCTTTCCGCCTGTGGGCTTGTCAAGGGCTGCAAGAATATTGAGAAGCGTTGTTTTTCCCGAGCCGCTTTCTCCCATTATAGCAATATATTCGCCCTTTTCGGCGGTGAAGGTCACGTTTTTAAGAGCCTCCACCCTTGCAGCACCAATTCGTGCGGTGTATGTCTTTTTTACGTTTGTTACCTCAAGTATTGGCATTGTTATCATTCCTTTCTGATTATAGTATATCAGAAAGGGAAAATGTCCGCCATTGATACGGCTTACATTTTCCCCGAAAAACTTACATTTTTGTAAGGTCATTCTATTCCCAGCCTGCGGCTTTCAAGGAATATCCTTATAACAGTGCCATTATCGCTGCTTTCCGCAGATATTTTGTGACCAAGCTTGCCGCAGATGCGCTTGCACAGATACAGTCCGATTCCGCTGGCTTTTTTATCAAGTCTGCCGTTGCAGCCTGTGTAGCCCTTTTCAAAAATACGTGGCAGATCTTCCGCAGCAATGCCAATGCCCGTGTCTTTTATGCACAGGGTCAGCGGTTCTTCGCAGTATATCTGAACCATGCCCGAGGAGGTGTATTTCACTGCGTTGGATATGACCTGTTCAATGACGAAGAGAAGCCATTTTTCATCGGTAAGCACCTTTTTGTTCAAAGGCTCATAGCTGAGCTTCAGCTTTCGGCGTATGAACTGAGAGGAAAATTTGCGCACTGCCTGCCGCACAATATCGTCCAGGTCATATTCCCTGATTACAAGGTCGCTGCTGTCACTGTCAAGCCGAAGATAGCAAAGCACCATTTCCGCATACTGTTCAATTCTCTGGAGATTTTCCGAAAGCTCGCTGTATTCGGGGCTGTCGCCGCTTTGAAGGATAAGCCCCATTGCGGCAATAGGCGTTTTTATCTGGTGCACCCACATGGTATAATAATCGGTCATATCGGAAAGCTTTTCGGCTGCTTCATTTTCCGACGCTTTCAGCGAATCATAGAGAATGTTGATAAGCTTGATATATTCCTCTTCAACAGTGTTCCGTGGCTGCGGAAGATTTTCTACCGAAACGGTTATCTCCTTTTCAAGCTTTTGCAGAACGATACATCTGCGGCGGTACAGGATAAAATCAACTGCCGTAAAAACAAGTCCCGCAAATCCGCTTAAAATGCTTCCGTATAGCACCGGCGCAGTGGGCAGATCATACAGCGAAAAAATCAGAGCAAACACCGAACAGACAATGAGCCAGACTATGATATTTTTTTTGTGAGCCAATAAGTATTTTCCAAACATTTTCTTACTCCACTATGTAACCCATTCCCGACTTTGTTTCAATGAAATCGGCAAGCCCAGATTTTTCAAGCTTTTTCCTAAGCCTTGATACGTTGACGGTAAGGGTGTTCTCGTCAACATAGCTGTCCGTCTCCCAGAGTCTGTTCATAAGAAGCTCACGGCTTACGACCTTTCCCTTGTTTTCAAGAAGAGTGAGCAGGATACGGTATTCATTTTTGGTCAGATCTATTTTTTCTCCGTTGAAGCTGAGAGTTGCATCGGATACGTTGAGCATTGCACCTTTGTGGGTGATGATATTTGTTTCCGAGCCGAAATCGTATGTTCGGCGCAGTATCGCCTGGATCTTTGCCATAAGTACGGTCAGGTCAAAGGGCTTTGCAATAAAATCATCGCCGCCCATGTTCATCGCCATCACAATATTCATATTGTCCGAGGCGGAGGATAGGAACACAACAGGAACTTTGGAGATCTTTCGTATCTCTGAACAGTAATAAAACCCGTTATAAAACGGCAGACCTATATCCATAAGCACCAGATGAGGTGAAAACTCTGAAAATTCGGTCATTATGTCCTTGAAATTCTCTGCGCACCTTGCTTCAAAGCCCCATTTTTCAAGGTGATTTTTAACAGCATTTGCTATTGTGCGGTCGTCTTCTATGATAAATATTCTGTACATTGCAGTCTCCTTTTTGTGGTTTCTATTATTATAGCATATAAAAATAAGGAATACAAGACAGTCAGATCCGTAAAGCCTGACTTTGACGGCAATGAAACAGCTATGAGCTGCACCGCCTTTTTTGAATGCTGTAACGAATTATCCTTCTTAGATAAGATAAAACGCCCACGATTTAAGGCAATTGTGAAAAATATTGTATTTGTTTTAATAATATATTTGCAAGTTAGTATGCTGAAACTTGCAAATTTGTCTTGACATGGAAAGGGTGCCGTGATATAATATTATCAGAGCAACACAGGCGTTGTGCAACAAGGACGTTGTACCTGTAGTGCTCTTTTTTTATAAGGATGTGATTATATGGACGAAACTATCCTCAGTGCAGGCATCGACGTGGGAACATCTACGACACAGATAATTTTCAGCAGAATGACCATTCAGAACACAGGCGGATTCGGCTCCGTCCCCAAGATCGAGATAGTGGATAAGGAAATAATCCATGAAAGCGAGATATATTTCACCCCTCTGCTGTCGGAAAATGAGATAGACGGCGATAAGGTAAGCGACATTGTGATGTCAGAATACAAAAAAGCCAACCTTACCCCCGATATGCTCACCACAGGTGCAGTTATAATCACAGGCGAAAGCTCCCGAAAAAGTAACGCCCGCTCGGTTACCGAAGCCCTTTCCGAAACAGCAGGAAATTTTGTTGTAGCCACCGCAGGCCCAGACCTTGAATCGGTGCTGGCAGGAAAAGGCTCGGGAGCAGCAAGGCTTTCGGAGGAAACAGGAAAAACCGTTGCAAACTTTGATATAGGCGGCGGAACCACAAATATCTGCCTTTTCAGAGACGGCGCTGCCATAGATACCGCCTGCCTGGACATAGGCGGAAGGCTTATCAAGGTCGATGAAAGCGGCAGGGTAACGTACATCGCACAGAAGCTGAAAAAGCTTGCCGATATGAGCGGCATCAGTGTATCCATAGGCGATATCCTCACTCCCGAGACCGCAGAAAATATATGCAGAGAAATGACGGAAGTGATAGAACAGTCCGCAGGACTGAGAAAAACTGACAGCCGCCTGAAGCTTATGATAACAAATCACGGCATGAAAAGCGGCATAGTTCCCGATATCATTACTTTTTCCGGCGGTGTTGCCGACTGTATGGGATATTCTGGAGAAAAGCAGTTTCCATACGGCGATATAGGCGTTTTTCTCGGTCATGCCGTGGCAGCTTCGCCTTTGCTTACCGAAAGAATGTCCGAAACGGCGGAGGAGACTATCCGTGCCACCGTTATCGGCGCAGGCAATTTCAGCATGGAGGTATCGGGAAGTACCATCGAATACACCTTTGGCAGTCTGCCAATAAAAAGCATTCCCGTTTCAAGGATAAAGCTTGAAACGGCAGAGGATATCCCTTCTGCGGCGGAGCAGATAAGAAAGGGACTTTCAAGGTATGAGAACCGTTTGACGGCAATATCAATGAAAGGTCTGCCCTGTCCCTCCTTCAAGGAGATAGAAGCCATGGCGGACGCTGTGTGCGCAGGTGCGGAAGGCTCCGACCAAAGCGTACTTATCATCATCACCGAAGCGGATATCGGCAAGGCGTTGGGACAGGCTCTGAAACGTCGGATAAAGGACAGGGACTTTATCTGTGTGGACGGCATCTCCTGCTCGGACGGTGATTTCATCGACATCGGCGAACCGCTTGCTCATGGCAAGGTGCTGCCCGTCATTGTAAAAACCCTGATATTCTCATAACCCACAAGGAAGGCGGATAAAAATGTCATATAAAGTAAGGCTTTACGGCAGAACATATGAATTTAAGGATATACGGGAAGTTATGTGCAAGGCAAACGAGCTGAAATCCGGCGACTGCCTTGCCGGAATAGCTGCAGAGGACACCAAGGAACGAATTGCGGCAAAAATGGCTCTGAGCAATATCACTGTCCACGATATCCGTGAAAACCCCGCAGTGCCCTATGAGCAGGACTCGGTAACAAGAATAATTCAGGACGACCTTAATATTCCCATTTATAACGAGATAAAGGGCATGACTATATCAGATCTGCGTGAGTGGATACTGGACAGCCGCACCACAGGCGATATGATTCTCCGTGCAGGCAGAGGCATGACCAGCGAGGTCATTGCCGCAGTCTGCAAGCTGATGGGCAATCTTGACCTGATGTATGCCGCAAAAAAGATAGAAATAGTCACACACTGCAACACCTACCTCGGACTTCCCGGGACAATGGCTTCAAGACTGCAGCCAAACCACCCCACCGATGACCCCAAGGGCGTTGCCGCATCACTGCTGGAGGGACTTTCCTACGGTATGGGCGACGCTGTAATAGGTCTTAACCCTGCAACGGATTCGGCTGACTCCACAGGCGAGATACTCCGTCTTTTCAAGGACGTTATGGTAAAGTACGATATTCCTACCCAGAACTGCGTACTTTCTCATGTTACAACTCAGATGGAAGCAATAAGGCAGGGTGCTCCCGCCGACCTGTGCTTCCAGTCCATAGCAGGCTCACAGAAATCCATGGACGCATTCGGCGTTACCGTGGAAATGCTTGAAGAAGCAAACGAGCTTATGCGCACCGAGGGCACGGGAACAGGCCCCAACTATATGTATTTTGAAACAGGTCAGGCGTCCGAGCTATCCTCCGACGGTCACAACGGCTGGGATCAGCAGACCATGGAATCACGCTGCTACGGTCTTGCAAGGCACTATCACCCATTTATCGTAAATACAGTGGTAGGCTTTATCGGTCCCGAATACCTCTACGGCAGCGATCAGGTCCTTAGAGCAGGTCTGGAGGATAATTTCTGCGGCCATATGCACGGTCTGCCCATGGGCTGCGACGTGTGCTACACCAACCACAATACCTGCGACCAGAGCGCAATGGATAATCTGCTGGTAATGCTGGGAGCAGGCGGCTGCAACTATGTAATGGCAATTCCCCACGGCGATGATATCATGCTCATGTATCAGACCACAGGTCATCACGATGTAAAGGCAGCCCGTGAGATACTGGGACTTCATGCAAATCCCGAGTTTGAAAAGTGGATGCTCAAATGGGGCATAATCGACGAGGACGGTCATTATACCGACCGTGCAGGTGACCCCACCATTTTCGGAAATTAACGAAAGGAATGACTGTTATGCCCGTTTTCCCGAAATTTGATTATGAAAACAATGATATAACGAAAATAAAAATGCAGGATTTCTGCCTGCTTCAAAACCCACAGGATCCTGAGCAGCTTGCGGTGCTCAAAAGCAAGACCCCTGCCAGAATAGCCATAGGACACACAGGAGCAAGATATCCCACCTGCTCCTACCTCCGTTTCAGGGCAGATCAGGCAGCTGCAGCGGACGCAGTTTTCTCTGAGGTTTCGGAAGAGACTGTAAAGGAGCTGGGACTTTTTGAGGTGCGCACCAAATGCGAAAACAAAAGCATGATGATAACCCGCCCCGACCTTGGCAGACTTTTTGATGAGGATACGCAGAAAAAGATATCCGAAAACTGCAAACATGATATCGACGTGGAGATATATGTGGGCGACGGTCTTTGCGCTCCCAGCGTGGCAGCGAATATCCCCGATATCCTGCCTGCGATCACAAAGGGACTGGAAGCCGAGGGCGTAACGGTGGGAACCCCGTTTTTCGTCCGTTACTGCCGTGTGAACACTACGAGAACCATCGCTCCGCTGCTCAATGCAAAGCTCACCTGTGTGCTTATCGGCGAGCGTCCGGGACTTCTCACAGCTGAAAGTATGTCTGCATATATGGCATACAATGCCCGTCCTGATATGCAGGAGTCGGAATATACGGTTGTTTCCAACATCAGCCGCCACGGAATACCTCCTGTAGAGGCGGCGGCACATATCGTTGACCTTATGCTGGAGATACTTAAACAAAAGAAAAGCGGAGTAAACCTTTGTCTTAACTGATTTCAGCCGAGGATCTGTCTATAGGTCGATTGAGGATCAGTATTAGCATTAACAAAGCGGTTCGGGTACATAAAGCCTGAGCCGCTTTTATGCTTGTCGGCTGACAGGGAAGCTGCAGCGGGGGAGGAGAGCTTTGTTATCGTTATAGCTGTATATAACAGTTACATAACAAATGTTAATAGAAAATATGCAATTTCAAACTTAACATCTTGCAAGAAGAAAATTGTCAAAATAATATGCTGCGGCAGCTCATGCAGGCTCGGATAGGGCTAATTTGCCGATAATATTATATATTTTTAAGAAAATATGGCTTGCAAGTAAGATATATAAAGCTGTCATATCTGCAAATGAAATCCTTGTATAAAATGCTAAAAATCAAAAATATGCAATTTTGCTCTTGACAAATTGCAAAACAGGGTATATAATGATATCAATGATTAAGAACATCAATAAGAGATGAGCTTAGTCAGATAAACCTTTAAACCCAAAAGGTTCTCTTTAATGATAGTTTCAGACAAAGGCGTCGTGTTATAAAAACACGGCGCCTTTTTTGAAGCATTTCGGAGAAGAGTTCTTGCAGCGGATATTATGCCGCAGGCATTCAGGAAGTATCTGCTGCTGCAAAACCATTAAATAGGAGGAAGTATTATGAACATCGGATCGACTTACGCTCTTAACGGAAAAATCGAAACAGAAGCAATGAGTGTTGTAATGGCTCAGATCGCTCCCAAGAGTGCACACACCATGGAGGACGTTGAATTTAACACAAATCAGATTCTCAGCTATATGGATAAGGCTGCGGCAGGTTTTCCGGGATATGATCTGTTCATGTGTCCCGAGTGCGGCTTCCACGGTTTTGCTCCCGGCGACTGGCCAAGACTGGCTCTCACCCTTGACTCCGAGCCTATAAACAAGGTTCGTGCAAAGTGCAAGGAGCTGGGTGTCTGGGGTATTTTCAATCCCCTGGTTCGTGAGAATGACGGTCAGTTTGTAAAGAATATGGCTATCCTCGTAAATGACAAGGGCGAGATAGTTCACAAGTATGTTAAGATGAATCCCTGGCTCCCCGATGAATGCACAGTTCCCGGAACCGAGTGCAAGGTAGTTGATGGCCCTAAGGGTTCAAAGATAGGCATTATCATTTGTGCCGACGGCGATTATCCCGAGATCTGGAGAGAGGCTGCGGTAAACGGAGCAAACGTTATCTGCCGAGTTTCCCACTATATGGCTCCTTATGATGAGGCTTGGGAGATCACCAACAAGGCAGGCGCTTACTGCAACCAGACTTATGTTCTGGGCTGTAACTCCGTCGGAATAGATGAGTGCTACACCTACTTCGGCAACAGTATGGCAGTAAACCCCGACGGTACAGTATTTGCAAGGGCTCCCAAGGGTATTCCCTGGCTCATGAAGGTAGATGTTTACCCCGGAATCGTTGATAAGATGCGTACTCAGCCCGGTGCATACAATTTCATCTGGCAGTACAAGCACCGTGGAGCTTCCTGCCCCGACCAGAACGGTGCAGGCAGAGGCGTCAGCGATTACAACGCTTATACAAAGTAATGGGAGGTTATTATCATGGCTGTTTATACATCTGAAGCTCACAATCTTATCAAGGCAATGGGTAAGGCAGGTATTACCTTCCCCGCAACCAAGGCAGAGCTGCTTGAAAAGTTCGGCGATATGACCATTAAGGTGGATTTTGATAAGGAGGCTAAGATCTCCGACACCGTTAAGGAAATGGTACCCGAGGATTACAGCTGCGCTTGTGCATTCAGAAATGCGTACATCTCCGCACAGATGCAGGCTCTCAAGAAGGAACTGAAGTTCTGATACATCAAAGATCTCGGAAAGATTTTTTGAAGTTTTAAGGAAAGAAGATATAGAAAGAAAAATTTTAGGAGTGGTGGTATGAAAACGAAATTAAAAAGACTTACAGTTGCTGCGGTCGCAGCTATGATGGCAGCTACAGTTATGGCAGGCTGCGGTGATACATCAACAACTACAACTACTGACGGTTCTACGGCAGCAGGCGGCGATACAGCGGCTGCATCTACAACAGGCGGCGGAAGAACAGCAGGCAGCAAGGATACGCTTGTTATCCTCTCCGCTGAGAACTTCCTCGGAAACTGGGACCCCACCAGCCACACGACCCTCGCCCAGCTTCACGCAGAGTGGATATGCTTCAACAGACTTATCCATATGGATACCGATACTCAGGAGCTTTCTCCCGAGCTTGCAACATCATGGGAATATATTGACGATGCTACTCTCCAGCTCAAGCTGAGAGAAGGCGTAAAGTTCCAGGACGGCAGCGACTTTGACGCTGAGGACGTAAAGGCTACTCTGGAAAAGCATTCCTCCAAGGACAGCGTTACCACCGCTTGGTGGAGCCAGCCCGTTAAGGTAGAGGTTGTTGACCAGTACACTGTCAACGTAAGAATGGAAGACGGCAAGCCCTATGCAGGCCTTATCAATATGCTCTGTATGGTACCTGTAATGTCCGCAGATGACATTGCAGACCCCGCAAAGCTTTCCGCAGGCTTCAACGGCACAGGTGCTTACAAGTTCGATAAGTACGAGAACGACACCATTTACTATTCCGCATTTGATGACTGCTGGGAAGGCGCTCCCAAGACTCCTTACGTTCAGTACAAGTACGTTGCGGATTCCTCCACACGTCTTGCAGCTCTCCAGACAGGCGAGGCTGATATCATCGAGCGTGTTGAGTCCGAGCAGGTAAGTGTTCTGGAAAACAATCCCGATACTGAGGTTATCACTCAGCTCACCACAGAGCTCAAGCACCTCTTCTTCAAGTTTGAGGTTGAGCCTATGAACGAAGAGCTTGTAAGAAAGGCTATCTCCTACGCTATCGACCGTGAGACTATCGTAAATGATATCCTCCAGGGCTACGGCGAGGTTGCAGACTGCTACGTATCCTCCACAGTCTGGGGCTATTCTCCAGTTGACAACTTCCCGACATATGATCCCGAAAAGGCTAAGGAGCTTCTTGCCGAAGCAGGCTACCCCAACGGCGAGGGACTTCCCGAAATGACCTATACGACCTCCGTTGGCTTCTATGTAAAGACCAAGGAGTACGGCGAGTTCATCACTGCAAATCTCCAGGCTATCGGTCTGAACGTAAAGTTCAATCCTGTTGAGACCGCTACATGGAACGATATGTATTATCAGGCAACACCCTGCACCATGATCGACGGCGGCTGGTGCCCTCCGGGACTTGAGCCTGACCTTAAGCTCAACCCCTTCTACAGATCTCCCGGACTTATCACCAAGTTTGTTGACGATCAGCTGGATGCTGTTATGGACAAGGAAGCTTCCGAGCTTGACAGCGAAAAGAGAAAGGAAATACTTGCAAATGAGGTTTATCCTCTGCTTGTTGAAAAGTGCGAAGATGTTCCTCTCTTCAACTCCATGTCCATCTACGGTGTGGGCAGCAATGTAAAGGGCTTCAAGTCCCTGCCTACCACAAGCTTTGAAGTCAAGGACGTAGTAAAGGAATAACATTCAGACAGAATACAGCGGGCAGTCATAAACACAAACGAATGACTGCCCGTTTCTGTTTTTATCAAATTTTTTACGCAGGGAGGAGTTACTGTGTTAAACACAACGATAAAACGTGTTGTTCAGGGGATTTTCATCTTATTCTGTGTAACGTTCATCAGCTTCGTGCTGCTGAGAAATATTCCGGGCGACCCTGTCAAGATAATGGCGCCCAACGCTACCGATGAACAGCGTGAGGTGATCAGGGCTGAGATGGGCCTTGATAATCCGATAATCATACAGTTCAAGGACTATATCGTAAATATCTTCCACGGAGATATGGGTCAGTCCTACTTCAAGAACGATTCCGTTAACCACATCATCGCAGGCACTATAGGAAAATCAGCACTGCTTATGCTCAACACCGTGGTGCTGGCAGTTGCACTCAGCCTGCTGTTCGGTGTAATTGCCGCAGTAAATAACGGCAAGCTTGCCGATCGGCTGATATCGGGAATTTCTGTAGTGTTCCAGTCAATGCCAAACTACTGGGTTGCAACGATGCTTATACTGCTTGTCTGTGTAAAGCTGAACCTTCTGCCTTCCATGGACTACAAGGGCTACATAAGCACAGTGCTTCCGTCAATAGTTCTGGCGCTGCCTATAATGTCCGTTATGATAAAGAACATAAGGCTCAGCATGATCGACAGCCTTAATCAGGACTTTGTCAAGGCAGCCAGAGCAAGAGGCGTGCATAAGATGAGCGCACTTTTCAGATACGCTCTCAGAAATTCGCTTATCCCTCTTCTCACTGTCCTCGGCGGTCAGCTGGGATTCCTTGCAGGAAGCATAGTTGTTATCGAGTATGTATTCAGCTATCCCGGCATCGGCTATGAGATACTCAATGCCATCAACAGACGTGACTATAACCTGGTACAGGGTCTTATAATCGTATTTTCCACATTCTTTATCGTGGTCAATATGCTGATAGATATCGGCTACGCATATCTCGACCCGAGAATTCGTAAGGCACAGGGGGATTTGTAATATGACTGATGTAAGATCAAAAGCAGTAAATTCAAAGCCCGCAGCTGCTTCGGGCGGAGGAAAGGTCAAGGCCTTCTTCAAGTATATCGGCAAAAACAAGATGTTCTGCATAGGAATGCTTATTGTTATAATCGCCGTTCTTTCGGCAGTTCTGGCACCTGTCATCGCTCCCTGCGATCCGCAGCAGATGACGCCCTCCATAAGACTTACCAAGCCTTTTACGGACAGCGAGCATATTCTGGGCTGCGACGCAATGGGCAGAGACATTTTCAGCCGTATCCTTTACGGTCTGCGCACATCTCTCCTTATCAGTATAGGCGGCGTTGCGCTGGCACTGGCTATAGGTGTGGTGCTGGGCATTATCTCGGGCTTTTCACACCCAAACTTCATCGACACTCTGATAATGAGAATAACCGATATTCAGATGGGCTTCCCGTTCATCGTGCTGGCTATCATTGCGCTTACCTTGTTTGAACCCAATCCTCTGAGCATCATCATAGTGCTGAGCCTTTCCGCATGGCCCGCTTATGCGAGAGTTGTGCGCTCCAGCGTTATGATGCAGAAGGACATGGACTACATAGCAGCCGCAAGAATGATGGGTGCAGGCAAGCTGAGGATCGCCGTAAAATATGTAGGCAAGAACCTTATGCCTGCGATCCTTCCCGTACTTCCTCTTGATATCGCAGCAATGATAATCAACGAGAGCTTGCTGAGCTATATGCAGCTCGGCATCAAGTCGCCCTCCATATCTCTCGGAAACATTATGGCGGACGGCAGACAGTACATCTCTACCGACTGGTGGATAACTGCTATCCCCGGTATCGTAATTATGATAATGGTACTGGCGCTTAACTTTGTAGGCGACAGTCTCCAGACAAAGCTTGACCCCAAGCTTCGCAAGTAAGGAGGGAACATCATGGACGTTAAAAAAGCTGAGATCGGCGATGTTCTTTTAAAAGTAACGGGTCTCAAGACCTATTTCAAGATAAACGAAAACCTTACCGTAAAGGCCGTTGACGGAGTTAACTTTTCACTGAAAAAGGGGCACGTTCTCGGCATCATCGGCGAGAGCGGCTCGGGAAAGAGCGTTACCTCCCGTTCCATTATGCGTATCGTTGACGAGCCGGGCTATATCGCAGGCGGAACCATTGAGTTTGGCGGCGAGGATATCCTTAAAGTCAGCGAGAAGCGTATGAGCGAGATCAGGGGCGGGGAGATATCAATGATATTCCAGGACCCTACCACCTCCTTCAACCCCTACCTTACCCTTGGCAGCCAGCTTACGGAAGCATACCTTGTCCACAAGAAGGGCGCTACCAAAAAGGAAGCCCATGACAAGGCTATAGAGGTATTGAAGCTTGTAGGCATACGCAACGGCGACGAGGTAATGAAGAAGTTCCCCTGTGAGTTTTCCGCAGGCTTCCGCCAGAGAATATTTATCGCCATGTCTATGATATGCGACCCGTCCATACTTATTGCCGACGAGCCTACCACAAGCCTTGGCATCACCATTCAGGCGGAGATAATCGAGGCTCTCAGCGAGCTTCAGAAGGAAACAGGCATTTCCATTATGATAATCACCCATGACTTCGGCGTTGTTTCCCAGTTCTCCGATGATATCTTTGTAATGTATGCAGGCCGCTGCGTTGAATCCTCACCTAAGAGAGATCTGCTTTTAAAGCCTGCCCACCCCTATACTGTCGGACTTATCCAGTCCGTACCACTGCTTGAAGCACGTAAGACAAAGAGACTGAAGTCCATCGAGGGCTTCCCTCCAAATATGGCAAAGCCTCAGCCCGGCTGCGCATTTGCTCCCAGATGTCCATATGCAAAGGACATCTGCCGCAAGGAAGTCCCTGAGCTGAAACAGATAGGCGAGGACAGATTCTGCGCCTGCCACTTCCCGCTTCTTGACTATAATACTGCCGACGATACGGTTCTTGAATAAGGAGTGAGCTATATGGATAAATCATATCCCATATTATCATGCGATAACATTGTTAAATTATATCCCGTAAGACGTGGACTGTTCAGCAAGGTAGTCGGCAACAAGCGTATCGTTGACGACGTTTCGCTGGAGGTCGAGGAGGGCAAGACCATTGCCCTTGTAGGCGAATCAGGCTGCGGAAAATCCGTACTGCTGAGAATAATCTCCGATATCGAAAAGCCCACTACGGGTACTGTAAGATTTCGTGGCTGCCCTCTGGACGAGCTTTATCCCGAGGACAGGGACGAGATGAAGAAAAGCGTTCAGATGATATTCCAGGATACCCTTTCTTCGCTTCACCCACGTTTTACTATTCAGGAGTCCATTGAGGAGCCTTTGAAGCTTTCGGGCGTATCAGACCCCGCTGAAAGAATGGCTATTATCAAAAAGACCTTTGATCTTATAGGTCTTGATACCGACTTCCTTACCAGATATCCTCACCAGCTTTCGGGCGGTCAGAGGCAGCGTGCGGTAATAGCCCGTGCGCTGGTGGTAAATCCCAAGCTGCTGCTGGCAGATGAGCCTATATCCGCACTGGACGTATCTCTGCAGGCACAGATAATAAATCTGCTTATGGATCTCCAGAGCGAGCTTAACCTTTCGATACTGCTGGTTGCACATGACCTTGCGGTTGTTCGTCAGATCGCAGATGAGATACTTATCATGTACCTTGGTCATATCGTTGAGAGGGCAAAGAGCAAGGATATCTACAGCGATGCACGTCACCCTTATACCAAGGTGCTGCTCAAAGCGGCGCCCAGTATCAAAAAGGGCATAAACGATGAAGGCTTCAGCCTTGACCTTAAAGTCGGCGATACTCCGTCACCCGAAAATCCGCCCAAGGGCTGCCCGTTCTGCACACGCTGCATATATGCGGACGATGAGTGCATGGAAAAATGCCCCGAAAATGTGGAGGTTTCTCCCGGACATTTTGTTATGTGCAGCAAATTCTGCGGATAATATTCATTGTACAGTACAGCGCCGTTCATATGAGTAATGAGCGGCGCTGCTTTACAAGGAGGGGGAATATGTTTTTCAAGGAAAGAAAAGGTGCTCTGCCTGCCTATATCGTCACGCTGATAATATGTACGGCGCTGATGTTCATAATGAACACCTTGCAGGACAGCATTGCTTCAAACCATTATATAGACACTCTTGACGAGATAATCGCAGGAAAAAATGCGGGCAATGTATGGTCGGAGATACAGTGGCTGATAGGGGAGATACCCGAGGGTCAGGTCATGAGAACATGGGTCTGCGGTGTTGTGATGATAATATTCACGTTCATCGGATATTTCTTTGAGCGGACAAATTCACGCTTCCGTGGCACTGATCTTGTTGGCGGCAGCGGTTATTTTATTCCCATGCTTCTTGTCAGTACGGGAGCAATGCTCCTTGCAAACCTTGTTTATCACAGGGCGACCATGAACGGCTGGGCAGCAACTTTCATATCCTTTTGCAGTCTTGCTCCACTGCTTTTTACCATATACGGCGGCGGTGCAAAGAAGATAGCCACCGAGATGATCCTCGGAGGACTTGCTCCTGCTGGCTTCGGAGCATATATTGCAATGCCGTACATAGTAAAGCCGCTGGGACTGCCCGCATTTGTATCCGCAGCTATCGGCATGGCAGTGACAGTGCCGCTGTGCGTCCTGCTTTGCCGACATCTTCCGTGGATGACGCCAATAGATATGAGCATATACAAAAGCTCTCCTGCGGATAACAGGAGCTTTTCGGACAGCAGACTGTATGTAAGGCGGCTGCTGGCAGACCCCTCTGAGCTTATTTTCTGGGGAAGCAGCTGGGGAACAGTTGGAATGTATATCGGAGCAGTGCTGGCATGGTGGCTTGACCCGCTTGCTAACTCCTGCGCGGCGTATAAATTCCCCACAGTCATGTGCTGCCAGCTTATCACCATTGCCACAAGCATTTTTTTATGGTTCCCAAAAGTAAAGCGGGGAGAAAGCGCCTTTACATTTTCGGGCTTTGTAATAATCTCCGCATTCATAAACACCTACGAAATGAGTGTTCCTCTTATGATAATATCCATACTCGTTGCGGCAGTTTTTACACCGCTTACTGCAATGAAGCTTTATGAAAAAACAAAGCTCCGCAGCCTGCCGCCCTGCTGTTCCACGCTGACTTCATTCTGTATAGTGTGTATCAGCTGGAGCCTGGTGCTGAGGGCGGTAACAATGTAAATAAAGATTTGAGCCTGCGACCATTTTGATTATGTATTGTTGCCTTTCAATCTCTCCGCCAGCCGTATAAGCCTATCCGCCTGTGTAATTGTTGCCTGTAAGGGGTCGCCCTCTCTGATACGCATAGTTCTCCTTATCTCTTTGGGAATGACCACTCTTCCGAGATCGTCAATTCTCCTGACAATACCTGTTGCTTTCATAGTATCGT
>ERZ1034920.628-NODE-628-length-26442-cov-31.254785_pt1 | contig 26442 bp, 27 predicted proteins | sample MGYA00520688_ERZ1034920 | MGnify/ENA primary metagenome ERZ1034920 (study PRJEB33766, sample SAMN09781785) | gut metagenome | biome: gut microbiome | host: Homo sapiens | place: Madagascar | study: EMG produced TPA metagenomics assembly of the PRJNA485056 data...
GAAAAGGCGAAGAAGCTGATGGAGACCTTGACGCAGCTGGAATCCGAGTACGGCGTCGCATGGCAGTGCAGGCCGGAATCCGACGAAGCGATTGCGAGAATCGACTATGTGCTGCAAAAGGTCTGCGGCGGGTACTTCCAGCCGTTCTTTGAGCGGAACGACCTGATAAAGGACTGGTGGGATAAATGAGATGCGATTGTGGCGGAAAGTTTTACTCGCTGGAAGTCCGGCCTTACAAAAAGAACGGCATACTGCAACGGAGACGGTACGAATGCCGGAAATGCCACAAGGTGATCTCTGTTGCGGAGGTAGACGAGAAGGAATACAAGGAGATCAAGGAGAAAATCACGGAGCTGGAAATCAAGCTCTATGCGGTCAGAAAGGAATTGAAAAACTGCTATGAAAATTGTTTTGGAGCCGTGGGCAATCATGCCGACACGGGCGCATGAGTTCGACGCGGGGCTCGACCTTTATTCGGCTTACGATGATGTGTACATTTTCCCGAGAGAAAGTGAGCTGTTCGACACCGGGGTACATATCCAGCTTCCCAAAAACACGGTCGGTTTTCTCAAGAGCAAGAGCGGCCTGAACGTCAAGTATGGGATTACCAGCGAGGGTGTGATCGACGTTGGTTACACAGGGAGCATCATGGTCAAGCTCTACAACCACTCGGACAAGCCATATAGAGTGCGGAAGGGCGATAAGATCTCTCAGCTTGTGATCCTGCCCTGTCTGCTGCCGGAGCTAGAAGTGGTGGATTCTTTGGAGGACACCGAGAGAGGAACCGGCGGGTTTGGGAGCACGGGGAGATAATGGATTACTGGCATAAGGACTGGAAATGTCCATTCTACAAGTACAACGAGCAGCGGAAGGTGTGCTGCGAGGGCGGATGCCGGGTACAGTTTGTGGACAAGTCCTCTGCGGGACGGTATATGTCCCGTTACTGCGCGTCCTTCCGCTATGCGGACTGTACGATCGCGCAGTCCAGAATCGAAATTTACGAAGGAGTAAACAGACCATGACCAAAATGCAGGAGATTCGAGAACTGAAAAGTAAAATTCAGGGACTTCGGAACCAGAATGAAGGGATGCGCGACAAGTGCATTCGCTTAGAGAAGGAATGTGCAGAACTCAGGGCCGGCGCAAAACAGGTGACGGGACTGGTGGATGCAATTCTTGCGCTGATGGCGCGTGAGAATGGCGTGGAGTTTGACGGTGGGTATGAGCTGTTTTTCCGCAGCGGAGATCTGCGGCAGTATATGGAACACTGGAAGGTGGAGACAACGAAAAGCGAAGGTGTGCTCAAAGTGCGCGCAACCAAGAAAGAATAAGTGTGGGGAAAACCTCGGTATTTTGCCGAGGTTTTATCCTGTTTACGGGGTGAATTGCATGGGATGGTCTGCTATGCTGGATGCAGAATATTCCGGGAAAGGAGGAATCGGGATGGCGAAGACCGGAAGGAAGCCGAGGTTTGAATCGGCAAAGGAAATGGAAGGACTGATTGATGCGTACTTTGAAAAATGTAAGGGAGAACCCTTATACGATGAATCCGGGATGCCGGTCTTCGATAAGAAGGGAAAACCGGTTCTGATCCACGAGACGCCGCCGACGATCGTCGGACTGGCGCTGGCATTGGGGTTCACATCGCGGCAAACGCTGCTGAATTATGCGGCAAAGCCGGAGTTCGTGGACACAATTACGCGCGGGAAGTCCCGTGTGGAGGCTTATGCGGCGGAACGGCTCTTTGACCGGGACGGCGCGAAGGGCGCGGAGTTTACACTTGCCTGCAACTTCGGCTGGAGAATGCCTAAGGAGACGGCGGAAGACGGCGAGAAGGCCCAGAGCGGTGTGGTACTCATGCCGGAGGTGCAGGATGGGTAACGTGATCTGGAAGCCGCAGCCGAAACAGGCGGTATTTATGGCGCGGCCCGAATACGAGGCACTATATGGCGGAGCTGCCGGCGGCGGAAAGAGCGACGCGCTTGTGATCGAGGCGCTGCGTCAGGTGGATATTCCCCACTACAAGGCTCTGATTCTCCGCAAGACCTACAACCAACTCTCGGAGCTGATTGACAAGACGCTGCGCTATTACCCGGCGGCTTTCCGCGGCGCGAAGTACAACGCAACGTCCCACACTTGGACATTCCCATCCGGGGCGAAGATCATCTTCGGCTCAATGCAGTACACGAAGGATCGGACGAAGTATCAGGGGCAGGCGTATGACTTCATCGCATTTGACGAGCTGACGCACTTTACCTACGACGAATATATGTATCTGTTCTCGCGAAACCGTCCGAATGGGCCGGGGACGCGGGTTTATATCCGCTCGACGGCGAACCCCGGAAACGTGGGACATGCGTGGGTAAAGGAACGGTTCATCACGGCGGCGCCGCCGATGACGCCGATCACGGAGGATACGACGTGGGCAGACCCGGACGGGACACAGCACAGCGCGACGCAGACGCGGATCTTTGTGCCGTCCAGCGTATTCGACAATCCGGCCCTGCTGGCGAACGACCCGAAGTATGTGCAAAGGCTGGCGTCGATGCCGGACGCAGAGCGGAAGGCCCTGCTCTATGGGGACTGGGATTCGTTCTCCGGTCAGGTATTTGCGGAGTGGCGCAACGACCCGGCGCATTATCAGGACAGGCGGTTTACACACGTCATCGATCCGTTCCTCGTGCCGCAGGACTGGGCGATCTGGTGCGGCCTCGACTGGGGGTATTCCAGGCCATTCTCGGTAGGATGGTATGCGGTCGACCGCAACAGGCGGATGTACCGCATCCGGGAACTCTACGGCTGCACGGGGACGCCGAACGAGGGTGTGAAGTGGGAACCGGCACAGGTGGCGCGAGAGATCAAACGCATCGAGGCCGACGATCCGAACCTCCGGGGGCGGATGATTCACCGCGTGGGCGACCCGGCGATCTGGGGCAGCGACGGCACGGAGAGCATCGGAGCCTTGATGGAGCGGGAGCGCGTGTACTTCGAGAAGGGCGACCACGCCCGCATTGACGGCAAGATGCAGCTGCATCACAGGCTTGCCTTTGATGATTCCGGTGTGCCGATGCTCTATATCTTCTCCACATGCCGGAACTTCATCCGTACAGTCCCGGCACTGGTCTATGACGAGACGGACGTGGAGGACGTCGACACGGCGGGCGAGGATCATATCTATGACGAATGTCGATACGTAGCGATGGAGAACCCGATTGCACCGCCGGAACGGAAGCTGGTACAGGCGAAGCCTTACAATCCCCTCGACACGGACGACGCGCCGAGGTATGGACGATATGACTTTTACAGATAGGAGGAACACATGGCAAGATTTGAGCAATATGGGAGGCCGAACGGGCTGCCGGGCGTGCAGGAGCAGGGCAGCATGGAGCCGCACGCGGCGCTGGAAGTCCTGAACCGGCCGGAGGGCACACAGGTCATCGGGAAAAAGGAAATTCAGGAGGCAGCGCAGATCCTGACGCGCTACAAGGACGGCAAGGCCAACTTCGAGCGGCGCATTGTCGAGGACGAATTGTGGTGGGAGCTGCGGCACTGGGAGGTCGTGCGAAAGGCCAGAGACAAGGATCATCCAACACCGGACCCGTCGTCGGCGTGGCTGTTCAACGCGATCTGCAACAAGCACGCCGACGCAATGGACAACTACCCGGAGCCGGTCGTGCTGCCGAGAGAGCAGAGCGACGAGGAAAGCGCGAAGACGCTGAGCGAGGTTTTGCCGGTCATTCTCGAGTACAACGACTATGAGCAGACCTATTCTGACAACTGGTGGGAAAAGCTGAAGCACGGCACAGCGGCCTACGGTGTGTTCTGGAACCCGGAGAAGGAAAACGGCGTCGGGGATGTGGACATTCGGCCTATTGACCTCCTGAAGATCTTCTGGGAGCCGGGCGTGACGGACATTCAGGATTCGAAGAACCTGTTTGTTGTTGAGCTGGTGGACGAAGAGACGCTGGATGCACAGTATCCGGAGTATGCCGGGAAGATGCGAGGCAACGCCATCGACGTGAAACAGTACATTTACGACGATACGGTCGACACGTCGGAGAAATCCGTGGTGGTGGACTGGTATTACAAGGTCAAGACGCCGAGCGGCGCGACGGCGCTGCACTATGCCAAGTTCGTTGGGGATGTGCTGCTCTACGCAAGCCAGAACGATCCGGAGTACGCGCAGACGGGATTCTATTCCGATGGGCAGTATCCGGTCGTGCTGGATGTGCTCTACCCAGAGAAAGGCACTCCGGCGGGGTTCGGCTATGTGTCGATCTGCAAAGATCCGCAGATCTACATCGATTCTCTGAGCGGGAACATCTTGGAGAACGCGATGATGACCACGAAGAAGCGGTTCTTCGTCTCGTCGTCCACGAACATCAACGAAGATGAGTTGATGGACTGGAAGAAGCCGGTTGTGCGCGTGGAAGGGACGCTGGACGATAAGCGGATTCAGGAAATCCAGCTGACGCCGATGAGCAGCATTTATTACAACGTCCTGCAAATGAAGATCGATGAGATGAAGGAGACGGCCTCGAACCGCGACGTCTCGAACGGTTCGACCAATTCCAGCGTGACGGCGGCTGCGGCCATTGCGGCGCTTCAGGAGGCGGGCAACAAGGCGTCGAGAGACATGATCTCCGCGTCGTACCGTACCCATACGAAGATCGCGAAGATGGTGATCGAGCGCATCCGGCAGTTCTACGACGAGGCGCGGGCCTTCCGCGTGACAGCGCCGAACGAGCAGGGATATGACTTCACGACGCTCTCCAACGCCGGTCTGCGGGATCAGGCAATCGGCATTGACCATGCGACGCAGGAGGTGCTTTACCGGAAGCCGGTGTTCGATCTCAAGATCAAGGCGCAGAAGAAGAACCCGTTCTCCCGGATGGAGCAGAACGAGCGGGCGAAGGAGCTGTATGCGGCGGGATTCTTCAATCCGGAACAGGCGCAACCCGCATTGATCGCGCTGGAGATGATGGAATTCGAGGGCATCGACAAGATCAAGGAACAGGTCGCGCAGGGGCAGACGCTTTTGAACATCATAAACCAGATGTCGGCGCAGATGGAACAGTTGGCTGCAATGGTGGCGATGACGACCGGCGGCAATCCTGCGACGGTGCAGCCGTCCGGCAGCACGTCCGCGCCGAAGCAGAGCGCGGGCGGCAGCGGGATCGCCGACGCGGTGACAAAGGCGCAGACGCCAATGACGGACTACGGGACGCGGCTGGCACAGCGGAGCAAGCCTGATATGGATTCCGGCAGTGACGCGGCGGCGGTGACGAGATGACGAGGGTCTATCTGGAACGGGACGGGAACCTCTACACGCTGTCGGCACAGGGGCACGCGACCGGAAGCGTGGAGGTCTGCGCGGCGGTATCGGCACTGATTCAGACGCTTCGGTGCTATCTTATGGGCAGAGAGGCGATGATCTACGACCGAATGACGGACGGCGCGGCATTTTTGACGTTCCGGATCGACGATCCGGCCCCGTTTGACATGGTGTGCTGCGGCCTCCAGTGCCTGGAGAAGACCGCACCCGATAAAATTTCCGTAGAAATTCAGGAAATATCCTGATTTACGGGGTGAAAACCCCTTGCAAATCCATCATACTGATACTGTCCTCCTGATTGTGCTCCGTGGCGGACTATGTTTCTACGATCTCCGCAAATCGAACACGGGCGGTCTTCCACGGAGCATTGCAGGAGGAACACGGCACACGGGGCCGTATACCCGCGATTGGAGGTACACTATGAATACTTTTTCTTTCTGGCTGCATCAGTTTGAGGGCGGGGACGGCGGAGCCGCAGCGCCCGCAGCCGGGACAACGGGCGATTCCCAAAGCGCAGCTCCCGTGAACACCCAGCGGGGCAAATCGGGCGAAAACGTGCTCTACGGCAAGCAGGCCGTGACTGACACGCAGGATGCGCCTTCCGACGCCGGGAAGGCAGAGACGGACGTCAAGGTGACGTCAAACACGCTGGAGGAGAAACGCAAGGCGTATCGATCTATGGTCTCCGGGGAATACAAGGACGTATACACCGAGGATACCCAGCGCATCATCAACCGAAGATTCTCTGACATGAAAGCCTTGCAGACGCAGCTGGACGATGCGAAGCCGGTTTTGGACGCGCTCCGGGAACGCTACGGCGTGGAGGACGCGAAAGACCTTCTCAAAGCCATTGACAGCGACCATGCGTACTGGGCGGAAGCCGCCGACGAAGCTGGTATGAGCGAACAGCAGTACCGCGAGTTTGTCCGGATGCGCCGCGAGAACGAGGCGTTCCGCCGGGCGGCGGAAGAACAGGAAGGGCAGAAGCAGGTACAGGCGCAGGTACAGCAGTGGATGCAGGACGCGGAAGTGCTTCAGCAGAAGTTCCCGCAATTTGACCTGTCTGTGGAGATGGAGAATCCGACATTCATGTCGATGCTCAAGGCCGGGACGCCGGTGGAGCATGCGTACAAGGTGATGCACTTCGACGAGATCATGTCCGGCGCGATGCAGCAGGCCAGCATACGGACGGAAAAGAATGTGACAGACAACATTCGCGCCCGTGGAAACCGGCCTGTGGAGAACGGAACGGCGCGGCAGAGCGCATTTACCATCAAGGACGATGTTTCCAAGCTGACCAAGAAGGATCGCGCGGAGATCGCCCGCAGAGCTGCGAGAGGGGACATTATCACATTCTGACCCTTTCGCGAGAAAGGAGAATTATGAAAAATCTTTATGAACTCGTTGCCTTTGACCTGAGAATGTTCGACGGCAACACGAACGTCACGACGGACGTCGGTCTGAGTGACGAAATGAAAACCTACTATTCGGACTATCTGATCGACCTGACGGAGCCGAAGCTGGTACACGATCAGTTCGGCCAGAAGCACCCGATCCCGAAGAACGGCGGCAAGACCATCGAATTCCGCAAGTATGACCCGCTGCCCAAAGCGCTCACGCCGCTCAAGGAAGGCGTGACCCCGGATGGCCGGAAGCTCACGATGTCTGTTCTGACCGCGAAGGTGGAGCAGTACGGCGATTACGTCGAGCTGGCTGACATCCTGCTTCTGACCGCGATTGACAACAACCTCGTCCAGGCGACGAAGCTGCTCGCCTCTCAGGCTGGCCGGACGCTGGACACCATCACCCGCGAAGTGCTTGCCGGTGGCACGAACGTCCTCTACTCCGGCGGCAAGAAAGACCGCTCGGAGCTGACCGGCGGCAGCGCGACGGAAAGCGAGAACTGCTACCTGACGATCGACGACGTGCGCAAGGCCGTCCGCTATCTGAAGGTGCAGAACGCGGAGCGCATCAACGGCAACTTCGTCGGCATCATTCACCCGGACGTGTCCTATGACTTCATGAACGACCCGAAGTGGGTGAACGTGAAGACCTACTCCGACCCGGAGGGCATCTATGAGGGCGAGATCGGCAAGATCGAGGGCGTCCGCTTTGTGGAGAGCACCGAGGCGAAGATCTTTGCCGGTGAAGACCTTGCGTCTGACAGCCGGACTCTGCTGGTGAACGGCGCGATCTCTTCGGCGACGAAGGAAGTCACCTTCGACGGCGGCACGGTTGCCGCGAACGCGCTTGCTGGCCGCATGATCCTGATCGGCGACACGCTGTGCGAGGTCGTATCCAACACGGCCACGAAGATCACGCTGAAGGAGAACATTTCCAGCGCAGCGGACAACGCCGTGATCTCGCCGGGCGAGGGCGGCAAGGGCGGCAGAAGCGTCTATTCCACGCTGATCCTCGGCGACAACGCATACGGCGTGACGGAGCTGACCGGCGGCGGTCTCCAGCATATTGTGAAGCAGCTCGGCTCTTCCGGTACGGCTGACCCGCTGAACCAGCGCGCGACTGCTGGCTGGAAGGCGACGAAGACGGCGGAACGCCTCGTCGAGCAGTACATGATCCGCATCGAATCCGCCTCTACCTTTGAATCCGCAGCAAACTGAGAACATGCCCGCCCCCGAAGGGGCGGGTAACAGACAAGGAGGAACATGATGGCAAACAAATCGCAGGACATGAATGAGCTTGTCCCCTTCTTCGCGTTCCGGGACAACGACAAATACAAGGACGACATTTTCGTCGGCTGGAACGGCAAGGGCTATCAGATCCAGCGCGGCAAACAGGTGATGATCCCGCGCGGCGTCTATAACATCCTGATCCGCTCGATGCGGCAGGACGAGCGGACGGCGGAACTGATGGCAAGTCAGGCGCGGCAGTATGCCGAGAAATCCGGCGCACTTCGTTAATATCGTCCGCGAAACCACCACGAATGGCACTACGACACGGCGTAGGGAGTATTTAGGCTCTCTGCGCCGTTTTTCTGCAAAGGAGGGAAGAAATTGACCGTACAGAGCGCAATTACGATGGCGCGGAACCTGAAACAGGTGGACGAGACACACTATCCGGACTCGATGCTGCTGCAATTCCTCAACGAAGTGGAGGGCAAGGTACAGACCGAAGTGCTGATGATCGCCCCGGAGGACACGGTGCGCTACGGCGAGGATGATCTGACGAACGAGATGATCGTTACGGCTCCGCACGACAAGCTCTATTACGTCTATCTGATGGCGATGATCGATTTCGTCAACGGAGAATATGACCGGTATACAAACTCGATGAACCTCGCGAACGCCCATATCACGGAATGGGCGGCATGGTACAACCGGACGCACCGCAGAGGAAAGCCGGAAGAGCTGGGGATCTACTTCTCGGCGTATGGGATCGCCGTGAAGCATGGCTACACCGGCACGGAGGAAGAATGGCTTGCGTCGCTGAAGGGCGACCCGGGCGAGCCGGTCGTCATCCGGTTCGACCAGACTTCCGGGCAGCTCCAGTGGAAGTATCAGAACGAGAGCACATGGCATGACGTTCTCTCGCTGGAAGAGCTGCAAGGGGCGCTGGTGTCCTCGACGATCGCACAGGCACAGGAGGCCAAAGACGCGGCGGAGGCGGCACAGGCGGCTGCGGAGGCCGCAAGCAGCGCATCTCAGGAAGCGTCGGAACACATGGCCTATATCGGTTCTAATGGAAACTGGTATCAGTGGAGCGCCGGGGAAGGAAAAATGGTCGATTCCGGCGTCAAGGCGCAAGGCCCAATCGGCCCGACCGGCCCGCAAGGCGAACAGGGCGAGCAGGGCGTTCAGGGTATTCCTGGCAAGCAAGGAGAAAAGGGCGAAACTGGCGCTACGGGCGCGACCGGCCCACAAGGCGCAACAGGCCCACAGGGCGAGACGGGGCCGAGAGGGCCGCAGGGCTTGCAGGGCGTCCAGGGCGAACCCGGCAAGGGATTGACCATCTCGGGCTACTACGCGACGGCGCAGGCGCTGGCCGCTGCGGTGACGAATCCAACGGCTGGCGACGCTTACGGCGTGGGCACGGCGGAGCCTTATGACATTTACATCTACGACGGCGTGACCTCTGCGTGGGTCAACAACGGCCCCTTGCAGGGCGCGAAGGGTGAGAAGGGCGACAAGGGCGACACCGGAGAAAAGGGCGAGCCGGGCAAAGATGGAAGTCCCGGTGCGGCTGGTGCGCCCGGCGCGACGGGCACGACGTTCACGCCGTCCGTATCAGCGGACGGGACGCTCAGCTGGACGAACGACGGCGGGAAGACCAATCCTGCCTCGGTGAACATCAAAGGCCCACAGGGCGAGACGGGGCCGCAGGGCGAACAGGGCGCGAAAGGTGAAACAGGCGAGAAAGGTGAAACAGGCGCGGCAGGCGCGACCGGCCCGGAGGGGCCGCAGGGGCCAAAGGGGGAACAGGGCGCGAAGGGCGACACCGGCGCGACCGGCCCGCAAGGCCCAGCCGGTCACACGCCGGTCAAGGGGACGGATTATTTCACCGCTGCGGACAAGAGCGAGATCGCGCAGGCGGCTGCGGAGCTGGTCAGTGTGCCGAGCGCTTCTTCCACCACCCCGAAGGCGCCGGGGACGGCGTCGGCTGGTTCGGAAAGCGCCTATGCTCGGGGTGACCATGTACACCCGAAGCAGGCGGTGACAAAGTCGGACGTTGGCCTCGGCAACGTGGACAACGTATCGATCAACACGCGGCTGAACCGGACGACGAATGTCAATGCGTCGGACACGAACTATGGGACGTACATGGCGCGGGGCATTGCCCTGAGTGCCACAGAGCAGACACCCTCGGTCAACGGTGCGATCTGTCTTGTGTATGGATAAGGCGGTGAGATGATGAGTTTACCGAGCGGATATAAGCGGCTCGAATATATCCAGTCGAGCGGAACGCAGTACATCGACACGGGGATCATTGGCAGCTACGACACGCGGGTAACGGCAGAATTTGAAATCCTTAGTATTGGCTCTGGCACGACGTTCGTATTTGGCTCACAGGCAGACAACAACGTCCGTTTCTGCTTGGGCATTACTTCGGCAGGCGTATTCCGTTCGGACTATGGCACTGAATACATTGAAGGACCGAACGCCGCCACAGGCACGAAATACACGGCGGATAAAAACCGTAATGTCTGTACCATCAACGGAACTGCAATCAACAGCAATGCGCAGACCTTCACTGGAAGCACCAACATCTATTTGTTTGCCCGCAGCTACTCGTCTTTGAGCTATGCCAACCTCAAAATGTACGGCTGCAAGATCTACTCCAATGACGTCCTTGTGCGGGACCTCGTTCCGTGCAAGAACGCATCCGGTGTGGTCGGTATGTGGGATGATGTCAACGACACATTTTATTCCAATGCTGGCTCTGGCACGTTCACAGCGGGGCCGGAGGTCAAGGGTACGAACAAGACGTTGATCGATGGAACAGCGTATGGCGTAGAAACTGGTAAGTGCCTTATCAGTGGAACCGCTTATGCATTGAAAAAGGGGCGGACGCTGATTGGCGGGACGGGATATGATGTGAAATTAACAAAAAACAGCTATCTCATCACTTTTATTTATGAAAAGGATGTAGCTGCCGACGCCAGATCAACGGCGACGCTATACTACGGCACACAAGAAATTCAAAGTGGTCAAACATTTGAAATACAAAAAGGAGAAACTCTCATATTTCAAAATAGCTCGCCGTATGCGTGGACTTATGTATATCTCTATGTGGATGGGGAATATCAGGGATCATTCGAGGCAAGCGACTCGTATACTCCTGCAAAATATGAGTTCACGCCAACCGCAGATTGTGAAATTAAAGCTGTTCTTGGAAGAAACGAGAGCGACGCGAAATGGTATGTTACAACGTCTTAGGAGGCATTTATGGCACAGAAAGTGATGATTGGCGGCACATATTACGATTTGAAGCCGTCGCCCGTCCTTATCGATGGAACAAAATACCAAATCGGGGGGGCAGAACGCTTGTAAACGGCACGGGGTATGACATCAAACTGAAGAGCGAAGAAACGTGGTTGCTAAATACAAACCCTAAATGGGAGGGTATTAAGAAATACAATATAAATTTCATATCTAACGGCGAAGCATTTATCGAAATCACGATGGATTTTGTACTGAGGTATATTCAACCAAATGGCGACAGCGTTACCGTCTACAGCGAGAACGGAGGATGGGGCAACACAACATATCGAACAATCACATTTGACGAAGAACCGACGGGCGACCTTTTGACTTGGTTGGAGGCCAACGGCACAAGAGTATAAAGGAGATGAACAAATGAGTACATCCGTTATTATTCACGAAGTGGAATACCCGGCTGAGATCAGTGGGGTATTGCAGAATCCCAAGTGGGACAGGCGCGATACGAAGGCAATCACGCTGGAAATGACGCACGATCAGGCGGTGAGCCTGTTTGTGGACGGCCTCGCGTGGAGCATCAAGCAGGTCAACACCTATCAGGTATTTGATGACAAGGGCCAGCCCACGGGCGAAACAAAAGCCGAGACGCAGACCTTTGACAACTCGGATTATTCGGTCGCCGGTTCCATCACGGACAACCGGGATGGAACCGTGACCGTAATGATGGGCAAGCATACGGAGTTGGAGATCGCGCAGGACGCGCGGGACGAAGCAGAAAGTGCTTTGGCAGAATTGGAGGCGGCGTATGACAACGGATAAACTCGAAAAGATGAAAAAATCCATCACGGATGGGCGGATGGTGGCAAGAGCAGGCGGTATTTCAATGGCGCTGGAACAGAGCGACAAACTCGGCTTTGACTGGCGCATTTACAGCGTCAACGACGTGGCTGTCCGTAAGGACTATGTAGAGCAGGAAACCACCATGGGAACTGCGGACAACCCCATCGTCTGGAAGGATGGCATGACGGCGTATCCGAACTTCTATTACACGAAAGATGGCGTTAGAAAGGTATGGGCAGGCGCGGATTGGGCTATGCCGAGCTGGGATGATGAGCGGTTCGTCGAATTTTAATTGAAGGAGAAAAGAGATGGATGATGGAATTCAGGCAAAGATCGCCGAAATCGAGGCCCGCAGCAAGAGCAACACGCACCGCATTGACGATTTGGAGGCAGACAACAAGGCCCTGCATCAGCTGGCGACCTCGGTAGAGGTATTGGCGACAAAGCAGGAGGCGATCGAGGCCAATGTCAGCGAGATCAAGGATGATGTGAAGAGCCTCAAGGCCATTCCGGGCGGGAAATGGGAGGCGCTGGTCAAGACCATTCTGACGGCTCTGGCGGGCGGGCTTGTGGCCTATGCGTTATTCAGATTGGGGTTGAGCTGACATGCCGGGGAATATTCTGAGCGCGGACACGCAGTTTCCGGACTTTGCGGGGCAGGAAAGCCCCGCAGAGCAGATCAGGACGATCCGAAATTACCTCTATATGCTGCTGGAACAGCTGCGGTATACGCTGAACAACCTCGACGCAGGGAACTTCAACACCGAAGGGCTGAAAGAGATTCAGGATGCGATCTCGCAGCCGATTTTGAAGCAGCTCTCTGACACGGACGGGAATCTCGCAGAGCTCCAGGTCACGGCGGCGGGCCTCGCTTCCCGCGTGAGCAGCAACGAGGGCGATATTTCGCAGCTGGAGCAGACGGCGCAGGGGCTGAGCAGCCGCGTTGGGGATGCGGAGGGCAATATCTCGTCCTTGCAGCAGACCGCGAACGGCCTTTCCTCCCGCGTGACGAGCGCCGAAGGGAACATTTCCACCCTTCAGCAGACTGCGAACGGCCTTTCCACCCGCGTGAGCAACGCGGAGGGCAGCATTTCGAGCCTGAACCAGACGGCCAGCGGGCTGGAAACTCGCGTCGCAAACGCCGAAGGGGCCGTTTCTACGGTGAGCCAGAAGGTGAACGGCGTGACCGTCACAACCCAGTATGGACAAACCTTCCTCGCGGGAGATCGGATCGTCATGTCATCGGACATCAACAACTATATGGCGGTCGGAGCGAATGGCCTTGAAGTTTGGGTCAATGGCACACAAAAGGCCCTGATTGGCCAGACATACGGCGCGGACAACTATACTGTAGTTCTCGGCAACACGAACCCGGCAGTTGTTCAGAAGATTTATGACGGCAATAACCTGATGTGGGTCGGAAACGAGGGTAAAACTTGCGGGATCATGTTTAATTTCAGCGCGGGAACCTATCAATTCTATGGGACGAAGGTGGGAACATGAGCTTTACACTACCGGCAATGAGCTATGCGGACGGCATCAAGAAGTTTTCGACGGTGCAGTTCGGCGGATACAACCACAATTTAGGCTATGGCGACGGGACGATCTGGGACGAGAAGAACATGACGAGCGATCTCTTCCCGATCCTCTCCCCCAGAAAGGCCCGGTATCTGCGGAGAACGCTGACGGCGTTTCATGGGATGTACGCCCACGACGGACTTTACTATGTGGACGGGACGACGCTCTATCTCGACGGAGCAGCAAAGATGACCGGTCTTTCAGACACGGAGAAGGTCATGGCGAACCTCGGGGCCTATCTGGTGATTTTGCCGGACAAGGTGTGGTACAACCGCCTCGACGGGAGCCACGGGAACATCGAGCAGCGCGTATTGAACAAGGCGTGCACCATCAAAAACGGAACGTATGGCGGCGAGGCCGCCGACGCGAACACCATCGTATGTGACAGCGTAAACTTCGAGAATTACTTCAAGGCCGGGGATGCGATCTCCATCACAGGTGCGACAAAGCACCCGGAGAACAACACCGGCGAGGGCGTCTATCTGATCGTCCGGGAGGTGGACGGGCATGAGCTGCGGTTCTATGAGAACACGTTCACCATTGCTGAAAACGGCGACACGGAGACGTTGAGCTTCAAGCGCGAAATGCCGGATTTGGAGTTCCTCTGTGAGAACGAAAACCGGCTGTGGGGCTGCAAGGGAAACACGATCTACGCCTCGAAGCTGGGCGACGTGAGGAACTGGAACGTATTTGACGGGCTGGCCTCGGATTCCTACGCGGCGAGCGTGGGCAGCGAGGGTGATTTCACGGGATGCGTGAGCTATCTCGGCTATCCATGCTTCTTCAAGGAGGAATCCATCTACAAGGTCTACGGCTCGAAGCCGAGCAACTTTCAGGTGATGGGGAGCGCGAATCTCGGCGTGGCGAAGGGCAGCGGGCGGAGTCTCGCGGTCGCTGGGGAGACGCTGTTCTATCTGTCCCGCGCGGGGATCGTGGCCTATTCGGGCGGAATCCCGCAGAACATTTCCGCCGCGTTCGGCACAGACCGGTATCAGAACGCCGTGGGCGGCTCTGACGGGCGGAAATACTACGTCAGCATGAAAGGCTCTGACGGCTGGCGCATCTTCGTGTATGACACGGAAAAGAGCATGTGGAACGCAGAGGACGAGACGGAGGCGCAAGGCTTTGAATGGAGCGGCGGCGAGCTTTACATGGCGGCAGGCGGGAAGCTCTGGGTATGCGGAAATCCGATCTCCGCGACGGGGGTGAAAGAGGATTCCGTTTCTGCTATGGTGGAATTTGGGGATTTCATTGAGAGCAGTCCGAATAAAAAGGGACATGGGAAGGTGCAGATCCGCGTAGAGCTGGAGGCCGGGGCGGAACTGAGCCTTTCCCAGCAGTTTGACAGCAATGGGACGTGGGTTTTGGTGAAGAAGCTGACGGCGACTGCAAAGCGGAGCTATTACCTCTCTACCCTGCCCCGCAGATGCGACCATTTCAAAATCAAGCTTGAAGGAACCGGCGTATGGCGGCTTTATTCGCTGGTGCGCGAGAGCTACATCGGCAGCGAATTATAAGGAGGCGAACTATGGCAAGACTGAAACAATATGACGAACAGGCGCTGATCGACCGCAGTCAATACGGCGGGAGCACTTTTGACCAGCAGCATTTTACAGACGACGAGCTGCGCGCGGCGGCACAGGCCAGAGAAGCCTATCGCACCGGCCAGACCGACATGAAAAGCGCACATGATTTCGTGGAAGGAATCCGCAGCAAGTACGGCTATTCTGGCGGCGGGAACGGCAGCCAGTATAACAAGATCAGCTACACCCAGCAGACCAACCAGTGGAACGACACAATCAATGCGCTGTGGGATCAGGTTAACGGTTACGGCCCATTTCAGGATACGCGAGAAAAGCCGACGTATTCCAACCGGTATGATCAGCAGATCAATGACCTCTTGCAGCAGTATGTGAACCGGGAAAAATTCAGCTACGATTACAAAAACGACCCGCTGTATGCAAATTACCGGAAGCAATACCAGAGAGAAGGGCAGAGGGCCACACAGGACGCGCTTGCGGAGGCCGCTGCGGCGTCCGGCGGGATTCCGTCGAGCTATGCGGCAAGTGCGGCGGCACAGGCACAGAATTACTACGCTTCTCAGATTGCCGACAAGATCCCGGAGCTGGAACAGCTGGCCTATCAGAAGTATCTGGACGACGCGAGCTTGCAGCAGAGCAAGATCAGCACGCTTCAGGGGCAGGAACAGCTGGACTATGCGAAGTACATTGACGCGCTCGGCCAGTACAACACAGACCGGAACTTTGATTACGGCGTGTATTCTGACCGCTATAACCAGCTTGCAAACAACCTCGGCCTCGCGGCCAACCAGCAGAGCACACAATATTCGATGGAGACGGCGGCGCAGGGAGACGCACTGGATCGGGTGCAGAACTTCTTGCAGGCTGGCGGAAAGCTGGCCGATCTCGATGCTTCTTTGATCGCCCGTTCCGGCCTGACACCCGCAGAGCTGAAAACCTACGAAGCGTACTACGCGAATCAGTCTTCCGGCGGCTCCGGCGGTTCTGGCGGTCGAGGCGGAAGCGGCAGTGGAAGCGGATCTTCGCAGAAAAACGCAAACGACCGGACGGCAGCACTCCGGAACGGTTCGGAATCTGCGGCGCGGGCACTATTCAACGCAGCGAAGAAGAGCGGCGCAAAGCAAAGCTACATCGCAAACCACTACAAGGAATACGGATTCGACAAGAGTACCGGCCTGACGGCAGATTACAAGAAGTGGCTTGCGGAACAGGATAAGGTGAGCGGCTATGACCGGACGGCGACGCCCTCCAGCATTGCGGGACTTGGCAGTTCGTCCGGCAATATCAGTCTGGATTACAGCCCGGACGAAGGTGTGTTCACATTCAATGGGAGAGTTTATAGCAATATCAATTCTCTGGCCGATGCGATCGAGCGCATGGAGCTGACACCAAGCCAGAAGAAGAAACTGCAATCGTCTTTGAGAGCATACGGGTTTGACATTTCGTTCTGAGAGGTAAGATATGGCGGTTAAAATTACACAGAGAAGCACCGGGAAAACGTGGACAAGCGGCACGAAAGAACAGGAGCAGCCGAAGCAGGAACAGGTTGGATCTGTTCAGTCTGTGCCGTCCGGTACGGTGGAAGAACCGAAACGGCGATGGTCGTCCAAGAGCGGGAAAACAGTCATCACACAGGTCAAGTGGATCGATGAACAGCCTGCAAAGAGTGCAAACAGTCAGGCGGGGGCGTCAAACGCTTCCGCTGGCGCTGCTTTACGCATGGAAGACGAGAAAGAGGAAATGCGGCGGCAGCAGATCCTGGGCAGGCAGTCCGAAGACCTCCAGAAGCAGATCGACGCGCTGACGCAGCAGGAAGAGGAACGGCGCAAGAACACCAGCCTGTGGGAGCGGATCGGGCGCGCACTCTCCCCGATCCGCTCGTTCCGGCAGGAAGAGAATGACGCAGAGGACACCATCTCCAAGCTGAAGGAGCGGAAGGCCGAGGTCGACCGGCAGTATCAGATGGACGCGAACCAGTACAAGGTCTATCAGACATATCAGAAATCGGAGCGTCCGGAAGCGTACACAGCGGAGAATGTCGGGAATTACAAGCAGCGTCTGGCGGCGCTGGCGAGCGTCTACGGGATATGGACGAAGGAGCAGGAGCAGGAAGCGAAGGAAGCCATTGGAACGCAGAGCGGCGGGACGGGGCTTCTGAGCGCAGAGAAAAACGTCTGGGCATTTGCACCGTATCAGGAAGCTGTGCGGAAAAATGACACGGAATCTGCCCGGCAGTGGGAGCAGATCTACAACGCGCTCTATACGCGGCTTTACTCCGAACAGGAGGCTATCTCGAGCGGCCTGATGCAAGGGCTTGGATTTGAGGCGCTCGGGGATGTGGTTTCGTCTTCTCCGAAAATGACAGATGAGGCCCGCGAGAGATGGACAGAGCAGAAACAGAACTACGCCTATGCGCAGTCGGAACACCCGTATCTGGCGAGCGGCGCGCGCGTCGCCGGTTCTCTGGCGCTGATGAGCGGCGTCGGCGAAGCGGCGGGCGCGGGGCTGGCTGCGACGGGATTGAAGACCGGCAGCTTCTGGTTCAACGTGGCGCGCGGATCGCTGACGTTTGCGGGTGTAAACGCGATCCAGAATTCCGGTGCGCTGGCGACCGGGAACATCAGCGGCGGCGATTATTTGAAGAGCATCGCCGTGAGCGGCGCACAGGGCGCTGCGGGCAACATCGCGGGAGAACTTGTCGGATCTGGGCTGGCAAACGTTCTGCGCAAGAACGGCCTTATGACACCGTTCTTCGAGTTTGTGCGGCAGACGGCCAGCGGCATGAGCAACGCGACGGTCAATCAGGCGATCGGATACGCGGCGGCGGACAAAAAGCCGACCAAGCAGGAGATCGCCGAGGGGCTTGTGACGTCCTTCCTGTTCAGCGCACTCAGCAGCGCGATTTCGACATACGAGACGACGAGCGCGCAGAAAGCGCGGATGCAGCAAGCCTATAACCAGATCGAGGCCAGCTATCAGGCGATGGCGGCGGGGACGGAGAACATGACGCCGGAGGCAAAGGCCCAGCGCGTACAGCTCATCTTGCAGCAGACACAGAGCCTCCGCGCGGCGACGGGCGAATATTATATTGCGGGCCAGCAGAAGGCCGTCAACAACCTCAATTCTGCGCTGGACGCGATCGAGGATTGGGCAAACAACTATCTGAATGGCTATCAGGCGGCAACGATGCAGACCACGACCGCACTTCCGGGCGGCAGCACGACCGGCCAGACCCCGACCACGACGGCACAGCCGCCGGTCGACCCGAACCTGACGCAGGAGGTCGCAAACGGACTTCAGACCGCGATCACGCAGGGCGTGATCCAAGCGGACACGCCGCAGCCCATGACGGGCGGAGACGCAGCGGCAGGCGCGGCACAGTCTGTAAGTCAGAATCTTCAGGCGCAGGGACTGGACGCAAAAACAGCGGATGCGCTTGTGAGAGCGGCGACGGAAATGCAGCAGGAGGCCGCGTCTGCGCCGTCAGGCGGGCAGAACGCCGCGCCCACGGAAACGGTCGCCCCGAAGCAGAACACCGTACAGACGCCCGCACAGGGTGCTACGCAACGTGAGGCGTTTAAAGAAGTCACGAAATCTTCTTCTGCTCCGAAGCAGGAAACGCAGAAAACCACGTCGGCCACAAAAACACAGACTGAAACAGGCGCAGCATCGATGGAGCCAATCGCCAAGACGCTCGGCGCGAGCGGACAGAAAGCGATCTTCAATGCCTACGATGGGAAGATGGACACGGCGGAATACGCCGGGGAGTTTGTGAAGGCCTACAATGCGGCGCGGGCCGGGAATGACCTTCCTGAAACGAAGACGTTAGAGCCGTGGCAGAAGTACGCGGCGGAAGTGGCCGGGAAGAACGATATGGAGCGCGTAGAACCACAGGAGAGCACCATTGTGAACACAGATCCGGCAGAGCATACAAAGGCGGAACAGGCCGTGATCGAGGCGTACAAGGCCAGTGCAGATGGGAAAATGCGCGGGTTCATCGAGAAAGTGCGCTCCCTGCAAAACAACGACTACAAAAACAAAATCAGCGCGGACGTTCACACGGAAACGACACGCGCTGCGGACACCGCCGGAGAGCTGACCGGAACAGATACGAGCGGATTCAAAAATATCATCAAGGGGAACGCGATACAGCACATCGACAGGCGGCACGGTGCAAACGGAAGCGCAGATCATTCAATGGAAAACATTGATGATTTTTCTCGCATTGGGTTTGTCCTGGATCACTTTACCGATGCGGAGCTTTTACCGTTGAATCGCGTGGATGCAGAGACTGCAAAGCTGAGCCGGGAATGGATGAACAGCGACAACACACAAGCGCCGCTTGTACGTTTCTCCATGCCGGTGAACGGTGTGTTCTATGTGGTCGAAGCAGTACCATCCAGCAAGGCAAAGCGTCTGGCCGTCGTATCGGCGTACATCAGTGGGGAACACAAAGGGAGCACCCTCAAGCAAGTGCTGAACCTGTCTGACACGACCGGCAGCGGTACGCCCGAAACGCCCCTTGCAATATTGGATGCTCCTGAAAAGAGCTTAGCACAAAACGGCGGAGCTGTCAAGCAGACGGGCGCGAATACGCTTGATGCGGCTGGCGTTGACAGGCTCGTACAGCACGCGGCGGAAAACACCGCAGACCACAGCGCGGAATGGACGGCAACGCGCGTCGGAGACAAGAAGCAGAAACCAAAACCTTTGAGCGAGATCATCGCCGGGATCGAGCATGATTTCGGGATCAACATTACGACCGGACACGCGCGTGGCAGAGTGCGTGGTCAGTATTCAAGACTTGATAACGGTATCCGCACGAAGATCACAAACGATCTGCCAACCGTCTCTCACGAGCTTGGACATGCGCTGGATCGTGAGTATGGGATCACCGGGAATTTGAGCGACACGATGCGCGGTGAGCTGGAAAAAAGCCTCGGAGACTTGAAGAGTGCGTATAAAGAGAACGAATGGGTCAGCGAAGGATTTGCAGAATATCTCCGAAAATATCTGCAAAACTCTGAGACGGCGGCAATCGATTACCCGGAATTTACGAAGCATTTCATGAACAGCCTTTCTCAGCGAGACAGGGCGCTTGTGGAAAACCTCGCGGATGAAGTCAATGCCTATTATTCGCTCGACGCGGACACGGCGCAGAGCGCGATCCGGTTGAGAGAAGAGCGTGTGCCGACGGGCGACACGACCGGCGATAAGCTCAGAGCGGAAGCAAGTGTTCTTTATCAGGCGTGGGTAGACAGTCTCCACGGGATCAAGCGGCTTGATGAAGCGACTGGAACGAATACATACCGTCTGGCGACAAACGCCGCCTATTCTGACGCAATGGCCGGGCAGATCATCACGGGAAATCTGACGGACGCGAACGGGCAATACGTGGGGCCGGGGCTGAAAGCGGCGCTGCACGGGATCAACCTGAAGAACAAGGCCGAATACCGGGCATTTGGCGAATATCTTGTAGTACGGCACGGGCCGGAGCGGCTGAAGGATGGGATGCACGTATTTGCAGACGACCGAAAGAATTCTACCGTCTTCATGAACCGGCGCGTTGCAGAGCTGGAGAAGCAATATCCGGAATTTCATAACGCGGCGGAGCAGCTTTATCGGTTCCAAGACCAGTTGAAAGAAACGTGGCTCGTCGGGACTGGGCTGATCTCGGAAGAAACCAGCAAGGCATGGAACGAACGTTGGAAATATTACGTCCCCTTCAACCGTGCCGTGCCGCAGGGGCAGGGCGGCGCGAAGCGCGGGTTTGCAAACCAGCAGAACCCGATCAAACGCGCAAGAGGCAGCGGCAGAGAGCTTGTTCATCCTGTGGACAATATCATCTCCAACGTTGTCAAGGTCGTCAATGCGGGCGTCCGCAACAACGTGATGCGCAGGATCACGGACGAGGCGCAGCGCGTGGGCGCAGATGCAGTATTTCTTGAAAAGATCCCCACGCCGATGCGCGGGACGCGCGTAGATCTTACGGGCGTGAAGCGCGATTTGAAGGATCAGATCGCGGGGAAAGACTGGGACAATGCGAAAGATTTTGAGGAAATTGTGGCCGACATTGATGATTACATGACGCAGTTCCAAAGCGGAAAAGCATTTGGAGATGTCGTTACAGTTCGAAAAAACGGTAAGCCGGAATTCTGGAAGGTCAACGATCCTCTGCTGCTCCAGTCGATTACGGAAATGTCCCCATCGAAGGTTGGAGGAATTGTTGACGCGATCGGGAAAGTGTCTCACTTCATGACCTCTAACATCACAGGAGACAACATCATCTGGTCGATCTTCTCTAACCTTCCGCGCGATCTTGGGACGTTGATGGTCTATGCGAAAGAGCCGAACCGTTTCAAATTGCTCAAAGAAATTGCGATGTCGTATGCCAACAAGATCAAGGGAGACAGTGCGAATCCACTGTATCTGGAATATCTCGCAATGGGCGGCGGAAAGGCGAGCTATTACAGCACAGACAGAGATGTTGCTAAAAAGGCCCGGAAAGACATTGTTGGCGGGATCACACTAAATCCGTTGGACTGGATGTCGTATCTTGGAGACATGATCGAGCAGGGGCCGCGCTTCGCAACCTATAAGTGTCTCCGGGATCGCGGAGCCGATCCGCAGACGGCATTTTATGAGGCGATGGATGTGACAACGAATTTCCGGCGCGGCGGCAGAACGTCCAGACAGATCAACAAGTTCATTCCATTTTTCAATGCTGGCGTTCAGGGTGCGGATAAACACGTCCGTTTCCTGACCGGGCAGGATGCACCACCGGAGCAGAGAAAGCGCGTCGTCCGCAACCGCATGATCACCTATTTCGCCGCTTCGGCTGGGATCGCGGCGCTGTTCTATCTCATCAACAACCGCGACGAGGAGAGCAAGAAAAACTATCAGCAGCTTTCCACGTACACGAAGAACAGCTATTTTTGTATTCCCATCGGTGATGGGAAATACTTTGCGGTGGCAAAACCTCGTGACCTTGCTGTTCTCACCTCTGCGATGGAATCCGGGTTGGAGCTTGGCGTCGGTGGGAACAAGCACGCGTTCGACGGATTCTGGAGCTATGCGGCGTCTAACTATCTGCCAAACGTGGCGTCAGATCTTGCGCAGGGCGATTGGAAAGGGGCGCTCGGAGGACTTGGGATCGTCGGCATCGGAACGTCGATGGTAGCGAACCGCGATTTCCTCGGAAGGCCGATCGAATCCGCAGGGATGCAGTATCTGGAACCGAAAGACAGGTATAATGACCGGACGTCAAAACTGGCCTACTGGGCTGGGCAGGCTTTCAATGTTTCTCCGCAGATGACGGATTACTTCTTCAACAATGTGCTCGGTGGCTGGTGGAAGTATCAGAAAGCTCTTTTCCCGGTCGGAGAAGAGAATCGAGATTGGACGCTCGGCGTGAAGAATACCTATGTAAAGGACAACCAGTATTCACAAGATCTTTCGAATTGGCTCTATGACAAAGCTGATAAATCATCTCAGGCGTCGAAATCCAATCCGGACGACTTCTCCAAGAAGATCACGGCCAAGACGGACAGCAATATGATCTCCTTCTATGGGAACTACAATAAGCTCTCGAAAAATGATACAAAGTCCACAGCGGCGCGCGTGACGCGGCAGTTGGTACTTGACATGATCCGAGAGTATCAGAAAGCAGCGGACAACAAGAGCCAGGCCGACGCGGAGAAGGAAGTCTATGCGATCTGCGAGGCCCACGGGGATGTGGACATTCTTCCGGGCGTGATGCAAACCAGCATCAAAGACGCGGACGGCAAGGAATATACTCTGAGCGCGGCGGATTACGTAGAGTTCCAGACGGATTATCTCGGGATCTACTGGGAAAGCGTGTCTCAGGCGCTGGACGGCGTGAAGGGCGATGCACAGCGATATTCCGTATTGAAATCCGTCAAGGACGCTGCGAAGGAACAGGCGAAGGTACGGGCGCTCAAGCGGTTGGGCGCAAAGACTACCACCGCATGGGGCGATAAGTATTCCAGCGCGAACACATACGATGTGGCATACTTCAAGGCCAACGCAGACGCAGACGGGAATGGATCGATTTCTCAGGCGGAGGCCGAAGCACTTCTGCGGAAGATGGATCTGACAAACGCGGAACGCGCAGATCTATGGGCCGCGACAAACAAGGCATGGGCAGAGAAAAACAATCCATTCCGATAAGAAAGAATCCGGCGGGAAACCGCCGGGTTTTCTCTGTTTACGGGGTGAATCGCGTGTAATTTGCTGGTATGCTGGAGGCGTTGAATGGAGGTGTTTCCGGTGAACTACACAAAGACGGCGCTGGCGCTCATCATCACGGTTGCGGTCGTGCTGATCGTGCTGTGCGCCTGCGGCCTTCCGGTGGTGGAGGTCACCATTGCGTGGATCGGCTTGCTGGCGACGGCGCTCGGCGTCTACCAGTGGAAAACGAAAAACGAAAATCGCGCGAAGTATGCGCAGAAATTCATGGACGAATGGGCCGAGAAATACGGCCCTGAATCCGTGGCTCAGATCATGGAAATTGTGTTGAAGGACTGAAAGGAGTAAGCTATGGACTACACAGAAATCATTTCGGCAGTGATCGCGCTGATCTCGGCGCTGGTATCGGCATTTTTGATCCCGTGGATCAAGGAGCGCGTCGGCGCGGACAAGCTCAAAAAGTGGCAGGCGTATGTGGAGATCGCGGTAAAGGCTGCGGAGCAGCTTTACAATGCCAACGAGGGCGCCGAGAAAAAGGCGTATGTGCTGCACTACCTCGCCGAGAGAGGCATCAAGTTTGATTCTGATACCGTGGATAAAATGATCGAATCTGCGGTGCTGACGCTCCACCATGAGCTTTATGGAGGCGCGAATGGTACCAATTAAAACGATGCTGGCCCATCGGGCCAACTACGGCACGAAACGCGGCGGGCCCATTGAGTGGCTGGTCATGCACTACACGGCCAACGACGGGGATTCCGACACCAGCAACGGCAAGTACTTCCAGAAGCCGCTCAATCCTGTGGCAAGCGCCCACTTTTTCGTGGACGATGATTCCATCACGATCTCCGTGCCGGAGGACTATGTAGCCTTCCACTGCGGCGCGTATCACTACACACACCCATTCTGCCGGAACTACAATTCCATCGGGATCGAGATGTGCGATGCGAAGCGCGACGGGAAGGTCATGGCAACGGCAAAGACTATCGCCAATGCCGCAGACCTCGCCGCAATGCTCTGCGAGAAGTATAACATCCCGGTCGATCATATCATCCGGCACTACGACGTGACCGGGAAGCTCTGCCCGAAATACTGGGTGGACGATCCGCAGGGCATTGTCAGATTCAGGAACATGGTAAAGGAGAGAATCGAAATGGTGAGTAAATGCAAGATGATCGTCGACGGCAAGGAGATCGAGGTCGAGCGCATTTTGAAGGACGGCACGAATTATATTAAAATTCGCGACATCGCAAAGGCACTGGATCTCGAAGTTAGCAACAAGGGCAATGTCCCGATCCTGAATCACAAAGGAGGCTAAACGATGCGGCGCGGCTGGCCAGACTTGCCGCGCAGCGAGTGGGAGCGTTTGATCTCTGAATGGATTCTAAAGGATTCGTACCGCGACATCATGCGGCGATACCTCTGCGACGGATGGACGCAGGAGAAGATCGCAGAGCGCGCGGGGCTTTCCCTCAACGGTACAAAAAACATCATCAAGCGGTGCACGGACGCACTTTCCGCGCACATGTAAACAGGCGGACACGGCATGCGCTGTGTCTGCCTCTTTTTTGTGCCTTTTTTGGCCTTTTTCTGGCCCAGACGTTGGCTGTTTCGTGACGGACTTTTCCATCATACTGAACGTAGGAGCTGGCCAGCTTACTACATTTTTTTGGAGGGAAACTCTATGGAATACGCAAGCAACGGCAAGGGGAATCTCGGCGTGACGCTCGGCGCGATCGGCACGGGCCTCGGCGTGTTTGGCGGCGGTCTGAGCAACCTGTTCGGCGGCTGGGGCGCGAATCCGGCTGCAGCGGCGATGGCCGCAAGCAACAGCGACAACCATCTCGTAAGCCGCTATGAGGCGTCTCAGGCGGCACGAATCGCAGAGCTGGAAACGGAAGTAAAGCTCCGCGATGCGAACACGTACACGGATCAGAAGATGCTCGAAATGTACAAGTACACGGATGGGAGACTTCGCAGCATCGAAGAGCAGCTGTGCCAGCAGCGTGTCGTCAACGCGCAGACCGTGGCGAACCTGTCCTGTATGCAGAACGAGCTGGCTACGCTGTCGGGCCTGACCAAGACGGTGATCCCCATCAACAACGTCTGCCCGGAACCGATGCAGCGTTATAACAGCTGGACGGCTCCGACCACGACCACCACGACGACTTAAGCAAAAAGGGGCGGCAATAGCCGCCCCGATCTTAACACGGAGGTATCCTTATGGTAACGATCGATCAGGCTATGCGAGGCGCGGCAAAATTCGCCGACAATGAGATCATTCCCCATCTGCCGACGGGCAAGGGCATTGGAGCCGGGATCGCGCTTGCACTTATCATGGATGGCGGCAAGGCGCAGCTGCTCAAGCTGCGTGAAAATCCGGCGGTGCAGATGATGGGCGTAATGGACGAGGGCGGAAATATCGACCTTGACAGGCTCTATAATGCGGCAAGGCCGCGCTTTGACGGCCAGAAGCTGCCGATTACGGTGCCGATCATTGGCGAGCTGCGCTTTGACGTGGGCGATCTCGATAAGCTTTACAGATACATACAGGAGGCGTGATATGGGAAAAGAGCATTACATTGAGCAGCTCAAAGAGCAGCTGCATGAGATCATGGAGCGCCCGGTGACGCTGGGGCGCGCGGAAGAAGTCACGGTGTATGCGGATGCCATCTGTGCGCTGCATAAGCTGGGTGACGATCATTTCCGCGAGGACACGGAAATGATGGAGTTTACCAAAGAGGACGCGGAGCACTGGACGGCCAAGATGGAGAACGAGGACGGCACGACCGGCCCGCACTGGACAATGAGTCAGACGGACGCCGTGGCCAATATCACAGGTGTCAGCGTGAAGCCTTGCATCTGGCATGTGGCGATGAACATGATGTACTCGGACTATTACGGCGTAGCTGCCAAGTACGGCCTCGACCGGCCGGAGTTCTACGCCGACCTCGCCAAAGCGTTCCTGATGGATAAGGATGCCGGAGGGGCGGAGGCGAAGATGGCCGGGTATTATCATGGGATTGTGCTGAGAGGGCACAACG
>ERZ1034920.630-NODE-630-length-26407-cov-6.175926_pt1 | contig 26407 bp, 8 predicted proteins | sample MGYA00520688_ERZ1034920 | MGnify/ENA primary metagenome ERZ1034920 (study PRJEB33766, sample SAMN09781785) | gut metagenome | biome: gut microbiome | host: Homo sapiens | place: Madagascar | study: EMG produced TPA metagenomics assembly of the PRJNA485056 data set...
TTATAAGAAAAACTTATATAAATCATAAACTGCCTTAAAAGGATGGCGAGCGGCTTCAAACCTCGCTTTTTATTGACTTTCGGCAAGATTTGCGCTATAATGCATACTAGAATAATATATGTTCGTATAAATGAAAATTTATGCAATCCGATTGAATGACATTCATTCGGAAACTATCAGATAAAAGGAGAGAACATGCGAATTAAAATCCTTTCCGTGTTGACGGCGATAATGCTTTCCGCCGTAACGCTCGGTACTACGGTCAAGGCAAGCGTTAAAAAAGACGGTTCGTCCGTAACGCCCTCGACCGCCATTACGCAGCCGACAGGTAACACGGGTTCAAGACAACAACTCGAAATTTTGCAAAGCGATTATAAGTTGACTCCCGAACAGGCTATGGACCGCATTAAGGCGGAATATCTTATCGAGAACAACGGCTACAACGACGACGACGAAGTCGTTCTGATAGTCGGGGTCGACGGCGACTCGCTTATCGAAGTTTACAATTACGGCGGAACGGGTGAAGACTCCGTCGCCGATTACGCCGACTCGTTTTCGGGCGTTATGCAGAGCCAAAAAATCGCGAGAACTCAAAAAAGCGTTCTTAACGCGTTAAAGAGCAAAAATCTCGTCGACAAGGTCGTGTATTCTTACGACGCCGCGCTTAACGGTTTCGCTATTCAGACGACCTACGGCAATATTTCGGCAATCGAAAAGACCGACGGCGTAAAGTCGGTTGCGATATCCGAAACTTATAACAGAGCGAGCGTCGACACCGACGTTTCGAAAAACGAAGTAGAAATCGACCCTGATACGGGTATTTACCAACCCGAAAACATGCCCGTCGGCAAAGACGGCAAACCTTATTCGGGCAGAGGGACGACCGTCGCGATTCTCGACAGCGGTTTCGATATGAGCCACAGCGTGTTCAATAGTCCCGATTTCGATAAGTCCAATCTCGTTATGACCGCCTCGACGCTTACGCAGACGGACGAAAGCGGAAAGACTTTGCTTTCCAAACTCAACGCTGCGAAAATAACGAAAGGTCTTACCGCTTCGGAAGTGTGGTACAGCGATAAAATTCCGTTCTCTTACGACTACGCGGATAAAGACGCCGACGTTTTCCCTTACGACAGCGAGCACGGCACGCACGTTGCGGGTATTATCGGCGGACACGACAGCGTTATCAAGGGTATTGCTCCCGACGCTCAACTTATCCTGATGAAGGTTTTCCCCGATTTAAGCACGGGCGGTAAGACGGAAGACATACTTCTCGCTCTCGAGGACGCTATTTTGCTCAACGTAGACGCGATAAACATGTCGCTCGGTTCTTCCTGCGGCTTTACGAGAGAAGGCGATAAAGATCCCGATAAAGAAAACATCAACGCCGTTTACGACCGTATCAACGAAAGCGGTATAAGCCTTATAACCGCCGCAAGCAACAGTTATTCGTCGAGTTTCGGCGGGGAACAAGGCAACACCAACTTTGTTACCAACCCCGATTCGGGTACGGTAGGTTCGCCGTCGACGTACAAAGGCGCGCTTTCGGTCGCTTCGATAAGCGGTACGAGAAGCAGATACATCGTCGCGAACATGAACGGCAAAAAAACTTCGGGTCAGGTGTTCTTCTATAAAGAATCCTCCTCGATTTCCGCCGAAGAAAACGATTTCTATCAGGAACTCGTCGACAGCGGCGCGCTCGGCATAGAGAAAAACCTTAAAGACGGCGACGGAAAAACCGTAAAGGGTTACAGCGCGACGCTCGAATACGTTACCGTTTCGGGTACGGGTAAAAACATTAACTTCAAAGACCTCGAAGACGGCGGTATTTCGATTAAAGGTAAAATCGTACTCGTAAGGCGCGGCGACAACACCTTCGAAGAAAAAGCGCGTCTTGCCAAACGTTACGGGGCGGTTGCCTGCATTATTTACAATAACGTCGAAGGCGATATTTCGATGTCTATGGGTAAGACGGCGCACATTCCCACCGTATCTATATCCAAAGACGACGGCGAAAAACTCGCCAAACATAGAACTGGTACTATGACGATAAACTCGACCTATCTTGCAGGTCCGTTTATGTCCGACTTCTCGAGTTGGGGTCCTACGCCCTCGCTCGAACTTAAACCCGAAATCACCGCGCACGGCGGAAACATTTATTCCGCCGTTCCCGGCAGTTACGAAGAAGACGGTGAAAAGAAGTACAGATACGATCACTTGTCGGGTACTTCGATGGCTACGCCCAATCTTTGCGGCATAGTCGTATTGATTCGCCAATATATAAAAGACACCTATCCCGATAAATCGGCAAGGGAAGTCAAGAACTTAGTAAATCAACTCATGATGTCCACCGCGGATATCGCGCTTAACGAAGAGAATAACCCCTATTCTCCGAGAAAGCAGGGCGCGGGTCTTGCAAATTTCACAAAGACAGTAAACACCAAGGCGTATATCACGGTTGACGGCAGCGACAGGACGAAACTCGAACTCGGCGACGATCCGACCCGCAAGGGCGTTTACACGATGAAGTTCAACGTCGAAAATCTTTCCGACGAGGCGTTGACTTACGATTGTTCGCTGATCGGTATGACGGAAACGGTTTCGTCTTCCGACGATAAGCACGTTGCCGAAACGCCGTATATTCTTTCCAACAATATTAAGGTTACGGTAAACGGCAAAGCCGTCGGCAATAAGAAAGTTTCCGTACCCGCGAGCGGCAAAGCGGTAGTAGAAGTAACCTATACTTTGAATACCACCGATAAAAAATATCTCAACGAGCATTTCGAAAACGGTATGTACGTCGAAGGATTCGTAAAACTTACGAGTTCTAAAAACGACGTGGTAAACCTTAACGTTCCCTTCCTTGCGTTTTACGGCGACTGGACGGAAGCGCCCATGTTCGATAAAACCTACTACGAAGTAGAATCGACGAAATACGACGCGTCGGTCGTAGACGACGATAAGATTAAAGCCGACTATTACGCGACCACTCCTTACGGTTCGTACTACTACAACTATATGATTCCGCTCGGAACGTATCTTTACTCCGACGCGAATATCCCCGCAACCGAAGAGCATATCTCTATTTCCGACTCGCTCGGTACGATAGACGGTATAAACACGGTGGCGGCAGGCTTACTTCGCGGAGCGAAAAAGATGACGTTCACCATAACCGATAAGGTTACGGGAGAAGTCGTGTGGACGCGTATCGATTATAACGCGAATAAGGCGTTCAGTAACGGTGGAAGCCCCGTTCCTTACTACGAAGAACTCAAAGTCAAACCGAGCGAAATAGGGCTCGTCAATAACAGACAATATAACTTCACCATGTCGGGCGAACTCGACTACGGCGACGGCGGAGTTTCCTCCAACAAGAGAAACTCTTACTCGTTTGACTTCTATCTCGATAACGAAGCACCCGTTCTTCGTAACGCCGAGTACGAAAAGGAGTACGACGACGATCTTAAAAAATGGCGTTATTATATGACGCTTACGATATACGATAACCACTACGCGATGTCGGTAACGCCGATAATCTTCAATTCGTCCTCGTCGTATACCGTTCTTTCAGAAAATCCTATTCCCGTACAGGGCGGCAGAGGCACGGATACGCAGGTTAATTTCGAAATAACCGATTATCTCGACGCTATATACAACGACGCTCTTATTCCCAACGCGCTTTGCTTCGCGATTGACGATTACGCGCTTAACACTAACTTGTACGTATGTCAATTGCCCGGCACGAAAGGCGAATTCAAATTCACCGATAACGGCGAGGCGGCGGGCGAAGACCTTATAATCTTCAACGCTTACGAAAACGAACTCGTCGATTTGAAGCCTTACCTTTATACCGCCGATAAGACGGTAGGCGATAACAGAGAACAGGAAGAGTACCTCGCTCACCTTCAATGGATATCGTCCAACGAAAACGTATTCGAAGTAAAAGGCGGCGTAATCAAGACGAAGAAAGCGGGCAGAGCGACGATTACCGTAAGAGAGAGAATGGACGGCAAACAAGCCGTAATGATAATCGACGTAAAGAAAGGTTCTCGTCCGACTACGGATACTACGTCCGGAGCGGTCAGCGCGTCCTTGCAAGCGTCGATCGAAAAACCCGCGAGCGGCGGTCTTGAAAGTCTTACTTTCAGCAGATTCAAAACTATCTACGCTTACGCCCGCGGCGCGCAGACGTCTGAAATAGGTACTACGGGGTCGACGAACTATCTCGTAAACAAACGCAAAGTAAGCATGTATCCCGGCGAAAAGATTCAACTTTTCTACGATCTTAAACCGTGGTACGTTGACGATAACTACGAACTCACTTATACGAGCAGTAACGAAAGCGCTGTAACCGTCGACAAAAACGGAATCGTCGTGGCGGTATCCAACGGATCGGGAACGAGTACCGATTCGGCGGTTATAACGCTCGAAGCGCGCGATAAAGTTACGGGTTCGGTATCGTATATCTCGGCTACGCTTACGATAGAAGTGTTAAGCCCGTTCGTAATCGAAAACAGAATGCTCGTCGCGTATAAAGGCATGGGCGATAAAGACGGAAACGTCATAATTCCCGACGACGAAGGTATTTTGTATATCGGCGCGTACTCGTTCCCGCTGTACACGACGGACAATACCATAGAAGTCGACGAAGACGATTACGATAAAAACAAATTCCCCGGCGGAAACTCCGAAATCAAGAGAGTCGTTATCCCCGAAGGCGTTCTCGAAATTCAGAAATACGCTTTCTATAACTGTACCACTCTTAAAGAAGTCGTTCTTCCTAAAACTCTTCAATATATAAGAGAGTACGCTTTCAGCGGGGCGACTAAACTCGAAACTATTAAAACCCGCGTAACGGACGCAGGCGTTTTAAGCGAGGACGGCGAACTCGGCAAAGATACGATAGTTATCGGCGCGTACGCGTTCAACGGTTGCAGAAAACTCAAAAAGATAAACCTTTCGAGGATAAACGCAATCGGTATCAGGGCGTTTCAGGGTTGTTCTTTGCTCACCGAAGTAAACGTTTCGACGCTTCGTAATTCGGGCAGAGAAATCTTCAAAGACTGTACTTCGCTTAACAAAGTAACGATGAACGAACATACGAAACTTTCTTACGCTATGTTCGTCAATACGGGATTTACCGAAATCGAAGTATACGGAAAAGTTTCTATTCCCGAATATTGTTTCGCAAACTGCCACAACCTTACGAAGGTAACTTTTAAGAATTCGCTTGAAAAAATCGACACGGGCGCGTTCTCGGGTTGCGAAAACCTTACCGAAATTGTCTGCGGTAACGGAGTTACGATAAACGAAATCGGTCAGCAGGTATTCTATAACGATTCTTCGCTTGAAAGCGTTACGCTGCCGAACGGAAACGTCGCGCTCGGCGCGTACGCCTTCTATAAGTGCTCGTCGCTTAAAAAAGTGGTATTCCAACCCAAGACCAAAATAACGAGTATGGGCGGTTCGGTATTCGCCGACACCAAATTCACGGTATACGACGCAGACAATAAAGCGGCTTTCGTCGTAGACGGAAACGAAAATTATAAGGTCGACGCGGCTAACCCCTCGTGGCTGTTGAGTAAAAACGGCGACGAAATAATAATAGGTATAGTTGCCGACGGAGACGGCGATATCGTTATCGATACCGACAAAATTTCGAAAATCGGCAGCGGCGCGTTTACGGGTCAGCCCGTTACTTCCGTAACCTTTACGGGCGGCGGAAATATCGAAATAGACGATTACGCGTTTATGGGCTGCTATTATCTGACGAAAGTAATTCTTCCCGCTACCGACGGTCAGGCGGTTATCGGAGATTACGCTTTCGCGCAGGTCGGCAGAAAGATCGTGAATAATACCATAACGTATAACGAAAACGGTTTCACGGTCGAAAATCTCGACAAAGTAAACGTGATAGGCGACTACGCGTTCTCTAATTCCAATCTTTCCGAAGCCGTTCTCGGCGACGGACTCGTCGCGGGCGAAGGCGCGTTCTATTCTTCGCAAGTGGGAAAAGTAACGCTCGGCAAGGCGTCCTCTTACGGACTCGGAGCGTTCCAGGCGTGCAAAAAACTCGAAACGGTTAAACTTCCCGACGGAAGCAAGATGAGCGACGACGAAAAGATTACGCTCGGTCAGGCAATGTTCGCCAACTGCGACAGACTTGGCGGACTCGTAGATTTGAGCGGCGTAACCGACGAAATTCCCGTTCAGGCGTTCTATAACAGCAAATTGACGGCTGTCAGACTCGGCGGCGTAAAAGTTATCGGCAACGGAGCGTTCGCGGAATGCGCGGCTCTCGGTTCGGTAAAATTCCTTTCCGTGGTAAACGGAGCGGAAGTCGAAAGCAGCGCGGCGCTCGAAGTTATCGGAGATTACGCGTTCGGTAAACTTACCCTTAAGGGAAGCGCACCCTCGTTCGGCGAAATAACGCTCCCCGCCACGCTGAAATATATTGGTACGGGCGCGTTTATGTACAACACCTCGCTTGAAAGCGTAAAGTTGCCCGACGGAGTTACCTTTAAGAAGGGTTTAACGCGCGACGGCGACGAAGCGACGAAAATGCATTTCGACGGCGAGTACGTATTCTTCAACTGTTCTAATCTGACGACGGTAGTTCTTCCCGACAGCGTAGACTATATAGGCGACTATATGTTCGCGCAGTGCGAAAGCATAGAAAACGTAACTCACAAGGCGAAAGTGATAGGCAATTACGCGTTCACGCAACCGCAGACGACGCAAAACGCCCGTTCGCTTAAAACGTTCGACTTCACGACGGTTGAAAAAATCGGCGAAGCGGCGTTCGCGAATAACGAACTTCTTACCGAAGTAATTAACGCCCCGAATCTTAAAGAAATCGGCGATTACGCTTTCAAAGACGTAAGGATAAGCGGTATCGACGCGCCGAAACTCGAAAGAATCGGCGATTACGCTTTTAACTGCGTATATTACGGCAGAGGCGAAAATCTTAAATCGGTAACGATTCCGTCTACGATTAAGTATATCGGCGTAGCGGCGTTCACGGGTCAGAAAAGCCTAGAAACTTTCAATTATAAAGAAGCGGGCGGCGCAGTCGTTACGACGAAACAGATTAACGATTACGCGTCTATCGAAAATGGCGCGCTTTACGTAAAGATGCCGTCGGGATACGCCGCGCTTAACTCCGTTCCCGCGAACTGGAAAGTAAACGGCAAGGTTCAGAAGACGCTCGAAGTAAGAAACGACGTTTACAGAATAGAGTTCTACGCCGCCAACGCGAACAAGAACTTAACGCGTATAATTCTTCCCGAAACCTTAAAACTCATAGGTAACTACGCGTTCTACGGTTGTACGGGGCTCGTTCCGAGAAGCGAATCGGATATGGGCGGACTCGTAGAATTCAGATCTTACTCCGCTCCCGCGCTCGAAAACAGTTATAACGCGAATTCGAAACTGTCCGAGACCGCTGCGGGATACGGTATGGTTCACCCCTACCACGATCTTTTCAGACTCGAACTCTGCTACTACAACTTCGTAGACCTTGCGGGTAGTAATTTACCGATAAGAATGACTTATCCGAATACCGTTTCGGGAACGACCGAAGGCTACGACTCGCTTATCTATAAAGCCTACTTCGGCAATCTCGCTTCGAGAAACGAAGAGTATCTCGCTATGGACAAGAACATGTCCGACTTTATAGACTACGCGAAGAAACTTATCGAATTGAAGAGCAAGGGAGAATTCACTCTTGCTAACGAAAGCGAAATTTCCGCGGCGGTTGCGGCGTATAACGCGATAAACCTTGCGGACGCCGAACGCTTCTACGGTAAGAACTTCACCGAAGAAGAATGGGCGGAATATTGCAGCGTAACGCTCGAAGCGAAAGAGGCGATAAGAAAAATCAAAATCGAATCGGCTTCCGACGCTTTGAAGGCTCTCGATAAAGACATTATGGCTTTGCCCGATAAATTCTCCGTCGATATACTCGATAAACTCATCGATATCTCGGCGAGAATAAACGACAGCAGTATCGTTCGTCCTACGGACAGAATTCTTCTCAATTTCGACAAATACGATAAACTTATCGAAGAATACGGCGAATATCTGAAAAACGCTAACGCCGAATTCGACGAGATAGAAAAGACGGTATTCAGCGAACGAAAAGACTTCTCCGCGGCGGCGCAGACGATTCTGGGGTCGGCGGGTATGATTCTTGCGGCGGCAGCCGTAAAGAGAAAATTCTTTTAAGGAGGAAACGATAATATGAAAAAGAACGTTAAACGTATAGTCGTTGCAATCGTACTTTCGGTAATAACTCTTTTCGCTTTCGTTTCCTGCTCGAAAGCAAAAACGACCCTCGGCGGAGTAAAAACGGGCTACGCGAATACTCTTAAATCCGCGAAGACCGTAACGCAAACGATGGACTACTACGACGGAAAAGTAAAAATCCGTTCTCGTAAATCGGTGTATAAGTTTATAGGTAAAGATACCGCCGAGATTACCACTACCAAAGAGACTCTCGACCCCGTTACCTGTAAACTCGAAGTTACCGAAGAAGAAACGGAAACCGCTCGTCAAAAACTAGACGCGCTTCGCGTCAACGTCGACGAAAACTTGTTTTTCAAATATTCCGTCAATAGCGGAAACGTCAAAGGCACTGTCGTCGGCGACGACGAAATAAAGGCGTTTATCGGAAGCGAACTTCTCAATTATTACGGAGTCGTTTCCTTTACGGTAAACGTGAATAAAGACGGCTACGTTACGAGCGCTCAGTATTCGTTTTATACCGACGCGGATAGCACGAAGCAGGTTGTAGTCAAATTTTCTTACTCGTTTTAGCGGAGGATTAAAAGGATATGAAAAAAAGCAATAAAATTTTCGCCGCGATTCTCTGTTTGACGATGATCGCAAGCGTGGGCTTGGCGGGCTGTAAAAAGAAAACTTACGGAAGTACGCCGAGCAAAGAAATAACGTTGACGTTAAACGCGCCGTCCGATCTTAAAGTGAGCGCGGACGGACTCGTTACGTGGAGCGCGGTCAGACACGCCGAAAGTTATGACGTGATAATCGATACCGCCGACGCCGTCAACGTAACGACGACGAACTATCGTCTTACCGATATTCTGAACGCTCATACCGTACAGGTAAGAGCGAACGGGTCGGGATACGAATCCTCCGAATACGCTTCGGTAAGATTCACGCCGAAGAGTACCAAACCGGATAACCCGCAGGTAACTTTCGGTCTGACTCTTACTTCCGAGACCGACGGTAAGACGGGTAACTCCGTAAGAGTGGGCAAGACGGTTAAATTTACCGCAACCGTAACCAACGCAACCAAAGAAGAAGATAAACGCGTCGGATGGACCGTCGTTAAAGGCGCGGATAACCTCGTCGACGAAGGAAGCGTTTCCGATAAAACGGATACGTTTACCGTAACGGTTAAAGATAATCTTACGGGCGACCCGACGATAGTCGTAAGGGCGACTTCCGAAACGAATTCTGCGCTTTACGCCGAAAAACAGATGAGTATCGTAACGAAACCCGGTATCGACGACGCCGCGTTCGACGCAATGCTCGCAAAAATCGGTAACGAAAGCAAGATAAGTTTCGACGGGTTCGTCAATCTCGACGTGTACGAAGATAACGGTATCACTACTCCCGTTTTGGCGGCGACTAACAGTCTTATCGTCAGAACGGCAATGGATTCGACTACCGCAGGCGGAAGATGGATGTCCGAATACGAGAATTCCGAAACGGGCAACACTCAGAGTTTGTTCTGTAAGAACAACGAAGAAGGTTACGTCTGTTCGGTAAGTCTCGATTTCAGAAACACCCAGCATTATACCGCGCTTCGCGATGAATCAAATAATCTTATCGCGTGGTCGGATTCCGGTTATTACAATAACTTCAAGGGTTTGACTCACGCCGATTTCGAATTCGACGAAACCACCTGGCGTTATAAATACGTAGGTTCGCAGGGCAAAGACCTCGTTTCCAGACTTATCGCTTCTGCCGATCCTTACGACTTTAATATAAGCAGCAGCACTACTTTCGAACTTATTTTAAGTAAGAGCGGCGACGGATACGAAATAGTAGGCGTAACGAGCATGGCGGCAAAGGACTACGCGATCGTTTCGGGTTATACCACGATTCAGACTTTGTATTGCGCTATATCGGCGGGCGAAGAAATCGAAGTCCCCGACCTCGAACCCTATCAGTCTATCGACGATTACGAAAACGCAGAAACCAAAGCGGAATATCTTAAACTCCGCGCGGCGATAGAAAACATGCGCGCGCTCGAATCGTATACGGTAGAATATACGCGCTCCACGCAGATGATGGGACTTTCTACCGTTAAATACGACGGTTATCAGGAACTCATCACGAAAGACGCGTTCTATTATCGCCCGTATACCAACCGCGCCGACGAATTATATACCGACGACAAATCGTACGGTTACAGAAAAGTCGGCGAAAACAGATATAATTCGTTCTATCTTACCGCGCAGACCGATCCTACCGATTCGGATACGATAATCGGGTATAAATACGAGGACTCGAGAGCGTATAAGGGCAGCCTTGACGACGTAAAACCCTCGTTCGATTTTGCGGCGGAGATATTTACCGCTTACGCGAAAGGCGAAACCAAAGACGACGTGCCGTATACTTCGTTCTACGTTCCGACCGAAATGTCGACGGTAGCGACTACTTTCAGTTACGGCGTCGGCACCGAAGAACCGCTTTACGCGATGTTCGCAACTCTCGGTACGGATAGTTCGACGGGCGGGCAAGTCCCCGTTCAGGTCGCCGTTCAGGAAGTAGACGGAAAATATTATATAACCGAAGTTATCTATTGTTACAGCATTCAGTCGCAGGGTATGTACGGCGTAGTCATCATCGATTATTCCGACTTTAACAAGACTACGATCGACGCAGATAAAGCGGCTGAAATCGCTCAAAGCAAATACAGAGAGATACCTACTTCCTGGAATCAGATCAATATAACCGAAGGTTCGGGCGCAGACGAACGGCAAATTCCGTTCGACGAATATTTCACGAAATATTTCAGCGCGGACGGCGTAGGCAAATATCCGCTTAAAGACGGAAAGACGGTAAACGATATTCCGTTTATAGGCGACCCCGATTCAGGGCTCGGCGACCGCTACGCGCTCGGTATGAGCGTGCTTTACTCGGCGCAATACAGACAAACGGACGGAACGTATAAAACGGTAAGGCGTAACACTCTTAAACTGTATTACGACGTGCCGCTCGACCTCGACTATACGACGGATTCGTCGCTTAAAAAGGTCGACGCTCTTCTCACTTCGAAAGGTTTCGTAGCCGACGAAAACGGCGAATACAGAAACCCCGACATCAACGTGGTAATCAAACCCGTTGACGAATCCCTTGACTTCTTCGTCTATATCTGGACGGAAGATATAAATCGTAAATAATTTTTAAGGCAGGTGTATGTTATGAAAAAAACTGCAAATTTAGTAAAACGGATACTTTCGTTCGTTTTGGTTTGCGCGTTTTGCCTTACGGCTTTCGGCTGTAAAAGTAAAACCCCGTCAACTTCGAAACCCGGCGAAAAAAAGACGTTTATCACCGTCAATTTATCCGAAAAGACGATTTCTGCAAAACAAAACGTAAAAGTCTACGTTACGGCGCAGGATGAAGACGGTAACGATCTTAATTATAAGGTTACCACGTCAGATACGAGTATTCTCGTGGCTCTCGGCGTTAAAAACGAAGACGGCGAAGTAGAGTTCAGCGTGTCGCTTAAAAGCGGCGCGACCGTCGAAGAAGATACCGACGTCGACGTTATCGCTTACCTCGCAGATAACGAGCAGAAACAGGCGAAGAGAACTATTAAAGTTCTCAAAAATATCGCCACCGCGAAAGATTCGATCTCGATAAAACTCGTCGACGGTAAAAACAACGTTTCCAAGTCTATATTGAGACCCGGCGACGATCCTCTCGATTTGTCCGTCAGCATGACGCTTGCGGATTATACCGACAAGAGTTATAACGTAGAATTTACCGACGGAAGCGGTAAAGCGATAGACACCCTCGTGTACGACGCGACGGCTAAAACGGTCGCGATTAAAACGGGCGCCGGAGTAACCGCAAGACAGGCTGTTACGATGACCGTATCTTCTACCGTCAAACCGTCGCTTAAACAATCGATAAGCCTTTGGGTTCTTCCTGCTCTCGAAAGCGAAATCGTAACCGAAGATATGATTGCCGCTATCAGCAATCAGAGCATAACCGTAACGGGAAATCTTAAAGATATCAGAAAATACAATTCTGATCCCGATAAAGATTCTTCCGTAAATTACGAATTCTCCGTAGAAATGGAACCCGGTAAGTGGAAGGGCGATTGGAATTACTCCGAAAACAAGAGCGGCGTAATAAGCAACACTTACGTTCAGGGCGCGGCGTACGGTACAGACGGATATCATAAGACCGAAGAATTGTACGTCAACAAGAACAACGTAGTCTCGCGTAAAGACGTTAAAGACAGCGACGGCGAACTGCTTATGTGGGAAACCAGGCACTTCTATAACCACGCGGGCGGTTGGACGAGCGACGACGGCGAAAGCAAGAACGGCTTCGTTGCAGATCAGTTCGTAGAAGTAAGCGCGGACGAAGACGGTACGTTGGTCGAATATATCACCACTCCCGGTACGGTAGTGTTCGATCCGATATTGTTCACGTACACTTATATCCCGAGCGACGACGATCGATTCGTTTCTTATCTCGCCTGGTCGTTCACTCCGTTAATGAGCCAGAACGACTCTATCGAACATATTTACTTCAGAGTTTCGGGCGAAGGCGACAACGCTAAAATCGATAAGATTATATTCCAGACTATGAAATCCGATCTCGTTACGAGTGATTCCGACGGCGGTACGACAACGGTAGGCTCTGCTTACACGCAAGTCGAAATGGAATTCAGCAAAGCGGGTAGTACGACCGTTACCGAACCGCAAGTACACGAAAAACAAGAAGGATTCATAAAGGGAAGCATCGACGCTCTTGCTAACGCTTTCTCGAAATTCGGCACGGGCAAAAATTACTCCTTCAAGATGCTTGAAACGAGTTCTTACTCTCCGTCGAGAGACGAAAGCGATTACACCGTAGAAGGTACTCCTTCCGACAGTACCGGTTCTTCCTCTAACGGCGCGGACAGCGACTTTGATTCTTCCGACTTGCCGACCTCTATCGGAAGCAGCGCGTACAAAGGTTGGGTTACCGAAAACGGCGCAATTATCAAGAGAGTTGTTGCAATCGAAGGATTGAGCGGTACGGTTTATTCCAACACGCGTACGGGTTACAAGAATAACGGCGACGGTACTTACGACGTACTCGATTACAGTACCGATACGCAGAAATACTACGGAAAGAAGGTTAAAACGGGCGACTTCTTCGACGCGCTCCCGTCTTTCGACGTCGCAGCCGAAATTTTCAGATACAAGAAGAACGAAGATGCCGGAAATTCGAAACTCTTATTGACTTACGAACTTATCGATTCCGCTATAGTAGGCGAAGTCGCTAAGGCGTTGTGTCTGAACACGTACGCAAAAGACGCAGTCGCTACGACCGACGGAGAAAGACCTTTCATGGTTACCGTTCAGGTCGATTACGACAGCAACAATCAGATTATCCCGTCTTCCGCGGTACTTACTACCGTAGGGTTTGCTTACGACATTCTGGGTATTTACGGCGGTTACTATCAGACGGTTTACTCCAACGTAGGCAATACGGCTATTGCCGATAACGTGTTCGACGGATACGTTCGCAGACAGATGCCTGCCGACTGGGACGCTTACGGAACACTTAAATATTATAGCGAACATTCGACTCAAAAAGGCGTTGAATATATTTCGGGTAGCGAACTCGTCAAGAAAGTATTCGGCGACGCGGCTGCGACCAACGCAAACTTCAAGAAACTTCCTCGCGCTCTTGCCGAAATATTCGACGACAACGTAACTCCGCAAGGACACGATTACGACGAAGATGATTTGGATTCCGAAGGTAACCAGACCTATATCGACACGATAGGCTTCACCGCTCAACTCGACGATCACGACGAATACCTTCATATCAACGACTACGACGGATTCCTTGCAAAGGCAACCGAAAAACTTGCCGCTATCGGATTTACCGCAGACGCTTCCAACACCGGCAAAGTCGGTTCGAGAAGATACGCGGCGTTCGTAAATAACCAACTCGGTCTTACGGTTTACTTCGAAAACTACCAACTCTATTATTTCACGATAGATATTTGTAAGACCGGCGACTGGACTAAACCCAAGAACTAAAAACGATATTTTAGTGAAATAACGACTTCATGCGCAAACGGAAGCGAAAACGGTTCGCTCCCGTTTGCGTCATATGAAAAACAAATTCAATCACGCGGAGATACTGTATGAAAAAGATAATAACGGCGCTTGCCGCAGCGATATTGACGCTGTGCGCGGCGTTCTCACTCATAGCGTGTAATAAAAAGGCGGAAGTAAAAGAAAAAATCGAAATAACCGTTTTGCAGGAAGAAACGAGCGTTGCAGACGATCAATTAAACTCGTTCGTGTATACTAACCTGTTCAAAATTACCGGCAACGGCAAGAACGTAACGGTTAAAGACGAATACGTCGATTTGAGCAATCTTAAAGCGGAATCGGGCAGATACGAAATTACCTGTACTTATAAAAAAGTCAGCGCGACGGCGATAATCGTCGTGTACTCGGCAAATCCCGCTCCCGAATACTCGATAACGATCGACGAAAGCAAGTTAGTCAACGAAAGTTTATTCATAGATTCAGATCTCGTCGACGATTACGATTTTACCAAACTCTTCTTTATTACCGAAAACGGAAAGAGAATAACCACTCCCGAAAGCGCGATAGATAAAAGAAACCTGCTTGCAAGGGCGGGCAGATATTCGATATCGTGCAGAATGGGCGAAGCAGTCGTCCATCTGACCGTAAACGTAACCGCAGTCGACTTCGATGTCGAAGCGAGCGTTGACGAAATTACGTTGCACGTCAGTCAGGTCGCGGCTTACGACTATACTAAATTGTTCGCCGCAACGAGAAACGGACAGCGTTACCAAATTACGGCGGATAAATTAAATGGCTTGCCGAGCGCGCAGGTCGGCGAATACACCGTTACGCTGGAACTGGGCGAAAAGTCCGCTTCGGTCAGAATCAAAGTGCAGGATAAAGACGTAGTCGTTTGCGGCACCGCTTTCGACGCGATTACGCTTCCTGCCGTAGAAGTCGCTTCTTACGACTTTTCGAACGTATTCTATATCTATGTCAACGGAATTTCAGTCGCGATCGACGAGGCGAAAATCGACGCGTCGGCATTGGAAAATGCCGTGGTCGACGGCGACCCCGTAAAGGTGTGGTACAGATACGGCGACGATTATAAATTCAGCGTAGACGTGTACGTTATCACGGACGACGTTGTAATTACTTCGCGAAACGCAGAAATTCTTACCAACTCGGCTCAACTCGATCTGACCGCTTTGTTTGAAATAACCCGCAACGGCGAAACGTTGCCCGTTACGAACGATATGGTAAGCGGCGAAGTCGATTACGGCAAAGTCGGAGATTACACGATTACTTTAACTTATCGCGGAAGAACTCGTACTGCGACCGTAACCGTCCGAACGGGACTCGTAATCGAGTACGAAAAGGGCGAAACGGTTGAAGTTAAGCAGGGTGCGAATAAAGATTTGTACGACTTTACCGCCGATTTCAGAGTTATCGCAAACGGAATAACCTTTACGGATATCGGCGCGTATCTTAACGCCGATCAACTTGCCGCTATCGATTTTTCTACGGCTGGCGAATACGAACTTACGCTTCGCATACCGTACAACAATAAAAGTTTCGGTGTAACCGGCGTTAAATTCGACTATATCGAAAAGACGATTACGTACGTAGTCGTTGCAAGAAAGTATACTTATAGCGCGATTAGCGACGTTCTGACCGTTAAGGTCGGCGAAACCGTCGACTTGGCGGGGAATATAAATCTCGTTATCGACGGCATAAAGCAAAATCTTTCCACTGACAGATCGGCGGCGAATATCGGTTGTTGCTATTACGAAATAGCGACCGCTCCCGACAATTCTCTTGCGGGAACTTACAGGGCGGTAATCAGACTCTACGTTTACGGCGTAGACGCAGATCCTGTCGAAGTCGAAATGCGGGTAAAAGTAATACCCGACGTTACGGTTGAAGGCAGCGAAGTAACCGTGTTCGTCGGTAGCGGCGTGTATACCCCCGATTTGTTCGCGATTTACGAAAACGGGAAATCCGTATACGTTTCGCTCGATATGATAGACGGCGAATTCGACCCGTTCGAAGCGGGGATATACGAACTCACGCTTAACTATAAAGACGTCGAAGCGAAAGCAATCGTTTACGTCGTCGATAGAGATATCGTCGGCTCTTATTCCACCCCGTGCATGACGCAAGCGGTAGAGGGCGAAACCGACGACGACGGCGATCCGATAACCGACGGTACTCCCGCTAAACCCATAGGCGACCTTGAAATCGACGAAAATCTTAACGTTACTTTCAAAGGCAAAGCCGTTACGGACGTTAAATGTATAGGCGAAAACAAATTCTCGTTTAAGGAAAGCGCGTACGCGGTATACGAATTCGAATACGTCGACGGAGTTATTTTCGTAACCTACGTAAACGACCTTCGCATGCAACTGACCGATTCGAGAAGACCGCTCGTCTACGTCAAACACGGCGAAAGCGAAACGCAGGGTAAATTCTTCATCCACTCATCCAAATCGGGAACGCACGTTCTTTCCGAGGGCAACGTTTCCAAGATCTATACGATTGAGAATTACAAAGTAAAATTCAACGACGGCGCAGAAAAGTGGTATTCGTTGTATATTTGCCTTAAATCGTATATGGGTCAGGACTATAACTACGAAATTTCTTACGGCGAAGCGGTATTCCCCGAAGATTTTGCTCCGACTGCGAACAATACCTACGTTATGACTTTGAACGGCGTTGATTATTCGTTCGTCGCGACTTCTTCCGTTAAGGGGATAATATCGAAGTCCGATTTTTCTCAGACTCAATACGACCCGACGGGCAAGACGTTTACGGGCGGAATCGATAACGCTATTCATACGCTCGCTTTCAGATCGGGTAACGGTTCTTCGCTTAAACAGAGTTCCAACGTCGTATACGATATGTACGCTTACGACATAAGTTCGATGAAGATTACTCCGTACGACTCGGCTACGAAAACCTACCGCGTATACGGAGAAAAGGTTATCAGCGGAACGGAAGTAGAATATTACAGTTCTTTCAAATATTTCGCCAACGCCGACGGTAAAGAAATTTATCCTTTCTCGTACAGATTCGTACTCGATTTCGAAACGAATAAGTTTACCTGTCTTGCGAAAGATAAGTTCTACGGCTTGTATAGTTTCGGTAATTCGTGCATATTCTTCGACGGTTACGGCACGGGCGCGATCAGATTCGGCGACGAAACCGTAAGCAATAATATTACGGGCTTTAACTATACGGTGAACGGGAATACCGTCAATATCGAATATTTCGGCGTGAGCGACTCGTTCGCGCACGGTAAAAAAGGAACGCTTGCGCTCAACAACGACGGCAATTCTTATACCGTAATGAATCTCGAAGGCATACCCGCGGGAGCGGTTTATTCGAACGTGAGAATAGAAAAGGGTTACGTGGTAAACGTAAGCCGCTTCGTGTTCAAAACGAACGAAACCAAGACCGATTTGGTAAATTCTATAACGATATACAATAAATCGGGCGAAGTAACGGGGTCGAAAAAGACGGCGTTAATCGTTACGAAATACGTCGCGTTCAATACCCCGGGGATATACGAAATCACTATTAACAAAGTGCCTTACGCCGTACAGATTATAGACAAGAGATACTCGGCTGACGATCGCTACGTAAAAGACTTCGGCTCGTCGCTCGACGAATCGGCTACTCTTTCGGTAGACGAATACGGATATGCGACTCTTACTCGCGACGGCGTTGCTTACACGGGCGCGGTAACGATAGGCGAAAAAGGCTTTACGGGTAAATTGTATTCCGACAGCGGATATATTACGCTTGAAGCGGAAGAGATATACGAAGGAGTTTTGTCCGTAACCGCCAACGGAGTTACCGAACTCAAAACCGAATTTATTATGAATTCGAGCGTTTACGCGGGCAATTCGTCTATCGTTATCAGAAAAATAGTAACGAGCGACGGCGCGGATTATTATCTTTGTTCTTCGGCTAAAATTCTTGGCGAAAAAATCGATCTCGAATTTGTAAAAGGTACGGATTTCATCGCGGGCAGCGAGATAAAAATAACGACCGCAAGCGGAACGGTAAGATACTTCTATATAAATTCGCTTTCCGACGGCGGATTGGTTGAAAACGACGGTTTAGGCGGCAGTTTCGTTCAGTCTGACAACGCTGAAAACACGCTTGAAACCGACGGCTACGGCAATGCGGAATGGAACGGCGTAACTTACGAATATACCTATCTTCGCGCAAACCGCGACTATATATTCATAGAAACGACCGTAAACGGAACGACTAAACTCTATAAGTTCATCGTTTATACGAGCGGCGACAAAGCGGGTAAATTCGACTATCTGGGCGAAGTATTGACTGAAAACGACCTTATAAACGGCGGAACGTATTCTTACACGCAGGTATTTTCTTACGAAGAGGGCGACGAGGCGGTTATTTCGTTTAAGTTTGCCGCAGACGGAAAAGTAACTATTTCGGTTAAGAGTAACGAAGATTCGCCTGCATTCGTAGGCGTAGGGTCGTACACGATTGAAGGCGCGACGGTAAAAGTAACCACCGCCAACGGTAAACGTATATCGTTCGAACTTACGAGTTATTTAAGTACGAACAGTCTTAAAGTCGTATCTTCCGATACCACCGAAAGTGAAGATATTATAAGAATAACGCGCGGTAATATCTTTACGGCTGCATAATATTCACAACAGTTAATAATTATACAAAAATTAACGATTCGATACCTGCTATAATCTGATTTTATAGCAGATATCATTATATATAACGGAAAAGAAATATTCGAATATTTGACAATTTTGTGAAACCGTAGTATAATTACTTTGAGCAATCGTTTATGCTCGCAGTTTGTATACGTCATTGCGTCAATGGCGAGTTAAATAACTTGCTTGCAAGGGTTATTTAACGAAGATATTCATAAGGCGATTGCAATTGAGTATCAATTGCGAAAAACGTTAGTTTCAAACGCGTTAGCGTTAATCGCCGAATAGCAGTAGCGTGGCAATTCCGAAGATTGGAGTACAGATGAATATGTACTGTCATTCTGAGGCGTAGCCGAAGAATCCCCGCAATAAAGTACGGAGCGGCTGTATCGGTGGTCGTGCACCGATAAGCGGACAATAAAAATACTTAAACACGGTAAAAATCGAAAGATTTTGAATATTTTAACACTAATTTATGGAGGCATAAAATGAAGAAAGCATTGTTGTTGATTGCAACTTTGATGCTGGCGTTGTCTTGCGTGTTTGCATGCTCGAAGAAACCCGAAGCGCACAAACACACTTTGACCCACCACGACGCCGTAGCCGCCACCTGTATTGCAACGGGTTCGGTCGCTTACGACGAATGTAGCGGATGTCATAAAAAGTTCGACGCCGAAGGTAACGAAATAGAAGACGTTACCGTTGCGATTAACCAGGCAAATCACACCGAGTTGGCAGAACATACTGCCGCTCCCGCTTCTTGTATAGCCACAGGCACGATTTACTACAAAGAGTGCAACGGTTGCCACAAGAAGTATGACGCAGAAGGTAACGAGATTACTAATATCGTTGACCCCGTAAATCCCACGGCTCACAGACACTTGACGGAGCACGCGGCGGTAGCGGCGACTTGTATCGCTGCGGGCAACGTATATTATAAAGAATGCGACGACTGCCACAAAAAATACGATAAAGACGGCGTTGAAATTACGGACGTCGTTATTGCTATTAAACAGCATAGTTTAACGTCCGTGCCGGCAAAGGAATCTACTTGTACCGTTCAAGGTAATATAGCGCATAATCACTGCTCGGTTTGCGAAAAAGATTTCGATGACGACGGTAACGAACTTGAATCGGTTAAATTGCCGCTTAAAGAACATACTTTAGGCGATTGGGAAAGCGACGAAGACGGACACTACAAAGTATGCTCCGTCTGCACGGGCAAATTTGAAGAAGAAGGTCATACTCTCGGCGCGAGCGTAACCGTCGATTATCAGAATGGCGACCACTATTATACTTGTACCGTTTGTAACTATCAAAAACACGAAGCGCACAATTGGAGTGCCTGGACGAAGAAAGACGATTCCGACCATACGAGAAATTGTACCGTATGTCAGAAAAGAGAAAACGGCGCGCACGAAGTAGGCACTGCGGCAACCTGTAAAGACCCTGCCGTTTGTAAACTTTGTAACGGTTCTTACGGTTCCGTATCCGAAGAGCATCACCTCGATGCGAACGGTACTTGTACCGTTTGCGGCAGAAACCGCGCGGTATGGAATAAATCTTACTCCGGCGTAACGGTCGATATGTACGGCAAGGTTACCGTGTCTAAAAACGCTGTATTTACTTTCGGCGCAGACGGTAATTCTGCGGGTGCGAAAGGCGCGGTTGTCGGCAAAGAAAACGGTAGCATCGAAGAGGAAGAAGATTGGTACGAAGAGACTATCACGAGATACCTTATTTCTAATGCTATAATGTACGTACGATACGTCGATAAGACAACCGGCAAAGTTGAGCTTGTTTATGCATACGACAGAGCCGAAGAAACGTACTACAACAGCAATAAATGGAAAACGCCTACACACACCGAAAAAACGATGACGGGCTATATTGATGCCGCTACGGGTATAATATTCCTTGACGACAATCTTAAATATACTGCTACGGTGCTCATTCCGTCCGATACGCCGTTTACCGCGGATAAATTTGAAGGCGGAGCGTTTAATACGAGAGATTATTACGGCGTTGCGTTCTATAAATTTACCGTAGGGGATAAGTCTGTAACGGTATACTACGGAGCGAAAACAGGTTTTGGCGGAGTTTTATTCAATGCTACCGTTACCGATTTTGAAGGTAATTCGGTCGCAATTGCAGACTTTGCTACTGCGCCCGCTATGATCGTAAAGGATAAAGACGGCAACGTGATTAAGCGTTTCGGTTATAACGGAACGACGGTTGTCGAACTTGATTCTTATGCAGGCAAGTATACGGGTACTTTCGGCGAAGTCCTTATCGACGGACTCGGTAACATTACCGTTACCGTAGACGGTGAGGAACAAAAGGGTAAATACGTCGCGGTAGATTTTAACGACCACAACTTTGAGATATTCTTCTACGGCGAAGACGGCGAAACTGTGGTAGATTACTACGAAATTCTTGCCGATTCGTCTGCTTATACCTATACGGGCAAACAACCTAAAATAACTATTACTTTTGATCTCGGCGATTGTGGGGATAACTTCACCGGTGAAGTAGGTAAAAAGGTTGCGTATACGCTTCCCGGTGCCCCTGCTCCGACCGACGAAAGTTATATCTTCAAAGGTTGGCTCTATACGACCGATGACGGTGATGTTACTTATCAGCCGGGCGACGTCGTGGCGTTTACAAGCGACGTTACGCTTATTGCAAACTGGCAACGTAAGACCGCTATTACGGTGGATCTCGGAGATGGTAATACCGTAATCGTTTACGCCGGCGAAGAAGAAATTCTTAAAGACGTTCTTGCCGCGAAGGTAACGCTTCCCGACGGCAAAACTTTGAAGCATTGGGCTTATGCAGGTAAACCTATCGATGGCGAAGCCGTCGTAGGTGCCGATGCGATAACGATTACCGCGGTATACAAAGCGCAATATACTCTTACCGTCGTTTATGGCAACGGTCTTGAAAATAAGACGTATACTTTGCTTGAAGACGAAGTTACCGCTCCCGAAGAACCCGCTTATACTAATGGTAAAAACTTTGACCATTGGTACACTTCCGCCGACGAAGGCGTAACCGAAGCAGAAGTATTCGAAGTTGGTTCGGTATTGACCAAAGACACGACGATTTACGCCGCGTGGGTTGCTTCGAGTCCGTTTACCGGAACATGGTATGGGGCGTATATAGGCGTTAAGGACTCTAACTATGATCAAGTAACGGGTTTGTATGGCGATACAAAGTATTATTACGTTGTCGATGCCGATGGAGTAATAACGGATAGTAATAGTTATACGCAAAAGAACAAAACTGTTACTCTTGAAGACGGAACGAATAAAATAACCGTGGGTACAGATACCGGGTATTACTTCCCTGAATATAAAGCGGTTGCTTTATATAAATATTCGTCAAGTGGCGCGCGTACTTCTTTGAACTTATACTTTATCGGCGCTACGGCAGTTCCGCTTACGTCGACTAATAGAAACGGATATTCGTATCAAAACGGTAAGTATATATTCTTTATAATCAACGTTACCCGTAACGGTGAAACGAAGCAGGTTTCCGTATTTGCCGACGGCGATAACTTCTATTTCGACGTAGTCGTCGATAAAGCCACTATAAGCGGCGGAACGACAACTTGGACGGAACAAACGAGTTATGCGAGTTTGGGTATTAACGGCTTGAAAGTCTACAATTCGGACAGAAGCGTTCTTATTGCAAGTTTCAAAAAACCGAGTGGTAAATGGACGCTTTACAAAGAAGACGGACTTGACGGCGATTACATTGCTACCGTTGCAGGCGTTGCCGATCAGTCGATTACGCTTGACGGTGTAGGCGGATTGACTTACGGAAGCAAGACCGGTACTTACGAACCTGCAAGCGACGGCACTTACGACGTATACTTGGATAGTAAGAAAGAATATTATTCCGCGACTATCGATAAAGATACCAAGACGATGACGTTGACCAAGGTTATGGTAACCATAGCGTTTGCACTTAACACTGTTGACGGCGTTGATATGGGTACTTACGATTCGATATCGGTAAACAAAAACGTATCGATAAGTCTCTCTACTCTTACCAAACCCGAAAAAGAAGGGTACGTATTCAAGGGTTGGTATTCGGATAGCGCGTTCAGTAGTAGTGTAACTACAGTAACTCCCGTTGACAATATGACCGTTTACGCAAAATGGGCTAAAGCCTGCACGGTTTCGTTTGAAACCGAATACGGCGAAGCGCCTGAATCTTTCGGTAAAGAACAGGATCAGTGGGTATATGCAAGCGACAGACCTACTCTTGAAGATACCGAAGATTACGCGTTTTACGGTTGGTACGTTAAAGGCGACGAGACTAAAACGCTTGTTACGAGTTCTTATCAAGTTACTGACGATACGGTATTCGTTGCTCTTTGGAAAGCCAAAGTCATACTTACTATTAAATACGAAAATCCCGATATCGCAGATAAAACCGTAAAGGTTGCTGTTGAAAGAAATATCTCTCTTGCGCAATATAACCCCACAGCCGAAGAAATGGGCGATTACGTCTTCCGTTATTTCTATAACGAAGCGGATGAAAACAAAGCCGAAATCAGTAGAATAAAACTTACCGAAGGCGAGAACGCAACTATCGTTGCAAAGATGGAACATACCGTAACGTTGACTGTCGTATCCGGCATCACGGGTGTAGACGATAAGTCCGTTAAAGTCGGACCTAACGACGAAATAGACTTCTCTGCCGTAAGTTTCGGTTATTATAAGGCTGAAGGTTGGGCGAAAGGTAAAATAGTTTCGGGCCTTTATACCGACGCTGCTTGCAGTAACGGTAACGAGTTTACCGCGACGTCTATAACCGAAGATACGACGGTTTACGCTAAATGGATTGAAGTTGAACCTTATGCAATCGAAGAGGCGTATTACAGCAAAGCCGGCGATGTAAAAGGTAAAGGTGAATCCTTCTATGAAAAGTTAAAAACGTTCGTTTACAATGCGGATCAAGGCTGTTGGGTAAGTGATAACAAAGGCATAGGATCTTCAATGGCGAGCCTTAAGATTTACGCTTATGAAACTATAACGATTTCCTTTAAGTGGTCCGGTGGCGGTGAAAGTAACTGGGATATTATGTCTATAAGCGTCAACGGAACTTTAGTTGAAAAGGCGTCCGAGGCGAAACTCACTCCCACGCAACACGAATACAGCGTTACATTGAAATACGGTGAATACATTGAATTCGTATATGCAAAGGACGGATCTGGTGATAAAGGCGATGATTCCGGTAAGATTTACGATTTGACGATAAACGGACAAGTTAAAACCTCTTGGGTTGTTGAAGAATCGAATGCTAACGCTTTTGCAGGTTTGACTTTCAGCGGTACTTATACCGGCAGAGCGGACAATGCGAGCCACAACGTTCAATTTGTGTTTGACGACACTTCGGATATTACGGGTACGTTAATCGTAAACGATACGATTAAAGCGAAATTCACTGCAACTTTTGCGAACGGCGAACTTGTGATGACTGTTACCGAGAACGTTTCGGGTGCGGAAGATTTTGTAGGAAAAACTTTAACTGCAACTTTAAGCGGCAAAACGTTTAGTATTGTCAGTTGCGCTTTTGGTGGAGAAACTTATTCTCTTGCCAATGCAGGAACGCTTACTTGCGCGGAATATAACGCGTAACGTAAAAACTTAACGAAAAAAGGACTCGGAAATTTCCGAGTCCTTTTTTATACGCTCGCGATGACAGATTAAAAAGTGTCATTCTGAACGTAGTGAAGCCCCCTAGGCAGGTCGCCCCCTCTCCGCCACGCTACGCGTGCCACCTCTCCCGCTTCAACGGGAGAGCATACTCCCGGAAGGGTGGTTTACCGCGGAGTAAATATTTAGGTAAAATAAAGTCCGACGGTTTTGCCTTTCCAGGGGATGTTTCGCTAACGCTCGACAGACGCTAATGCCGACGGCGAAAAAAAGCGTAAAAACGCTTGACTTATTTTTTAGCAAGGTATAAAATAACAGTCGTTATTTTATTTGTCGAAAGGAGTAATAATGCCTGCGAAAATAGTATTCGATAAAGAAAGGGTGGTAAACGCCGCTCTTAAAATAGCCGAAAATAACGGGTTGGAGGCTCTTAACGCCCGCAGTCTGGCAAAAGAAATCGGCTGTTCCACTCAACCCATATATCTGCGTTATCCCGATATGTCGGCGGTTAAAAAAGAAACGATCGCCGCGGCGAGGCGTATTTACGGGCAGTATCTGGAAATCGGCTTAAAAGGCAAGCCGAGCCTTTTCGAGGGGTATCTGTCGGCGTATATCCGCTTCGCGCGCGAACGCCCCAGATTGTTCGCCATGTTGTTTATGAACGATATCGGCGACGAAAAAGAGGACGGCTTGAAAGATATAATCGTAGATAAAATTTCCGCGCTCGGTAATTACGATAGAGAAACGAGCGAAAAGTTTTTCTTTTCGGCGTGGTTCTTCGCGCACGGTATAGCGGCTCAACTCGCAAGCGGATTTATAAAGTGGAGCGAGAATGATACCGACGCTTTTCTGAAAGAACAATTCGAAGCGTTGAAACTATATTATAAAAACGACGGTAAAAAAGAATGATTGCGGTAAAAATAGAGAACGTAAAAAAGTCGTATAAAGACACGAAAGCCCTAAAAGGCGTTTCCGCCGAGATAAAATCAGGCGAGTTGTACGGGCTTTTAGGTCTTAACGGGGCGGGCAAAACTACGCTTATATCCGTAATCGCGGGGCTTATAAAAGCCGACGAGGGTGATATTACGGTAGACGGCAAAAGCGTAAAAACCGATTCCGACGAGGTTAAGAGAATAATCGCGGTTTCGCCGCAAGAAACGGCGGTCGCGCCTAATCTTACTGTAAAAGAAAATCTCGAATTTTTCGCGGAATTATACGGTAAACCGAAAGATAGAGCGATTATCGCCATGCAAGAGTTCGGCTTGACCCACGTTGAAAACAAACGCGCGAAGACCCTTTCGGGCGGATACGCGCGGCGACTTTCGGTCGCCGCGGCGGTCATAACCGAGCCGAAACTTCTGATACTCGACGAGCCTACTTTGGGTCTCGACGTTATCGCCCGCAGAGAATTATGGAAACTTATCAATGCTCGCAAAGGCAAAACGACGATAATACTTACCACTCACTATCTCGAAGAAGTCGAGGCGTTATGCGACCGTATCTGCGCGCTTAAAGAGGGCGAAAAAATTTTCGAAGGCACGGTCGACGAAATGAAAACCCTGACGGGAGAAGAGAACTTCGAAGACGCGTTCGTAAAAATTTCGCAAGGAGAAATCTGCCATGAATAAGTCGCGCGCGTTTATAAAGAGAAATATAAAAGAGTGTCTTCGCGATCCCGTAACCTACGTTTTTTGCACGGCGTTTCCCGTTCTTATGCTCGCGT
>ERZ1034920.631-NODE-631-length-26404-cov-5.907473_pt1 | contig 26404 bp, 17 predicted proteins | sample MGYA00520688_ERZ1034920 | MGnify/ENA primary metagenome ERZ1034920 (study PRJEB33766, sample SAMN09781785) | gut metagenome | biome: gut microbiome | host: Homo sapiens | place: Madagascar | study: EMG produced TPA metagenomics assembly of the PRJNA485056 data set...
GTGCGGGTGGGGCCCTCAGGCGGTGCGGGTGCCGTGGACGGTTCGAGGACCGCGGGCGGTGCGGGTGCCATCAGTGCGAAGCGGCCTACCCGACGCGTGAGCTGACCGCTGTCATCTTCGCAATGTCTTTGCCCAGATCGTCGGTCACGTCTACGGTGAAGAAGGCGAGGCTGCGGCCCTCCTTGTCGCAGTGCGCCTTCGCGATGAGCTTCGTGCCTTTGGTCGCGCGGAAGAAGTCGATCGAATGGCTCACCGAGACCGTCGGGGGCTGGCCAACGTTGCTCGCGATCGCCAGCGCGAAGTCGGACAGCGTGAAGATCGCGCCTCCCATCACGTTGTCCATTCCGTTGCGATGGTGATCCTTGAGCACCATCTCGCACACGGCGTATCCGCGGCCACCGTCGATAACGGTGCAGCCGGCGGCTTTGGTGGCGAAGCGGTCCTTCTTGAAGAGCTCGGCGATCTCCTCGATAGTGGCGGTTTCGGGAAGCTGCATAGGGGATCCTTTCAATGAAAGGGGCCCGCGCCGTTCGAGGCGCAGGCCCTATCTGCTTTGTATTGTCTCGGGCGCGACACCGGCCGCGCGGCGGCGTCTTTACGCGTCCTGCTGCTCTTTCTGGAGATCCTTCATGACCTGCATCGTGGCGTCGATGCGGGCGAGCACGTCGGGGCGGGGGAGCAGCTCGATGCTCTCGAACAGCGGCGGGGACACCATGTTGCCGCAGACCGCGACGCGCAGCGGTTGGAGCAGGTTTTTCACTTTGATGTCGAGCTCCTCGCCCTTCTTGCGGCACGCGGATTCCAGCGCGTCGCTCTCCCAGCCGACGGTCTCGTTGGCGAGCACCTCGCGGCACGCAGTGAGCGCTTCCTCGGGACGAGCACTCTCCTTGAGCAGGACCTTCTTGACACTCTTCTCGTCCAGGTGCACGTTGGCGCCCCAGAAGAGGTAGGAGAGTTTGCCCGGGATCTCGTCGAGGCGGGTGAGGCGCTCGGCGACCAGCGGATAGAGGTTGGTGAACCAGCCGGGCTGCTCGTCGACGAGCTCGAGGGCGCTCTCAAGCGCCTCGTCGGTCGGGACGATCGGCTCGGGCTGGGGCGCATTGGGATCGGACGGGTTGGGCGTGGGGACGACTGTGGCGTGCTCGGACTTAGAAGAGACGACGCCGCCCTCGGCGACCGCCTGCGCGAGCCAGGGCTTGGCCTGCTCGACCCAGGCGACGGGCCCCATCTCCTTGATGTACTGGCCGTTCATCCAGGCGAGCTTGGTCTCGTCGAACACGGCGTCCTTCTTGGTCACGCGGTCGAGGCTGAACTCGGTGCACAGCGTGTCGCGGTCGATCAACGTCGTCTCGCCGTCGAGCGACCAGCCGAGCAGCGCCAGGAAGTTGACCATCGCGTCGGACAGGTACCCGCGGTCGCGGAACTCCTCGACGCTCGCGGCGCCGTGGCGCTTGGAGAGCTTCTTGCCGTCGGGGCCCAGGATCATCGACAGATGCGCGAACGTGGGCACCTTGTAGCCGAGCGCCTCGTAGATGAGGATCTGGCGCGGCGTGTTGGACAGGTGGTCGTCGCCGCGGATGACGTGGGTGATGCCCATGTTGGCGTCGTCGCAGACCACCGCGAAGTTGTAGGTGGGGCTGCCGTCGGTGCGCACGACGATCATGTCGTCCATGACGTCGGCAGGGAAGCTGACATGGCCGTACACGGCGTCGTCGAACTCGATCGGGCCGTGGTCTAGCGGCACCTTGAGGCGCCAGACGTGCGGCTCGCCCGCGTCGATGCGACGCTGCGCCTCGGCGGGGTCGAGATCGCGGCACGTGCGGTCGTAGCCGGCGTAGCCGCCCTCCTCCTGCTCGGCGCGCTCGCGCTTGGCGTCGAGCTCCTCCTTGGTGCAGAAGCACGGATAGACCGCGCCGCGCTCCTTCAGGCGCTCGAGCGCCTCGGCGTAGGTGTCCATGCGCTGGGTCTGGAAATACGGGCCCGACGCGCCGCCCACCTCGGGACCCTCGTCCCAGTCGAGCTCGAGCCACTTCATCGCGTTGAGGATGACCTGCACGTTCTCCTCCGTGGAGCGCTCGGGGTCGGTGTCCTCGATGCGCAGGATGAACGTGCCGCCCATCGCACGGGCGAACGCCCAGTTGTAGATCGCGGTGCGCGCGCCGCCCACATGCAGGCGGCCGGTGGGAGAGGGCGCGAAGCGGACGCGCACCCCGGAGTTGGTGTTGGACATCTCGGTTCCTCGTTCTTTCGATTGTGCGATCGCGCGGGCCTTGAGCTCGTCACGCTGGCGCTTCTCGCGCCGCATGAAGAACATGCCGCATAACAGGGAAAGTATAGACAGTATCATGCTGACGGCAAGCCAGGTGAAGCCCATCCCCATCCAAAAATCTTGCGGGTACATGCAGATCAGCAGCGAATCGGGCGAGAACACCCACGTGCCCTCCGCGAAGAAGAGCGAATGGAACACCGCGAACAGCCCGTTGAAGTCCACGATCGCCCATATGCCGAAGAGGACGAACAGCGCGACGACGAGGCCGCCCGCGAACGCGAACGGCTGCCCGATCGAGCGTGGCCCGAACATGTAGATCGAGCAGAGCAGGCAGAATCCCGCCAGCACGGCGCAGGCGAGCAGCGCCGGCATCGCGCGGTTGACCACGTCGTTGACGTCGTTGAGATGCGAGATGGCGTCGGGCGTGAGCGTGTACTGCTCGTCCGCCGCCGCCAGCTCCTCGGCGGACGCTCCGGCGTAGGGCGTGTCCGCCTCGTCGTTGATCTGGGCGATCGTCGCCATCAGGGCATCGTAGTCATGCTCGCCGACGGTGTAGTCGCGTGTGGCGTCGGCGGCTTCAACGAGCTGCATCTTGTCGAAGGGCGATAGATCGTCGTTGCAGTAGGACATCGCCAGCCCGTGCACCATCTGGGGGATGCCGGCGACCGCCACGAACCCGCAGGCGACGTAGGTGATCGCCAGCATGACGGTGGCGATCGCGGTGACGACGTTGCGGCGCATCTTCGTGGTCATTCGCTACGCCTCCTCGGGCGCGTCGCCGTCCAAGTCGCAGTCGACCCAGATCGTCGCGGCGGTCATGCCCTGCATGTCCTTGGAGATGGTGGGCAGCGGCCCCAGGCGGCTGAACACGCCGGCGAAATGCCCGTTGAACAGATACAGGCCGTTGATGTTGTTGTAGAGCGCGGGCTCGCGGCGCACCTGGTCGTCGGCGAGCTCGGAGATGCCCGTGTCGGGCGGCAGCGTCTCGGTCTTGTAGGGCGTCACGTAGCGCTGGGCGATGAAACGCGTGCCGGACTTGGCGTCGACGAAGCGGTCGAGGTAGCCCTCCCATTCCTCCTGGGTGCAGACGCAGCCGGCGTGTACCTCGTCGGCGCCGTAGTGGTCGGCCGGCTTGATGATCCAGGCGTCCTTGTCGGCGCGGATGGCTGCCAGGTCGGCGTGCTCGGCGTCGAGGAACATCGTCTCGGGCACCGTGTCGCGCACGAAGGCGCGCTCGTCATCGTCGAGGAACGCGAGCGTGCGCGGGTCGTGCAGCACGCGGAAGATCTGCTTGTCGTGGACGAGGTGGCCGGCGAAGCTGCCGATGAGGGCGACCTTCCCGGCGCGCACGGCCTCGATGAGGTCCTGCGACTCGTCCCAGCGGTCCATCACGTCGTTGGTGACGCAGCGGCGCCAGATGGCGTCGACTTTCTTGCCGTCGGGATCGCGCAGCGCCGTGCCGTCGAACTTCAGGTCGCGCACGTCCCACACGCTGCAGTGGGCGTTGTTGATGCTGAACACGCGCGCGTACATCTTGAACTCGTCGACGACGCCGTTCTCGAGGTAGTCGACGATGGCGACGTGGGGGTTGGGGACCTTGTGCTCGTAGGTGTCGTAGATGGCCAGGAACTCGCGCACCCACGTGGCGAACAGCTCACATGACTCGATGCGGTGGTTGGCGACGAAGCGGCGGAACGTCTCGGAGCGCGCGACGGAGACGGTGATCTCGCGGTTCTCGTTCATGCCCGAGGAGCCGTCGCCGTTGAACTCGCAGAACTTGACCGAGTAGTCGTCCTCGTCAAGGAACGTGTCCACGCGCGCGAACGGCAGCGTGGCGTCGTAGCCGCGCGGCAGCAGGATGAGGTCGACCAGGCGCGGATCGAGCTCGAACACCTCGCGGTAGGCGGGGTCGGCCAGGTAGCGCTCGATGACCTTGCACAGGATGCGGTGCGCGGTCTCGGCGGTGCGCTTCATGGTGTCGTAGGTGCGCTGGTTGAACAGGCGCGGCACGAAGCTGGAGTCAACCACCTGGTGGTGGACGATGGCCGTCGAGCGGTCCATGTAGGCGCGGGCGGCGCGGCGGCCGTCGATGTCGCCGTCGAGCGCGTCCATGATGTCGAAGTACTCGCGCGTGAGCTCAGAGTTGGTTTGCATGCGCGTGGTGTCCTTCCGTCGTCGGCGCGGCGTGCTGCCGCGATTGCGTACAAGGAAGAAGTGTACCACGGCAGCGCCGTGCGCCCTGTTCGGCGCCGCTGAGGGGACGAAAGTTCCGGAAGGGGCGGGGAAGCGGTGCAGGGGCTGCTGGCTCAGCCGAGGGCGGCGGCCGCGTCGAGCCCGTTGCGCGTGAGCGCCTGCGAGGAATCGACGTTGCGCAGGAGCGAGGGGTCGTCGAAAAGCGCGCGCACCATGAGGTCGCGGCTGCGCAGCTCATGGTGCGCGCCGCACAGCAGGTTCTCCAGGAACGCGATCAGGTAGCGGCGCTCCGGCATGGCGCCGGCCTTCGCGTTGCGGTAGTTCGCGCGCACGAGCGCGTCGCGGAAGTAGCGGGCGTGCCGCTCGAACGGCTCATTGTCGGCGTCGAACCCCAGATGGCGCAGGTAGAGGATGGCGAACACGGCCACGGTGCGCGTGTTGCCCTCGCAGAAGGGGTGCACCTGCCACAAACGCGCGATGAAGCGGGCCAGATGGTCGGTCTGAGCGGCGTCGAAATCGGGTGCGTAGGCGTAGTCCTGCTCGTCGTCGAAGGCGAACGCGAGGGCGCGCGCTATCATGGACGGGTCGGCGTACAGCACGCTGTCGCCGTTGAGGACTAGCTCGCTTTTCACGAGGGGATCGCGCTTGTACTCGCCAGGATGGTAGACGGCGGCGTCGAGGTCGCCGAACAGCTGCCGGTGCAGGTCGGAGAGCATGAACGGCGAGAACGCGAACGCGTTGCGCGAAAGCACCTCCACGATGCGCTGGCTCACCAAGTCGGCCTCGCGCTCGGCAGCGCAAGACGACGGGGCGGACGCATTGGAGCGGGGCGCTTCCTCCGCGCGGCGTTCCCGGTAGTAGAGCCGCAGCAATTCGCCGGTTTCCTCGATGCCGCGCGCGCCCTCCACGTGCTCTTGGGCAAGTTGCTTCGCGTAGGCGGAGGGACGCAGCCCATCGACCTCCTGAAGCCCCATCGCCGTGCGCCAGTACCCCGCCCGCACGGCAGGGTCGGCGGACTCATGCACCGGCACGTAGGGGAAATCGTCGGGGTTGTCGGCGGTCATGGGATCCTCGCTTCGGCTTCGTCAGACCTTGCAGGTCGATTATAGCGGAGGGGCGGGCAGGGCGAAGCGGGCAAGGCCGGCAGCACAATGGCGCGGGTTCGCAACTCGCAGCGGGCGAGGGCGGCTCGTATCAGAACAGGTCGCGGATGTCCACGCCCAGGCCCTCGTCGATCTTCTCCAGGACATCGACGGTGGCGTTCGTCTTGCCGTTCTCGATGTTGGAGAGGTGGGTGAAGTCAACGTCGATCATCATGCCGAACTTGTGCAGGGAAATGTTGCGCTGGGTGCGCAGGATGCGGATGTTCCGGCCCAGGCGGAGGCGGTGCGGTTTTTCAGGTAAGGGCTCCATGCCCAAAGGCTAGGCGATGGTATATCATTACTGTTGGCTGACAACCAACAAACGAGAACCGAACGGGAAAGCAGCACGAACCGCAAAGCGCAGGTGGGAGGCCGTTTGTGTGCGCTCGTGCACGCGGCTGACAAGGCTGGGAAACGTTGCGCAACAGGATGCGGCGGCAAGCAGGGCGAACCCCTGCGAATGTTGCGCAACGGATCGGCGTTTTCATGGGTTATGTTTTACCTGATGAGCGGCATTTTGGCAGGATCGGAAGGGAGGGGCGCATGGACGGGACGACCGAGGTGAAGGCCTCGCCGTATCGCGGCAGCGGCGTTCTCACGCGCGAGCAGTTCCTTTTGCGCGAGATGCGCGTGATCGCGAAGCCCGTTCTGCTCTTGTCGAAGAAAAGATGAACGGGGACGCTCTGAAACCTTGATTTGAGTTGATGTATTTGTTTGGCTCGATACGGAACATTTGATCAAAGGAGTGCGCGATGGATGAGGCGCGTGGCAAAGCTGACAAAATTGCGAATTGCCCTTTGAAAGATCTTCCGCTTAGCAAAAAACTCTATCGAGCGCTTGATCGCATGGGTCTCAAAACGCTATATGATGCGTTTTTGGAAGACGAAGACGTCATCCGCTCGAAATGTTCCAGCGACGCTTTCCGACAATTCGAGTTGCTCGTTGACCTTTTTGAAGAGAATCCTGAGGAGTTCATTGCTCGAATCGATGAAATGGGCCGACCGCGCGAAACCGTCGATTCGATCTATAGGGCTGCCGGCGAAGACCCTGTCTCTGGTTCGCTTATGCGTGACACTCCACTTGGGAATCGTAGATCAACAGAACGAAAGCTGCGCTCGTCGGAGACCGATGCGTATGCAAATGACGAGTTCCGACGAGTTGCTGATACCGTGACGAAGTCGTATTTCTACACCGAAAACGGAAAGCAACTTAAGGGATTTCAAAACCGGGCAAATGAATCTCTCGCGTTATTGATAGATCGGTTTGGCAGCGATCGCTGTTTCATATTCCAAGTCTTTGATGAGTTTTCGTGCGATCTGGAAGACTTGCGAAGCTCGTTCATGAAGATGTATCGCGATTATGGAACTGATACTCGTCTTGCTACGGCGTTTGCATGGCGGTACTTGCCTGACGCCTTTGCCGTGTTCACAGCGGATCTTGCACGAGATGTGTACTCGGAAACGAATCTTTGGGGCAACTTTTTCGACAAGTTGCGCATAAGGAATCAAAATGCTCAGAACGAATACAAATTAGCGTTCGTAGACGTGCTTAAACAACGGGGAATGCCTCGTTACGCTCAGGATGAATCCCAGAACTATTACTACTATACAACCTTGCTCCACGGTGGCCTCTCTCAAGATTCATGGGTGGATCTTTGGCGGACGTCGCTTCTTCCGTTTGCGCGCGATCTTGATCGATGGGAGGCGGTGGTCGATGGACGAGGAATGCGATCAGCGATTTTGGGTGAAGGAAGCAAATATCGCCCCAAAGAATCGGTTTGCAAGATCCTTGGCAAAGCTTCGCCAGCGATGGTGGATACGCTTCTTGAATCGGCATATTCGATAGCGCGAGACGTTTCGGAGGGAAAGGAGGCTGGATCCGATTTTATTGTCCTTTCTGGTGGTGACATACCGCGTCGCGCAATCGATGCGTTAAGGGCGGTACTTTCTTCGGATGACGGTTCGTCTAGCCGCTCGGGGTCCGAATCGGGTTGCATTTCAAGAAGTAGATCGACGGATGCGAAATCGGAATCCAGCCGTACAAGAAAAACGATCGTTGATTTCCCCCGCGTTGATTTGCTCTTGGACATTGAAAAGGGCAAGGTCGTTGCTTTCTGGCCGACGTGGCAATTTGACAAAGGCTTGGCAGGATGTCGTGTGCAGTTCATTGTGAACGGGGTTGCCGTCGAAGAGTCGATCGTCCATCCCTATCTTGGAAAAACCGTGCTGGATGCTGGAGAGATTCCTATCGATCCAGATGAGCGATATAACCTGGAAATTCGCTTGCTCCCCCCTTCCAGCGATTCGGAAGATTACGAGAACCTCGATTCGATGGGATCGATGAGGCTTGAGTACGGCAGAACACTGCCAGCTTGCTTCGAATTCATCGAGGGAAGAGATGGGGTTTTCAGGCTTAGGCGCAAAGACGAATTCGTCAGACGCAGAAAGCGTGTGGCATTCGTCGTGAGGCAGGGCTATTTCGTTTCTCCTGAAACTGGAATGGAGCTAGACGCTTGCTTGACGGGCTCAGGCTCATGGGCCAATGAGTCTGTTGAGCTGTTCTTCGTCGAACCAGGTGCTGCTGGCTCGATATGCATGACGAACTCTGATGGGAGCGTTGAGGAAGTTGCTGCCATTTCCGAATCGTTTCACGCAACTATCGACAAGAGGATGATTATCGGCGAAACGTTCGACGGTCTTGATCTGTACGGCTGCACTGAAATTGAGGGAATGAATGCTGGACTGCCGCGAATCGTCTTGGAATCAGCGGATCCAGATACCGTTCCTCAGGATCTCAAGGTTGATTGCATTTGCGATGGGCGCAAGGTGTCGGTGGGTGCTCGCTGCCTGTCGGGAGATGATGAAGTCGACGGTCCCATTACGATTGAGCTGAATTTGGCAGGGGCAAGGATTCCTTGGCATTCTTCAAAGATTGAGATCTCCGTTTATTCCGGTCGAGAGCGTATGCGCAAGGTAATGCGTTACCGTTTTGCTACGGTTCCGCTAAGTGAGTTTCGGCTACTTCGGTTCCGTAGGGACCATTGCGATTTTGTGGCCACCTATGTGTTTACGTGCATGAAGGACGTTGCGTTAGAGGATCAGCTTGGGACTTCGATACAGCTCAAGAGAGGCGATGTTCATTCGTTTGCTGTGCCTTTGCGAGACGAGTATTTGCCGATGCGCATTTTATCCAGCGACGGGGAAGTAGAGACCTTCGTGCGTCTTGCGCTTGCTGCGATTGTCATTGAGATTTCTCCTGCTCTGATAGATCGCGTTGAAAAACGGCCTTTATGCTTAGCTGATGCGCTGAGCTCCTTTTGCCATGAATGCGAGATCAAAATCCAGGCTCTAGGGTTTCGCTACAATCGTGCGGTAGTGATCGGGCTTTGCGAGGGCGGTACGAGCAAGGGGATGCGCTTGCCTTACCTTGCCGAGAGATTCACGCGTCCCGCTGACCGCTTCATTCGCATTCTCAGAGATCCCCGAGAAGATGCATTCACGCCACCTCATCCCCTCATTGCCCGTGATTCGACGCGGTGCGAAGATCTTTTGGTAACCATGGGAATCGGCTATGGCTGCGGGCAAGCGTCTGGAACATCGAATGTAAACAGATCCGAATGCGGTTTGCTGTGGACGGAGGAAGACGCCCCTTTGTTGCCGTGTCGCGAAGGGATCGGCTTTTCTTGGATCTGGGCTCAGCTCGAAGGGGAGCGCTATGTTCTTAAAACTGACAGGCCTGCTCTTTGGAGTGCGCGATTGGACTTCTTCGTTCTTCGTGCGGGTGGCGAACGCATGTCAAGAGGAACATCTTTTCTAGGCAAAGGCAAAAACGTTGCTTCCATCCCGGAGCGTGCGGAGCAATCGATTCGTCGAAGAATGGACATGCTGGTCCGTATTGTTCCCGCTTCGGAATACGGAACGACGGCAGATGATGATCCTTCGAATGATCCTTTTGCGGCTCTTGGGTTAGAAGAGGATGCTGTTTCGTATATCGACAACATCGCCTTCGAACTCAGATTAGTCAAATGAAATCAGCAAGATTGCCGCTCGGACGTGTTGCGTCGTTTACGAAGATAGGAAGGGGCTGATTGGCTTATGTCAAAATCCGCTGAATTCAATCCAATTGAGACAGCCCGTGCTTTGAGCGAGGCCTATCAGGAGTATTTGACAAGCACTATTCATTTTGACGACTCTGACTTTCAGAGCCAGTTCGAGACGATAGCCAAGCAGGAAAACTTTCTGACTAAAGGTCCGTTCCTCGAGGCGGCTCCGCCGTACAAGCTGGGGAAGACCGTTTGCGAGTTGGTGGATGAAGGGACGCTTTGCAAGGACATGCTGTTGCTTGGCGGAGGGGACTCCCGGCGTTTCGACCCCGATCGTCCGCTGTATTTGCATCAGCAACGGGCGATAGAAAAGGCAGTTCGAGGAAAGAACTATGCGGTAGCCACTGGCACGGGCTCGGGCAAAACAGAGTCGTTTTTATTGCCGATCTTGAACGACATTTTGTCCGAGTTCGAGAAGGGGGAAGTCACTCCCGGAGTGCGGGCGCTTCTCCTCTACCCGATGAACGCACTGGCGAACGACCAGATGGAGCGCCTGCGTATCCTGTTGGAAGGAACCCCTGTAACGTTCGGCAGGTTCACAGGGGATACTGAAGAGGAACCTGAGAATGCGCTTGCCTCGTGGCGTCAGGAGATCGAGCGAAGGCAGGGGCATTGGGACTGCGAAGGCAAGAAGCCGGACAATGAGATCCTGTCGCGCAAGGAGATGCGGGCGACGCCACCCCACATCCTTTTGACCAACTATTCGATGTTGGAGTACTTGCTGTTGCGTCCTGAGGATGCGCCGTTTTTCGGAAGCGCATTCGGAGGCAATTGGCGCCACATCGCCATTGACGAGGCTCACGTGTACACCGGGACGCTTGGAACGGAAATCGCGCTCTTGCTGCGTCGCCTCAAAGCGCGTATTGCTTGCGAGACTGGAGCTGCTCCGAAGCTGCACTGCTATGCGACTTCGGCAACGATGGGTGGTTCGGACGATGCCCCCAAAATTGCGGAATTTGCAGCAAATCTATTCGGTGAGCATTTTGACGACGCTGGCGAGGATATAGGCGTGATCAGGGGAGAAACAGATCCTGTTGTAAATGACCTCTCTTCAGAACCATGGGGCGCGCTTGACTTTCGCGCTTGGGGCGAGCTTCGTGATGTGCTTGCCGATTGCGAAGAGAACGAGCGCTCAACTGAGCTGAGAACTCTCATCGAGCGATATGCGGGCCTTGAACAAGCTGAACTGTTTTCTCGTGCGGATACTTCGGAGCTAGGACTGGGCGCCGTTTTGTTGGGAGAGCGCTCGACTGCTGCATTGGTGCGTGCTGTCTCTGATCAGCCGTTCGATCTAACGGGAAGAGGCTCTGCAAACCTAAAGTGTCCTTGCTTAGAAGGCTTAACAAAGGACGATGCGAGTCAGACGTTATCTGCAATGGTTGAAGTGCTGGCGCATGCGCAACGTAGCAAAGGTGTGCCTGTGCTTGCTAGTAGGTATCATTTCTTTCTCCGCGCACCGGAAGGTTTGTTCGTAAACCTTGCAAATCATCAGCTGTCCGGAGTGAAGATGGTTTCCCAGGAGACGGACGGGATTGCTGTGCCAGTCTACGAGATCGCAGCATGTCGGCATTGCGGCCAAGCATATATTTTGGGGAGCTCTGCACAAGGACCGGACGGCCAATACGAATGGCTGAATCCTCATCATAAAGGCACTGATGCGGATGAAGAGTTTGTCCCTCGCGATTATTTTCGCTTGGTTCCGGAAGGTGAAAGCGCTGACGAAGACGAGAGACCGCTGTGGCTCTGTCCGTTGTGCGGGACGCTTCATGATGAGGCTGAAGGAGGGCCTCACCGCTTTGACCATCAGGAAATCTCACGAGTGCTTATTGCTTATGGCTGTTCGACTGAGGATGAGGCGAAGTGCCACCACTGCAACTATGCAAGTCCTATAGCGATTCAATCTGCAAGGGTGTCAAGCGAAGCGGTGGGCAGTTTGGTTTGCTCTGTTCTTGTTCGGCGAATTCCTCCGTTCAAAAAAGACGAGAGCATCGTCGAGGATGATCCCTTCGCATGTATCGGGAACACTGAAGCGCAGAAACGATCTGGCAATGTGATCTGCTTCTCGGACAACCGTCAGGATGCAGCATTTTTGGCGGCATCCATGCAGAACACGATGGCGACGATCTGCCATCGTCAACTTGTCCGGCAGGCAGTCGATGCATGTTCGAAATCCTCAAAAGGCTGCTTGCCATCTGAGGTTGTCGATTGGATCTCTGCACGACGGCAGGAGGGTCTGTTTGATTCCGGCGGAAACGAACGTGCTCAGGCGGAGGCATGGGTCATCGACAACCTATGCGATGAGGCATCTCGGATAAGTTTGGAAGGCTTGGGGGTCATTCGAATCGAGCCAACGGATTATTGCGATTGGGTGTATGGCGATGATGGACAGAAGGTGATTCAGGGGTACCTTGGTAATCGGCTTTCAGACTCGGATTCTTGGGTTACTGCCAAGGATTTTTCTTTGTTCGCTCTCATATGCCTTGATTCGTTGAAGAGCGAGAATGCGTTGCTCATTTCTGATGGCGTTTCCAGATTCCGTCGAGGCCATAACAAGAACACGTGTCCCTTTGTGCTTGACGAGGATATTGTTCCAAAGAACAAGCGCTATATACGTTTTGCTGGCACCTTGGGTGCGTCGTCTGAAAACAATCGCAGCAATTTTGTTCGACGCTACGCTAGGGGAATTTACGGGATCGGGGTTTCTCGCGAGGATGCTTATCGAATTCTTCGCCAAGTTGGCGATTTCATTGTTCGGTCGTTCCGCGAGATTCCCAAATTGCAAGGCCGTCTTAGCGAGAAGGCGGGCGCGTTCGCTTTCGACCCCGATACGTGGAAATTGCACCCTCATTCGGTCTCCGATACCGTGTATCTGTGCGATACGTGCGGTTGTCTTACCCATATTGATACGCATGGCATTTGCCAGACGCGAAACTGCATGGGAAAAGTTCATGCTATGACTTATGCAGAAGCCGAAGGGAAGGATCGCTATTACAAGCGGCTCTATTGCGAAGAGGCGTTGCCTACCGTGGTGGAAGAGCATACCGCCCAGCTTTCGCGAGAACATGCTTCGAAGATCCAAAATGCTTTTATTTCCGGAGACGTTAACGTTCTCTCTTGCACGACAACTTTCGAGCTTGGCGTGGATGTGGGCGATTTGCGCGCAGTGTATCTGTGCAACGTCCCTCCCTCGCCCGCAAATTACGCTCAACGCGCAGGGCGCGTGGGAAGACGTGCAGGGAAGCCGGGGTTTGCTGTCACGTTCTGCCGTCTTCGACCGCATGATCGCACCTGCTTCGATGATCCTGCGCATGAAATATCAGGGAGAACGGCTGTGCCGATCTGCTACCTCAACAACGAACCGATTGCGTTGCGGCATGTGTTCGCCATCGCTCTTTCCTCGTATTTCAGGTATCTGGAAATGCAGGGTTCCGGCACTGCTCCATCGCATTGGTACAATGATTTCCTGAGCTTGGCTGAGGAGTCTCCAAAAGGTTTGAGGGACATGCGGGAATACCTCGAAGGGCATCCCGTCGATGTAGAGAGGCAACTTCGTTCGGTGTTCTCGAATGATGTGGACGCTTCTTCCATGGTCTATTCGCTTGGAATCGACACATGGAAGTGGATAGAGCTTTTGCTTGCCCCACTTGATTCAGATGAGCCCGGAAGGCTTTCTCTAGCTCATTCGATCAAGCACGACGATTACCGGCGAGTTGAGGGAGCGTTACGCGATGCCCGCAATCATTCTAAAAGAGGGAAGCTGGAGACGTTACTCGGAGAACTCGTAAAGCAATGGACAATCCCTCTTCTTGCAGAAAATGGAGTGCTCCCGAAATACGGTTTTCCCACCGATATCGTGGAACTTGACATGCCGGGGCAGAACCAATACGTCAATGGAACGAAGAAATTACAGCTTCAACGCGGTTTGCGCCTTGCGGTGAGGGAATACGCTCCTGGATCGCTTGTTGTCGCCGACAAAAAGCTCTGGAAGTCGACAGGTGTGAAAATCCCCCTCGGACGTAAGCTTATCCACAGGCGGTATGGACGCTGCAAAAATCCCAGCTGCAAAAGCAAGCCGTTTCTCTGGCCGATAGACGATTTGTCCGCCGAGCAGACAGCGAAGTGCCCTGCTTGCGGCGCGGACGTCGCATTGTCGCGAACCATGATTGAGCCGTCTTTCGGCTTCGTTGGCGAAGAGGTTAAGGCGGGCGTGGGATCGCGCCGCCCTCGATCGAAGGGTTTTTCCGCTACGTATTTCTCCCAGCATTGGACTGGTGAGCAGACGATGGGGGATACGGCATTTCCAGGTGGAAGTGTCAGAACGAAGTTCGCCAGCAACGGTGAGCTATGCGTGATCAACACGAACAACGAAGCCGGTTTCAACATGTGCTCCAAATGCGGAAGAGTTGCAAAAGATCGTCTCGATAAGGGCTTTCACGCAGATGGTTGCTTCAACCATGGTAAGCAGCCCAATGAGTATATTCATGCGATTGGCGCGTCGTTTCGCAGTGATGTTCTGGAGCTTGTTTTCGAAATCAAGGCTTCCCTTGAAACCGATGATGATGCGTGGGAATCGACCATGTGGGCTTTGCGCGCTGCAGCAAGCGATGTCCTCGACATACCAGGGAGCGAAATCGGCAGCACGATGTACGACATCCAAGGCGGTGGCAAAGCGCTCATGCTCTACGACGACGTTCCAGGCGGTGCTGGACATGCCGAGCGACTTCGTGAAGGCCTGGAAGATCTTATCGAGGCCGCTTACAAACGCGTTGCAAACTGCGAGTGTGGTGAAGACACCTGTTGCTATGGGTGCATCGGATCGTATTTCAACCAAAGCAGGCGATCCCACCTGTCCCGTGGCGCCGCGAAACGCATTTTAGGCGCCCTGCTCGGCAAGTGCGAGGATGCGGGTGGCGTTCGCGCGGATGACCTTGAGGCGTCGGAAGGATTGACCTACGAGGTTGCAGGCTCGCCTGGGGAAGTGGCTTCTTCGCTGCCGCCGCTGCTTCGGCTTTCCGCCTCTTTCGATGGTGCCGATCTGAGGGGTGCGGGCTTTGCAGGGGCCTGCCAGTTGGCTTCTCGCCGTGTTTCCGATGATAATGAGAAGGCGTACTTGTCAACGCTTGCAAAACTTGGCACTGACAAAGGTCTTGAAGTTCCGATGCTTGACGTAACGTTCTTCGATGATGCGGGCATGGAGGCGGATGCGATGCTTGCTTGGGGGCGTGCTCGCGTTTTGCTTCTCGATAATGACAGCGTTGGCGAGTTCGACAAAGCGTTCGGCCCATGGAGTGCTATTGACGGCTGGCGTGTTTTCCGGATGTCCGATTCGCAACCCGGGCACGTTTTCGATGCTTTGCGGGGTGACGTGCAATGAGCCGCATGATCCCCTCGGCAGGGCCGCGAGATTGTGCGGAATTGAGTCGTGAGGACGTTGTCTATTACGCGCTTGCTGGCATGCCGGATGATTTTACGGTCGTGCACTCGTGCCTTTTTGCTTCGACTGCTGAAGGTGTGCTACGTGAAAACGAAGCGGACTTCATCGTGTTCCATCCACAGCTGGGGATTATCTGCATCGAGGTGAAAGCGGGAGGTGCATACTGCAAAGGTGGGGAATGGTTTTACGCCTCCGGTCGTCCCATGAAGGAAGGAGGGCCTTATCGTCAGGCAGACACCGTGAAATGGCGCGTAATCCATCGTTTCCGTGAGCTGGGCTTATCTTCCGAGCTTGCCTCATGCAAGGTTCTTCACGCTGTTTGGTTCGTCACCATCCATGAGGGTGATTTGCGCTCTATCGACTTTCCTCCCGAGGCAAGTCTGGACATCACATTGAGCTTCGATGATCTGAAGGATCCAGAAGCGAAAATCAGGAGCATTTTTGCTCTCGATGTCGCGCATGTGACGACTGAGTTGACTCCAATGCAGGCGGATAAGGTCGTCCAGAAAGTCCTTTGCCCGGAATTCGACATCGTGCCCACTTCGAGGATGAAATACGATATAGCTGACATAGCTTTTGCGCAGTTGCTGGATTCTCAAACCCGTGTTCTCAACTATATCGAAGACCAAAGAGTTGCCGTGATCAACGGCGCTGCGGGAACGGGCAAGACGCTCATAGCGGTTGAATATGCGAAGCGCTGTGCGGACAAAGGGGAGTCGGTCCTGCTGCTATGCTTCAATGCTCTTCTCAAGGACGACTTGACGAGACGCTGTGCGGACTATGCCGGGATTACCGTAAGGACGATTGCGGGATACGCTTGCTCCGAGTGCCGTACATCAGAGCCAGATTATGATCATCTGGCCGAATGTTTGCTCGAAACGCTTGAGAATGGCAGCTTCCCTTACCAGCATGTGGTGATTGACGAGGGGCAGGATTTCGGAATTGCATCCATCGACAATTCCGGAGTGCTGGATCTCTTGCGTGATGCCGCTCTGTCGAATCCGAAGGGGACGTTCTACGTTTTTTACGACAGGCGCCAATTCGTGCAGGGATCTGCTATGCCGTCGTTCATTGGCAATGCCGACTGCAAGCTGACACTTTATGTGAATTGCCGTAACACCGAAAGCATAGCAACCTGCTCTATGCGTTCGCTAGGGGATGAGAAGCCATGCGATGTTCGTAAAGGCATCCGCGCATCGGGCCCTCCGTTGTTTTTTGCCTCGCTTTCGGAATCCCGCCTTGAACGGTTCATCGATGGACAGCTTGACGAGCTTCGCCATGATGGTATTGACGATATCGTCATACTGTCGTGCAAGACGTTGCGCTCAACGCTGTTTGCCCAGTGCATCAAAGAGGATGCGCATGGGAAGACGCTTTGGAAGAATACGAAGGTTCCATTTGTTACCTGCCGTCGCTTCAAGGGACTTGAAGCGGATGCTGTTGTCCTCGTTGACGTAGATGCTTCAGTTTGGAAGATACCAAGCAATCCGTACGATCCAGACCCGGGGCTGATCTTTTATACGGGCGCCTCGCGAGCGAAATACGAATTGCGCATTGCATGCTCAATGGGTGAGCAAGATTGCGAATTCGTGCTTGAGAGACTTGGCGTTCAGGGCAAGAGAAAGCCGATATCGAGGCTTGCGAAGCGTTTGAATGCGGTAGACGTCAGCGCCTGATCAAAGCATGACTTTGCAATTTATAGCGAGTGCAAGAGAGACGGGTGTAGAGGAAGAGAGCAAACGGAGGTAGTCCATGAGCATCCAAGGTCGCGTTTCCGTCGAGTGTGAGTTCATTGGAAGCGACAGCAAGGAGATCGAGAAGAAGAGCAAGGCGCTCCATTCGTTCTTCTTGAAGAAGCGCCGGGAGGCTCGAAAGCAAGCCGAGGAATCGGTCGACCCCTCAAGCGACAGCCGGCTCGTGGGGCTGGCATGGCTTCTCAACGGCGAGTTTGTCGATGGGCTCTCCGGGCAAAGCGTCTACTGTGACGACTGCGCCGGGCCGGACTCGGAGTTCTTTCCCTTCCTCGAAGAGCTCGAAAAGCGCTTCCCGGAAGCGTCGTACGTGGTCAAGTCGGGCAGCTGGCAGTCGACGGTGGATTCATCCCTTGAAGGAAACGTGCTGTTCAGAAAGGCGCTCCCATCGACTGCATTCCCGGGCCAGGTCCTCAGCACCAGGATACCCTGCGGAGGAGGAAAGGTGTTCTTCAAGGGCATCGACTCGCGCAACGCGGAGCTCGTCGGCGAGATTTCGTCCATCCTTGACGGGTATCGCCGCGCGCATGCACCCTCCCATCCGCAGATCGACGAGTGGACGTGGCTCGTCGAAGAGCTGGGGGACCGTTGGCAGAGGGGTTTTCGGACCCGCTTCGCCGTCCCCGGCACCGCCGATGCGGTCGGCGAGGTGCTCGCGGCCATCTCCGAGCGTTTCCCGGAGATCGAGATCTACGGGCGCATCGACACGCCCAGCTCGCTGACGGTCGACGGGGAAGACGGCGACGGGCTTGGCACGGAAGTCCTTTCATGCGGGGTTTCCAAGCGCTGCTATTGGTCGCCGGCGGGATTCCGGTCGATCGGATGGGGCGAGGACGGGGTTCCGGGATGCACCGACGCGTTCGCATCCTGCGCTGACGAGCTTACCGCTGGCCTGCTGTCGCGGCTGCCTGGCGCGTTTTCGGTCAGCGGGCGCGGGGCGAAGCAGCGCGCCCAAATGGGCGCGGGTGATCGCGTCATCCTGCACATGAACATCGACGCGCACGCTTCCGAAATCGGGCCCAATGCGCTCAACAGGGGGTTCTGCGAGTTCGTCGGAGGGTCCCACGGAGAGGATCCTTCTTTCGAGGTCGCGGTGAAGACGCCGGAGGGCAAGGCGCTCGGCCAGCTGACGCTTACCCGCGAGGAATCGTTCGCCATCGCGTTGAACATCAGTCGCCTTTCAGCGAAGGTTGCGAATGCCGATCCATTCCAAGTCGAGCTGAAATGCGTCGAACCCGACGGCGTATGCAATATCGCCCCGCTTTTGGCGTTCAAGAAATCAAACAAGCTTGCGTCCGCCTAGCACAGCAGGCGCGATGGACGTTCGGTCGTTCAACGCCCGAACGCTGCGGAACCAAACCCAAGGAGGTCGAAACCCATGTCAAATGAACATGCAACCAATGGGGCGACCGGCAGCAGCGGCTCGCCATCGGGCCGGTTCGAGCTCGATCCTACCGCTCCGTGGGGTGGCGTCGATTTCCGCGCGATGGACTGGACGCCTTACGGCATCGCTGATTTCGACCAGCTCGATGACGACCGCAAGCTGCTCTTGTGCATGGCGGCCTACTACACCGATTTCGACTTCGATCCGCTGTTCAAACGGGGCGATCGCATGGCGGCCGTCGATAGGCTCGATTTGAAAGATGCAGTGAAGCTCGTGCAGCCGATCGACGAAAGCTCGCTGCGCGGCGCGGTCTTGCGCAGGGAGGCACCTGAGGGAGGATGGGCGTCCTGCTTCAAGCGCGTTCTCGACCGCATAGAGGGACGTTGCGGCATGATCCTGCGCATCCCCTGCATTCCGCTGAACTCGGGGATCAACGATGCGCTGTGCTACGCGCACGGCGAGGGCAGGTGGCTGTGGTACGAAGAGGATGCCCAGGTGTTCGGCATGCTCGCGGAGCGCGGCGCCTCGTTCAGGATCCCTTGGGAATTCTCCGCAACCTCGCCGGGTCCCGTCTACGATGACGATTCCAAGTTCCGGGCGTTCTTCCATCTGCCTGGGGAGGTGAGCCAAATCTTCCTTGAGAGCAGGAAGTGGAGCCTCGACGGCCTTGACTTCGAAAAGGCGTCCGTGCGCAAAGAGCTGCTTGCGAGCTGGAACGCGGACGCGTATCGCTGGCTGCGCGATCACGCTCCGGACGCGCTTCGCACGATCGGGCCGAAGGATGTCGAGGGAACGCTGCTTTCCGACGCCTTTCGCGAAGGCAAGAGCCGTCCTCCAGCCAAGTCCGCTGATCGGGCGTGCGTCGACGCTAGCAGAAAATGGGACGCCAAGACGGCGAAGGCCTTTGCTTCGATGGTGCGCGAGCATGATTTCGATGCCGCAGACGAGGCCTTGCGATCCGTCGGGACGGGATTCCCCGGCGGCAAGTGGGACATCGAGCTGTGGGTGGACTGCGCCAAGAGGCTCGATCGCGAGGCGTTCGACTACCTGCTCTCCCGCGGATTCGATTTCCCCACGGCGGTTGGAAGGAAAGAACTTCCGGAAAAGCATCCGGCCAAGCTCGAGGGCTGCTTCGTGACGGATGTCATGGCGCCGCTCAAATCCTACTTAGACAAGCAGCGCAAGCTCCATTACGACCCGAATTCCCGCACGTGGGACGAAGCCGCCGAGCGCGTCAAGGACGATGCCCGCCACCTGCTGTCGACCCTGTGCGACCTGGGCTGCAAGATGCCGGATCAAAAGCGGCTGACCCATATGAACGAGAAGCTGAAGGACCGTCGCGGATACGGCCCCAAGCTGTATTCCTTCGGCGCCACCTTCAGCAACGTCGTCGCCCAGTGGCCGCGCGACATCGAGTTGATGCGCAAAGTGCGCACGTCCGGCTTTCCCACCGGTGGCGCGGCCGAGCAGGGCGCGGCGCTGCAGCTTGCCCTGGAAGGCGGCGGCGCGGCGTCGGCGAAAGCTTTGGTCGAGATGGGATTCAAGATGCGCGCGAAGCATTGGTTCGAGCTGCCCAAACGCGAGTTGACGGAGCGGAAATACGAAGAAGCTCTCGACTTCGCGCGTGATCAGGGATGGGATGTCCGCCCGGGTACGGGCTTCTTTCGGAAGTAAGTGATGGCTTGAAGCGCTAGAGAGGAGGTTCAGACGATGGCACTGATCGACGTTGACGCTCTGCGCGCGTACTTGCTGGACTATTGTGGCACGGCCCTGTTCAGCGGCTTTCCCGCTGCGCTGCTGGACGTGGCAGACATTGAGCGCATGTCGGGGGAGGAACTGTGCCGCAAGGCGGAGGAACTGGGAATCGACCTGCGGCGGTTCGTCGTGGGCTGACGGGTTGACGGTTTGACGGGCAGGCGGAGCCGTTGCGTTAACGCAAGCGACGAAGCTCTTGACCGCCTATCGCATCATCGACAAGCGCGGCAGTTGCGCCGTGCAGATTGGAAGAGGCATCAATGATAACGGCTAAGCTCACCCTCGCATCCGATCAGGACGGGGTACGTGCGGTTCTCGGGAGGATGCTGGAGAACCTTCTGGCATCTCATTGGATAGAGCGTTCTTTCGTCGCGTCGGAATCGCCGACCGAAAAGATGTTCAAAGAGGTTGCCCGGATCGTCACGAAAAAGCGGGCGTGCATGGATGCGCTTGGCATCGAGCGAATCACGCAAGTCTGGCAGTATTCGAAATTCGATCTCGGCAACTTTGAAAACGGCGTCTATTGCCTGTCCCTCTCGACCGACATCTCAGACGACGACTTCAACTTCTTCGACAGGGTGATTTCGCCTGACTTCGACTATGCATGCGGCGAATCGTTGCGGGAGGACGGCCATCTGCTCAGCAGCCCCTACTACTACCTGGTTGAGAAGGGGAAGCGCTACCAGGATTTGAAATTGAAAGCGGCTGACAAGGAGTACGGGGAGGATGCCGTGGCGGCGGCGTTCTCGCGCGTGTTCTTTGAGCAGGAGCTGCCGTTGAACGAGCATCGCCTGAAGAAGCTTGCGGCGAAAGACGACGGAGAGGGCATTCGACTCCATGCGGGCGAAGCCAAGCTGCGCGAGGTCTCCAACGATTTCAACCTGGCATCGCTTTTCAAGAAGGGGAACTACAAAGCCTACGAGGCGATTTTGGAAATCTCGTCCTCGGAATACAAGCCGCGAGGCTTCGCCACGTACATGGAAAAGATGTGCGAGAAAGGCCTTGATTCTGCGCTGAGCGTGTTCATCGAGAGGTTTGCTTGGAGCAAGCCCGCTGCAGCGAAGGCGATCGGGCTTCTGGCTGCGTATCCGGGATACGAATGGGCGTGCGAGCAAATCAAAGAGCGCGCAGAAGGGCAATAGAACCCCTGTTTCAAAGGACTGCATGCGAAACAAGGCGCCGGGAACTCCCATCTGTCTATAATGAACGCTCGTGCATCTAGCAAAACGGCGCGTCAGGCAGAGATGACGGGCCTTTGAACAGGGGAGATTCCCGTTAACGACACTGAAACGACCGCCCTGGGCGCGGCTGCGGCCCAACTGCGCGAGAAGTTCGCCTCGCGCATCGGGTTCATCCTCATATCGGCGGGCTGCGCCATCCTGCGGCAAAAGGCCCCATTTGATCGTCGGCACGGAGTTGAGGGGGTGTGGGTTATGGCATTGATCGACGTTGACGCTCTGCGTGCGTACCTGCTGGACTATTGCGGCACAGCCCTGTTCAGCGGCTTTCCCGCTGCGCTGCTGGACGTGGCGGACATCGAGCGCATGGATGGCGAGCAGCTGTGCCGCAAGGCGGAAGAACTGGGAATCGACCCGCGACGATTCGCTATTGAAGATTGATCGCTTTTGTCGAGAGTTAATCTATGATCGCGTAATCTTCTCCGTCATACCAGTCGATGAGGAAGCTCAGGTCATTTCCGTACTGCACCCAAGGTGCGAATTTGAGGTCATCGGGGTCGTCGTACTTCCCCGTTTCAAAGCTATACGAATGGAAGTCGACGTCATCGTATTCGATGAGGAAGTGAAAGACGCGGCAAAGCTGCACCTCTTCCAAGTTGGTATCTGCCTTCAAGTCGTTGATTGCGATCTCCAAATCGGCGCAGGGGAGGATTTCTTCTAGATCACTAAGGGTCTTAGCGTTCTCGAGCTTCAGCCCCTTCCAGCCAGAATACTCGCACACATCACCGGGAAGCTCCCCGATGATGGATCGCTCGCCATCGCGCTCGTACTCGATCCAATATGCGCCGATAACCATTTCCATAATCGTTCTCCTTCCCGTTTCTTACAGGTGGTGAATACTTTAAAATTTAAAGATGCGCCTACGCGCGCAATCGCTAAAATGTTCAAGAAATTTGGCCAGCGGCATTAGTGCGATCTGAAAGATTCGGATCCTGCGCAAGCTTGAGGTCTGGGATTCGAGCTCCGTCGGCAAGCCTCTCCTTCCGTGAAAGAAGGCGTTGCCCTGCCGCAGTTTTATTCCGTTGGCCCAATGTTGTCGTGCAGGATAGCCGCTACCTGCTGGTTGCTCTCGTGTGATGGAAGCGTTGGGGGGGATAGCGCCGCAAATCCGTCGCGCACCTGGCCGCGCAGCTCAACGCCGTCGAAGCCCGATAACTCGTGTCGGGAAACAGTGCGGTCGCTTTTCCGTGCTGCTTTGCCGAAATCCGCAAAAGCATTGTTCTTTTTTTCGCAGGGGATGCGCCCTCATATCACCTGCGTAAGCGTATAATCATTCCTCGTCGCATTAGAGCGCCGCTGGCGTTTCCAGGCGAAACGGATATGCATTTACTTGGGAGAGTTCCTTGAACGATATCGAATCGACCGCCCCGGGCGCTGCCGGCTCCGCTGACGCGCCGACTAGCTCCGCGTCCCAACCGCGCGAGAAGTTCGCCACGCGCATCGGCTTCATCCTCATCTCCGCCGGATGCGCCATCGGATTGGGAAACGTCTGGCGCTTCCCCTACGTCACCGGCGAGTACGGCGGCGCGGCGTTCGTGCTGCTCTACCTGCTCTTCCTCGTCATCTTGGGTCTTCCGATCCTGGTGATGGAATTCGCTGTGGGCCGTGCGAGCCAGAAAAGCTGCGCGCGCAGCTTCAACATCCTGGAGCCCAAGGGCACCAAATGGCATTACTACAAGTGGTTCGCTCTGGCGGGCAACATCATCTTGATGATGTTCTACACGACCGTCGCCGGCTGGATGGTCGCCTACGCGTTCAAAACCGCGGCGGGCGAGTTCAACGGCCTGGGGTCTGAAGAGGTCGCCGGCGTCTTCTCCGCGCTGCAGGCCGACCCGCTCCAGATGTTCGGTTGGATGACGCTCATCTGCGTGGTGGGCTTCGCCATCTGCGGCATGGGACTGCAGAAGGGCGTCGAGCGCATCACCAAAGTCATGATGGCGGCGCTGTTCGTCGCGATCATCATCCTGGCCATCAACTCGGTGCTGCTGCCCGGCGCGGGCGAGGGTCTGAAGTTCTATCTGATACCCGACTTCGGGAGGATGATCGAGAACGGGTTCGGCGACGCGGTGTACGCGGCGATGGGCCAGGCGTTCTTCACGCTGTCGATCGGCGCGTCGGGCATGGCCATCTTCGGCAGCTACATCGACCGCGACCGTCGCCTCACGGGCGAGGCCGCCAGCGTCGCCGGCTTGTCGACGATGGTGTCGCTGCTGGCGGGCCTGGTGATCTTCCCCGCGTGCTTCGCGCTGGGCGTGAGCCCCGATTCCGGTCCCAACCTGGTGTTCGTCACGCTTCCCGGCGTGTTCAACCAGATGTGGCTGGGGCAGCTCTGGGGCGCGCTGTTCTTCATCTTCATGGTGTTCGCCGCGCTGTCAACCGTCATCGGCGTGTTCGAGAACATCATCGCGTTCGCCATGGACGAGTGGGGGATCTCGCGCATGCGCTCGGTGATCATCAGCGGCGTGCTGATCATCGTCCTGTCCGTGCCGTGCATCCTCGGGTTCAACCTGTGGTCGGGCTTCCAGGTTCCCGGCATCGGCGACATCCAGAGCCTCGAGGACTTCATCGTCTCCAACAACGTGCTTCCGCTCGGCGGCCTGTTCTATGTGATCTTCTGCACGAGCCGCTATGGCTGGGGCTGGAAGAACTTCCTCGCCGAAGCCGACCAGGGCAAAGGCGTGAGGTTCGCGTCGTGGGCGTATGCGTGGATCAAGTACGGCATCCCGGTCCTCATGGTGATCATCTTCGTCATGGGCTACATCCCCAAATTCCAAATCTGGTTGGGGATGGCCTAGCCTCCCGCAGGAATGAGAAAAAGGGACAGTCACTTTTTCTCATTTAAGAAGCGGAATGAGAAAAAGTGACTGTCCCTTTTTCTCACTTGTAGGTGCTTCGACGGAATCGACGATTCTGTAGTTGATGGTCGATGCCCAGCGGTTGCGCCTTGCCTTTATCCGGGCGTAAGGGTACTATCGCTACGTTTGCAAATCCTCTGCGGTTTGCAGAAGACATATCCGTTTATCAAGAGTCGGGGGAGAGAGTTGGCTCTGCGATCCCGACACCAACCTGGGACGCGATCCCGGGCGGCGGATCGGCGGAAGGTTCCGCGCCGCGCGCCGCGCGTCTTAAGGTGGTACGGCCGACAGCGATGAAGGAGGAGCTTCATGGCCACAGAACAGCACAACACTTATCTTTTCACCTCGGAATCCGTCACCGAGGGCCATCCCGATAAGATCTGCGACCAGATCTCGGATGCCATCCTGGACGCGATCCTCGAGAAGGAGATCCAGCTTCAGAACGAGGGCTATGTCGCGCCCGACGGCCAGCCCGCCGACGTGACGAAGGTCCGTTGCGCATGCGAGACGATGGTGACCACCGGTCTTGCCATCGTCGCCGGCGAGATTCGCACGCAAGCTTGGGTTGATGTTCAGTCCATCGTCCGCGACGTTATCACCGGCATCGGCTACGATCGTGCCAAATACGGCTACGACGGCAACACCTGCGGTGTCTTGAATGCCATCCACGAGCAGAGCCCCGACATCGCCATGGGCGTTGACGAATCGTGGGAGACCAAGCAGGCCGCAGCGTCCGAAGATCCCTACGAGAAGATCGGCGCGGGCGACCAGGGCATGATGTTCGGCTACGCGTGCGATGAGACCAAGACCCTCATGCCGATGCCGATCTACCTGGCGCAGCGCATGTCCGAGCGCTTGGCGCAGGTCCGCAAGGACGGCACGCTGCCGTTTTTGCGTCCCGACGGCAAGACGCAGGTGACGGTCCGCTACGTCGACGGCAAGCCCGTCAACGTCGAAAAGGTCGTCGTCTCGTCGCAGCATGCCGACGACGTCGACAACGCGACGATTCGCAAGGGCATCATCGACAACGTCGTGATGCCGGTTCTGCAGGACGAGGGCATCGAGCTTTCCGAGACGGCGATCATCCACATCAACCCGACGGGGCGTTTCGTCATCGGCGGCCCCATGGGCGACTGCGGCGTGACCGGGCGCAAGATCATCGTCGACACCTACGGCGGCATGGGCCGTCACGGTGGCGGCGCTTTCAGCGGCAAGGACTGCACCAAGGTCGACCGCTCCGCCGCCTACGCGATGCGCTGGGTGGCCAAGAACGTGGTCGCCGCCGGCCTCGCCAGCCGCTGCGAGGTTCAGATCGCCTACGCCATCGGGGTGGCCCAGCCGGTGTCCCTGATGGTGGACACGTTCGGCACGGCAAAGGTTCCCGAGGCGGATATCGAGAAGGCGATCAACGAGGTGTTCGACCTGCGTCCAGGCGCCATCATCGACGCGCTCGACCTGCGCCGTCCGATCTACCGCAAGACGGCCGCCTACGGACACTTCGGCCGCGAGCTGCCCGAGTTCACCTGGGAGCGCACCGACCGCGCCGAGGCCTTGCGCAAGGCCTGCGGTTTGGAGTAGCTGAACAGACACTGAGTTTTTCCCGTAACTGACTGAATGGTCGCAAGCGCCGGATTTCATCCTGATTAAAGAACGATGAATGAAATTCGGCGCTTTGTCCTGTAACCTCGGCTTTCTTAACGCTGCCGCTTCAGTGAGGGGTTCCGCGCCCTTGCGTCGATCCGCTGGCGGAGCACGCTGCCATATCGCCCCCCTGGCATAGGGGAATCCAGCCGCAGCGCGCACCGCTGCAACGGGTTCCTTTGACGCCGCATACCGGCAATTCCCCGCGACCGAGCCTTCTCCCCGGCCCCCCGATCCGTGATTCGGGTGCGTCAGTCCACTTTCGGGGGATATTGCATAGAAGGAAACGGCCCGTGGGATCATGCTTGGTCCGATAGGCCGAACCGACCTGGGCAAACATACTCGACCAACCAAGATATTGCTGACCGCCTCATGGATGGGGCCGCTCGATACGGTTCCATTTATGCAAAACGCGCGATTATTGGACCAGCGAGGCGTTAATCGCGTTCGAGCAGCCATGCGCGCGCACTCGTCGCTGCTGGCGAGGCATCGCCGCCGAATGCAAATGTCGCAGCCGCGCGGCAGCGCAACGCGAACGGACGCCGGTGTCGATGCCCCTGAAGTCAGACACGCTTTTTGCCCTAAAAACCTGGATCGTGCTGAAAACGAATCGAGGCTCCAATCCGCCCCGGGAGGGGGA
>ERZ1034920.632-NODE-632-length-26364-cov-6.733095_pt1 | contig 26364 bp, 23 predicted proteins | sample MGYA00520688_ERZ1034920 | MGnify/ENA primary metagenome ERZ1034920 (study PRJEB33766, sample SAMN09781785) | gut metagenome | biome: gut microbiome | host: Homo sapiens | place: Madagascar | study: EMG produced TPA metagenomics assembly of the PRJNA485056 data set...
CGATGACTTCCTCCGGTCTTGCTTCCGGGCGGTCGATTTTATTGATGCACACGATAACCGGCAGTTTCAGTTCCAGAGCCTTGCGCAATACGAACTTGGTCTGTGGCATGGCACCTTCAAATGCATCTACTACCAGAACTACACCATTTACCATCTTGAGAACACGCTCTACCTCGCCACCGAAGTCGGCGTGTCCCGGTGTGTCGATGATATTGATCTTGGTATCTTTATAATATACAGCGGTGTTCTTGGAGAGGATGGTAATACCACGTTCGCGTTCGATGTCGTTGGAGTCCATGACACGTTCCGCAACTTCCTGATTCTCACGGAATACACCACTCTGCTTCAGCAATTCATCCACAAGTGTCGTCTTGCCATGATCGACATGGGCAATGATCGCGATATTGCGGACGTCTTCTCTTTTCTGTCTCATAAATATCTTCCTTTACAATTCAATACTTTTACCTATTTAATGTGTTCAACCTTAGTATTGTATCATATTTTTTTGAAATTACAACTACTAATCGAAGAAAAGAAAAACCGGAAGAAAAGCAGTTCTAAAGAGAAATGTGAATGCATAAACTAGGTATTACCCCGGTGAATGACAGAGTAATGCCGGGAGACAAAGAAGCCTGAAATACATTTCGGAGGAAGGGAGAATTACATTGATGTCAGATAAGATTATTGAAAACAACCAGGTGACAATTATCGGAGAGATCGCAGGAAAATTTGTATTTAGCCATGAAGTCTTCGGAGAAGGCTTTTACATGGTAGATGTGCTGGTCAGACGACTCAGTAACTCGGAAGATCAGATTCCGCTTATGATCTCAGAGAGACTTTTGGATGTGACGCAGGACTATACGGGCGAATACATTATGGTAAATGGACAGTTCCGTTCCTATAATCGTCACGAAGAGCAGAAGAACCGGCTGATCTTGTCGGTATTTGTGCGGGAAGTGGAATTTATCAGTGAGGAACCGGACGGTGCTAAGACGAATTCAGTGCTGCTTGATGGCTATATCTGTAAACAGCCGATCTATCGAAAAACACCGTTAGGACGTGAGATCGCAGATCTGTTACTGGCAGTTAACAGACCATATGGTAAGTCGGATTATATTCCGTGTATCTGTTGGGGACGCAATGCAAGGTACGCTTCCGCTTTTGAAGTAGGAGAGCATGTACAGGTGCTTGGAAGAATTCAAAGCAGAGAGTATGTGAAACGTCTGTCGGAGACTGAGACAGAGAAACGGACGGCTTATGAAGTATCTGTCAGCAAGCTGGAATGTATGGATGATGCAGAGGAATGATAAAGATTAAATTCGCTCCGGTCACAGAGATGCCATAATCGCTCCATTGACACGAAAAAAGAATAATGTTAAAATTTTGTACATATAAATATTCAGCAGTTCAGGAGGGATAATATGGCAATATTTACAGGCGCAGGAGTGGCACTGGTCACACCTTTTCATGAAGATGGAAGCGTTAATTATGACAAATTAGATGAGCTGATTGATTACCATTGCGAACATGGTACAGACAGTATTATTATATGTGGAACAACAGGAGAATCTTCTACTTTATCGGAAGAAGAACATATGGAGTGCATCCGTTTTGCGGTAGAACGTACCAGGAAGAGACTTCCGGTAATTGCAGGTACCGGTTCCAACGCTACTTATACAACGATTGATATGTCGAAAGAAGCAGTAGAGTATGGTGTAGACGGACTTCTTTTGGTAACACCATATTATAACAAAGCGACACAGGATGGATTGATCGCACACTACAAGGCAGTTGCAAAGGAAGCAAATGCTCCGATCATTATGTACAGCGTAGCCAGCCGTACAGGTATGAATATTGCTCCGGAGACAGCAGCAACACTGGTAAAAGAAACGGATAATATCGTAGCGATCAAGGAAGCATCCGGTAATATCAGCCAGGTGGCTAAGATCATGAACCTGACAGACGGAAAGATAGATCTGTATTCCGGTAATGATGATCAGATTGTTCCGCTTCTTTCACTGGGTGGTATTGGTGTGATCTCTGTACTCTCTAATGTAGCCCCACAGTATACACACGATATCTGTGCGAAGTTCTTTGAGGGAGATGTAAAGGCTGCACGTGATATGCAGCTTAAGGCGATTCCGTTGATCGAGCAGTTGTTCTGTGAGGTGAATCCGATCCCGGTTAAGAAGGCAGTGAACCTGATGGGAATGGAATGCGGAGGACTTCGTATGCCTCTGACAGATATTTCGGCAGAGCATGAGAAGAGTCTGGCAAAAGCCATGAAGGATTTTGGTATTCAGCTTGTATAAGTGAGTTAATAAGTCATATAACAAGGACAGATGGCGGGATGATCGCTCTCTGTCCTTACATAGCATATAGGAGGATTCTGATGATAAAAGTATTAATGCATGGATGTAACGGCAAGATGGGACAGGTAGTCAGCCGCATGGTGGATGAGACAGAAGGAATGGAACTGGCTGCAGGTGTGGACAGATTCCTTGGAAGAGAGAATCCATATCCGGTATTTGAAAGCGTGGAAGCGTGTGATGTGCCGGTAGATGTAGTGATTGATTTCTCCAATGCGGCAGCAGTAGATGACCTGCTGGAAGCGTGTGAGAAGAAAGGACTTCCGGTGGTTCTGTGTACTACAGGACTGAGTGAAGAACAGATTGCAAAGGTTAAGAAGACTTCAGAAAAAGTTGCAGTACTTCGTTCTGCTAATATGTCTCTGGGAGTGAACCTGTTGATGAAGCTTTTGAAGGATGCGTCTAAGGTGCTTGCTCCTGCAGGATATGACATTGAGATCGTAGAGAAACATCACAATCAGAAAGTAGATGCACCGAGCGGTACAGCACTGGCATTGGCAGATTCTATCAATGAAGCGATGGACAATGTATATTCATATACCTATGACAGAAGTCAGGAGAGAAAGAAACGTTCTGATAAGGAAATTGGTATCGCGGCAGTACGCGGCGGTACGATCGTAGGCGAACATGAAGTGATCTACGCCGGTGAAGATGAAGTGATCGAATTCAAGCATACTGCATATTCCAAAGCTATTTTTGCAAAGGGAGCAGTATCCGCAGCGGCATTTCTGGCAGGAAAAGAGCCGGGACTTTATGATATGTCAGATGTGATCCAGTTCTAGTTTTCCAGATACTCCCATTCATGGAATGAGCCTGGTATGGTATATATTCTTAAAAAATGCAGATATTACTGGTACCAAGTATTACTTGATTATCAAAGAATATACATGAAAGGGAGATTTGATCTATGAAACAGTTAAAGAAAACGCTGGCGATCCTGCTGTGCGCAGGAATGATGTGTGGACTTACCGGTTGCGGAAACAGTGACAATGCAGCAGATAACGGCACGGTAAATGATGGCACAATCGATGATGCCGGTGATGCGATCCGGGATGGTGTCGACGATGCCGGTGATGCAATCCGGGACGGTGTCGACGATGCTGGTGATGCAGTTCGTGACGGCGCAGATGATCTGGATGGCGATGCGCAGAACAATAACAGTGATAACAGAACTAACAGATAAGAGAGTTAAGCAGACGGAGGATGTACTCCTCCGTCTGTCTTTATATAAGGAAAAAGATTGGGAGAAAGAGAATGCGGTTCAGACCATGTATCGATATACATAATGGAAAGGTGAAACAGATTGTGGGCGGAAGCCTGAAAGATGCCGGAGATCAGGCAGAAGAGAATTACATTTCGGAACAGGACAGTACCTTTTATGCAAAAATGTATAAAAAGGACAATTTGAAAGGTGGACACATTATTTTGCTGAATCCTGCAGGATCCGAATACTACGAGGCAACCCGTAAGCAGGCACTGGCAGCACTTCAGGCATTCCCGGGAGGGATGCAGATCGGTGGAGGTGTGACAGCGGAGAATGCAAAAGAATATCTGGATGCAGGGGCAAGCCATGTGATTGTGACATCTTATGTGTTCCGAGAAGGAAGGATCCGCTGGGACAGGCTGGAACAACTTCTGCAGGTAACAGGGAGGGAGCATCTGGTTCTTGATCTCAGTTGCAGGAAGCGGGAAGACGGTGCATATTATATTGTGACTGACCGCTGGCAGACATTTACGGATGAGAAGCTTACTTCAGAACTCATGGAAAAGCTTGGCGCTTATTGCGATGAATTTCTGATCCATGGTGTAGATGTGGAAGGAAAATCAGCGGGTGCGCCGGAGGATCTGGTGTACATCCTGGCATCCTGCGAAGGGCGGCCGATTACTTATGCGGGAGGAATCGGAACTCTGGAAGACCTGGAACGATTCCGGGTGCAGTCCGGAGAAAAACTGGACTTTACCATTGGCAGTGCTTTGGATCTTTTCGGTGGCAAGGTTGCTTACGATGTTGTTAAGAATTATCATTAAGAATGATAGAGGGAGTCTGATGACCCGGATCTGTACTGTTGATCCTGTACATTCAGTAGTTGAAATGATTGAATTGGATGAGGGTTAGTGGTACAATAAAATAGTTATTTTATGATGCCAGGGGCAAAAGGTCTAAATCCACATGAGCTTGCTCATAAGTGGATAAAAGACCTTGGGACCCGCCCCAATATGAGCCTAAAAGTGGGATGACAATCCCACGATATGCGAATAATTGGGTGGATTGTGGGAGTGCAAAGCACGGAACAATCCGTAGGCATCATAGTTGGGGCTTTTGCTCCAATACCATTTAATAGAATTAATGAAGACGAGGAGTTACCAATATGGGCTTATTACAAAAGTTGTTTGGAACACATAGTGAAAATGAATTAAAGCGAATTTATCCTATCGTGGATCGCATAGAAGCACTGGAACCGGAGATGCAGAAGCTGTCGGATGCAGAGCTTCGGGACAAAACCCGTGAATACAAAGAACGTTATGCAGAAGGAGAGTCTTTGGATGACCTGCTTCCAGAGGCGTATGCGACGGTGAGAGAAGCGTCTGTCAGAGTACTTGGCATGCGTCATTTCCGTGTACAGTTAGTCGGTGGTGTCGTTCTTCATCAGGGACGTATCGCGGAGATGAAGACCGGTGAAGGTAAGACACTGGTATCTACCCTTCCGGCATATTTGAATGCATTGACAGGAGAAGGTGTACATATCGTTACGGTCAATGATTATCTGGCAAAGCGTGACTCAGAGTGGATGGGACAGGTACATGAATTCCTGGGACTGACAGTCGGCGTAGTGCTGAACAGTATGGACAAGGAAGAACGCCGTGCTGCATATAACTGCGACATTACTTACGTAACAAATAACGAACTCGGATTTGATTATCTGAGAGATAACATGGTCATTTACAAGGAACAGCTGGTACAGCGCGGCATGAAGTTTGCTGTTATCGATGAGGTCGACTCTGTATTGATCGATGAAGCACGTACACCACTGATCATTTCCGGACAGAGTGGCAAGTCAACGAAGCTTTATGAAGCATGTGACATTCTTGCAAGACAGATGGAAAAAGGTGAAGCCAGCGGAGAGTTCTCCAAGATCAACGCCATCATGGGAGAAGAGATCGAGGAAACCGGAGACTTTATCGTAGATGAGAAGGAAAAGAACATCAACCTGACAGAAGATGGTGTGAAGAAGGTAGAGAAGTTCTTCCATCTGGACAATCTGGCTGATCCGGAGAACCTGGAGATCCAGCACAATATTATTCTGGCGCTTCGCGCACACAATCTGATGTTCCGTGATCAGGATTATGTGGTTAAGGATGATGAAGTACTGATCGTTGATGAATTTACCGGACGTATCATGCCGGGACGCCGTTATTCTGACGGTCTGCATCAGGCAATCGAGGCGAAGGAACATGTAAAGGTGAAACGTGAAAGTAAGACACTGGCGACCATTACATTCCAGAACCTGTTTAACAAATACGAGAAGAAGAGTGGTATGACAGGTACCGCGCTGACAGAGGAGAAGGAGTTCCGTGAGATCTACGGAATGGACGTTGTAGAAATCCCGACCAATAAGCCGGTCATCCGTCAGGATCTGGATGATGCTGTGTATAAGACACAGAAGGAAAAATACAGAGCAGTCTGCGATGCAGTAGAAGAAGCACATGCCAAAGGACAGCCGGTCCTGGTCGGTACGATCACGATCGAGGTATCCGAACTGCTGAGCGGTATGTTGAAGCGAAGAGGTGTACAGCATAATGTATTGAATGCCAAGTTCCATGAGATGGAAGCTGAGATTGTAGCGCAGGCAGGTCAGCATGGAGCAGTAACGATTGCTACTAATATGGCCGGTCGTGGTACGGATATTAAACTGGACGATGCGGCAAGAAAAGCCGGCGGTCTGAAGATCATCGGTACAGAGCGTCATGAATCCAGACGTATTGACAATCAGCTCCGTGGACGTGCCGGACGACAGGGAGATCCGGGTGAATCCAGATTCTACATTTCTCTGGAGGATGACCTGATGCGTTTGTTTGGTTCTGAACGTCTGATGAGTGTGTTTAATGCACTTGGCGTGGAAGATGGCGAACAGATTGAGCATAAGATGTTATCCAGTGCAATTGAGAAGGCACAGGAGAAGATTGAGAATAACAACTTTGGTATTCGTAAGAACCTGCTGGAATATGACCAGGTAATGAATGAGCAGAGAGAGATCATCTACTCTGAGAGAAAGAAGGTTCTGGATGGCGAGAGTATGCGTGATTCTATCATCCATATGATCACAGAATATGTGGAGAATCTGGTAGACAGTGATATTCCTGCGGATGCAGATCCGGAAGACTGGGATCTGGTGAACTTTAACGTAAGCCTCTGTAATGTGATCCCGATGAAGCCGGTTGCGCCGGAAGAAGTTAAGGACATGAATGCCAAGAAGCTGAAACATATGCTGAAAGAGCGTGCTGTGAAGCTGTATGAGCAGAAAGAAGCAGAGTTCCCGGAACCGGAGCATATCCGTGAACTGGAGCGAGTGGTTCTGCTGAAGGTTATCGATAATAAATGGATGGATCACATCGATGACATGGATCAGCTGCGTCAGGGTATTGGATTACAGGCATACGGTCAGAGAGATCCGAAGGTTGAGTACAAGATGATCGGATATGAGATGTTTGATGAGATGACAAGAGCGATTTCTGCTGATACGATCCGTGCATTATACCGTGTGAAGATCGAACAGAAAGCAGAACGTGAAGAGGTAGCCAAGGTAACCGGTACGAATAAGGATGAAAGTGCCGTACGTGCACCGAAAAAGCGTGAGAATAAGAAGATCTATCCAAATGATCCATGCCCATGTGGAAGCGGTAAGAAGTATAAACAGTGCTGCGGACGTAAATAAACGTCCCGGTATTTCATGCATTTAAGATAGAAAGAGGTGATAGTGTGGTAGAACTGGACCAGTATAAAGGACGGCTCAGTGCTTACGAGAGCCCACTTGCTGAAATGAGGGATTCACTTTGACATCCCTGGAAAGAAACAGAGGATTGAAGAATTAGAACGTAAGATGGAAGAACCGGGATTCTGGGATGAACCGGAAGAAAGCCAGAAGATTATGAAGGATCTCAAAGATCTGAAAGATCAGGTAGAGACAGTGGAACATCTGGAACAGAGTTATGAAGATATCGGACTGTTGATTGAGATGGCGTATGAGGAAGAAGACGAATCGGTGCTTCCTGAGATAGAAGAAGAGCTGAATGCATTTGAAGAGGGTTATGAGAGCCTGCGCATCCAGACGCTTCTGTCGGGCGAATATGATAAGTATAATGCAATTGTAACACTTCATGCAGGAGCTGGCGGAACGGAGTCCTGTGACTGGGCGAGCATGCTGTACCGTATGTACAGCAGATTTGCAGAGCGCAAAGGATTCGGCGTGAAGGTGCTGGACTTTCTGGAAGGAGATGTGGCAGGGATTAAGACGGTTACGTTCGAGGTCAGTGGTGAGAATGCCTATGGATATTTTAAGTCTGAAAAAGGCGTACATCGCCTGGTGCGTATTTCACCATTTAATTCTGCAGGAAAGAGACAGACATCATTTGCATCCTGTGATGTGATTCCGGATATTGAGGATAATATTGATGATATTGAACTCAGTGATGATGAACTGAAGATCGATACCTATCGTGCCAGTGGAGCGGGTGGTCAGCATGTCAATAAGACATCATCGGCAATCCGTATTACGCATTTGCCGACAGGAATTGTAGTACAGTGTCAGAATGAACGCTCACAGCATCATAACCGTGATAAGGCAATGCAGATGCTGAAAGCGAAGTTAAAGCTTCTGAAAGAGCAGGAACAGGCGGATAAGGTGTCAGATATCCGTGGCGAGATCAAAGAGATCGGATTCGGCAATCAGATCCGTTCATACGTTATGCAACCGTATACGTTGGTGAAGGATCACCGGACAGGTGCGGAGAGCAGCAATGTCGGCGCGGTGCTGGACGGAGCATTGGAACCATTTATTAATGCTTTTTTACAGGAACAGAGGAAAGGATAGAAGATATGGCAAAGATAGCAGTGCTTGGATATGGAACAGTAGGATCCGGAGTCTATGAGGTACTCCGTACCAACCGTGAAGTGATCGCACAGAGAGCAGGAGAAGAACTGGAAGTAAAATACGTACTGGATCTGAGAGATTTTCCGGGAGATCCGGTGCAGGAGGTAATCACTCATAATTTTGAAGAGATCGTAAATGACGAAGAAGTTCAGGTCGTTGTAGAAGTGATGGGTGGTATTGAACCGGCTTATACATTTGTAAAGAGAAGTCTTCTGGCAGGAAAGAATGTTGCCACATCGAATAAGGCACTGGTGGCAAAGCATGGCGCAGAGTTGATTCGTGTTGCAAAAGAGCAGAATGTGAATTTCTTCTATGAAGCAAGTGTGGGTGGAGGCATTCCAATCCTCAGAAGCTTGTATGAATCTCTGACCGGAGACGTGATTGAAGAGATCGTGGGAATTCTGAATGGAACAACCAACTATATGATGACTAAGATGTTTTATGAAGGTGCCGGATACGGTGAGGTATTGAAAGAAGCACAGGACAATGGATTCGCAGAGCGTAATCCGGAAGCGGATGTGGAAGGCTATGACGCCTGCCGTAAGATTGCAATCCTGGCATCCATTATTTCCGGTAAGCAGGTGGATTTTGAAGACCTTTACTGTGAAGGCATTACCAAAGTAACAGTAGAAGATATGCAGTATGCAAAGGTAATGGGAAGAACGGTGAAGCTTCTTGCAACATGCAAGAGACATGGGGAGACGCTTAGTGCTATGGTATCTCCGTGTCTGCTGAGTCAGGATCATCCACTGTTCAGTGTTAACGGAGTCTTTAATTCAGTATTTGTACATGGCAATATGTTGGGCGATGCGATGTTCTACGGAAGTGGCGCAGGCAAGCTTCCAACGGCCAGCGCTGTAGTTGGTGATGTGGTCGAAGCAGTTAAGAATATCGGTCACAATCTGGGCTATGGATGGAGCGAGGAGAAACTTCAAATCCAGAAACAGGAAGAAGTTGCGCATCGTTTCTTTGTACGTATCAAAGGTAAGAAAGAAGAACTTCAGCAGAAACTGGAAGAATCTTTCGGAATGCTACAGTATGTTGAAGTTCCGGAGATCGCCGGAGAGTTCGGATTTGTGACAGAATCCATGAAAGAGGGCTTATATGAGAAAAAAGTGTCTGATTATACAGAAGATATTATCAGCATGATTCGCGTGGAGGACTAGTTTATGAAATACATCATCGTGTTAAGTGACGGAATGGCAGGAAGACCACTGGAGGAATTGAGCGGTAAGACAACGCTGGAAGCAGCTGACACACCGAATTTTGACCGTCTTGCAGAGAAAGCGGAGATTGGACTGGCGTCTATGGTGCCGGAAGGAATGGCACCGGGAAGTGATACCGCCAATTTGTCAGTAATGGGATATGATCCGAAGATTTATTATACCGGAAGATCACCGTTAGAAGCACTCAGTATCGGTGTGGATATGGCAGCAGACGATGTGTCATTCCGCTGTAATCTTGTGACACTGACGGAAGACGGCGGTGCTTATGAAGATCAGAAGATCATCGATCATAGTTCCAGCGAGATCAGTACCGAAGATTCTACCGTTTTGTTGGAGGCATTAAAAGAAGGCCTGAAAAGAGAAGGTTATGAATTCTATGCAGGTACCAGTTACCGTCATCTTCTGATCTGGAAGCATGGCGAAGTGTTAGAGCTTACGGCACCGCATGATATCCTGACAAAGACCGTTGGAGAATATCTGCCGAAGGATCCGGTACTCCTTGACATGATGAAGAAGAGCTATGAGATATTGAAAGATCATCCTATCAATGCAGAACGTAAGAAGCAGGGACTGAACCCAGCCAATTCTGCATGGTTCTGGGGTGCGGGTACCAGGCCGGCACTTGCATCATTTGAAGAAAAGACCGGGAAAAAGGGTGTGATGATCTCAGCGGTGGATCTGTTGAAAGGAATTGCAGTCGGTGCAGATATGGATCGTATTATCGTAGAAGGTGCCAATGGTGGACTGCATACCAATTATGAGGGCAAAGCAGATGCGGCAATCCATGCATTGTTAGAGGATGGTTATGATTTTGCTTATGTACATGTAGAAGCACCGGATGAGATGGGACACATGGGTTCTATGACGGATAAGATTACAGCGATTGAGAATGTGGACGGTCGTGTTGTGGCAAGGATCACGGAAGCAATGGACCGGTCGGGAGAAGATTACAGACTAATGATACTTCCGGATCATCCGACGCCGATCTGTGTGAGAACACATACATCCGAGCCGGTTCCGTATATGATTTACGACAGTAGAAAGGCAATTGACGGAATTCATACATATAATGAAAAAGAAGCAGCAAAGAGCACATGCATCTGGAAGGATGGTTATCGATTGATTGATCATCTTCTGGAATGCTAAGGAGGAGCTATGTTAATTGTAAAGAAGTTTGGCGGAAGTTCTGTGGCTAATAAAGAAAGAATATTTCGCGTGGCAGAGAGATGCATCGAAGATTACAGAGCCGGTCATGATGTAGTAGTAGTATTGTCAGCAATGGGAGATACGACCGATGATCTGATCGCTATGGCACATAGCATTCATGCTAATCCAAAGAAAAGAGAGTTGGATATGCTCCTGACCACAGGAGAACAGGTATCCGTATCCCTGATGGCTATGGCTATGCAGAGCCTGGATGTGCCTGCAGTATCGCTGAATGCGTTTCAGGTGCAGATGCATTCTACAGAACGGTATGGCAATGCAAGATTCAAGAGGATTGATACAGATCGTATTACCCACGAGCTGGATTCACGAAAGATTGTAATCGTGACCGGTTTTCAGGGCGTTAATAAATATGATGATCTGACGACACTTGGCCGAGGTGGATCAGATACCACAGCAGTGGCACTGGCAGCGGCGTTACATGCTGACAGGTGTGAGATATTTACGGATGTCGACGGTGTCTACACAGCTGATCCGAGAATCGTAAAGAATGCGATGAAACTGGATGAAGTGACCTATGATGAGATGCTGGAGTTAGCCTCTCTCGGAGCGAAAGTCTTACATAACAGATCGGTGGAAATGGCTAAAAAATACGGCGTAGAGCTGGTGGTAAGATCCAGCCTGAACCGTTCAGAAGGTACAGTGATCAAGGAGAAAGTCAAAATGGAAAAAATGTTAATCACAGGCGTTGCAGCCGATACGAATACCGCAAGAATCTCAGTGATCGGAGTAGACGATCAGCCGGGAACTGCATTCCGCATTTTCAATACACTTGCAAAAAATAATATTAACGTAGATATCATCCTGCAGTCAGTGGGACGAGATGGAACTAAGGATATTTCATTTACTGTATCCGAGGATGATCTGGATGATGCAATCCATATTCTGGAGGATCACAAAGAAGCACTGACGATTAAAGAAATCACAAGCAATAGAGATGTGGCTAAGATTTCTGTAGTCGGTGCCGGTATGATGAGTAATCCTGGTGTGGCTGCTAAGATGTTCGAGACTCTCTATAATGCGAGAATTAACATCAATATGATTGCTACATCCGAGATCCGTATTACAGTACTGGTTGACAAAAAGGATGTAGAGAAAGCATTGAATGCTGTACACGACGGATTTGCCGGACAGCTATAGTAATAGTAGTATAGTAATGGGCTGTGATTAATCACAGCCCTGTTTTAATATTTACTCAGATTGCTATTGTGATATCTGGAAGAAAATGTTACATCTTCGCCGAACCATTTCGGAGGCGTGAACTGATTGGCCTCATCTTCGTCTGCAAATTCTACTTCTGCTAAGATTAATGGTGCAAGATCCCCGTGAAAGATATCCAGTTCTATTTTGTGCTCCGCATCTAACGGAATCTCATGGCGTGTCTTGGTGATCAGTCTGCCGTCTACTTTCTTGCGGAGGTGTTCATATGCTTCTCTGGTCAGTGGAAGATTATATTCCTGACGTACCATGAGACCTCTGGATTTGTAAGTGAGCTCGTAGATGTCGTTGTCCTTTCGGATACGGACGACAGGAGCGGTGCAGAGGTAACCCTGTTCCAGTTCTCTTGTCTTAGTAATATGTAAGTTATCCGGAATCTCCGGAATCAGATATTTGCGTTCTATTTCCATAAGTGTCTCCTTTGGTATATTCATTTGATATTGCTGATATTCAGTATACACTTTCGTTTGCTTTTTTAGTAGTAGTTTGATAAACTTATAAAGAAATATGAGACTATAAAGGTGGAGGGCGACAATGAAGAAAGTAGCAGTTCTGTTGGCAGACGGATTTGAAGAGATCGAAGCACTGACCGTTGTAGATATACTTCGCAGAGCAAGTGTGTATGTAGATACAGTATCTATTACAGATGAATACAAAGTCAGAGGTTCACATGGAATTAATGTGCAGACAGAAGATCTGTTTGATGAAGTGAATTTTGTAGAGTTTGACATGATCGTGCTTCCGGGCGGTATGCCGGGTACGACCAATCTGGATGAGCATCCGGGTGTAAAGAGAGTGGTAGAAGATTATGTGACATCCGGTAAATACGTAGCAGCGATCTGTGCGGCACCAAGCATTCTCGGAGGCATGGGACTGTTAAAGGGAAAGCGCGCGGCATGTTATCCATCAGTAGAGGACAAATTGTCAGGCGCAGTGATCAGCAGACTTCCTGTGGTACAGGATGGTAATATCATCACCAGCCGGGGCATGGGAACGGCAATTGATTTTGCATTAAAGCTTACAGAAATCCTGTTTGACAGAGAGAAAGCAGAGGAACTTGCAGCATCCATCATTTATGAATTATAAAGACATTATAAAATACATAAATCTATACTAGCCAAGCACAGAGGTTTGTGTTATACTAGTGCAATGAGTGTAATGTAAGATGCTTGTTCCTCACCTACCGGGGAATGAGATAGAAATAGGAGGAAATGGCAATGAGTTTACAGGTAGAAAATTTAGAGAAGAATATGGCAAAGCTTACAATCGAAGTTCCAGCCAGTGAATTTGAGAAAGCACTTCAGAGCGCATACAACAAACAGAAGAAGAGTATCAGCGTTCCGGGATTCCGTAAAGGTAAAGTACCACGTCAGATGGTAGAGAAGATGTATGGACCAGAGATCTTTTACGAAGATGCAGCGAATGAGCTGATCCCAACAGCATACGAAGAGGAACTGAAGAACTGCGATCTTGAGATCGTATCTCGTCCGACAGTTGACATCGTTCAGATCAAGAAGGGTGAGAACTTCATCTTTACAGCAGAAGTAGCTGTTAAGCCGGAAGTTACACTTGGTGAGTACAAGGGAATGGAAGTTGACAAGACATCTACCCGCGTAACACAGAAAGAAGTAGAAGCTAAGATCAAAGAAGAAGCCGAGAAGAATGCAAGAACTGTAACCGTTGAAGGACGTCCGGTACAGGATGGCGACGAAGTAATCCTTGACTTTGAAGGATTCGTTGATGGAGAAGCATTCGAAGGCGGAAAAGGTGAGAACTACCCACTGACCATCGGTTCTGGATCATTTATCCCGGGATTCGAGGAGCAGTTAGTTGGTGCTGAAGCTGAGAAAGAAGTTGAAGTTAAGGTTACTTTCCCGGAAGAGTATCACGCAGAAGAACTGAAGGGTAAAGATGCTATATTCAAATGCACTGTTCACGAGATCAAAGTGAAACAGATTCCGGAGATCGATGATGAATTCGCAGCAGAAGTATCTGAATTCGACACATTAGATGAATACAAAGCTGATGTTAAGGCTAAGATCAAAGAGCAGAAAGAGAACGAAGGCAAGCAGAAGAAGGAAGATCAGGCTGTAGAGAAGGCTGTAGCTAACGCTACAATGGAGATTCCGGAAGCAATGATCGACGAGCAGGTTCGTCAGATGGTTAACGAGTTTGCTCAGAATATGCAGTATCAGGGAATCAGCTTCGAGCAGTACTGCCAGATTACTGGTATGACTCTGGAGAAGATTCAGGAGGAGACTCGCCCACAGGCTGTTAAGCGTATCGAGACTCGTCTGGTTCTGGAAGCGATTGCCAAGGCTGAGAACATCGAAGTAACAGAAGAGAGACTGGATGAAGAGATCAAGAAGATGGCAGAGTCTTACAACATGGAAGCTGATAAGCTGAAAGAGCTTATGGGCGAAGAAGAGAAGAAGCAGATGATGGAAGACATCGCTGTTCAGGATGCTGTTACATTCCTGGTAGAGAATGCTGTAGAGAAATAATTCATCCGGTTATCGCATAAACAGGTCAACGTATAGGAGGCGTGTAACATGAGTTTAGTACCTTACGTCATTGAACAGACAAGTCGCGGAGAACGCTCTTATGACATCTATTCAAGATTATTAAAAGACAGAATTATTTTTCTCGGTGAGGAAGTAACAGATGTGGCTGCCAATATTATTGTGGCACAGCTTCTGTTCCTGGAGGCAGAGGATCCTGATAAGGATATCCATTTGTATATTAACAGTCCGGGAGGTTCTGTAACAGCCGGACTTGCTATTTACGATACAATGCAGTACATCAAATGTGATGTGGCTACATACTGTATGGGTATGGCAGCAAGTATGGGATCTTTCCTGTTATCAGGAGGAACCAAAGGTAAACGGTATGCAATGCCAAACTCTGAGATTATGATCCATCAGCCGTCTGGCGGAGCTCAGGGACAGGCAACGGAGATTCAGATTGCTGCAGAGCATATTTTGAAGATTCGTACCAGATTGAATCAGATTCTGGCAGAGAATACCGGACAGCCTCTGGATGTGATCCGTATCGATACTGAGCGCGATAATTTCATGAGCGCTGAGGAAGCCAAAGAGTACGGATTGATCGACGAAGTAATCAAAAACCGCAAATAAGCATTCATGCAACAGACGCAGCGCGCTTGGCGGGCTGCGTCTATGTGGTTTTTAGAATGATATTGAAATGAGAGGTGACAGAGCATGGCAGGAAGACTTGATGATCAGATCAGATGTTCATTTTGCAACAAACCACAGTCTCAGGTCCGCAAGCTGATCGCAGGACCGGCGGGATCGTACATCTGTGATGAATGTGTAGAGGTTTGTACGGAGATACTGGAAGAAGAACTGGAATATGAAGAAGGCAAAGGTCCTTTCGATGACATTACATTGTACAAACCAGAAGAAATCAAAGCATTTCTTGATGAGTATGTGATCGGTCAGGAACAGGCAAAAAAGGTTCTCTCTGTAGCGGTGTATAATCACTATAAACGTATTATGGCTCAGAAAGATCTGGGCGTGGAACTGAATAAGAGTAATATTCTGATGCTGGGACCGACCGGATGTGGTAAGACACTTCTGGCACAGTCGCTGGCGAAGATATTGAATGTGCCATTTGCCATTGCTGATGCAACAGCTTTGACAGAGGCGGGATATGTCGGAGAAGATGTAGAGAATATTCTTCTGAAGATCATTCAGGCAGCAGATGGAGACATCGAGCGTGCAGAGTATGGCATTATCTACATTGATGAGATCGACAAGATTACCAGAAAATCCGAGAATCCATCCATTACCCGTGATGTATCCGGAGAGGGTGTTCAGCAGGCATTGCTGAAGATTCTGGAAGGTACGATTGCTAATGTACCACCACAGGGCGGAAGAAAGCATCCACATCAGGAACTGATTCAGATTGATACAACGAATATCCTCTTTATCTGTGGTGGAGCATTTGAAGGTCTGGATAAGATTATCGAGACTCGTATCGATAAGAAGTCTATTGGATTTAACCAGGAAATTGCAGAAAAACATGAGGACAGTGTAGATCGTCTGCTGAAGCAGGTACTTCCGCAGGATCTGGTGAAGTTTGGTATTATTCCGGAGCTGGTTGGTCGTGTGCCGGTTACGGTATCTCTGGAAATGTTGGATCAGGATGCATTGATCCGGATTCTTACAGAGCCTAAGAATGCGATTGTAAAACAGTATCAGAAACTTCTGGAACTGGATGGAGTGGATTTGCAGTTTGATAACAGAGCACTGGAAGCAATTGCGGAGACGACTCTGAAACGTCGTACAGGAGCAAGAGGACTTCGTGCGATTATGGAGAATGTCATGATGGATACGATGTATAAGGCACCGTCTGAGAAAGCTCTTAAGACATGCCGTATTACCGAAGATGTGGTCAATGGTACAGCCGATCCAATCTATGAATATGACACATTGAATACTGAAAGTGCATAAATGTGCTGAATCAGGGGCGGGGCAGAATATAACTCCGCCCCTTTCATAATAAATACCGATGAGTAGACAGGAGTGACAGGAATGAACGAAATCAGTATGCCTGTAGTTGCATTGAGAGGACTTACCATTCTCCCGGAGATGGTAGTTCATTTTGATGTGAGCAGAGAGTGCTCAATCAATGCTGTCAATGCGGCTATGGAAGAGGAGGGACAGAAAATCTTTCTGACGACTCAGAAAGACCCTGAGATAGATATGCCGGAAGCGGAAGATCTTCATAAGATTGGATGCGTGGCAGTGATTAAGCAGATCATTAAATTGCCGAAGAATATCCTGCGTGTACTGGTTGCAGGAGAATACCGCGCAGAATTTACAGAGTTTGAAACGACCGACCCATATTACCGGGCTATCATCTGTGAACTGCCGGATGAAAACCAGCTGAGTGATCTGGTGGCTGTTCAGGCCGATAATCCGAAGATTCAGGGGATGTGCAGAAGTCTGCAGGAATTATATAATAATTTTATTATGTGGCATCCGAAGTATCCGCGGGATATGGTAAAGCAGATCAGTGAATACCGAGATCTTCATAAGCTGGTAGACGCTGTTGCTGCCAATGTGCCACTGCATTATACCGATCTGCAGGATATTCTGGAAGAGCGGGATCTGATGGAACGATATGATCTGTTGTCTTATAAGCTGGTTCATGAGATTCAGGTTATGAATATCAAAGAAGAGATCCAGAATAAGGTAAAAGAACGTGTTGACAAACATCAGCGGGATTATATTTTAAGAGAGCAGTTAAAGTTAATCCGGGAAGAACTTGGCGAGGAGAGTACGGTATCGGATGCGGATGAATTCAAGGAAAAGGCGGAGAAACTGAATGCGCCGGAGGAAGTAAAAGAAAAGCTTCTGAAGGAAATCTCCAGATTCAGAAGTTCTATGAACAGCCCGGCAGAAAACGGTGTAATCCGCACATATATTGAGACAATGCTGGAAATGCCCTGGGATACCATGTCTGAGGATTGCCATGATATTGTAAGGGCACGGGAGATTCTTGACAGGGATCATTACGGTCTGGAACAGGTAAAAGAGCGTGTACTGGAATTCCTTGCAGTCCGTGCGCTTGCAGAAAAGGGTAACAGCCCGATCCTGTGTCTGGTAGGACCTCCGGGAACAGGTAAGACATCCATTGCCAGATCCCTGGCTACGGCACTGGATAAAAAATACGTACGCATTTCACTGGGCGGTGTACGAGATGAGGCAGAGATCCGTGGACATCGTAAGACTTATGTGGGCGCGATGCCGGGACGTATTGCAAATGGATTGAAGACAGCCGGCGTGAAGAATCCACTGATGCTTTTGGATGAGATTGATAAGGTCAGCAATGATTATAAGGGAGATACATTCTCTGCGCTTCTGGAAGTTCTGGACAGTGAGCAGAATAATAAGTTCCGGGATCATTATCTGGAAGTGCCGTTAGATTTGTCTGAGGTATTCTTTGTGACAACAGCGAATACGCTTCAGACGATTCCGGGACCGCTTCTGGATCGTATGGAAGTGATAGAGATCAGCAGCTATACGGATAATGAGAAAGTACATATTGCTGTAGAACATCTGATTCCAAAGCAGCTTAAGAAGCATGGTATCAAGTCGGAGCAGCTCACCATCAGCAAAGGAGCTGTCGAAAAGATTGTCAGAAATTATACCCGAGAAGCAGGTGTACGTCAGTTGGAGCGTAAGGTCGGCGAAATCTGCAGAAAGTCAGCCCGTGAGATCTTGGAAGATAAAAAGAACCGAATCCGTGTGACAGAGACTAACCTGCATAAATATCTCGGAAAAGAGAAATACCAGTATCAGATGGCTAATGAGACAGATGAAGTGGGAATTGTCCGTGGACTTGCATGGACCAGTGTTGGCGGTGTCACTCTTCAGATCGAAGTAAATGTAATGCCTGGAAAGGGACAGATCACTCTGACCGGTAAACTGGGGGATGTGATGAAAGAATCTGCCCGCACAGGTATCAGCTATATCCGTTCTATCGGAGAGAGTTATGGTCTGGAAGAGGATTACTTTGAAAAGCATGATATCCACATCCATATTCCGGAAGGTGCAGTGCCAAAAGACGGACCTTCGGCCGGAATCACTATGGCTACGGCAATCCTGTCAGCTGTTACAGGACGCAAGGTACATGCTGATGTTGCTATGACCGGGGAGATTACACTGCGCGGAAGAGTACTGCCGATCGGCGGAGTTAAAGAGAAGCTTCTGGCAGCTAAGAATGCAGGTATTCAGAAAGTGCTTGTGCCTGTAGAGAATGAAAGAGATGTAAAGGAATTGTCAACAGAGATAACCAGGGGGCTTGAGATAGTACCGGTATCCAGAATGGAAGAGGTACTTGAGCATGCACTCGTGAAAGGAGAGACCGAATGATTATTCGAAGCCTGGAACTGGAAACCGTATGCGGTATCACCAGTACATTGCCGGAGAACACATTACCGGAGATCGCATTTGCGGGGAAATCAAATGTAGGAAAATCGTCATTGATCAATGGACTTATGAATCGCAAATCATTTGCCCGTACATCGGCAACGCCTGGTAAGACGCAGACCATTAATTTTTATAATATTAATCAGGAATTATATCTGGTGGATCTGCCAGGATATGGATATGCTAAGGTATCGGAGCAGGAAAAGAAGAAATGGGGACAGATGATCGAGCGTTATCTGCATCAGTCCAAGCAGTTACGTGCTGTTTTTCTTTTGATTGATATTCGTCATGCACCGTCTGCTAATGATAAAATGATGTACGACTGGATTCTGGCGCAGGGGTATCAGCCAATTATTATTGCGACAAAGCTTGATAAACTGAAGCGCAGTCAGGTACAGAAACAAGTCAAGGTAGTCAGACAGGGACTGGGCTTAAGCAAAGACAGTATTCTGATTCCATTTTCAGCAGTGACCAAACAGGGACGGGATGAGATCTGGGATCTGGCAGAAGAGATCTGTGGATTGAAAGAGTCAGAAGAAGGCGAAGAATAGAATTACAGGAGGCAGGAATATGAGTGTGAAAGAAGACCTTGGCGATACCAGACCTTACTGGAAAGTTCTGGTCAGCCTGGTATTCAGTCTAACGGCAACCGTATTATTTATATATGTGGGAATCAAAGCAATCTTCTATTTTATGCCGTTTGTAATCGGATGGATCCTGTCAGTGATCGCAGGCCCGTTGGTGACATTTCTGGAAAAGAAATTAAAGATTATGAAACGGTTGGGCTCGGCGATTACCATTATTCTGGTACTTGCGTTGTGTATCGGTCTAATCTATCTGATCATCAGCCAGATATGGGAAGAAATTTCGGTATTGATCCGCAATTTTCCAAGCATGTATCATGATCTGGAGCGTGGACTGAGCCAGATTGGAACACAGGGGAATACACTTTTTGAACGTTTTCCTGAACAGATACAGAACAGTTGGGCAACGCTGATGAATAATTTGGATGATACTGCATCTTCACTGATTGGACGTATCGGAGAGCCAACTATCGAAGTGGCAGGAAATGTGGCAAAGCGGATTCCATCCGTGCTGATTGGAACAATCGTAGCCTTTGTATCTGCATATTTCTTTATTGCCGATAAAGAAAATCTGGGAGAATGGGTGAAAAAAGTAGTGCCAAAGTCCATTACCAGCAGATTACTTCTGGTAGGCGAGAACCTGAAATATGCCATGGGTGGATATTTTAAAGCACAATTCAAGATTATGGGCGTCGTATTTGCGATTCTACTTGTTGGTTTTACACTGATGCAGATTCGCTTTTCGATACTGTTGGCGATTGCCATTGCATTTCTGGATTTCTTACCGTTTTTCGGAACAGGAACTGCATTGATTCCGTGGGCAATCTACAAATTTCTGGTAGGGGATTATAAGATGGTGGCTGCGCTGGTAATTTTGTATGGTGTTACGCAATTAGTACGACAGCTGATTCAGCCGAAGCTGGTAGGAGATTCCATGGGATTGAATCCGTTGTATACACTGTTTTTGCTGTATCTTGGATATCGGGTCGGAAGTGTATTAGGAATGATCTTTGCAGTACCGATTGGTCTGATCCTGCTGAATCTGTATCAGGCAGGTGCATTTGATTATATTCTGGATGATGTGAAGATCCTGGCAGAAGGAATATTGAGTCTGAGAGAATAAATATAAGAATTAGGAAAGGTTACTTTATTACCGGTGAGGCGATAAAGTAACCTTTTTTATACAATTGTAATCTTACGCAATTCCAAGAATGGCTAATCCCAATTTCATCACGCCTGCCAGAAGCATGGCCCAGATAGGATTTAGTTTGTATTTCTGAAGAAGAATCAGGCAGATGACAAAAATACCTACCAGATACCAGTTGGTAGTCGCGAGCTGAACAGTACCCTGACTGCTCCAGAACGCAGTGGTAAGGATTGTAATACCTGCGGATGCAATCATAGCTACGACAGCTGGACGCAGGGAAGTAAGGATCAGCTGCATGGAAGAGAGATTACGATACTTCATATAGAGCCAGGCAAGAAGTGTTACGATGATACAGGATGGAGTAATACATCCCAATGTAGCTAAAAATGCACCTGGAAGACCGGCTATTTTGATGCCGACAAAGGTAGCACCATTGATTGCGATAGGACCTGGCGTCATCTGTGAAATAGTAATCAGATCAGTAAATTCACCAGTGCTCAGCCATCCATGAGCGGTAACAACCTGTCCCTGGATTAGTGGGAGAGCAGCATAGCCGCCACCAAAGCTAAATAGTCCAATTTTTAGGAAGCTTAAAAACAGCTGAAGGTAGATCATGATTTATGCCTCCTTCCTGCCATAAGAGCTTGGCAGACCCCAATCAGAATGCAGACCAGAATGATGTAGATTACATTAATCTGGAATACACAGTCTGCAATAAATGCAGCAATCATGATCAGTACGGCGCCTGTATTTTTATCTTTGATGATGCCGGACACCATGTCCCAGGTAACCGAGGCAATGACGGCACCGACACCTGCCTGCATACCTTCCAGCATCTGACTGACAATAAAATTATCGCGGAAAGCATTATAAAAAAATGAGATAACTGAGATGATTACAAATGGTGGAATCACGGTCGCAAGAATTGTAATGCCGATACCCAGGATGCCGGCTAACCGATAGCCTACAACAATCGCACCATTGATTGCAATAGGACCAGGAGCAGACTGGGCAATAGCGACAAAATCCAGCATTTCATTTTCATCGATCCAGTGGTAATCATCAACAAATTTTTTCTTCATTAAGGAAACAATGACATATCCTCCACCGAATGTAAATGCACTGATATATAGTGTCGACAGAAACAGGCGGAAGAGCATATTATAGTTATTTTTCAGTTTGTCTTTCATAAGAAGCCTCTTTGGTTCGGAAATTATTTTTGTTAGTGCCGGGAAATATTTCCAGCACAACAATTATAACATTTTCCCTTGAAAAGGAAAGCACGCATGGATAAAATTGTAGTAATGGGATTTTTTAGATTGAATTTTTAAATTAGGAGGAGAACTTATGTGTACAGCAGCAACTTATAAGACAAAAGATTTTTATATAGGGCGAACTTTGGATTATGAATTCTCTTATGGAGAAGAGGTTGTGGTAACACCGAGAAATTATCCATTTGCATTCCGCTTTCAGGGCGAGATGAAGAGCCATTATGCAATGATCGGAACTGCATATGTGGCAGGCGACTATCCATTATACTATGATGCAGTCAACGAAAAGGGTCTCGGCATGGCAGGACTTAATTTTGTTGGAAATGCAGTATATCAGGAACCGGTAGAGGATAAAGAAAACGTTGCTCAGTTTGAATTTATTCCATGGGTACTCAGTCAGTGTGAGTCCGTAGAGGATGTGAAAACACTGCTGGCAAACATGAATCTGACCGGAACACCGTTCTGCGAGGAACTTCCGACAGCTCAGTTACACTGGATGATCGCGGACAGAGAACAGGCAATTACGGTAGAATTTGTAGAGAGTGGTATGCATATCTATGATAATCAAGTGGGTGTTATGACAAATAACCCTCCATTTGAGATGCAGATGTTTCTGTTGAATCAGTATATGAACCTGTCACCAAAACAGCCGGAGAATCATTTCGCAGAAGCACTGTCACTTGAGACTTACAGCCGTGGTATGGGAGGAATGGGACTTCCGGGAGATCTGTCTTCCACTTCGCGTTTCGCTAAAGTTGCATTTACCAGAATGAACTCCATATCCGGAGATTCAGAAGAGGAAAGCGTTGGACAGTTTTTCCATATTCTGGGTTCTGTAGAACAGCAGAGAGGATGCTGCGAGGTAGAAGAAGGAAAATATGAGATTACCATTTATACGTCCTGCTGTAATGCAGATAAAGGCATTTATTATTATACAACATATGAGAATCAGCAGATCACAGCAGTAGATATGCATCGGGAGAATCTGGATAGTGATACTCTGGCGAGATATCCGATGGTAATGAAACAACAGATTTGCTGGCAGAATTAAAAAAGAAATTAATTTAAAACAATTGGTTGCATAATAAATATGATTATGTTATGATGCGTACAACAAAACGATACAGGAGGTGCGCCATGACAAAAGAGGAGAATGATCAGAAAAACAGACAGCCGGATAAAGTGCGCGAGGAAAGCGTGATAGACTTTGCAGAGATATATCGGGAAATCGAATTTCTGTATGAAATGGATGAATGATGGAGGAGAGTATAGGAGAAAAGCTTTTTTGAGGCGGTTGAATTACTTGTAGAACAGACAAATATTCAACCGCCTCATTTGACATTAGAGAACGTTCTGATGGATATAGGCGCAATATTCTTGAATTACGCAAAGCAATGTGTTATAGTGAAACTACCGAATAGTATCTAAAATGCTACTAAAAGATAGTGTATGTGAAGAAATTGAAAAAATGATTATTGCAATAAAATAGTTATTCTATGCAATGGAAGTACATAAATTACAGCATTTTCAAAATGCAGATATGAGTGTACTCAGTTTTGCAATGACAGTTTATGGGCTTATGGATTACGAACTGGATCTTCGAAGTGGAGAATGTGGGGGAGATTCTTACCATTTTATCTGTTATGTGATACCTTCTGATTAGCCATCAGACAAATTAGATATTTCTAGTTTGGTGAAACTCTGTCATGGAACTATTTCAATTATGTACGGAAGAATCTGGTTTCGTGGCGAGTTTCTGCTCGTATTATGTACGGAGAGGATGGAAATTTGAACTTCTGTCAGTATTTGTGGAAAAGAGAGTGTTTTGGTTTAATAAAAATTACAAATAAGCTATTATTTGTAATAGGTGTTTAGAATCTTTTGATAAGGAGACAATGGAATGAAATATATTGCACATAAAGATGGAGCAAGAGTACAATCGGTAAAAGAACATTTGGAAGGAACGGCAGAAAGAGCTGGGGACTTTGCAGAAAAGTTTGGTAAAAGAGAATGGGGATATTGTTGTGGAATGCTACATGATATCGGAAAGTATTCGAAAGAATTTCAGAGGAAAATACAGGAGAATACAAATGAAAGGGTGGATCATGCTACAGCGGGAGCTCAAGTCTGTAATGCACGTGGAAATTATTATCAGATTCTGAGTTACTGCATTGCAGGTCATCATGCGGGATTGCCTGATTATGGGAATACTGCAATAAGTTCCAGTTTATGCGGAAGATTGAAGAAAAAAATTTGCGATTATCAGTCCTATAAAGATGAAATCAGAATTCCAGGGCTGGATACTGAACCCATTGCATTTGATAAAGACAGAAATATGGATTTTGCACTTGGAACATTTATCAGAATGTTGTATTCATGTCTTGTAGACGCCGATTTTCTGGACACAGAATCATTCATGAAAAATGGAGATACGGAAAGAAATTCGGGAGAATCCATGGAAATATTGCAAAATAGATTGAAAAACCATATCTCCGAATGGTTGAAAAATACAGATGAAGACACAATAAACGGACGAAGAACAAAGATATTAAGTAATTGTATAAGAGAGGGAAAACAAAAAGAAGGGATTTTTCGCCTTACAGTGCCGACAGGAGGTGGAAAAACGGTTGCTTCTCTCGCATTTGCTCTGGAACATGCGGTAAAGAATCATAAGGATCGTATCATTTATGTAATTCCATATACAAGCATTATTGAACAGAACGCCCAGGTATTTCGAGAAATACTTGGTGAGGAAAATGTTCTGGAGAATCATTGCAATGTAGATTATGAAAGTTCAGAAGAATTTAAACCGACACAGCTTGCAAGTGAAAATTGGGACAAACCAGTTGTGGTGACAACAAATGTACAGTTTTTCGAATCACTCTTTGCAAATAAATCGTCGAAATGCAGGAAGATACATAATATTGCAAATAGCGTTATTATACTAGATGAAGCACAGATGCTGCCGATGGATTATCTGAAACCTTGTATAGCGATGCTTCAGGAATTAGTGGACAGCTATTCTGCAAGCGTAGTATTATGCACTGCAACTCAGCCGGCGTTAGACTCGTTCTTTTCTAAAAATGAATTAATAAAAGAGTTATGCCCAAGAATGGAAGAACAATTCATTTTTTTTAAACGAGTCAATTATCAGAATCTGGGAAAAATACGACAGGATGATTTGATTGAAAAATTGAAGAAGGGAAATAATGCATTATGCATTGTAAACACGAAAAAAGCAGCACAGATGATTTATAAAGAATTACAAGGAGAAGGAATCTATCATCTGTCAACAAGTATGTATCCGAAGCACAGGAAACGGGTATTGAAGACAATAAGAGAACGATTAAAAAATAATGAGAAATGCATCGTGATTTCTACAAGTCTTGTAGAAGCAGGAGTGGATTTAGATTTTGCAACGGTGTACCGTGAGATAGCAGGGCTTGATTCTATGATACAGGCAGCGGGAAGATGCAACCGTGAAGGAAAAAGAGAATTGTCAGAAAGCATGGTTTATATATTTGACTTAGAAGAGTCTTATATTGTACCAAACCAAAGGCAACAGATTGATGTATCCAAAGGGATTTTACAGGATTATACTGATATAGCAGATTTAAAAGCGATTCATGATTATTTTACAAGACTATACCACTATAGAGGCACAAGTCTGGATAAGAAAAAGATTATGGATGAATTTCAAAAGATGGAATGTAATTTCGCAGAAGTTGCCAAGGAATTTAAATTAATCGAAGAAAATACAAAGACTATATTTATCAACAGGGAGCCTGAAGCAGATGAATTATTACAGGAATTACGAATTAAAGGAGTAACGAGGGAGAGAATGCGGAAAGCAGGACAGTATTGCATTCAGGTATATGACAATGCAAAATTAGAAAACAGCTTTTTCGACAGATTGAATGGAGCAGGTATGCTCAGACCAATATCAGAAGAGATGCAGGATTTTTATGAGTTGGTTGATGGAGAGCAGTATTCAGAAGAATATGGACTGGATTTTTCGTCAGAGGATGGAATGGCATTATTTGTGTGATATGGATTGTGGATTTTGAGAAACACACTTTGCGAGTTTCTGAAGTTACCGAGGCAGTTGCAAGGTCTTTTGTGTGCTAGTACAGATTTTGGCTCATTGCTTACGGAAATAAAGAGAGGGGGCTGTCGGTTAATACCGATTTTTAGCCCCTGACATGCAGGGAAGAGAC